>WNGL01006689.1_pt1 | contig 13557 bp, 11 predicted proteins | sample 5400591 | NCBI WGS metagenome assembly WNGL01 (sample SAMN13153377, study PRJNA577476) | soil metagenome | isolation source: 80 cm soil or saprolite under Garry oak tree replicate 1 | place: USA:California | collected 2016-06-15
CACGGCGCCGCTGCCCCGCAATCCCGGCGGCAAACTGCTCAAGCGGCGGCTGCGCGAAGACACGGACTGGGCCGCCGCGGCCTGCCGCTGACGGGCAGGCTGTCTCCGCAACCGTTCGGTCACAATATGTGACCTATCGCTCGGGGAGGCGGCGTGCCAGGTGCTGGCCGGCTGACGGCGCGCTGCTGCTGGTCACCCGCCGGACCCGATACGGCTGGTCGGCCTGCCGTCGGCGCGAGTTATCGTGGCTGTGTGGCCGTAACTCCTCGTACAGGTGCCCGGCCGGGCCATGCCGCAAGCCGGGGCGGTGAGATCGTGGCCGGCCGCATCGTGGCGACCGCCGCCCGCTGGATCTACGAGGGCAGGCGCCTGGACATGCAGGGCCTGGCCGACGAGCTCGGCATCTCGAGAGTGACCCTGTTCCGGCGCGTCGGCAGCCGGGAGGACCTGATCGGCCAGGCCTTGTGGCGGCTCACCGAGCGCATGCTGGAGATCGCCGTCGCCCGCTGGGAGGCCGAACGGCCCGAGGGTGAACTGCATACCCCCGGGACCATCCGGCACATCAACGCGATGGTCGCCGGGTCATCGGGCCTGCGCCGGCTGCTGGACGACGAGCCCGCCCTGACCATGCGCGTGCTCACCGACCCGCGCGGCCGGGTGCAGAGCGGGATCGTGGCCTTCAACGAGGACCTGCTGCGCCGCGACATGACCGAGTTCGGCCTGGTCACGCTCATCGAACCAGGCGCGCTCGCCTACGCGCTCGTCAGGCTGGGCGAATCGTTCCTGTACGCGGACGTCATCGCCGCGCGCAAGCCCGATGTCGCCACCGCCAACCGGCTCCAGCAGGCCCTCATCGAGGGCATCCTGCCCTGACGGGAAGCAGGATGCCCTCGGCCGATGAGGGTCAGGCGGGCGCCTTGAGCTTGGCCATCTCGGCGTCCACCATGGCCTCGTGCTCGCGCTCGTCCCGCAGCGCGTCGCGGGTCCGCCACCGGCCGCGCAGCAGCGGGATGGACAGCAGGAAGAAGATGATGCCGCCGAAGCAGATCCAGTACCACGTCTTCCACTGGCCGATGGTCTGGACGGCCGCCTTCTGCACCGCCGCGCCATGCGCCTGCAGGTAGGTGAAGACGCCCGGCGGGACCTTGGACAGCGCGGTCAGCTGAGCCGCGAACGGCGCGATGGTATTCAGCTGCGCCGAGTACGGCGCGATGGTCTGCAGGTCCGCCGCGTACGGCTGGACCTGCGTCAGGTCGGACGCGACCGCGATCACGCCGTTGATGGCCGCCTTGTTCTGCGAGATCGTCGTCAGCACGGCGACCCCCTTGGCGCCGCCCCCGGCGGCGCTGATCGCCTGGGCCAGCAGCGGGCCCGGGATCTTGGCCGGGTTGGAGTAGGTGGCCAGCTTGGTGAACAGCGCCGGGTGGGCCTGGATCACCGCGAGCTCGGGCGCGAACTTCTGCGCGTTCGCCAGCTGCACGGAGTCCTTCTTCACGATGGCCAGCACGTTCGGCGGGATCTTCCCCGCGGTCGCGGTGACGTTCGGCGGGATCTTCTGCGCGGTCGCCACGATCTGCGGGTGGCTCTGCGCGAAGGCCAGCTGGCTGGCATACGTGGTCGCGTAGGACGACACGGTCGCGCCGTAGTTCACCAGCGGGGTGACGGTGTTGATCACCACCGGGATGAGCAGGTAGGCGACGAAGACCACGATCCGGATGATCCAGCCCCAGATGGCCAGGCCGGTGGCGATGAGCGCGGGGTTGCGCGCCTCCACGGTCTCGGTGTAGCTGGCCATCCACGGGGTGTAGGCCACGCCCAGGCCGAACGATAGCAGCGCCAGCATGATGGCGAGCGTGTAGTAGCCCGGATGGTGGCCGGCCTGCTCCAGGTAGATGACGGTCATCACCGCGGCCAGCACCCCGCCGAGCACCATGAACGGCTTCCTGACCCGGAACCGGTCGGAGATCATCCCGACCAGGATCACCGCGATGACGTTGAACCCCCAGTTCCAGTTGCCCAGGCCGTTGGCGTTCTTGACCGTGAACCCGAACACGGTGGTCAGGTAGATCACGGCGAACCCGACGGCTGTGTAGTAGATCAGCAGCATGATCGACACGGCGATGGAGGAGACGATGATGTCGGGCTTGATCAGCTGCCGGAACGGGTGCCGCAGCGCGGCCTCGATGTCGGCCTCGGTCATGCCCTTGGCCTTGGCCTCGATCAGCGCCCGGTCGTGCATGGTGACCATCAGCTGGTCGCGCAGCTGCGGGGACAGCTCGCGCAGCCCGACCAGCGCGATCACGAACACGACCAGGCCGGCGATGCCGCAGATGCGGTACTCGTGGGTCCAGAACCGCGGGTCGCCCACCACCGCGGGAATGGTGGCGCTGCCCACCACCGAGACAATCAGGCTGCCCAGCACCGGGCCGCTGGTCCAGAACCCCATGGCCGTGGCCCGGCCCACCTGCGGGGAGAAGTCCCGGATCAGCGCGGGCGTGGCCACCAGGCAGACGCCCTCCACGAAGCCGACCACGAACCCCTCGATGGTGAATGCCCACTTGTCGGTCGCGGCGGGCAGGACGAACGCCACGAAGACCCCGGTGAACAGCAGCCCGAACACGACCAGGTTGGCCCGGCCGAGCCGGTCGGTGATCCCGGCGAACAGCGAGCCGAACGCCCCGATCAGCGCCCCGAACGCCAGCGTCAGCACGAAGAACGTGAAGCTCATGTGCAGGTTGGTCAGGATCAGCGGGGTCACCGAGCCGCCGACATAGAGCTCGTAGTACAGCGTGACGGTGGCTAGCACCGTGATGGCCAGGTACATGATCCTGGCCGTGGTGTCGGGATAGGAGTCGAGCTGCCGTCTGGTGAGCGAGGCGGCCCATCCGGGCCGATTCGAGACGGGCGGCGCGGCGGTCCCTGACATGCGGTCACCCCTTACCGTGGAGCGGTTAGGCCCAGGCCGATAGTGACTCGACGGTAACCCCGCAGCAGGTAACAGATCAACAATTTGTTTCACGGGTTTCATCTAGGCTCGTGAGCGGGCGGGAGGTGATGCGCCGATGGGGACCGTCAGGACGGCGGTCCGGGTCGAGGGGGTGGTCCAGGGGGTCGGTTTCCGCCCGTTCGTGTACGGCCTGGCGACCGGGCTGGGCCTGACCGGGCTCGTCGGCAACGACCTCGACGGCGTGTTCGTGGAGGTCGAGGGGCCGGAGCCGGCGGTCAGCGAGTTCTTGCTCCGGCTGGAAAGGGACGCGCCCCCGCTGGCCAGGATCGAGCACGTCACCGCCCGGCCCATCACCCCGCGGCGCGAGGCGTCCTTCACGATCGCCGCGAGCGACAGCGCGGGCCCGCGCCGGACCCTGGTCTCGGCGGACACCGCCACCTGCGCGGACTGCCTGCGCGAGCTGGCGGACCCGGCCGGCCGGCGGTTCGGGTACCCGTTCATCAACTGCACCAACTGCGGTCCCAGGTTCACCATCGTCCGCGACGTGCCCTACGACCGGCCGCTGACGACGATGGCGACGTTCACGATGTGCGAGCGGTGCGCGGCCGAATATCACGACCCCGCCGACCGCCGCTTCCACGCCCAGCCGACATGCTGCCCCGCCTGCGGTCCCCGCCTGGCCCTGCACCACGACGGGCCACCCAGAGCCGACCCGCTCCAAGCGGCCGCCGAACTCCTTCTCCAGGGCCAGATCCTCGCCGTCAAGGGCCTCGGCGGCTATCACCTGGCCGCCGACGCGGCCTGCGAAGACGCCGTCGCGGCGCTGCGCGCCCGCAAGCACCGCGAGGACAAGCCGTTCGCGGTCATGGCCGCCGACCTGGCCTCGGCGGGCCGGCTGGCCGAGGTCGACGACACGGCCGCCGCCCTGCTCGCCAGCCAGGCCCGCCCGATCGTGCTGCTGCCCCGCCTCAACCACGCGGCCGTCGCGACCGCGACCGCCCCCGGCAACCGCCAGCTCGGGATCATGCTCCCGTACACGCCGCTGCACCACCTGCTGCTCGCCAGCCTGGCCCGCCCGATGGTACTGACCAGCGGAAACGTCTCCGACGAGCCGATCGTCTACCGCGACGACGAGGCCAGGGACAGGCTGGCCGCGATCGCGGACGCGTTCCTGGTCCACGACCGGGCCATCCACGTCAGGACCGACGACTCGGTGGCCCGAACCTTCCGCGGCCGCCCCATGCTCATCCGCCGTTCCCGCGGCTACGTCCCCGAGCCGATCACCACCACAAACGGCTTCCCGCGCCCCGTGCTGGCCTGCGGCGCCGAGCTCAAGAACACGTTCTGCCTGGCGCGGGGCCACCACGCCTTCGTCTCGCACCACATCGGGGACCTGGAGAACGCCGAGACGCTGCGCTCGTTCACCGAGGGCATCGAGCACTTCCGCCGGCTGTTCGATATCGACCCGCAGGTGGTGGCGCACGACCTGCACCCGGAGTACCTGTCCACCAAGTACGCCCTCGAGCTGGCCGACGACGGGCGCGTCGACCTGCAGGGCGTCCAGCACCACCACGCCCACATCGCCTCCTGCCTGGCCGACAACGGCTACGACGCGCCGAGCCCGGTGATCGGCGTGGCCTTCGACGGGACCGGCTACGGCCCCGACGGCACCATCTGGGGCGGTGAGTTCCTGGTCGCGGACCTGGCCGGGTTCGAGCGCGGCGGCCACCTCGCTCCGGTGCCCATGCCCGGCGGCGCGGCCGCGATCAGGGAGCCGTGGCGGATGGCGGCGGCCTACACCGGCGACCACGAGGTGGCGCGCCGCCACCCGGACCAGTGGACGGCCGTACTCGCCATGGCCGCCAAGGGCCTCAACTCCCCGCTGACCTCCAGCGCGGGCCGCCTGTTCGACGCCGCCGCGGCCATCCTCGGGGTGCGGGACGCGATCAACTACGAGGGCCAGGCCGCGGTCGAGCTCGAGCAGCTCGCCGACCCCGGCGAGGCCGGCGAGTACCCGGCCGCCGTCGAGGCCGGCGAGGGCCCGTTCCAGGCCCGCGGCGCCGATCTCCTGTACGCCGTCATTGAGGACCGAACGGGCCGGGTTCCCGCCCCGGTCATCGCCGCCCGCTTCCACCATGGCGTCGCCGCGCTGATCGAGAACGGCTGCCTGCTGCTGCGGGACGAGCACGGGCTTGGCACGGTGGCGCTGTCCGGCGGCGTGTTCCAGAACCGCCTGCTGCTGCGCGCCACCGTCACCCGGCTGGAGGCGCGCGGGTTCCGCGTCCTCGTGCACTCCCGCGTCCCGTGCAACGACGGCGGCATCAGCCTCGGCCAGGCCGTGGTCGCGGCAACTAGATCCTAGGCTCAGCAGATTCTGGGCAGGGGGTCCCCGACCAGCAGGTCCACGTTCCGCGTCCCGCCGAACGCCGTCTTCAGCTGCACGATCCCCGGCTGCTCGGCCCGGACCCGGCCGATCACGGCGGCCTGCTCGCCGAGCGGGTGGGCGCGCAGCGCGGCGACCGCGCGGTCCGCGTCCTCGCCCGGCACCACTGCCACCAGCCGGCCCTCGCACGCCACGTACATCGGGTCGATGCCGAGCAGCTCCGACGCGCCGCGCACCTCGGCGCGGACCGGGATCTCGTCCTCGACGGCCAGCACGCCGACGTCGGCGGCCTTGGCGATCTCGTTGAGGATCGTGGCCACCCCGCCGCGGGTCGCGTCCCGCATGGCCCGGACGCCGGGCACCGCGTCCAGCAGCCCGGCCACCAGCCCGTTCAGCGGCGCGGTGTCGGAGCAGATGTCCGCCTCGATGTCGAGCTCGCCGCGGGCCAGCATGATGGTGATGCCGTGGTCGCCGATGGGGCCGGACACGATGATGGCGTCGCCCGGCTGCGCCTGGGCCACGCCCAGGCGCACGTCCCGCTCGATGACGCCGACGCCCGCGGTGTTGATGTAGCAGCCGTCGGCCTTGCCCCTCTGCACCACCTTGGTGTCGCCGGTGACGACGTGCACCCCGGCCGCGGCGGCCGCGTCCCGCATCGACTCCACCACCCGGCTCAGGTCGGCGACGCCAAAGCCCTCCTCGAGGATGAACCCGGCCGACAGGTAGAGCGGCCTGGCCCCGGCCACCGACAAGTCGTTGACCGTGCCGTTGACCGCCAGGTCGCCGATGTTGCCGCCGGGGAAGAACAGCGGCGAGACCACGTAGGAGTCGGTCGTCAGCGCGATCCTGGTGCCGTTCACGGTCAGCTGGGCCGCGTCCTCGAGCGGCTCGAGCAGCGGGTTGCGGAACGCGTCGAGGAAGATCGCCTCGATCAGCGTGTGGGTCGCCTTGCCGCCCGCCCCGTGCGACATCGTGACGCGCTCTTCCCTGACCTTGGGGCGGCGGCGCCGCGCGCGGTCGATCCGGTCCAGCACCTGCTGTTCCCGGTCAGCCAGCGGCAGCTGGCGCCGTCCCTCGGCGACGACGCCCTCGTGCCCTGTTAGCTCGGATTGGGCAATTGCGTCGTCTATCCAGCTCTTGCTCATGCCCGGCTCGACCCCGAAACCTCGGCCACCCTGGTGCGGTTCATCCGGCCGAAATTGTAGTACGCCGCGCAGGCGCCTTCCGGCGACACCATGCACGTCCCGATCGGGGTCTCCGGCGTGCAGGCGGTGCCGAACACCTTGCACTCCCACGGCTTCAGCACGCCCTTGAGCACCTCGCCGCACTGGCAGGCCTTCGGGTCGGCGACCCGCACCCCCGGCACCTGGAACAGCAGCTCGGCGTCCATGGCCGCGTACGTGTCCCGGACCTTGAGCGCCGAGTGCGAGATGAAGCCCAGGCCGCGCCACTCGAAGTAGGGCCGCAGTTCCATGGTCTGGCCGATGGCCTTCAGCGCCACCACGTTGCCGTCCCACGGCACCACGCGCGAGTACTGGTTCTCCACGTCGGACCGGCCCTGTGACAGCTGCACCATGAGCATGTAGATGGACTGCAGGATGTCCAGCGGCTCGAACCCGGCCACCACCACGGGCTTGCCGTAGTCGCGGGCGATGAACTCGTACGGTCGGCAGCCGATCACCGTGGACACGTGGCCCGGGCCGATGAAGCCGTCGAGCCGCAGGTCCGGGGAGTCCAGGATGGCCTTGATGGCCGGGATGATCGTCACGTGGTTGCAGAACACGGAGAAGTTGCCGATCCCCTGCGCCGCGGCGCGCAGCATGGTCATCGCGGTGGACGGCGCGGTGGTCTCGAACCCGATGGCCATGAACACGACCCGCTTGTCCGGGTTCTGCCTGGCGATCTTCAGCGAGTCCAGCGGCGAGTAGACCATGCGGATGTTGGTGCCCTCGGCGTTGGCGTCGAAGAACGAGCCCCCGCTGCCCGGCACCCGCATCATGTCGCCGAACGAGGTCATGATCACGTCCGGCTGCGAGGCCAGGTGGATGGCGTCGTCCACCCGCCCCATCGGGATCACGCAGACCGGGCAGCCCGGCCCGTGCACCAGGGTGATCGACTCGGGCAGGTAGTCCTCGAGGCCGTGCTTGTAGATCGTGTGGGTATGCCCGCCGCACACCTCCATCAGCTTGTACTGGCGGCCGGGCTCACAGAGCGCCGCGATCTTCGCGGCCAGCGCGCGGGCCTTGTCGGCATCACGGAATTCGTCGACGAACCGCATTGTTCCCGCTCCTCGCCTTTTAAAGTTCGCGTTATCCAGAATCCCGCGGCGGTTCTCGCCGTAGCCACGCACCGGCCGCTCGCCCGGGCCGGAAAGGCCCGGGCTCGCTAGCCGGTTCTGGATAACGCTCATGGCCTTAGTCGATCAGTGATGCCTTCAGGGCCGTGATCTCGTCCTCGTAGGCCTGTCCGATGCCCTCGAGGAACTGCAGGGCGGCGGCCGCTTCGTGTTCGTCGATCTTCGACAGGGCGAAGCCGACGTGGATCAGCACCCATTCGCCGGGCGCGGGCGGATCGTCGCAGAGCAGGCCGATGTTGATCATCCGCCGGACCCCGCTCACGTCCACCTTGGCCAGGTCGGGTTGCTCCGGAACAAGCTCGATGACCTCACCGGGTATGCCGAGGCACATGTGCGCACTCCTCTACAGTCAGCTCCCAGAGCACCTGGTAGATCGTGGTCTGCGCTTCCTGGATCCGATGCACGGACGACGACGGCACCACGAACAGGTAGTCGATGCTGTCCAGCTCGGCCATCTTCCCGCCGTCGTAGCCTGCCAGCCCGATGGTGAGCATGCCCCGCCGGCTCGCCTCGTCGAAGGCCCGCAGCAGGTTGTCCGAGTTCCCGCTGGTGGACAGCCCGACCGCGATGTCGTTCCGGCCGCCGAACGCGGCGAGCTGCCGGGCGAACACCACCTCCACGCCGACGTCGTTGCACAGCGCGGTGACCACGGAGGTGTCGTTGGCCAGCCCGAACGCGGGCAGGGGCCGGGTCCGCCCGCCTGGGTTGAGAAACAAGGTCGCGAGCTGCTGGGCGTCGGTGGCGCTGCCGCCGTTGCCGAAGGCGAACAGCCGTCCGCCGGCGCCGAACCTGGCCGCGGCCTGCCGCGCGCACTCCTCCAGCCGGGCCCCGTCGCGCTCGGCGACGGCGCGCCGGAGCTCGAGGACCTCGGCGGCCTTGGCCACGGTCGAGGCGCGCACCTGCTCCAGCACGGCCGGCAGGTCGCTGGTGCCGGAGTACAGGAACGGATAGAGCGACTCCATGGCGTCGCTCATGGCGCGCCGCCCCCTGAGTCTGCCACTGGGCCTGGCCCCACCACGGCGATGGCTTCCCTGGCGTGCACCAGGATCGTGTCGCCCACGCCGGCGGTCACCAGGGCCACGCTGACGGTTTCCCCGGCCGCGCCGGTGTCGACCACGGCCATCTCATCCTCGAGCAGCCGCACCACCGTGACCTGCACCGCCATGTCCGAACAGGTGATGCACACTCCTTCCCCGCATTCGCTCGCCTGTGGCTCGCTCATGCCACCACCCCCGGGCCGAGCACGCCCGGCTGCTCGAAGAACACGTGGACCAGCTCCCACAGCACGTGGTAGGCGGTCACGTGCATTTCCTTGACCACCCGGGGATCGGCGCAGGGCGCGACCAGGAGGTGATCGACCGCCTTGCTGGTGCCGATCCGGCCGCCGTCCCCGCCGGTCAAGGCGATGGTCAGCAGGCCGAGTTCCCTGGCCGCCTCGAGCCCGGCCAGCACGCTGGCGCTGTTACCGTCGGCGCAGATGCCCAGGGCGATGTCGGCGGGATCGGCGAGGAAGCGGATCTGGTGCGCGAAGATCGCGGCCACGCCGTCGCGCTCGGCGATCCCGGTGACGGTGGCCACGTCGGTGGTGAGGGAGATGGCCGGCAGCGCGCGCTTGCCCACGATGACCGGGTGGACGAACTCGACCGCGACGTGCTGGGCGTCCGTGCTGGCCCCGCCGGTACCGAACACCACCAGCTTGCCGCCCCGGTGGAACCGGACGGCCACGGCGTGACACGCGGCGGCCACCGCGTCCGCCTGCCTGGCCAGGTCCCGTGCCGGGCCGCTGCGCAGCTCGAACAGGCGCTGGGCCGCAGCGCCCGCTCGCCCCCCTTGAGCTGTCATGCAAGCCACCGTAGGACACTTGTGTACGGGCGTCCAGTAGCCGACACGACACATCTGGTCAGTATCCGCACGCTTACCCTATTCCGCCTCGCTTCGTTCAGCGTAGACCCGGATGGTCCTCCGATCAGGAACCTTGTTCGGCGGTCAATTCGTTGTGCAGGGCCGCGATATCGCCGGCCGTGTTGACCGTGACCTTGAACGTGGCCGTGGCCCAGGTGGTGAAGTCGCTGACGTGGGAGTTGACCCACCTCGGCCAGGCCGGGCGGCCCAGGCCGCAGGACGGCGTCGCGGTGGCCGCCTGAGCGGTCGCCGCCCGGACCGTGTCGGTGCAGGTCGCGAACGAACGGCCGTTCTTGGTGCCGGAGAAGCCCACCGTCAGCGTGAGGATGACCTCGGCGGACTCCGGATCGGACACCGACACCCTCATGCTCACCGTGCACGAGGTGCTGCCGTTGCAGTTGTTGTGGAACTGGATCATCTGCAGCGGGTTGACCGTGGCGTCCGGTTCGGGCGCGCCCTGCATCTGCCGCACGTCGGCGTGCAGAACGGTGAACACCGGGCCGATGGCGGCGGCGGTGAGCGGCGTGACGTCGAAGGAGTAGCGCGAGGCGCCGCTGCTGCCTTCCACGTGGAGCAGTCGGTTCGGGATGCTGCTCGTGATGTAGTAGGTGGCGCCGCCCGCGGCCAGCCTGATCACCTGGCGCCCGCCGAACGTGCCGTCGGTCACGCGCGGATGCTGGCCCGCGTGCTCGAGCACGCGGGAGATCTGGCCGGGCGTCAGCGCGGCGAAGCTCATCGGCACCAGGTTGGCGGGGACCTTGACCCAGTGGCCGCCCGCCTGCCGGGCCGCGTCCGGGCCGTCCTCCAGGGTCCAGAAGGAAGCCGGCGCCTTGAGGTAGGTCACCCCGCCGATGCTGACCCGGCTGACCTGGGCGGCGTCCTGAACGTAGCTGCCCTCGACCGTGCCGGCCCTGGTCACGGTGGCCTTCGCGCTGTTCCCGTCGATCGTGCCGGTCAGGTCCAGGCCCGCGGCCGGGGCGACGGCCCGCCCGGCCTCCAGCGCCATCGTGGCCGGCGGTTCCGGCGTGGGCCGCAGCAGCAGGACCGCCGCGGTCGCGCCCGCGGCCAGCCCCACCACGACCGTCGCGATCAGGGCGACGGCCCGGCCCCGGCGGCGCCGCGGCCGCCCTGCGGGCGCAGGGGCCGGTGCGGCGGGCCAGAGGGGCGACGGCGGCAGCCTGTCGCCCGGATACGGCGGCACCGCCGGCCCGGAGACGGTCGGCATGTAGGCCGGGTCCTGAGGTTCCTGCCCCGGCGGCGTGGGTCCGGCATCCATGACACCTCCAGGATTGCCCCTTATGGCACGGATGGCCAGCCCCCGCGGTTCGCCCGCGCGTCGTGTCATGCGTTCCGGAGGGCTTCCGTGCGGGCCAGTCGCGCGGCGCGCAAGCCCGGTAACAGCCGGTAACAGCCGGCCACCATCGACCACACTAGGCACAGGCATCCCAGCGCCCCGAACCGGGGAGCGCCGCCACGCGGCCCGAGGGCCGCGGCGAGCCCCGCGAGCCCCGCAAGCCCCGTGAGCGCCAGGACCGCACCGGCGCGGCCAGCGCCCGCCACAGCCGGGCGGCCGACGCGGCCAGCTGCGCGCTGGACCTGTCGATCTCGCGCTGCTCGGCCGCGCTCGGAGTCCGCTCGGCCTGGTAGATCAGGTACCCCGCGTTCATCTCATCGTCTCCTTCGACGTCGATCCCGCTGAAGGAAAGGTAGGAAAGCGCTGTTCCCGCGGTGTTCCCGCCGCCCGCGGGGCGCCCGGAGACGCCCGCGAGACGCCCGGAGGCCGACAAGGTGCGGGACAATAGAGAGGTGTCCACGCAGCAGGCGCACCAGGCACGCAAGGCGCAGGAGGCGACGGGGTCGCGTGGGGGCCAGACCGTTCGGGTCAAGATCCTCGGCCCCTTCTCGGTGACCGCGGGAGACCGTGCCGCCGGCCCGTGGCCGCGACCCAGCGCCCGGCGGCTCTGCCAGCTCGTCCTGGTGAGCCCGGGGCGCCGGGCCAGCCGGGACCTGATCTGCGAGGAGCTGTTCCCCGGCCTGGACCCGCGGGCCGCGGCCCGGGCCGTCTCCAAGGCGCTGTCGATGGCCCGAACCGCCCTCGCCGGACTCGGCCCGCCGGCCGCGCACCTGCTCACGGCCGACCTGACCCACATCTGGGCCGCCCGCACCGGCGTCGAGGTCGACGCCGAGGCGCACGAGCAGGCCCTCCGCGAGGCACTGGACACGGATCCTGGCCACGACCGCGACGGCCGGCTCGCCGCCGCCCTGGCCGAAGCCGGACAGGGCGAACTGCTCGCCGACGAGCCGTACGCCGACTGGGCCCTGGGCCCGCGGGAGCGGCTGGAGACGCTCCGCCAGGAAGCCCGCCTGGCCCTGGCCAGGGACCGGGCGAGGGGGGCGGGCCGGTCCAGGCCGGAAGCGGTGCTGGCCGCCTGGGAGGCCTGCTTCGAGCACGATCCCGCCTCAGAGGAGGCGGCCGGCGCCCTGGTGCGGGCCTACTTCGCCCACGGGCACAGGAACCTGGCCGCCCGCGCCTACGAACGCTGCCGGGCCGCCCTGGCCGAACTCGGGCTGGCGGTATCCCCGGCGCTGGAGGAGGTCTACGCCGCGGCCGCCTTCGAGACAGCCCAGGCCCAGGCCCCGGCCTCCCCGCCTGCCTCCCCGCAGGAGGAGCTGAGGACCGTCAGCATCCTGTCGGCCGAGGTCGCGGTGCCCGCCGACCTCGATCCAGAAAGCCTCCGGGACGCCGTAACCCGGAGCCTGAAAACGGTGATCGCCGAGGTGGAGACGCTCGGCGGCACGGTGACGTCGGTGTCAGGCTCCGGGCTCCAGGCCGTGTTCGGGGCGCCCGAGGCGCACGAGGACGACCCAGAGCGGGCCGCCCGGGCCGCCTTCCGCGCCCTCAACGCAGACGGGCAGGCGGCGCTGCGGATCGGGATAGAGACCGGCCCGGCCGTGCTCGGCCCCATCGGCGGCGGCGCCCGGGTCGGGTACGGGGCTGTGGGCGAGGTCGTGGGCTTGGCCCAGGCGCTGCAGGCGCAGGCTAAGCCGGGCTCGGCCCTGGTCGGCCCCGTCACCCGGGCCGCCGTCGAGCACCTGTTCACCTGGGGACCGGCCGAACAGGCCGGCACCTACCTGGGCCGGCCCCGCCCCAGCGCGCCGGGCCGCCCACGCCGGCCCCGGCCCGCCGCCCGGGGCCGTGGCCCCCTGGTGGGCAGGCAGGCCGAGATGGCCGTGCTCGGCACCGCCCTGCGGGAGGCGGCCCGCGGCCGCGGCTCGGTCGTGCTGCTGACCGGCGAGCCGGGCCTGGGCAAGACCCGCCTGGTGCAGGAAACCCGCACCCGCGCACCACAAGCGACCCGGTGGCTGCAAGGCCAGTGCGCCTCCTACGCCTCGTCCACCCCCTACGGCCTGTACCAGCAGCTGCTGGCCAGCTGGGCGGGCGTGACACCGGACCAGCCAGAAAACGCGGTCCGCCCCGCCCTGGAGCAGTTGCTCGCGGCGCACAGAAGCAGCGACCTGTTCCCGCTGCTGGCCCGCATGATGGGCCTGTCGCCGGGCGCGGCGCTGGGCCGGATGGGCCCCGGGGAGCTCCAGCGGGAGACCTTCGCCGCCTGGCGCTCGGTCATCACGCGCCTGGTCGCGGCGGCCCCGGCCGTGCTCGTCCTGGAAGACCTGCACTGGGCCGACCCGACCTCGCTGCGCCTCACCGCGGACCTGGCCCGGCTGGCCGCCGGCCGCCGCCTGCTGGTCCTGGCCACCAGCCGGCCCGACACCGGCCTGGAAAGCCTCGAAGACGAGCTGACCACGAGCCCGGCGGTGCGCCGGATCGCCCTCGGCCCGCTGCCCGGCGCCGCCGAGGAGGAGCTGGCCAGGTCCCTCATCGGGGACGGGCCCAGCCGCGAGGTACTGGACGCCGTCCTGGCCAGCGCCGACGGCAACCCGCTGTTCCTGGAGGAGCGGCTGACGTCG
>WNGL01010945.1_pt1 | contig 13554 bp, 15 predicted proteins | sample 5400591 | NCBI WGS metagenome assembly WNGL01 (sample SAMN13153377, study PRJNA577476) | soil metagenome | isolation source: 80 cm soil or saprolite under Garry oak tree replicate 1 | place: USA:California | collected 2016-06-15
TCGAGTCAATCTTACGGTATGGAAAGCTGATTGCTCCGGGAACGTGGCCCTTCGAGTAGGATTCAATGGTACGAGCGTCCAGAACTATGAAGCCTGTTTCCCCGTTCTGTAGGTCCGTATAAACATCCGACGGGTCCGTCTCAAACGCGAGCCGGGACTGAAAGTGATTGTTTGCAGCCTTCGGGTCTGCTGGGGTAGTTTCCAGGACTCGCGATGAAGCCTTGGGCTTCAATGGTGTTGTTATCATTCAATCACGCACTCACTACCGGCGATGAGGATTCTCTCGATATAAGCCTACTACCGGCGTCAGCCGAATTTCGCATTGAAATCGTCGAGGCCCATCTCTTCCCCCAACACTACTAGTTTTTCCTCCGAGCGGCGTTGGTAGAAGGGAAGCTTGACAATTTCTGCAGGAACGATGCGCTCTCGAATTCGGATTTCCAACGGGTATCCTTGTGTTGCGAAGGCGGGTCTTACGAAGCCCATTCCAACACCAACACCGAGAGAGGGTGACAACGTCCCACTCGTTACCTTACCGATCGAGTCCGAATTCGACAAGATTTCCTGGCCTTGTCGGGGAATCCCTTTGTCTCTCATCCTGAACCCAATTCTAACCCTGCTGGGGCCCTTCTCCTTCAACCGCCTAATCGCTTCTCGCCCGGCGAACTCGCCCTTTTCGAGCCTAACGACCCAGTTCAACTTCGCCTCCACAGGAGAGGTTGTCTCATCCATCTCATTACCATAGAGGCACATTCCAGCTTCAAGCCTCAGCACATCTCTTGCGCCAAGCCCTACGGGGCGTATTCCAAGTTCCTTTCCCCGGGTGAGAATCATATCCCAGACGGCGAGGGCATTTCCAGGGTTGTTTATCGGTGCGTTCCAGACGTAAATTTCGAAACCGTCCTCTCCCGTGTACCCGCTCCGTGTAATGAGACAGGGAAGATCCTCGACCGTGACATCTTTCGTCCCGTACCTATCTACTTCCTCCAGCCTCACTTTTGAAATGTTTCTCAGGACCTCTCCTGCCCGGGGCCCTTGGACAGCGAACATTGCCACATTGTCGGATACGTCGGAAACAGTGGCTTTGGCAGAGCCCTTGTTTTTCTGAAGCCAATTCCAGTCCTTGTCCCGATTGCCAGCGTTGTAGACCACCAGGAACTTTGACGCCCCGATTCGAAAGACAGTCAGGTCATCGATGATTCCTCCTTCTGGGTTGCAGAAGAGGGAGTAATGACCACTCCCCGGGCCTAGGGACGACACGTCATTGGTCGTCACTCTGTTCAGGAAGCCGGCCGCCTCAGGCCCCTCAACGATAACTCGGCCCATGTGGGAGACATCGAAGATTCCCGCCTGGTTCCTGACAGTCTTGCATTCGGGAATGATCCCTTCGAACCAGACCGGCAGGTCAAAACCTGCGTAGTCAACGATGTGGCCGTGGTCCTTGTGGTACTGGTATACCTGGGTTCTTCGTCCCATTATAGCCCAGACTGTCTGGTAGGCTGGGTAGAAAAGGAAGCCGGGGTCTTACTGTTGAGGTGGTGTCTCCGGGGTTACCGGTGGCACCGGGGTCGCTGGGGCGATTTTCAATGTCTCAGTCTCGAAGCCAAGCTTTTTTCCACACTTGGGACAATAACCCCCGTGGCGCTGAATCGTCTCGCTCGGGGTCTCCAGCTCAATGCCGGTGTAGAGAAGCTCGCCGCACTTCGAGCAAAGTATTCTCTGAGGACACAAATTGGACCATCGTGGCTTTGAGGGTGCTTCTTCCCCTCCCCGGTATTAAAACTCAGCCGGGCCAGCTTTGCGAGTCCGAGCGCTAGGGAAGCAGGGCTTATAATCGGCGATGATGAGAGTAGGCGTGGAAATCATCGGATTCGCTTGGAGTTAAGCCATGGCTCGATGGGGAAATGGTCTCTGGAAGCTCAAACGGTCATTGAATAATCTGGCTTTCAAAATGAGCTTCATCAAACTAGCACCCGGGTCCAGCAGACCCCTGCTGCCCATCGCCTCTATGGCAACACTCGCCTTCACAATCTTCGTACTAGCCGGCGGCCTCTTCGTTCTTGTCGGCGCAGGTCAGGGGGCAGGAGGTTTACTCAACAGGCCCAGCGGCTTGCAATTCGTCTACCCCAGTGATGTCAACAATCAAACACCCCAGGAGGGCGTCCTGGCGTTTCTGCTATACGGGCTGGGAATACTGGGCTTGTACATGATGTTCGTCAGCACCCGCAACGCTTACCGTCCCAACCGCGCCTACGGGCTACTGGCGTTCGGAGTGATAATGACGTTCATCTTCATGGCCACGGCCTATTTCGTCCTAACAGACAAGATAGGCACTATCTTCCACTAAGTACAACATTCTCTTATGCAGGCTCGGCAAGGGACACCGGAGGTTCCACGGATGCAGGTTCACGGCTCAATCCTTGAACTAATCGGGAACACGCCCATCGTCCGTCTCAACAAAGTGTCTAGAGGACTGAAAGCAACATTGGTTGCAAAGATGGAGAGCCTTAACCCTGGGGGAAGCGTCAAGGATCGAGTCGGAATCGCAATGGTAGAGGACGCGGAGAAGAAAGGACTTCTCAAGCCAGGCACCACCATAATCGAGCCCACCTCAGGCAACACGGGTATGGGCCTAGCCATCGCGGCGGCGGTCAAGGGGTACAAAATGGTCTTCACGATGCCTGACAAGATGAGCGAGGAGAAACGCAGCCTTCTCCGAGCATTTGGCGCAGAGGTTGTCATCACCCCGACAGCCGTTGCTCCCGGCTCACCCGAGAACTATATTCGAGTCGCCGAAAGGTTGTGCAAAGAGACCCCGAACTCGTTCATGCCCAACCAGTACCGAAACCAGGCCAACCCTCAAGTCCACTACCGGACCACCGGGCCCGAGATATGGCGACAGACAGGGGGAAGAGTGGACACGTTTGTTTGCGGCGTGGGAACAGGAGGAACAATCACGGGAACGGGACGGTACCTGAAAGAACAGAAGAAGACCCTTCGAGTAGTAGGAGCGGACCCGGAAGGCTCAATCTTCTACAACAGGTTCCACGGCCTCAAAGAAGAAGCCCGCCCTTACAAGGTAGAGGGTATTGGGGAGGATTTCATGCCTGAGACACTAGACATGTCAGTAATCGACGATATCATACGGGTCCCAGACAAGGACGCCTTCCACATGGCTAGAAGACTGGCTAGGGAAGAGGGAATACTCGTCGGAGGATCAGGAGGTGCTGCTGTCTCCGCGGCGTTGAGGGTGGCTGAAAATCTCGACAAGGACAAGGTAGTGGTGGCCCTTTTGCCAGATACCGGGCGGAACTACCTCACCAAGCTCTTTTCCGACCAGTGGATGCGAGAACAAGGCCTGCGCGGTGAGAGACCGAGACGTGATGAACCTGCTAGATCAGCTGGAGCTATTCGCTTTGGAGAACGCAAAGGGCCGAGTGACCCAGAAGGACTACTGGCTCTTCGTCTACAATAGCATGGAGAGCGGAGAACTCATGACGAAAGCCATGCGAGCCCACCTTCAATACAAGCTGGGAAGCCTAGGGGCCAAGGTTCCCTAGGCCCCCGGCTTGAAATGAGGATTTTTTTTGTAGATTCTTCGCCCAAACATTAACATTGCAGACGGCTCTCAGATGCGTCATCATGTCTGAACAGTGGACACTCCCCCTAGAGTTCAGGGACTTCCAAGCCTCGGACTATCAACGGTTAGCGGAGCTCTACGGGTCCATATTTCCCGACTACACCCGTACACAGAACGAGTGGCGGCACTGGGACGAGATGCTGGACCGGTCCAAGTACTACTTCAACAGGCTTACCTGTCTCAGCCGGGAAACCGGCGATGTTCTAGGTTTCGGGCAGTGTCAACATCTCGTGGAGATGTTTCACCCGAGAAAGTTTTGGCTGGAAATCTGGGTGGACCCGAGACACCAGAAGAAGGGCGTGGGAGGCGCGATCTACCAGAGGCTGACTCGAGACCTGACAGACAAGGGAGCAATCACCTGCTGGGCAGGCGTGCGTGAAGACATGCCGTATCCAGTGGAGTTCGCAAACAAGCGGGGATTCCAAGAGAAAAGGAGAGCATGGGAATCTCGCATCGACCCATCCAAGTTCGACAGTTCCCGTTTCAAGAAATATGCGGAAAAAGCCTCCGGCCAAGGAATCGTCATAACCACACTTTCCGAAGAGCGGAGTCGGGACCCTGAATGCTACAGAAAACTGCATGAACTAGTCAACAAAGTGTCTGAGGACATGCCGCGACCCGGGGAATTCACTCCCATCCCATACGAACAGTGGACGGCCATAGAACTCAACAACCCGGACCTGACACCGGACGGGTATATGATAGCCAGGGATGGAGACCGGTACGTAGGGTTGAGTGCTTTGTGGCGGAGCGAGACAGAGCCCCGAGGCCTCTACCAGGGAAACACCGGAGTTCTCAGGGAGTACCGGGGCCGGGGTATAGCTATCGCTCTAAAGCTGAGAGTATTGGACTTTGCAAAGAACAAGGGGTACGAACGGGTAAAGACCTGGAATGACTCCGCAAACACGGCCATGCTCGCAATAAACAAGAAGCTAGGCTTCCAACTACAAGTAGGCTGGATAACATTCGAGAAGAACCTAGCCTAGGCAGGCACAGCAAACGACCACAAAACTCCCACTTCTAACCCTCAAAGGCTCACCCTACCGCATGGGCCTCCAACATGGCAAAAAGGCCCGGGACGAAATACACCACAACCTGGTAACCTACTTCAGGAGGTTCAAGAACGAGACAGAGCTGTCCAGGCCAGAAGCCCTGGAGAGGGCAGGAAAATACCTGCCCGTGATCAAGAAAGTAGACCCTGCCTATGCGAAGGCCATGGAGGGAGTGGCCGAAGGGTCAGGTGCTGACCTACTCGAGATCACTGCCCTTAACGTTCGCTATGAACTCATGTACAGCCAATTCGCAAAAATCGGAGTCAAGCCTATTCCCCGGACCTACGGCTGCACCGCCTTCGCAGCTGAGCCGGAGGCCGTAGAGAATGGTCATCTGCTGATGGCCCAGAACTGGGACTGGATCCCTGAGGTGCAAGGGTTGTTCCTCAAGATTCGCAATTTGGACGGGCCGGACGTTGTTTGTTTTACCGAAGCGGGTGTGGTCGGTGGAAAAATAGGGTTGAACTCAGATGGCCTTGGTCTTCTGATAAATGGACTAGTATCAAACCAGGACGACTGGTCCAGGCTCACAAAACCCTTCCACGTCCGCTGCTGGGAAGTGCTCAGGTCGAAGACCATCCGGCAGGCTTCCTCAATCATAACTGAAGGCGAGAGGCCTTGTTCTGCCAACTTCATTCTCGGACAACAGCACACTATGGAGGGTAAGGGAACCGTCGTCGACTTAGAGTGCGCACCCGGAGCCGAGTGCAGCCTTCATCCTCAGGGAGGGGTAATCGCACACACTAACCATTTCTCAAACCCTTCTCTGCTCGGTGTCAAACAGGTTCTTGACGATGAAAGACTATCGACACTGCATCGGTTCGAAAGGATTCAGGCACTTTTGAAGCAGAAGGTGGGAAGGGGCAAGAAACTCACGGTAGAGACTGCTCAGGAAATGCTGCGGGACCATAATGGGAAGCCTGAGTCCGTGTGCCGCCACCGAAACCCAGCCTTTCCAGAAGACGATAGGTATGAAAGCGTAGTTTCGGTGGTAATGGACCTGGCTGAACGGAAAATGTGGGCAACAGCAGGGTCACCTTGCCAGAACGAGTACCAACCGGTCAAACTGTGAAACGTCCCAATTATGCTAGGTTAAATTACGCCATTTGGTCCACCACAATCAGGTCCCTTGAAGTTCTCAACAAAAGCCATCCATGTGGGGCAAGAACCAGATCCGGCCACCGGATCCGTCACGGTACCCGTCTATCTCACATCCACGTTCTACCAAGCGCAGCCGGGCAAAGAGGGCAAATACGTCTACTCACGCTCGGGAAACCCGACACGCTCTGCTCTAGAGCGTAGCCTCGCAGTGCTTGAGGGCGGGAAGTATGGCCTTGCCTTCAGCTCCGGCATGGCCGCGACCACTACAGTCCTCTTGCTATTAAGAAAAGGCGACCATGTCATTGCAGGGGACGATGTGTACGGGGGAACCTACAGGCTCTTCGAACAAGTTCTCCGAGACCACGGACTACAGTTTACCTATGTGGACCCGAGGAATCCGGACAACGTTCAGAAGGCCGTGCGAAAGAACACTCGCATGTTATGGGTCGAGACACCCACAAACCCGTTGATGAAAATTGTCGACATTCGGGCCGTGGCAAGGATTGCGAAGAAAGCAGGAGCCGTCTGTGTTGTGGATAATACGTTCATGAGCCCGTTTTTCCAGAACCCACTCCAGCACGGAGCAGACATCGTCGTGCACAGCACCACCAAGTACCTGGGAGGACATAGCGACCTGATTGGTGGGGCAGCTGTCACTTCAAACCCCAAGCTCTACGAGCGGTTGAAGTTCCTACAAAACGCGGTCGGAGCAGTCCCCGGACCCCTTGACGCTTGGCTCGTCCTCCGAGGGGTCAAGACACTAGCTCTGCGGATGGAAAGGCATGACGAGAACGCAAGGCAGGTGAGCGAGTTCCTCCAGAAACAACCCCGAGTAGAACAAGTTTACTACCCAGGCCTACCAGACCATCCACAACGAGATACCATAAAGAGACAGATGAGAGGGTATGGAGGAATGATCTCCTTCCAGCTCAAAGGAGGTTTCGAGCAGTGTGAGAAGTTTCTCAAGAGGCTCAAAATCTTCACCCTAGCGGAGAGCCTCGGCGGCGTGGAGTCCCTCATCGAGCATCCCGCCAGCATGACCCATGCCTCCGTCCCCCGGGAGACACGTTTGAAACGTGGCGTCACGGACAACCTCATCAGAATATCAGTAGGAATCGAAGATGCTTCGGACTTGGTTCAGGATTTGGACCAGGCCTTCCGAGCCATGTAAGTCTCAGCCTAAGCCGGAAACCGGCACGGCTCCTAAACTCTATCGCTAGATTCCTAGGCTTAGACGTTCAGCTAGAAACTTGGGCAGCCCCTGTTTCATAATCGCGCTAGAGGTTCGGGCGACATCGTACTGTATCCTCCTAATCTTGTGAGTCACCTTTCCCCGCTCCAACTCAAGGACTAGGTAAGAGGCTCGGGAATCCCCGTCTCTCGGCTGTCCCACACTACCAGGGTTCAGCAGCGTAGACGAACCGTTCCTGAAGAACATGGGAACATGGGTGTGACCGAGCAGGAGCAAACTCCCTCCCGAGAATTTCAGAAGCGATTTCAAAACGCCTGATGGCGTACCTGGAAAAACATACTCGTTCAAGGGATCACGTGGGCTTCCGTGGAATAGGGCGATGGTTTGCTCCTCAACTGTTCTCACCGCCGAGGGTCTCAAGGTCGCAAGGTAGTCTAGGTTCTTCTGGTCCAGCTCTTTTCGAGTCCATTCAATGGCCTTGGCTGCACAGTCGACGAACCCTGACGAGTCCCCAGTCACCACCGCTTGGTCATGATTTCCAGCCAAGACAACGGTGGGTCTCAACTCTCTCAACTTCTCCACCACAGCGTTGGGTTCTGGGCCATACCCGACCAAGTCGCCCAGGCAGTACAGCTCATCCCAGCTAGGCAAATGAGCAAGGACTCTTTCCAGCGACTCCAAGTTGGCATGGATATCAGAAAGCACGGCTATCTTCGTGGAAAACCACGCCTCCACCTTCTCCGGTAGAAATTATAACCGAAACCCCGCCGAATCGGGCCTGAAGAAGCGTTGTTAGAAGCAACTCTGGAAAGGGGCTCTCTCGTGCACAAAGCCAGCATAATCCCGATGAACAACGCCGTTCTAGCCTTGTTCTACGAGGGCGAGATGAAGATTGGTACCTTGGCAGTGTCCACGTCTGGCCTCCTAGAAGGCTCAACGGGAACCTCCTCGGTTCTCCTAGGCGGAAAATACCTGATCGCTGCGCGGGCCTTGGCAGAGAAGGTGGCCGCCACGTTCAACAAAATGGGAATTGTCTCGTTGAACACTCAACTGGCAGAGGGAGAAGCCCTTCGCCTCTACTCAAATCTGCTGGACAAGGCCAGGGACAGCGAACCAGCAGGTTCTGAAAAACCGGCTTCTAAAGGTTGAAGAGAAAACCAAGGGTGATAGTGAGGAGGGTAGCGGTGAACGTTATCACCGCCACCGCGTCGTCGAACCTCTCGACGCTCACCTGATGGTCACCATTCGGGTAATCCAGGTGAAGAGGGTTCCAAGCCTAGACGACTCAACCCTGTCGATGTTCGTCTTCATTTCATTATCACCAAGAAACAGAGAAGCTACGCACGGCACGTTATTCTAGCCGTAACAGTCCGGGATGAGAAGACTCCACCGTCTCCCTTTAATAGGATGGTGACAATTTTCCACGCTGTTTCTAGCGTGGCTCGTCGTTGCTAGTTCCGGCGCTAGAGTGAGCAGACGACTAGCGCCAATTGTTTCCCGACTTGGAAGGGTTCAGGTCCTTCGCTTCGACACCGTTGTGGCCGTTGATCCAGTCCGGAACAATAACTGCCCTTATGAGTTCTTGAATGGTTATTCCCCTCTTCTTCGCCACCTTCTCCAGTTCCCTGTAGATCATATCGTCCAGTGTTTGCATGAACTTGGGCAGTTGGGGCACCACGGTTTCTCCGGATATCAGCATCAGTTCAACGGTTGAAATAAAGTGCTGATGTTACTTCTAGAATTCTTTAGCAGTGACAGGTAAGAGGGATGGGTTCAGGGTCCTAGTAGGAAATCTTCCCCGATACTGGTATCTCTCCGAGAACCTGCCGCGAGGCCACCTCCACTCTGGACCGGTACTCGCTCCAGGTGTAGACTCTTACCAGGTTCATGAAAGTCCTGAGAACGTCAACGATACGGGAGATTTCAGACAGCTGGACGAGCTGCTTCTTCCCGGCGGGTCCCCGTCTGAACACTGGTATATCCATTGGCTGTATCTCAGCTGCGTGATGGTATGGGACTGAGGGAAGGGAGGGCACGTCGATGAACACGTCCTCTTCTGGCACCCGGGCTTTCTTGGCTAGCTCTTTCTGCATCTCCAATCGCACTCTATCGTTGGTTATGACGTTGGAGACGAGCTCTTCCCGGGCGAAGATGCTCCTCTCATAGGAGCACTTGAGAAGATGACGAACCTCCAAATCATGAATTATCTTCTTGGACTTTTTACATTCCTTCAGGTCGGACCATACCTTGTAGTCGTCCAGTCTTAGATAGTCTGCAGGCTCATCGAACTGGAGGAGTCCCAGCTCGTCCTTGGCAGCCTCCAACGCCTTCACGATCATGATTTGAACAGCCCGGGAGGCCCGGTGGAAATAGATGGTTCGGAAGGATTCAAGACGGGCTAACAGAAAACTCTCCAAGGTAGCAACGGCCGTACCGTCCACGGCCAGGTTTCCATCAAGAACGTCCATTGTGTACAACAAACGGTTCACGTCAATGGACCCGTATCCCGCACCGGTGTGAAACGAGTCTCTTACGAGAAAATCCATCTTGTCCACATCCACACTGCTGCTAATCACCTGGTCCAAGAAGGGCCGGCGCTTGTCACCGAGTCTTCCCACGGCAAGACGGCTGAGCCTCTTCGGGCTGAACCCAGCCTCTTCCAACTTGGAGGAAACTTCGGTCTCGGTCACGAGCCAGGGAACAAGGTCCTCATGGGTCTTCCCCAAATGTCGAATCATCAAAGGCTCAAAAACGTGGGAGAAGGGCCCATGGCCAATATCGTGAAGTAGAGCTGCTAGTCGTAGCTCCTGTTTCTGTCGGGAGGACAAGTTGACTGGAAGAGTCTCTGCAAGAACACCCGCGAGGTACATTGCCCCGAGAACATGCTCGAACCTTGTATGGTTGGCAGCCGGATAGACAAATTCAGACCCGGCCAACTGGCGGATCCGACGCAGCCTCTGGAGAGGATACGTGTCTATGATGGCGCGTTCTGTCCGGTTGATTCGGATATAGCCGTGGATAGGGTCCTTGATGAAACCCCAGTTCTTCTCAGGCAAGTTCCATGCAGAGACCAGCTCTAGGGCTGGTCGATTGTTAACATCTGCGTAGGAGGGTTAGACCCGAAGAAAGAGGGTTCAGAAAACAGAAAGAGTCGCCAGACCGAACGGTCTGGAAAACTACTTTTTCTTCTTCTTGGGATTGTGCTTCGCACAAGTATCACACAAGAATAGGTCGCCTCCCTTTGAACTCTTGAGTAGTAGACCCGTCGGAGTTTCGTCTTAAGAGCTTCGGTCTCGGTGCCCTGCGGTAGAGGTAACCCCTGGACACAAGCTGAATAATAGGGCCGCGTAATAGACAACTCTTTCTGAGAGGGAGAACCGTCCGGGCCCGGTCGCGGTCAAAGGTCCCTTTTTATTCTACCAGATAGTTCGTCATACTTCCTAGGATACTGGCAGGGCTTCAGCATGGTCAAGGACGTAGTCAAGTGTTTCATGTGCTCGGTTAAAGGTATTGAGAAAACATTCAACACCTATGACGAGTTTCAGGACCATCTCTACCGGGACCATGATATGCACAAGGACCCGGCCATGGACATCTACAACAAGTACAAGGCGGCCGACGCTAAGACCGACACCACAACTGTTCGCCCCTAAGACACGATCGCGACGAAAGCCAGGGCTTCTGGCGTGGTTTCTACAGGCCCAAGAATCCGGCTAGGGCGATTCCGATAAGGAAGCCTACGATGTAGGTTAGCATGCTCCTGTCATAGCCGAACCCCATTGAATTTTTGACCGCTATGACTCCTCCGACGACCACCCAGACGGCCAGACCAGCTGTCACAGCCCTAGAGATGAAGTCGACCGGGATTGCGATCAGGATGAAGAATATTCCCGGAGTGGCGGAGAAGAAGAGAGGACGGGCTAGCTGCCAGAACTGGGCTTTACCCCTAAACAGTTTTGTCCCGACGAGAAATGCTGTGATGGCCCATAGGAGGCCTGCGAGGAGGGATAGTATCAGGTTTGCAAGTATTCCGACTATGATATTGTCAAGAGCCAGCGGTTGGTTGAAGAGGGTGAAGCCGATTCCATAGCTCAGGCAGGCGAGAAAAAGAGCGGCAACAGCTTGCCCATTCGCACTCTTATCCTCCCTCAGTTCTAGGTATGTCTCGCGGTTGAATCGAGCCACTCTGAGCATGCGTGACCTGAGCTGGTGGAGTTTGAGCCGGGTGATAGCTCGGTCTTGGGCCAGTGACAGTTTGCGACGCCTAGGAGCATTTGATTATCCATCCTTATCAACTGATGGGCAACCGCGACAAGGCGGTTGGCATGGCACTGAGGGAGAAGCTGTCCGGGGCAGCTCCCACTTTCAGGGTTGTAGTAATGCCCGACTTTTTCCTCGATTATCTACTCCACTATCCTGGGAAACTGGAAGACTTGACCGCCTCCCTCAGGGCTGTTGCGAGCCGGGGAGGGGGCAACCTTCTCGGCTGGAAGCATTCCGTGGGACGCGGAGGTAACTCGGCCAACCTGGTGGCACAGCTTGCCAAGCTAGGGGTGAACGTTGTTCCGATTATCGAGACAGACGAGCTAGGATTCTCGGTTCTTGCTAGTTCGTTGAAGAATGTGAACCTGTCCCATGTGAAGACCACGGGTACCCTTTCCAGCACTCTGTCATTGGAGGTGGACTATTCAGGCCGCAGAGTGAACATAATGGTCAGCAACCCAGGATCCCATGCCACCTTTGGACCCGGAAAGCTGAGTGAAGATGACAAGGATCTCATTCGAGAAGCCAACTTTGTAGTTGTTCTCAACTGGGGCCAGAACCAGAAAGGCACGGATTTGGCGGAAGAAGTGTTCAAAACTGCCAGACAGGGCGAAGCGGTCACATTCTTCGACCCTGGTGACCCCACACCTAAAGCCAAGGACATTCGAGACCTGAATCAGCGAGTCCTAACCAGCGGACTCTTGGATGTTCTCAGCGTGAACGAGAACGAGCTCTTACAGCTCGCCTCCGCGGTCGAAGAAGGCGTCGCCGAGGACACGAACAACCCACTGTTCGAAGCGGCCAGCGTCTACAGTATGCTAGCCGTTCGCGTGGACCTCCACACCCCAGAATTCTCAGCCACTTTCATAGACGGCCAGAGGGAACGGGTCCCATGTCTCAAGCTTGAACCGGCAAAGGTGACGGGTGCTGGTGATGTGTGGAATGCAGCTGATATCTTTGCTCAAGGGATGGGGCTGGAGCATTCAGAAAGGCTTCTCTTCGCCAATGCGACTGCAGCGGCCTACTTGAGCCGGGAGGGGTTGGAACCTCCAGGACTCGAGGATATTCTCCGGGTCGCGGAGCAATTGGAGAAGGCTATCGGGAGCTAGAGACGATGGGGGGCTTCGATCTCAGCCGGGTCTGCTGCTTGATCCAGGACGCGGCCAGGTTGAAAAGCGGGTTAGTCGAAGCGTTGATCACGGGGATCTTGACATTGTTTTCTTTGAGCGTTATTACCGGCTCATACTTGGGCATCGGAGCATAGGCCACGTGGGCCCAGTGGGCCTTACCGGTCAGCTGGTCATGGACCACCGCGTCGGTTGAGGGGAGCGAGTATGTGACCATAGCCAGCCCAGCCGCCCAATACAATGGCTTGCCCATACCGCCGGGTTGAACGCCGAGGGCGTTCAGGTTGACCAAGTCGTCTAGCTTGTAACGTACGAGCTCGTGAATTATCAGCTCGTCATACGGTTTGTAGATTATCTTCGGAATGATACCGCACCTCTTGCGCTGTTTTGCCGTCGTTCACTCATTGGGCGTTTCGATAAGGTTTCGCTTCTCTTAAATCGCGTCAACAAGAAATTAACCGTCGACGGGTCCGGGCAGTGCGCCAACAAGTTAGAGAAAATGGAGAGATTATGGTTGCGGTGGGCGCTGTTATTGTAGACAAAGAGAACAGGGTTCTACTGGTTCAGCATGTTGAGGCCAAACGAGGAGGCTTCTGGTACGGCAAATGGATCTGCCCAGGAGGGAAGCTGAAGAAAGGAGAGAGCATTCTGGAAGGGGTGGCCCGTGAGGTCAAGGAGGAGACAAACCTCGACGTAACTGTTTCCCGGGGACCCTTCACCTTTGACAGAATCGTAAAGGAGGACTCTCGGACCAAGCTTCACGTCATCTACATCGATTACGTAGCCAGGGTAGCAGGTGGAGAGCTGAAGGCAGGCTCCGATGTTGGAGTGACAAGATGGTTTTCCCGCAAGGAGCTGGACGAGCGTTGGGGCGAGTTACATGAGGACACTCAACGCTTGCTGAAAGAGTCCCGCGTTTTGGCGAAGGAGGATACGATTGTTGTCTGAGGTTGCCGAGGGAGTCTACAGGGTACCAGCGAGAGGGGCCAACACGTACTTGGTGGAAGGGGAGGAGGGTCTACTGCTCGTCGACACTGGCCTGCCTGGTAGCGAAAACAGAATCTACAGGGCAATTGACAAGCTTGGACGGAAACCGGGAAATGTCAAAGTCATTCTCATAACCCACAGGCATCTGGACCATGTCGGAAGCGCAGCTGCCCTCAAGCGGGCGACAGGGGC
>WNGL01014396.1_pt1 | contig 13553 bp, 13 predicted proteins | sample 5400591 | NCBI WGS metagenome assembly WNGL01 (sample SAMN13153377, study PRJNA577476) | soil metagenome | isolation source: 80 cm soil or saprolite under Garry oak tree replicate 1 | place: USA:California | collected 2016-06-15
GGGGGCTTTCGGCGACCCAAGGAAGAGGAGAGGAAGATAGGGACCAATTCCTACCAGAAAGGCCAATCGCCACTTCCCGGTCAAAGCGCCGTAAACTGCGGCTACGATACCGGGCAACGGCAGAAAAAGAAGGACGAGAGATTCCCATTGCACAATCTGGTTCCGAGCGGCAATCGACAAAGTTGAGTACTCTAAGACAAATGAGGGAACCGATATCCAAAGCGCAAGAAGAGCAATCACCGGAATCGGAAACAGAGAGTGATTAATGATCGAATTGAGCTTCCCTGTCAATTCGCATCACTTAACTACGCTTAGGATGCGGTCCAGCTAACTTAAGGATTGGACGGCGCGATCGGAAATCCCGGCCAGTCTCCCTCGAGAGGAGATGATCGGTCACAATTCTGTTTTAGATAGGCGTTTCAGATCTTCGCCAGTGATCTGCATGACTCGCCAGTTCTCTCGGAAGCCAGCCCCCAGTCTTTGATACACGTCTATTGCGTTTGTGTTCCAGTCAAGTACCTCCCATCGCACTCCGTAACAGTTCTCTGCGATGGCGATCTGCGCAAGATGAACCATGAGGGCTTTGCCAACCCCTTTGCCTCGGAACTGTGGCCTGACAAAGAAGTCTTCCAGGAAGAGTCCGTGCCTTCCCTGCCAGGTGGAATAGTGGTGGAAAAAGAAGGCCATACCGGCCGGGTTACCATCCCGCTCAGCAATAAGTACCCTGAACTTGGGGTTCGCTGAGAAACCATCCCTGATCAAATCGTCTTCCGTAGCGCGAACCGCACCGGGTTCCCGCTCATACTCCGCCAACTCGCGGATGAAGGACAGAATCAGCGGGACGTCTTCCACACTTGCCTTGCGAATTTTCAACATGGTTTCCATACTCTTACTCCGTCTCCCTACCCAGATTTGTTAGCTCAGTAAGAAGTTAGTTGCTGATTCTAGCCGTCTCTCGAAATCAACTGGAAATTCATGACCGAAGTTCTGCACCACATCAATCTTACAATTGAAGCCTCGTTCGACCATTCCTTCGAGGAGCGTCTTGATCTTGGGCAGAAAGGCATCCTCGTTCCCCATTATTATGACGCCTTTCAATCCTCTAACGTCCTTTGCCCTAATGAATGACGCGAATGCTTCGCTGGGATGGTCCCGCTGGCTTGCAGGTTTGTCCTCAGGTGCAACCCAATCCGATGCGGCGACGGCGATAAACCCGCGGCAGGGAAATGTTCTGTTCAAGGTCAGGTACATAGCGAGGGCTGCTCCCTGAGAGAAACCTGCTACTATCACTTTGGCAGCGTCAACGTTGTACTTGTCCCGAACTTGCTTGTATGCCCACGCGACGTCATGCTCTGAACGCTCCGGGTCATCCCAGCAATATTCTTCAGAGGAAGCTGGCTGCGAAGAATGCGGGACAGCCAGAAGAAACCCTTGATTCCGAGCACCGTTCCAGTTTTCTGCAAATTCACCGGGATGCCCAACCCTCGGGGTGAGCGCGATGATAAGAGAGTGCCTTTCTTCAGGAGAAGAGTTTCGAGGAGTCAAGACCATCACTCCAGGTTTGGCTGTCAACAGGGCTATCTGTTTGAGGCGTTGGCTCTCTGCGATTATTGCCTTGAATTCAGGTCTGTTTTGAAGCGGTTCAAGGTCCGGTTCCATCAGGAGCGCTTGATCTGGCCACCAAATGCCATCCTTCGAAGCCCTCTCAAGCGTCTGAAGAGCCTCTTCTGATTCTCCAAGCCTCGATTGGAGACAGCCGATCCAGTAGGAGGTTTTCGCGTGCCTCTCAGGAAACATCTGTTTCGCTTGAAATGCTACCGCTAAGGCCTCTCGATACTTGCGATCATTGTACAGGTCGAAGATCTGATCACGATAAGCCGGGAAGTTGTCAGCTCTCATCGTTCCCAAACACCTTAGAAGAACGCAGCATCACTTTCATGCTCTCCGAACTATTAAGAGTGAACTGGGGCAGCGACGACATAATCCGCTGAGGATGGTGTCTTTGAGCAATATTTTGAAACCCTTTCTCTTCGAGACTTCGACGTTGCTAGGGCTCATTGTAGTGGGATTGCTTGGGCTTCGGGTTGACGCCTTGTTCGGACTACCTGTGCTACCAACGTGGCCGTACAGCTACTTCGCGATTGCTCCAGTTCTTGGCGGCGTCGGTCTCCGGTTTTGGGGAAGCTCCACGATATTCAATACAGGCAACGGCACTCCACTCTATACCCGGCCCCCGAAGGCCCTTGTCACCACAGGCCCCTATCGATTGATTCGCAATCCGCTTTATCTCGGAGGTTTCCTGATCTATCTTGGAATCATAATCACGATTCCTTCTCTATTTCTCGCGATTCTAGGATTAGTCGGTCTCCCTATCACCTGCATCGGAATTGGTCGTGAGGAAAGAGGATTGGAGACGCGGTTCGGCGAGGACTATCGGCGATACAAACAGAGCGTCCCAGGATGGATTCCCCGAATCAGGACGCGTAGTCCAAGCTAGATACGCAGTCCGATCGAAGAATTCGCCTCAGAGCAACGGCTATCAATTCGAGGAATAAGATTCGCTACTAGGGGATTGTCAGACAGCATGAACCTCTCTAGAGCTCAAGTCAATTCTTGGCGATTGTCAAGGCATCACCTTGCCAAACGAGCTCGAAAGGGGATTGAGAAAGTCGTGTCGGACCTCTGCGGGGTTCAGGCCCAGGTCCTGTCCTATGCCGCTTTGGCAATCTGGGCGAGGGTTGAGGGCATCACGATGCAAGATGTCCAAGACGCCCTTTGGAAGCATCGTTCTCTTGTGAAAACCTGGTGCATGCGGGGGACCCTTCACCTAATCTCGGCCTCCGACTTGCCCCTCTACGTGGCCGCTAGGAAAGCGACATCGGTTGTCAAACGAGATTGGCTCACACCCGAAATTGATGTGGAAGAGAGAAAGAGAATCGTCCGTGCAATACGTGAGGCACTTGACGGACAAATTCTAACCCGAGAACGACTGGCTGAGGAAGTCGTCAAGCGTCTCGGAATGAGCGCGAGTGTTCGCAAACATATGCTCTCAGGCTGGGGTAACCTCCTGAACCCGGCAGCCGAACTGGGATACCTCTGTTTCGGCCCGAGCGAAGGATCTAAGGTCACATTCGTCCGGCCGGATCAATGGGTCGGTAGATGGGACGAGCCTAGTGGGGATGAGGCGTGGAAGACGCTTCTTCGACGATTCTTTTCCACATACGGCCCAGCGACCCATCACGATATCGGTCATTGGTGGGGCCTTCGTCCCAACAAGGCGAAAATGCTGATGGAGCACATTGCAGACGAATTGGAGGAGGTCGAGTTTGAAGGCGAAAAGAGATGGGTTCGGAGAACAGACATCGAACAGGTCGTCGATGCTGAGAGGGTTCGTTCTGTGAAACTACTTCCGAGCTGGGATTGCTACGTGATGTTCTACCATCCTCGAGAGCTTTTCGTTTCTCAGAACTCTCGAGCCAGAGTGTTTAGGAAGCTTGAAGGCAACGCACCTGTTCTGCTCATCGACGGAGTCGCCGGAGGAGTATGGGAACAACGACGAAAGAGCGGTCGCACTGAGCTAAGGGTGCACCCGTTCAACCCACTCAGCCCAGCCCAAAAACAGCTCGTCGGAGAGGAAGCCACCAACCTAGGGGAATTCATGGGAACAAACGTTGAGGTTACAATTTTGTCGTAGCTGTGGATAGGATCAAGGTTCATCTTTAATAACGGCAGTTTTCGTTCCGCCTCGTGACCTAGTTGTCTCAGACGATCCTGAACGATGATTCGCTTTCCTTCGCTGAGAAGATTATCAGCGTCAAGGCTGACGGAGGCAGGAAGGTCCATCATGCGGGGGAGATTGCTGTTCTGCATGCGGATATGGCGATGGCTCAGGATAGTACTGGGCCCTTGGCGATCAAGGTTTTCCGTGAGATGGGTGTTCAGAAGGTCTGGGACCCGAAGAGAATCCATCTTGTGATAGATCATAGTTTTCCTGCTCCTGATGAGAAGGTGGCTAATCTCCATATTCTGATTCGAGAATTTGTCAAGCAGCAGGGCGTCCGACTTGTTGAGGGCAGCATATCCCACCAGCATCTTCTCGAAAATCATGTAGTGCCGGGTATGGTCCTCTTTGGCGCGGACTCTCATACTTGTCAGGCGGGGGCGATAGGCGCTTTTGCGACTGGTATTGGGAGTTCGGAGATGGCTGCTGTATGGGCGAGCGGCAAGCTATGGGTCCGGGTCCCAGAATCCATCAAGATCAATCTTACTGGCCAGTTCAAGAGGGGCGTCTACGCTCGGGACGTCATAACCCATTTCATCGGAATGGTCGGCGAAGATGGGGGGAACTACAAGTCGTTGGAGTGGAAGGGTTCAGCGGTCAAGAATCTCTCCATCTCGTCACGGGCTTGCATCAGCAACAACTCGATGGAGTGTGGCTGCAAACTCTCCATCTTCGAAGTCGACCTCGTAACCCAGGACTATTTCAAAACGGCAAACCGGAAAGCGATGTTCGAGATTCACGCGGGACCAAAAGCCCACTACAAAGAGGAGTATGAGATCGATCTGGGAACTCTTGAGCCCCAGGTTTGGGGTCCGGGGAACGAGAGCAAAGTGCGTAGTGCCGGCGAATTCGGGGATGATCATTTGGACGAGGTTTTCATCGGCTCCTCCACTAACGGACGATACGAGGACCTGCAGGTCGTGGGCAATATCCTCAAAGGACACAGAATAAAGGCCGGGACCCGCTGCATAATCACACCCGCCTCCAAAAACGTGTTCGAAAGAGCAATCAAGGATGGGCTAGCTGAAACGTTCCTCGAATCAGGAGCAGTATTCACCAACGCCACATGCGGCGCATGCGTTGGCACACATCTTGGTGTTCTTGGGGAGAATGAGACCTGTCTGTCCACCTCTCCGCGGAACTATGTGGGACGAATGGGCGCCACAACCGCCAAAATCTATCTCTCATCTCCAGCAACAGCTGCCGCATCAGCCTTGGAAGGGCATATTGCGGATCCGAGGAGCTACCTATGAGCCTCCCACCACCATCCACAATTATCCGGGGCAGAACTTGGGTCTGGCCTGACGATGTGAACACGGACATCATCATCCCGTTCCGGTTCAAAGCCCGCACGAACGACCCTGTCGAGATGGCGAAATATGCCATGTACGGGTTCGACCCCGAATTCTACAAGAAAGTCAAGCCCGGCGACCTCTTCGTTGCCGGAAGAAACTTCGGAGGAGGATCCAGCCGCGAACAAGCACCAGTCGCCATCAAATACTCAGGAATAGCAGCAGTAGTCGCAGAAAGCTTCGCAAGAATATTTTATCGGAACAGCTTCGCCATTGGCCTACCAGCCCTAGAAGTCCCAGGAATAACGAAACAGGTCAAACAGTTCGATGAGATAGTCGTCAATCTTCAAGACTGGTCGGTCACATCGAAGGACGGAAAGGTGTTCCATGCACTGAAGGTCCCGGAGTTCCTTCGGGGCCTAATGCGTGAAGGGGGCTTAGTGGAATACTACAAGCACCACAGGAATTTTCCCTGGGACAAGCTCGACGCCAGCGTCGCAAGCTGAAGTCCTAAGCCTAAGCCGCTAAGAAACCATTTCCAATTCCAAGAACTCATTTGGTAAGGACTGGGGGTCTGATCATCCCTGCTGCGGAGCCCAAGTGAAACGGATCCAGTCTGGATCCTGAACACTTCAACTGTGTAACGATACGATCTATGTCTGTCTGAGTCTACGAAGTCGAAATTCCGACCCGGTGGAGAAAGCATCGATTTCAACGACGCTATTGACTTCTTTCAGAAAGGTTGTTAGCTTCTTCATGTCATACTGACCTTCTCTTAGATAGACTAGAAGGTCCATCTGAAACGTCAGCCTTTGCTCGCCTAGCTCGAAATCATTGTCGACCCCATATTTTCGGGCAAGTTCTTTAAGGGATTCTTCTTCGGACTCCTTCAATTTCCGTGTGAAATGAATTATTGCCAGGTCAAACGTTGTCATTCCTATGCCGGTATTTTCAGTGTCGGAATTGGTTTCTAGAAATCTGATCAACTCTTCAAAGGTCGTTATCATCTCGGACTCGCCATAGATTGCTGCCAACAACCTGTTGCTATGGATTATCTTATCGAATCTTGCTTGAAGAGCAGAGGTGTGTGTGCTTAGAATCCTCGCCCGAATCTCGCTAGCTATGGCGGGACGAAGAAATTCGTAGGCTCTTATCTTCTTGACTAATACTTCAGCGTCGAAGGTCGTGTTCTCATCAGTCTCGGGTTCGAGCAGGAAGTCTATGTAACCTTGAATCTGAACATCGATGGTTTGTTGGAGCTTAGGGTATAGGACCTTGACCCTGAATTCGTCCATCTCAACACCATACTTCTCCCGTTCCCACTCGGCATAATCTATCGAATCCCTTAGATACGTTTGGATGTCTGCATCCCACGCGTACTCGTCATTAATCCTGATCCAATCAGAAAGATTCTTGACAAAATCCTTCAATCCTGGCTCTTTCGAGGACTTTTCAAAAGCATGTGACGCTAGGAGGATTTCTTTGCTGAGGATCTCTGGTTCAAACATGTCCCCTGCTAGGTTATCAATGGCAATTGAACAGTCACGGACCACATCTAGGTCTTTGTTGAGGAAGTCGATTCCCAATTTCAGCATGACCTTCGCTGCTTTCTCACCCATCTCAAGGTCGTCAAGTGGGACCCATGATTCAAACATGATGAGCCCAATTGTCTCAATCATTGCTCCCAACAAATGTTTACGTTCCGAATATGCTCGGGCAAAGAGGTCTTTGAAGATAATGTAAAGGTCACTTATGTCACGATTTTCAGAAAACTTGTAAAGTCTCTTGAAGAGTTCCTCCGTTGCGAACTTGACTGATGGAACATCCCATTTGTCAATCCGTTCTTTGAACATCATAACAAGCACATCAATTGCGTCATTCGTCTTTTCGTGCGACCCATCAACGAGCATCTGCGTCACCATCGAAAGTTTTTCTGAGAATTCTTCCCTGAATCGTGTGTCAATGAGTGTGTCGGTGCCACCTATTGGGTGGGGAGGTGCGCGAACTGTTTCCGGTCTGGATTCAGACCTGAATATCTTCACGACGAGAGTGATTAAGTCCTTTCTAACTTGCTTGACTAGCGTCTGATCACTTTCGAACTCGTGATACTTCGACTGGTCTGAGAGTTCCTCTTTGATAAACTCGGCTAACTTAGGGTCCCTATTTTCGGTTTTCCTAACGTAGGTTAGACGATGCTTGCCAAGTTGCCCTGCGCTGCGATACTCCTTGAGGGTGATCTCTGAGTATTTCATTCCGAAAATTCCTACGTAGATGTCGCAGCTCTCAACCCCCTTCAAAGAGGCAGTTAGTACGTCTTCAGTGTCGGCTCCCCTCCTCTCAAGGGGAATGGCATGGAGGTAGGGCATCTTGTTTATGCGATCTGCAAGAAGTACTCTTGTTTTCCTGAACTCGTGGATGCCGGAGCTTATGAATACGTCTAGCTTACTCGTTAGATCCCCCTGAGTTCCTTTGTTAGTTGGTTGACTGTGGTGATGCGTGCGAATCGGCGTCGTAGGGCGTATTCTGTGCGTTCGCGTATGGCGTCGACTCCTAGTTCTTCGCCCGGCTTATCCCAGTTCGGAATCGGAAAAGTCATCGTCGCTTCGGTGACAAAATCTACCGCGTAGCCAAGGTCAGCCGCTATCCTCGCGGTCGTCTCACAGCACTGCTCCATCTGTATCCCTGCAATACTGACGCGTCTCACCCCTTTCTCGATCAAGTACGGTTGCAACGTCGTGCTAGTGAAGCAGTTACGCGTATTCTTGACCATTACCGGCTCATCTTTTCTTGGCTTGAGAAAATCCATCAGTTTGAACGAGGGGCTGTCTTTGGCGAACGCCTCGTCGCTGTCAGTATGCAAGAAGAACACGACCGGCAAATGGGCAGCACGGTAAGATTCGACGAGAGCACTAACATTCTTTTCAAAAGCTGGGTTGTTACGCCTTGCCCATCGCGGGCCAACTTTGAACGAGTCCTGCGCATCGATCACTAGCAAAGCCGACTGCGCAATAGGAACTTGGTTGGGGTCCAGCATGGTTCTCTCTATCGTGAGTCATCGTATATACTCGCTGCTTCAGACTCGGTCTTCGATCAGAATAAGGTCCTCTGCAATGAGTTCCAAGAATGGGAGTTCTAGGAACGGCCCCGGGCTCCGGGTTTTCTTCGGCGATCTCCGAAAGATGACCTCGACAGAGGTCGCTGATGGCGAGGTCTCTCTGATCGTTACTTCTCCTCCATACTTCAACGCTCCTTTCGATTATCCAGACCTTTTTCCGAGCTACGAAGATTATCTGGACCTGATCAGGTCCTTCGCCTCCCAGAGCAGAAGAGTTCTAGGAAGAGGCAGAATCTGCGCGATAATCACCGACGATATGCTGGTGAAAGAAGGAGGCGGCAGTCGTGGTCGAAAATATCCTCTCGTCGCAGATACGACTCGAATCTTCCTGGACGAGGGGTTTCTCTATCGCGACAAGATCACTTGGGTCAAGCCGGCCGGTTATACGAGAATCAGTAGGCGGAGCGGCGTCGTCCTCCAGCATCCATACCCCATGTACTTCTATCCGGACAACATCCAAGAATCTATTCTGCTATTCCAAAATGGCGAGTTCGATTACAGCAACCTGAAGGACGCGTCAAAGAAGATTCTGGAATCCTCTAAGATAGACACGATTGAACTGAACAAGGAGAGATGGAACCTAACCGTGTGGAACATTACCAACGTCCTCCCAATCCCTGGTCGGATCGAGGAGGGAATTGCCGCGTTCCCCGAAGAAATTCCTAGGAGGCTGATCAAACTCTTCACGATGGTCGGAGAGACTGTATTCGATCCTTTTGCGGGTTCGGGAACGACGCTGAAAGTTGCTCGGGAACGAGAACGAAAACAAGACCGCGGTTGTTTTGCGAATGGTCAAGGGCCGAATCTAGCCGCAAAGGTGCTGCATATGTCTTCAAGAAATGTCGAGTAGTGAAGAGGGTCCCCACGCTTTGGAGCAGGGTCCGTAGAAATCAGCTTAGTTTGATCTCCGTCTACGTTGGTGTGGGCGATTACGATCATTCCAAGAGCGTCCAATCCAGTCCCGCCTGTTTTCGAGAGTGGAAGACCCCTAAACATGTCAACGGTCTCGTGAACAAGGCGTTCAACATTTCTGTAAGTTGTAATCTCGGGTCTCAACGGAGACTTGAACCGCTCTGCCATGTTGAGAACGATTAGCCCTCCAACTATGGTTTTCGGGTTCTTGCGATGAAGGATGTCGTGAAGAGAGTTCAGGTCTCGTTGCCGGTTTCGTCTGGTCTTGCCATGTTCGGTCATGATTGTCTTGGCATCGACAGCCAGCCAGATTTCCTCGGGCTCACCCCTTAGAATTGGTTCGCTGGTCTTGAGAGGTCGTTGGGGTGATGTGGGAGGGCCTACAACGAGGTCCAGGTTCCACTGAGTTGGAGATCCTGCGTCTATTACATGGTTAAGCGTGTAGACAATCCGTCTCTGCTTGGCGGCAGTTCGAAAGGGTTCACAGAGTTCGAGAAGGTCGGCCAGAACGAGCTCGCAGAGCTTGTCTCCATGGGCGGACGATCTTGGATGGTACTTTGCGGTTTGAAGATAGTGTACGAGGTTCTGGTCCGCCGACAAATGTTTGACGGCGGCAGATCCTGGAATCCGGTCTTAAAGCTGACGCGAATTGCTGAGACGATTGTCTGAGTTAAGCCGGGACCATCGCGGCCTTGCTAGCGCTAACCTCGATCTTGATTCTCCCGAACAGCTTAGAGCTCTCGTCGAGGAGCCTCTCTTTTGCGACCCGTACATACTTCGGGTCAACCTCGTAGCCAATGCTGTTCCTGCCCGACTTGATCGCGGCCAACATCGTGGTCCCAGTCCCGACGAATGGGTCCAAGACAATGTCGTTAACGAACGAATACATCCTGGTCAGTCTGAGTGCCAATTCCAAGGGGAACGGAGCTGGATGCTCACGGCTGGAAGTTCCGTTAAGATTCCAGATCTGGCGGAACCACTGCTCGTAATAGCTTCTCGGAATGAAACTCATCCTTCTTTGCTCCATTGTTGGTTTCCTGTAGGGTCCCGGCTTTCTCTGGATGAGAATGAACTCGACATCGTTCTTGATGACCGCGTTGGGCTCGTAGGGTTTCCCGAGGATGGACGAGTAGGTGTTCGCCTCGTACTTCGCGCTTGCGATCTTGTACCAGAGTATCGGTGTTAGATTATCAAACCCGGCCTCGCGGGCCCTGAGAGTGACGTCGGAATGAAGAGGATAAACAACGTGACGGCCGAGTGTCCGCCGGGGTATGCACACGTCGCCAATAACACAGACGAAACGTCCGCCGGGGACAAGCACTCGGTAGGATTCGGACACAACCTTCGAGAGTTCGTTCAAGAATCTGCTGTAGTCTCGTATTACCCCCAACTGCCCGTCAACAGTATCGTATTTCTTCAGGACCCAGTAGGGCGGAGATGTAACGACCAAGTGTACAGAGTTGTCCTCTACTCCCGCCATTTGACGAGAGTCGCCTCCGACTAGCTTGTGTGAGGTAGGCAAAAGGGCCTGTTTTTCGAAAAGGTCGCGAGTTGCTGCTTCGTCCCTCGCCATGCTTGGGATCTCTCTTAATGCAATGGCGTTGGCAGAAGACATTGTTACGTTTTGACCGATGTGCCCAAATATAAACCGAGGGATCCCGAAACTAATTTCCCCGATGGGACCCGTCAACTGTAACCGAAGCGCGGAGATCATGAAAGCGTGCCTTTGACTTTACTGATCCTGACATGATTCTGATCGAATTCACACCTGATTTCGCTAAAACGCCTAAAGTCGGCAAATGCTCGAAGAGGCCTACAACATGTTTTGGTGGTGAGTTCTCTTTGAAAAAGTTCTCAATAGTCTCGCTCTTCGTCCTTGCTACGTTTGTCTTGGCTCTGCCCATAGGTTCGGTCTTCGCGGCTATCCCCGGTTTCGGTAACCTATACTACAACGGTTCAATAGTACGCACGGTCGTTCCACCTGCAGCGTTTCCAAATACAGGCCTCGATAACTTCTACGAGGTGCACGGCGGCGCCGCAGGACAGTTGGGCATCGCATCAGTCGCTCCTGGAGCCGACGGTTATCATGGCGGTCACTGGAAAGTCTTCATTGTAACATTCAACCAAGGCGCAACACCGGTATTGCTAACGTCGCAAGCAGCAGTCTTCGCGGCCCAGAGTGCCGGAACGGTAACAGTGACAAGGAACGCGTCTGAAGACTTCCTCTGTCCGGTCCAACTATAACCCACGACTTCTTGGATGGATATCCGGGACGGTCCAAACCGTCCCATCTTTTTCTTTTCCAATTCTTGCGAGCACGTGATGAGACCAATCTTTTAGAATTGGCCCAAACATCCCTTCAATCAACCACAGGTCAGGGGAGGTTTATCGTTGTTTCAACGACTGGGCTCTATTTTTGACGAGTACAAGGGCATACCCCGCGAAGCCAACCTTCTGATCTACTCCAGTTTCTTCACTTGGGCTGCCGCAGGCCTTCTCTTCATCTCTCTGCAAGTCTTCCTCGTCTTAGAAGGCATCTCCTTCGCCACCAGCAGCCTCATCCTAGGAACCTTTGGAATCGTCAGCGCTTCCTCCACCCTCCTATTCGGCGGCCTCGCAGACCGCTACGGCAAGAAGAAATTCGTGGTTATGGGAGGAGTGCTCGGAAGCCTTGCACTCGCCATCTTCGCCGTTGACTCGAACATCTCACACCTGTTTGGGGCAGCTGTCCTAGCTGGGCTCTCCGAGGCCATGTACGCTTCCTCGTGGAGCGCCTTGTTAGCCGACAAGGCAGGAAACCTGAAACGGACCAGCGCCTTCGGCCTCTCCTTCTTCGTTGCTACGATCGCGTCGGCCTTGGGAGGTTTCAGCACTAGCCTACTCGGCCTGATGAAATCAGTCTACCAGGTCGACCTTGTCACGGGCAACCGGTACCTGTTCGTCGGGGTCGCCGCCATCAGCCTCATCGGCCCGATGATCGTCTACCTCAGAGTCTCCGAGTCCAGGCTCGAAACGAGCCAACAATCTGGGTTCCACATTCTTCCGCGACAGAGCCGTGGCGTAGTCTTTCGGTACGCTGCCTACGGAATCGTAATCGCCCTAGGTGCAGGCATGGTAATCCCCCTTATCCCAGGCTGGGCCTTTCTCAAGTACGGCCTCGCAAACGATGTCACCGGGCCCATCTTCGGCGGCATCAACAGCCTTGTAATGGGATTCGCCAACCTCGCAACTCCACGGATTGCCCGAAGGTTCGGAACCGTTCGGACAATCGTCCTAACCCAAGGATCGTCTACACTGTTTCTTTTCTCGATTCCTTTCTCGCCCAATTTCGCCACTGCCTCCTCGATCTACATCGTCAGAAGTATGCTGATGATGATGTCCAACCCTGCCCAGAACTCTCTCCTGATGGGCTTGGTCCCGGCTGAGGAACGATCTGTGGCCTCCGCTATCGTAGCCTCGCTTTGGAGACTGCCCAACTCGTTCAGCACCGGTATCGGGGGCTACATCATGGGGCTAGCAACAAGCCCGAGCAGCATCTACCTCGCCCTACCCTTCATGATCTGCACCGTACTCTACCTAACCGCGATCACGTACTTCTGGCGATCATTCAAAGACGTCAGACTACCAGAAGAACAGGTTCTCGCGCCCATAGCAGAAGCAGTCTCCGCCACAACGTAACGCAAGTCCCGGATTCGCCCAGAATCAGCCCTGATCTGAAATCTGGGACCCCTTCTCTACACTGCCCGAGAAAACGTTCTTGACAGGGCGATAAAACCGCAAGTTTCGCCTTGGCATCTAAGGTTGGACTGTGCCCTGAATCGCGAAACTCGCCCATAATCTGTGCCGGACAGCAAATCATCCTCTCAGAAAAGTGGGGTATGTTTCAAGCATTTTGCGTCGCATGTCCGGTTTCTCCGAGCCGCAGACCCTTTTCCTATTGTAGACTGGAAAATGAACCACTAGTTAGGGCAGTATTCCGCCGATCTTCGCCAACGTCACCAATCCAGGCTTCTTCTCAAAGATCCCAGCGGTAATCTCCAACGCCTTCTTCTGCAGTTTCTTGTCCTTGTTCAGCTTCCGAAGCGCTCTCTTGTTCAGCCGTTTTATCAGCCAGTTATCGCTTAGCGCGTACGTCACGGTGTAATTGGCGTGTTTCCCGATTACGTCAGCGCGCATTTTCCGCTGAGTCTGATATTCCAGCAATGCCCCCTCTGAGAAGTCTCCTGCCACCTTACATTTCTCGATCACTTCGGCCAACGCCACTGCGTCCTCCAGTGCCAGGTTTACTCCCTGTCCGGCGTGCGGATGGAAAGTGTGCGCTGAATCCCCGAGCAGTGCTATCCCGTTTCCCACCCATCTCTCCACCTGTATGAATGAGGGAGTAAAATATGCCATCTTGGTCCATGCTTCCACACCAGTAAACGCGTCCGCCATCTCCGGCGCCGCCTGAACA
>WNGL01006695.1_pt1 | contig 13552 bp, 5 predicted proteins | sample 5400591 | NCBI WGS metagenome assembly WNGL01 (sample SAMN13153377, study PRJNA577476) | soil metagenome | isolation source: 80 cm soil or saprolite under Garry oak tree replicate 1 | place: USA:California | collected 2016-06-15
CGGGCGGCGCGACCGGCCGCGGGGGCTGAGGCGTCACGAGCGTGGCCACCGACGCGCCGATCGTTCGGTCCGCGACGGAGGCCGGCGGCGCCGGGGCACGACGCGTCGGGGCCGTTCCCCACTCCCACGTCGCCGGCTGCGGTGCGCGCGCGGGCGCGCCGGCCGAGATGACGCGCAGCGTGCGCTGCACGACCTCGGTCTCGGCCTGGTCGACACCGGTGACCGAGTCCAGCCAGCGCTGGTAGACGTCGCGGCGATCGATCCGCTCGGTACCGCCGGGGATTCGCCGCGTGAGCGTCAGCGCGACCTGGGAACCGAAGCCGGCGGCGAGGTGGATCGCGTAGTCGACCGGGTAGCGGCCGCCACGGCTCAGGTTCAGCAGGCCGAGCTCGGGATCTTCGTCGCGGAAGTTCGGGACGGGCGGGACGATGCCGTGCTCGAGGATCTTGACCGCGATGACGTCCTCGACACCGACGCCCATCGCGTGACCGGTGAACCCCTTCGTGTTCGCCACGACGATCTCGCTGGCCGCCCTTCCGAACACGCGCCGCAGCGCCGAGACCTCGGCGGACGCGCTCCCGCCGCGGGCCGGCGTGAACGTCTCGTGCGACATGAAGACGGTCGCAGGCGCCATCGCGCGCCGGTCGAGCCCGAACCGCCGTTCTGCGGACCGGACCAGGCTCTCGACGACCGCGGCCACGTGGTCGACGTCGAGCCGCGTCGCGTGGAACGCGCTGTTGCGCGTCTCGCTCGAGAGCAGCTCGACGATCCCGCGCATGCCGCGCTCCTCGACGGCGTCCTGGGCCTCGACGACGAGCGCTGCCGCGCCCATGCCGAGGACCATGCCGTGACGGCGTCGATCGAACGGAACGGCGGCCTCCTCGACCTTGTCGTCGGTCGCCGCCGCGCCGCTGGCCAGGAAGCCGGCGCCCAACCACTCCATCAGGTTGTCGCTCGTCGGGTTGTCGGCGGCGATCACGACGACGCGGCGGCAGCGACCCGCGCGGATCCAGTCCTCCGCCAACGCGATCGCCTGCGCCGTGCTCGCGCAGGCGGCGTTGACCAGCGTGTTCGGGCCGCGCGCGCCGACGTACTCGCCGAACTGGCTGTGGCCCATCGGCAGGACGCGCAGCAGGAAGCGCCGGTCGAACCCGTACGCCTCGCGGCGCAGCTCGTCGTCGATCTGCCCGATCTGGCGCTGGATCTCCCGCAACGCCGAAGGATCGCTCGTCTGGCGCCGGACCTCGTCGAGCGCCTCGCGCCGTGCGTGCCGCGACTCATACGCGTAGTATTGGCGCTGCGCTTCCGCGAAGCGGTCGAGGCCGGGGAAGGCCGAGCAGAAGACCACGCCGGTCTCGTCGCGCATCGACTCCGGCAACACCCAGCGGTCGGGGAGGAAGGTCCCCTTCGACGTGCGCCGCCAGGTCTGGACGAGCGGAATGCCGGCCTCGCGCAGCGCGTCGATCCCCGCGGCCATCGCGAGCTGCGTCGTGGTGTCGAGCGCCTCGACGAGCTTCTCCGGCACGCCATACTCGGCCACGAGGTCGAACGGGCCCGCCCGCCCCGCGAGCTTGAGCACGTCCGCCGCGTCGTCGATCGTCTCGAAGCGGCCGTCGCCTTCGGCGGTCTTGACGACCCGCGTCACGTGCTTGTCCGCCATCCGCTCGCGGAAGCGCACCGGCAAGAGGTCGATGAGCTGGTCACCGCGGAGGATCCGGTCGACGTTCTGCGGATCCATGACGGACTTCTCGGGTCCGGGGAGCCCGAGGCCGCAGCCGGTGATCACGATCGAGCCTGCCGGCGGTGAGTTGCGGTCGAAGCTCCCGTCACGGGAGCCCCGGGTGGCGGGGGTCGTCGCGATGCCGGCGATCGTCCGGGCGAGGACCTGGGCCAGCTCTTCGATGGACGTGTTCGACATGGTCTCTGCCTCCGGAGCGCCGCCCCTCGGGGCGGTCGTGGTTGCTGTCGATGGCGCCGTCGCGACGACCAGCGCGGGCTCGGCGGTCGTGCCGTGCCCGGCCGCGTACAGCCCGCAGAGCGCCTGGTTGAACGCGGCGAGCTCGCCGATCTTGGGATGGTTGGTGAAGAGCGAGACGAGCCCGTCGCGCCCACCGAGGACGTCGTCGACGAACCCCTTGAGCGCCTTCTTCGGGCCGACCTCGACGAACGTCCGCACGCCCTCGCGCCAGAGCGTCTCGAGACCGCGGACCCACTGCACCGGCGAGGCGACCTGCGCGACGAGCATGTCGCGGATCTCCTGGCGGTCCGTCGGATACAGCTCACCCGTCACGTTGGCTATGACCGGAAGCCGAGGCGGGGAGATGCGAAGGCGGTCGAGCACCTGGCCGAGCGCCTCCGCGGCGGGGGCGACGATCCGCGTGTGGAACGCGTGGCTCACCGGCAGGCGGACGGCCTCGAGGCCGAGCGCGCCGAGCGCTTCCATCGCGCGCTGGACCGAAGGCGTGTCGCCGCCGATGACGGACTGCAGGTTGCTGTTGATGTTCGCGGTGACGACGTAGCCGTCGATCGAGGCCAGCGCCTTCTCGACGACCTCGCGCGGTCCCGTGACCGCCGCCATCCAGCCGTTGTCGGCGAAGCTGACCCGCGTCATCTCGCGCCCGCGGGCGGCGGACGCCTCGAGCGCGTCGGCGAATGGCATCACGCCGGCGGCCACGAGCGCGCCGTACTCGCCGAGCGAGTGACCCATGACGTGATCGGGCTTCATCCCGTACTCGGCGAGCAGGGCGCGCAGGCCGTCGTCGACGGTCAGCACCGCCGGCTGCGTGATCGAGGTCTGGCGCAGCTCTTCCTCGGCCCGCGCCATCGCGGCCGCGTCGGTCGGATCCGCGAAGAGGACCGACGTCAGGGGCCGACCGATGATCGGCGCGAGGACCGCGTCGGCCTCGTCGAACACCGCACGGACGACCGGCTCGCGGTCGTGGAGCGGTCGCCCCATGTTGACGAACTGGCTCCCCTGCCCGGGGAACAGGAACGCGATCTTGCCGGCGGGGAGGCCGGCGCCGCGGAAGACCCCCTGGTTCGCGAGCGCCCTCCACGCCATCGGCGCGTCCGCCTCCAGCGCGCGCCGAGCGCGCTCGAGCTTGTCGACTAGCTCCTCGCCGTTCGCGAAGTCGATGACGATCCGCTCGGGCGCAGCGAGCTCGCCGCGCGACGGACGGGCCGGCGGGGGAACCACGCCGCCCTTCACCCGGGCGAGCTCGCGTGCCAGACGCGCGCGTAGCTCGGCGACGGTCGGCGCGCCGAGGGCCAGGATGCCGCGCAGCGGGGCCTTCGGCGGCGCGGCGACCGGCGCGGCGCTGACCGCACCAGCACCGGTGGGTGCGCTGGCCGGCACCGAGACCGTCGCCTTCCGACGCGCGTCCAGCATGCCGGGGACGTGCTCCTCGAGGACGAGGTGGAAGTTCGTTCCGCCGAAGCCGTACGCGGAGACCCCCGCGCGACGCGGCGTCCCGTTCGGGCGCGGCCAGTCGCGCAGCTCGTGGTTGAGGGCGAACGGCGTCGCCGAGAAGTCGATGCTGGGGTTGGGCCGCGTCGCGTTGAGGGTCGGCGGCAGCAGCTTGTGGTGGAGCGCGAGGACGGCCTTGAGCATCCCCGCTGCGCCCGAACCAGCCTTCAGGTGACCGAGGTTGCTCTTGACGGAGCCGAGCGCGATCGCGCCCCGCCCGGCGGAGGCGAAACACTCCGAGAGGCTCTCGACCTCGACGACGTCGCCGACCTTGGTGCTCGTGCCGTGGGCCTCGACCATCCCGGCCGTGGCCGGGTCGAGCCCCGCGTCGTGCCATGCGCGCTGGACCGCGAGCTTCTGCCCGATCGGGTTCGGCGCGGTGATCCCCTTGCCCTTGCCGTCGCTCGAAGCGCCGGCCCCGCGGATCACGGCGTAGATCCGGTCGCCATCGCGCTCGGCGTCGGCGAGCCGCTTGAGCAGGAACGCGCCGGCGCCCTCGCCCATGACGAACCCGTCGGCGCCCTCACCGAACGGTCGGGTCCCCGCCGCGCTGAGCGCGCCGATCTTGCAGAACTTGACGAACGTCGACGCGCCCATGTTCCGGTCGACGCCACCGGTGATCACCGCGTCACAGTGGTGCCCGGCGAGCAAGCCCGTCGCCGCGCCGATGGCGGCGAAGCTCGAAGCGCACGCCGCGTCGGTGGTGAAGCTCGGCCCGCGGAGGTTGAGGATGTTCGCGATGCGGCCCGAGATGATGTTCGCCAGCTCACCGGGCATCGAGTCCTCGGTGATCTCGGGCAGGCCCTTGCGAACCGCGTCCTGCCAGCGCGCGACGATCGTGCGGCGAACGTCGGGCGCGAGCTGCGAGAAGGCCTCGACCCCCTCCAGCGCCCGGCGGAGCTCGGGGAACATCACGCGCAGGACCGTCAGGTAGTGCAGCTCGCCGCCCATCGCGGCGCCGAGCACGACGCCGGTACGCTCGAGATCGAGGGCACGGCCGGGGAAGCCGTAGTCGGCGAGCGCCTCGGCCGCGATGGTCACTGCCCACTGCTGGCTCGGGTCCATCGCCGCAGCGACCTTCGGTGGAACCTTGTAGCGCCGCCAGTCGAAGGAATAGCCGCGGACCCATCCCCCGATCTTGCTGTACGTCTTGTCGGGCGCCGACCGGTCCGGATCGTAGTACTCGGCGACGCTCCAGCGCTCGGGTGGTACGTCCGTGATCGAGTACCGGCTCTCGCAGAGATTCTTCCAGAACGACGGAGCATCGGAAGCGTCGGGGACCAACGCCCCGACTCCGACGACCGCAACCGCTCGCGCATCGAGATCGGACATGACCGTGGCTCCCGTTGGTTCGCCGCGAGCGATGGCTCAGGCGGGGAAGGTCTGCGCCAGACTGCCTGCGATCACATCCATGTCTTCGATCCCGCCGGCCTGTCCGGCGAGGACCTGGCTGAAGTCGATCGAGCGCAGGAACTCCGGATCGGTCTGCCCGGCGGCGACGGCCCAACGCGCGCCCTCGAAGGCGACGCGCGCGGCGGCCTCGCGGGCGAACACGCGCGACATCGCGGCGATGGTCGCGGGCGGCAGCGGGATGGCCGTCGTCGGCGCGGTCGCCGCGCGCAGCGCGAAGACGGCCGCACCCTCGGCCTGGGCGACCAGCTCGCCGAGCCGGAAGAGCACGTGCTGGTGGCGCGTGAGCTTGTCGGCGCGACAGCGCTCGAGGATGGCCGCGAGGGCGCGCAGCGCGAGCGCCGCGTTCCGCGCGCCGACGCCGGGGTGCTCGGCGTGGAGCCGCTCGACCCGCTGCGCCCAGTCGAGGTAGTGCGCACCACGCGACTTCAGGTGAAGCTGCCAGCGGTCACGCGCCGTCGTCCATTCGAGGATCTCCGAAGTCCCCTCGTAGATCGTGGTGATCCGCACGTCGCGCTTGATCTTCTCGACCATGTACTCGCGTGTGTAGCCGTTGCCGCCAAGCGCTTGGATCGCGTCCTCGGCGGCGCGGTTGCCGGCCTCGGTCGCCAGGTACTTGGCGATCGCGCCCTCGGTCGCGAGGTCCGGCTCGCCGCTGTCGATCCGCTCGGCGGTCCACTCGATGAACGCGCGGGCCGCCTCGAGACGCACCGCGTTCGGCACGAGCAGCTTGTGCGTGAACCCCTGCTTGCGCATCAGCGGGCCGCCACCCACCACGCGCTCCTGCGCGTAGCGGATGGCGCGCTCGAGCGCGCTCCATCCACCGCCCAGGCCGAACGACGCGACCATCAGCCGCGTGTAGCCGAAGACGGCCTGGGCCTGCGCGAACCCCAGGCCCTCGACCCCACCGACGAGGTTCTCGGCCGGGATGATGACGTTGTCGAGGAAGAGCGCCGTCGTGTTGCTCGCGCGGATGCCGTGCTTGTCCTCGTGCTTCCCCGGCGTCAGTCCGGCTGTTCCGCGTTCGACGACGAACCACGAGGCGCCGCCCGGGGCGTCGGCGAGGATCAGCCACATCGCCGCGACGCCGCCGTTGCTGATCCACTGCTTCTGGCCGTCGAGCGCGTAGGAAGGGCGGCCCTCGTGAACGATCGGCGTCGCCCTCGTCTTGAGCGAGGTGAGATCGCTGCCCGCCTGCGGCTCCGTCGCGCCGTAGGCGACGAGCAGCCCTCCCTCGGCGATCCGTCCCATCCACTTCGTTTTCTGCTCGGGCGTGCCGCCGACGGTGATCGGATCCGATCCGAGGAAGGTCGCGAGAATGCTGGTCGCGATTCCGAGATCGATGCGCGCGAGCACCTCGGAGACGCGGTAGATGTCGTGCGCGCCGCCGCCCATCCCGCCGAACTCCTCGGGGATGAAGAGCAGGTGCAGGCCGATGTCGCCGTAGAGATCGCGGTGGACTTGCTCGGGGAACTCGTTGAGTCGGTCGAGCTCGAGGAGCCGTTCGGGCTTGAGCTCACGCTCCGCGTAGTCGCGAAGCGTGGAGATGATCATGTCGAGGTTGTCGCTGTCGAGCCGGTGCATGGGACACATCCAGCCGCTTCCGCGAGCAGACATCCCATGACCGCCGTCACTGTTAGCGCGTGTCTGTTGGGGCGCGGCAGGACGTTGCGCCCCCGCCGTAGCCCGATTCGGAAATCAGTCTTGGTGCTTGCGAGAGCGATGGGCGTCCGAGCAGGCAAACGCAAACGCCCCGACCGCTCGCGCGGCCGGGGCGTCGGTGGATGCGTCGGTGCAGTGGGCTACTTGAGCGTGGCGATCAGCTCCCGGACGGCCTTCAGGGACTTGTCCATCATCGCCTGCTCGTCGGCGTCGAGCTTGAACTCGATGATCTTCTCGGCGCCGCCCGCGCCGATGACGACCGGCACGCCGACGTAGAGCCCGTCCACGCCGAATGGGCCGTTCAGGAACGCGCAGGTCGGGAGGACCCGCTTCGAGTCCTTGAGGAACGACTCTGCCATCGCGATGGCGCTCGAGGCCGGCGAGTAGAACGCGCTGCCGGTCTTGAGCAGGGCGACGACCTCGCCGCCGGCCCCACGGGTCCGCTTCACCATCGCAGCCATGACCTCCTTGGCCTTGGCGGCGTCGCCGTACTTCCGCTCGAGGAGCTCCATCACCGGGATGCCGCACACGCTCGTGTAGCGGACGAGCGGCACCATGTCGTCGCCGTGGCCACCGAGGGTCACCGCGCTGACGTCCTTCACGGAGACGCCGAGCTCCCACGCGATGAACGCCGCGAAGCGCGCGGAGTCGAGCACGCCGGCCTGGCCCACCACGCGGTGGTGCGGGAACCCGGTGACGCGCTGGCAGAGCGTCACCATCGCGTCGAGCGGGTTCGAGATCACGATGACGAAGGCCTTGGGGGCGTACTGCTTGATGCCCTCGGCGACCGTCGTCATGATCTTCGAGTTCACCGAGATGAGGTCATCGCGGCTCATGCCCGGCTTGCGGGGAAGCCCGGCCGTCACGATGACGACGTCGGCGCCCTGGATGTCCGCGTAGCTGTTGGTGCCCTTCAGGCTCACGTCGTAGCCGTCGACCGGCGCGGCCTCGGCGATGTCGAGCATCTTGCCCTGCGGCAGCCCCTCGACGATGTCGAACAGCACCACGTCGCCGAGCTCGCGCAGCGCGCAGAGCTGTGCGAGGACGCCACCAATCTGCCCGCCACCGATCAACGCAATCTTCGGTCTAGCCATGTCTCGTCTCCTCGGGTGAGTTACGGTTCGCTGCCTGGTACTACGCGAGTGCAGCCACGACGGCGTTCAGCGTGGGGCTCGGACGCATCGCCGCGTCCGTCTTCTTCGGATCCGGCCGGTAGTACCCGCCGAGGTCCAGCGGCTTTCCCTGCGCCGCGAGCAGCTCCGCGTCGATCTTCGACGCGTTCTCCGAGAGCTGCTTCGCGACGTTCGCGAAGCGAGCCCCGAGCTCCTTGTCGGTCGACTGCGCGGCGAGCGCCTCGGCCCAGTAGAGCGCGAGGTAGAAGTGGCTGCCGCGGTTGTCGATCTGACCGACCTTGCGGGCCGGCGACTTGTTGTTGTCGAGGAACTTGCCGATCGCCTGGTCGAGGGTCTCGGCGAGCACCTGCGCCTTCTCGTTCTTCGTGGTCCGGGCGACGTGCTCGAGCGAGGCGGCCAGGGCCGAGAACTCGCCGAGCGAGTCCCAGCGCAGGTACCCCTCCTTCACGAACTGCTGCACGTGCTTCGGCGCCGATCCGCCCGCGCCCGTCTCGAAGAGCCCGCCGCCGGCGAGGAGCGGCACGATGGACAGCATCTTCGCGCTGGTGCCGATCTCGAGGATGGGGAAGAGGTCGGTGAGATAGTCGCGGAGCGCGTTGCCGGTCACCGAGATGGTGTCCTGCCCCTTCCGGATCCGCTCGAGCGAGAAGCGCATCGCCTCGACGGGCGGGAGGATGCGGATGTCGAGGCCGCGGGCGTCGTGATCGGGCAGGTACTTCTGGACCTTGGCGATGACCTCGCGGTCGTGCGCGCGGTTCTGGTCGAGCCAGAACACGGCCGGCGCCTTCATGGCGCTCGCGCGCTCGACGGCGAGCCGCACCCAATCGCGGATGGGCACGTCCTTCGCCTGGCACATGCGGAAGATGTCACCCGTCTCGACCTGCTGCTGCAGCAGGGGCTGGCCGGAGGCTTCGTCGACGACGCGCATCGTGCCGTTGGCGGCGGCGATGAACGTCTTGTCGTGAGATCCGTACTCCTCCGCCTTCTGCGCCATCAGACCGACGTTCGGGACGGTGCCCATCGTCCGCGGGTCGAACGCGCCGTGCCGGCGGCAGTCCTCGATGATCTCCTTGTAGATCGTCGCGTAGCAGCGGTCGGGGATCATCGCCTTCGTGTCGTGGAGCTTCCCGTCCGAGCCCCACATCTTGCCGCCCTCGCGGACCACGACCGGCATCGAGGCGTCGACGATGACGTCGTTCGGGACGTGCAGGTTCGTGATGCCCTTGTCCGAGTCGACCATGGCGAGCGCGCAGCGCTTCGCGTAGACCGCCTTGATGTCGGCCTCGATCTCCGCCTTCTGGTCGGCCGGCAGCGCGGCGATCTTGGCGTAGACGTCGCCCAGGCCGTTGCTCTGGTTCACCCCGAGCGCCGCGAAGGTGGCGGCGTGCTTCTCGAACACATCCTTGTAGAACACGGTGACGGCGTGGCCGAACATGACGGGGTCGGAGACCTTCATCATGGTGGCCTTGAGGTGGAGCGAGAGGAGCACGCGGCTGTTCTTCGCCTCCTCGATCTGCTGCTCGTAGAACTTGCGCAGCGCGCGCACGTTCATCACCGAGGCGTCGATGATCTCGCCCGCGAGCAGCGGCGCCTTCTTCTTGAGGACGGTGACGCCCCCGTCGGCCGCGACGAACTCGATGCGGTAGTCGGTGGCCTTCTGGAGGGTGACCGACTTCTCGCTCCCGAAGAAGTCACCGCTGGTCATGTGCGCGACGTGCGCCTTCGACTCGGGGTCCCAGGCGGAGAGCTTGTGCGGGTTCTTCTTCGAGAACGCCTTCACCGCGGGCGGCGAGCGGCGGTCGGAGTTGCCCTCGCGGAGCACCGGGTTCACGGCGCTGCCGAGCACCTTCGCGTACCGCGCCTGGAGCGCCTTCTCGGCGTCGTCCTTCGGGTTCTCCGGGTACTCGGGCAGCTTGTAGCCCTGCCCCTGCAGCTCCTTGATCGCCTCCTTGAGCTGCGGGATCGAGGCGCTGACGTTCGGCAGCTTGATGATGTTCGCGGTCGGCTGGAGGGTGAGCGCGCCCAGCGCCGCCAGGTGATCGGGGAGGCGCTGGCTCTCGCTCAGGTGCTCGGGGAAGTTGGCGATGATGCGGCCGGAGAGAGAGATGTCGCGGGTTTCGACGGTGATGCCCGTATCCTTCGTGAAGGCCTTGACGATCGGGAGCAGCGAGTACGTCGCGAGTGCGGGGGCTTCGTCGATCTCCGTCCAGATGATCGTCGAGTTCTTCGAGTTCTTCGAGCTCATGTCACCTTCCGTTGCGGCGTGTGGGGTTCACGCACGGTCATCAACCGTGCGGGATGCTATGTGTCGTTCGCGCCCCGGCGCAGGGAAGATGAGGTGCCGCGCGAGCTTCGGGCTACCGCTCTCCGCTCCGGTCCGACCTGGGAACCGGGCGACCCTAGGCGATTTGACGCAGTAGTTTCCATGGCCCGGATCAAAAGCGGGAAGCTGTGCGATGAGCGGGTTCCTGTAGTCGCACGGGAGACGATGTAGGGGCATGTGCGACGCCGGGGGAGCGTGCGTCGGCTCGGCGCGCCCGTCAGGCGCTGGTTGGACCCGTCAGTGGGGGACCGCCGGCACCGCCGACTTGGGATCGATGTGGCCCGCCTCGTACTCCTCGGCCTCGACGGTGGCCACGTTGGACAGCACCGCGCGAGCACGTCCGAGGTCCAGCTCACCCTCCCACCGCGAGACCGCGACCGCTGCGACCCCGTTTCCGATCAGATTCGTCAGGGCGCGGGCCTCGGACATGATCCGGTCGATCCCGAGGAGCAAGGTCAGACCGGCGACCGGGACGTTCCCGACGGCGCTGAGCGTCGCCGCGAGCGCGATGAAGCCCCCGCCCGTCACGGCCGCCGCCGTCTTCGACGTCACCATGAGCACGGCGAAGATCTCGAGGCCCTTCCCGACGCTGACAGGAGTCGCGGTCGCCTGCGCGATGAACACGGTCGCGATCGTCAGGTAGATGGCGGTCCCGGTGAGGTTGAAGGAGTAGCCGAGTGGCGTGGCGAAGCCGACCACCGGCCGGGAGCACCCGAGTCGCCCGAGCTTCTCCATGAGCAGCGGCAGGGCCGACTCCGACGAGGAGGTGCCGAGCGTGATGAGGATCTCTTGCCGGATGTAGCGGAGGAACCCGAAGAGGCCGAGGCCCGTCCAGCGGAGGGACACGCCGAGCACGACCAGGACGAACAAGGCGCACGCCAGATAGAAGGCGGCGATGAGCTTGCCGAGCGCGAGGAGCGTGCCGAGGCCGAACTTGCCTACGGTGAACGCCATGGCGCCGAACACGCCGAGCGGAGCCACCCGCATCACGATGGCCATGATGCGGAAGAGCAGGCCGGAGAGATCCTCGACGAAGGCGACCACCGCGGTGGCGGCGTCGCGCAGCAGGGCCAGCGCGACGCCGAAGAGCACGGAGAAGAAGATCACCTGGAGCACGTCGTCCTTGGCGAACGCGTCGACGACGTCCCTGGGGATGATGCCGAGGAGGAACTCGCTCGCCGTCAGCGCCTTGCCCGCGGTCGTGTAGCCGGCGATGGCCCGGGCGTCGATGTGCTTCGCATCGACGTTCATCCCGGCGCCGGGCGCGAGGATCTTCCCGGCGACGACGCCCAGCAGGAGGGCGATGGTGGTGAGGATCTCGAAGGTGAGGATGGCCCTCCAGGCGACCCGCCCCAGCTTGCGCCGGCCGCCCACCTTGGCGATCGCCGTCACGACCGTCGTGAAGATGATGGGCGCGATGATCATCCGGACCAGCCGGATGAACCCGTCGCCGACCGGCTGCAACGCGCTGCCGAGGGCCGGACGGAAGAAGCCCACGGCCGCCCCGAGGACGGCAGCCGCGAGGACCTGCGCCCAGAGGCTCCGCATGAGCCGTCTCATGGCCGGTGCTCGATTACGGTGGAGCTGCCGCCCGCGGTGGCTGCCGGCGGGAGCATCGGCACGGCGGCGTCAGGCTCGACGCGCCCCGCCGCATACTCCTCGGCCTCGACGGTGGTCACGTCGGCGAGCACCGCCCGGGCGCGCTCGACGTCGAGCTCGCGCTCCCATTTCGAGACGACCACCGCTGCGACGCCGTTCCCGATGAGGTTGGTGATGGCGCGCGCCTCGGACATGAAGCGGTCGACGCCGATGAGGAGCGTGAGGCCTGCGACCGGGATGTTTCCGACCGCCGACAGGGTCGCCGCGAGGGTGATGAACCCGCCGCCCGTCACCGCCGCGGCGCCCTTCGAGGTGAGGAGGAGCACCCCCAGGATCTCGAGCTCCTGACCGAAGCTGACGGGCGTGTTCGTCGCCTGGGCGATGAAGAGCGTCGCGAGGGTCAGGTAGATGGACGTGCCATCGAGATTGAACGAGTAGCCCATCGGCACGACGAGGCCGACCACCGGCTTCGAGCAGCCGAGCCGCTCCATCTTGCTCATGAGCAGCGGCAGCGCGGACTCCGAGGAGGAGGTGCCGAGCACGATGAAGATCTCTTCCCGGATGTAGCGCAGGAACCGGAACATGCTGAGCCCGGTCCAGCGCAGGACGGCGCCGAGCACGATGAGCACGAAGAGCGCGCTCGTCGCGTAGAAGGCGGCCATGAGCTTGCCGAGGCTGAGGAGGCTGGCGATGCCGTACTTGCCCACCGTGAAGGCCATCGCCCCGAAAGCGCCGAGCGGCGCCACGCGCATGATGATGGCGATGATCCGGAACAGGACGTGGGAGAACTCGTCGATCAGGTGCAGCAGCCGGACGCCATCGTCCCTGAGGGCCGCGAGGGCTACGCCGCACAGGACCGAGAAGAAGAGGACCTGGAGGATGTCGCCGCGCGCGAAGGCGTCGACCACGTCCTTCGGGATGATGTTGAGGAGGAAGTCCGCCGTGCTCAGCGAGTGGCCGGCGGTGGTGTACGAGGCGATCGCCGACTTGTCGAGCGTGGCGGCGTTCACGTTCATGCCCCCGCCCGGCCGGAACACCTTCCCGACGACCAGCCCGATCGCGAGGGCCAGCGTGGTGAGCACCTCGAAGTAGACGAGGGCCTTGAGGCCGACCCGCCCGACCTTCCGGAGATCGCCCATCTTGGCGATCCCGGTCACCACCGTCGTGAAGACGATGGGCGCGATCAGCATCTTGACGAGCTTGATGAAGCCCTCGCCGAGCGGACGCATCGCCGTCCCGAGCGACGGATCGAGCTGGCCGAGGATGGCGCCGGCGAGGACGGCGAGCAGGACCTGCGCGTAGAGACTGTGCGCGAGGCGCTTCACGGGGCACCTCCAGGCATCGACGCTGGACTGCCGATCGATGTATCGGCTCGCCCTTCATTCCGTCAGTGGCGTCGTCGGGGCGTCTCCGTCGGGGCGAGCGGAGCCCGCAGCGTGCTGGCGAGCGAGCGCCTGGGCGGACGGCCGGCATCGAAGCGGCGCGACGCTCAGTCGATGGTGGGTGAGGGCGCGTCGATGGTCGGCGGCTTCTCGATCGGTGGGCAGACGATCACCTGGCTCGGGTCGGGCCGCCGCTTTCGGCGGAACGGCGCCAGAGACACCGGGCGGGCCTGCCGTGCCGACTCCTGGAGTGCCACCAGCACCCGAACGTCGGCCAGGCCCTCCTCGCCGGACGGCTCCGGCTCGGCGTCGTCCAGGATGCACTGCGAGAAGTACAGCAGTTCCGGCGCGAACTGGTCGCGGGCGGGGAAGGCCTTCTCCTCGGTCTTCCCGTCGACGGTGAGGAAGTGCTTGCGCTCCCCCACGTAGCCGAACCCGGGTTCGACCCGCAGGTCTCCCTCGGCGCCGATGACGCGGAACTGGGAGGTCGCGGCTGCGGCCTGGCTCACCACGAACTGCGCGAGCTTCCCTTCCGGGAAGCGCAGCAGCGCCATCGTCGTCTCGTCGACGCCCTGTG
>WNGL01028871.1_pt1 | contig 13551 bp, 15 predicted proteins | sample 5400591 | NCBI WGS metagenome assembly WNGL01 (sample SAMN13153377, study PRJNA577476) | soil metagenome | isolation source: 80 cm soil or saprolite under Garry oak tree replicate 1 | place: USA:California | collected 2016-06-15
TCGCACTCCACACGGCCTGGCTGACCGCGAGACACTCCCGATGAGGAAACTGCCGACTGGAGAGCCGTATGCGGGAAAACCGCCCGTACGGTTCGGAGGGCGGGGAGGGTGAACACCCTTCCCGACCCCTATCGACCGAGCAGTTGCGTCCAAACGAAAACATACTCTGGCCAGGCGCCTATCGAGGACCCACAACCGACTTCCGCGACTCGACAAGCTCCCGGACCGGCGCCGAGGCAGACTTTGCTTTGCTGGGGGGAGTCACCGGTATTCCGGTCACGACGATATTTGCATAAAAAATCCCGTGCGCGGCCACATCAAATATCGTCTCGGCCTCGACGACGATTTGGGTCTCGACAGGACCCGACATTCCGGAGATTTCCGCGACCTTGATGGCGGAAACATGCGTCGGGGGAGCGGCGGCCGACGAGATAATTTGAACCGAAATATTTGGTGTCGCGCTGAAAGCCGGGAATCGAAATTCTCCCTTCAACCCCTTCTTCGAGGCCGACAGACCCAACTGCACCGATGCACAATATATGAATGCTTCGAATGGCGTCGGATTCGGATCAAAGTACACAGCAGTCGCGCGCGTACTTTGATCTGGCGGCTGAACCAGACTATAGCTCTCGTCGGCGCCGCTGGACGCTTGGCGCTGGACCACCGTCGGTCCACCATGGCGAGGGGACGCATGTTGCCCCGCCGCTAATGCGGCGCAAGCAGTGCCAAAGGTGATGGCAACGGAAAGCACAATCCTCGTCCTTGTCAACATCGATGTTGCGCCCTTGTCAGTTGACCATTGACGTCGTTGTCGAAGGTTGATCGGCCGAGATGGATTTTTATTCCTTCGTCCGGAGCGATCTCCGAAGTTTATTCCGAGGATGTCCCGCAAGATGACATGGAGCCGAACACGCTTCATGTCCTCGGCTTTGGACTTTCATGTCCTCGGCTTTGGACTTGCGGGTGCCATCCTCACGAACGCGCTCGTTCTCATCTACTTCGTTTGGTCGTGAGCGAATTCCCTCTCAGCGCGAGCCACGGGAATAAGACGTCTTCGCCGCTGATCTACTGCGCGAAGGCGACTTCAACGGCTCGACTCACAAGGAGACAGATGATGTTCACGAAGATAAGGATTGCTCTTTCCATTGCCCTCGTCCTCGGCACTGCGTCCGCGGCGTTGGCGACGACCCGCTCGAAGCATGTTCGGCATTGGCGCCAACCGGCAGCCGCGGCTCTGGCGATGACCCCCTGGAGGCAGTTCAGACATTCGAGCAACCCGGCCTACGACGTCTACGACACCAGCGGCCGGTATATCGGCTCGGATCCCGACCCGTTCATCCGCGGTCAGCTGGCGCGCGACCCGTGTCCGGTGTGCGAGTAATCAACCAATCCAAGAGGTGATGTCCAGCGAGGGAGGCGAACTCAGTAAGCGGCCGGCCCTGGGGCCGGCCGCTTCCCCTTCGGGGGCGGTTCAACGCCGGCCGGGCTGCTTTTGCCCCCTCACATATTTCGACGTGTTCCCGGGAATAAAACCTCGCCTGCTCCGATCTGGTCATCGGAACCAACAACTTCACGGAGACTGGCCATGACATCAGCCACCGACGACAATAACGGGCAAGGCTTCACCCGCCGCAAGGTCCTCGAATGCATGACCTGGGCCGGAACGGGGGTTCTCTGGACGATTTCGGGCGGCGTGCCGCGCTCGCTCGGCATCATCGACGAAGCCATGGCGCAGGACGCAGGCGGCCTGACATTCCTGCAGATCAGCGACAGCCATGTGGGCTTCGACAAGCCGGCCAACCCCAATGCGCTCGCCACGCTCGAGGAGGCCATCAACCGGGTCAAGGCCTTGCCGGTGAAGCCCTCCTTCGTGATCCACACCGGCGACATCACCCATCTGTCGAAGCCCGGCGAATTCGACGACGCCGACCGTATCATTTCGCAGGCGCGTCTCGACGTGCATTACGTGCCCGGCGAGCACGACGTTCTGGACGAGGACGTGAAGCTCTACCGTGAGCGCTACGGCCGCGGCGCCAAGGGCGCGGGCTGGTACAGCTTCGATGCCAATGGCGTGCACTTCGTCGGCCTCGTCAATGTGGTCGACCTGAAGGCCGGCGGGCTCGGCAATCTCGGTAACGAGCAGCTCGAATGGCTCGAGGACGACGTCAAGGGCCGCTCGGCGTCGACCCCGATCGTCGTCTTTGCCCACATTCCGCTGTGGACGATCTACCCGGAATGGGGCTGGGGCACCGACGACAGCGCCCGCGCGCTCGCATACCTCAAGCGCTTCGGCTCGGTGACCGTGCTCAACGGCCATATCCACCAGGTGATGCAGAAGGTCGAAGGCAACATCGCCTTCCACTGCGCGCGGTCGACCGCGTTCCCGCAGCCGGCGCCGGGCGCCGCGCCGTCGCCCGGGCCGATGAAGGTTGCCGACGACAAGCTGCGCGCGATGCTGGGCATCACCAGCGTGGCCTTCAAGCGTGGGCAGCAGCGGCTCGCCATCATCGACACGCCGCTGCAGGGCTGAGACGGAGCTCAATGTCATGAAAAGCATACAACCCTCGTCCGCTCATTCCCGCGTAAGCGCTAAGATAAGCTTTGAGCGCGGGTCTTTACCTCTCCCCGCTTGCGGGGAGAGGTCGGATTGCGCGCGTCTTTCGCGCGCAATCCGGGTGAGGGGGAGTCTCCACAAGCTCAGTCCTTGGAGAGTCCCCCTCTCCCCGCAAGCGGGGAGAGGGAGAAGAGGCGCCCGCTCGCTTGCTTCGGCTGCGCTGCAGGTGGCTCTCCTCGCAGCTGCGATCACCCTTTCCGCTGCTCCGGCGCGAACCGCCGAGATGACGGTGAAGATCGACAGCTTCGCCTTCGTTCCGCAACGCGTCACCGTGCAGGCCGGCACGACCGTGACCTGGGACAATGAAGACGATATCCCGCACAACATCGCCTCGACCACCAAGCTGTTCAGATCGAAGGTGCTCGACACGAACGATCGCTTCTCGTTCACATTCACGACACCCGGCACCTACGAGTATTTCTGCTCGCTGCATCCGCACATGACCGGAACAATCGTGGTCGAGGCAATGACCGGAGGCAGCGTTCCGTGATGATGCTCGCACGCCGCCGACCGGACCGAACCCAGGCAGCCGAGTGCGCACCGATGGCGGCTGGCATCGACAACAGTGATCCGGACCGGGCGCGGCGCTTTCGCGACGCCGCGCTGCCGCATCTCGACGCCGTCTACACGCTCGCCAGCCATCCTCCGCAATGTTTGTCGCGCCGAGTACGCACGGCGCTCCGGCGTGGTGCTGCACGTCGTCGGCGCCGAGGCGGACAATTCGGAAGAGACGGTGCCGCTGTGGCGCGAGGCGCAGGACTCTCCGGAGACCGAGGTGCTGCGCGAATTGGATGCCAAGACGATCCGGCGGCTGGTGGCGGCGCTTCCCGATTCATTCCGCGAGGCGATCGTGCTGCGCGAGATCAACGATCTGTCGTACCGGGAGATCGCCGAGGTTATCGGTGCGCCAGTAGGCACCGTGATGTCGCGTCTTGCGCGTGCGCGTTCCATGCTGCGCACGGCATGGCTTGCAGCAGAAGGACAACCGACATGACCTGCAATGAAGCTGAGGTTCTCCTGCACGCCCTCCTCGACGACGAGCTCGACGCCGGGCACGCGCGTGATGCCGAGGCTCACACGGCGGCTTGTCCGCGCTGTGCCGCAGAGCTTCGCGAATACCGCGTCATGCACGCGGCGATGTCGAGCGGCGAGTTGCGCTACGTGGCGCCAGCCAGTCTTCGCGCGCGGGTCAATGCGATGGTCCCTGCCGCGGCGCCGCGGGCGCCAAACCGCCGGATGCTGTTCAAGGGCTTCGCGCTCGGCAGCATGCTGTCGGCAGCCGCCGCCGCGAGCATCGTGATCACCGTGATCCGCTCGGACCAGGACCAGATGATCACCGGGGAACTGGTCTCGGCGCACCTGCGGTCGCTGCAGGCCGAACACCTGACCGACGTGCAGACGAGCGACCAGCACACGGTCAAGCCGTGGTTCAACGGCAGGCTCGATGTTGCCCCGCCCGTCGTCGACCTGACAGCGCAGGGCTTCACGCTCGTCGGCGGCAGGCTCGACTATGTCGATGGGCGGCCGGTCGCGGCCATCGTGTACCGCAGGAGCAACCACGTGATCAATCTCTTCGTCGCGCAAGGTTCGAGCTTCGGGCACGGCGCGAAGTTCAGGACCGTGCAAGGATTCAACGTCAAGCTCTGGTCGGAGCAGGGCCTCAATTTCTGGGCTGTCAGCGACATCAACGCCGGCGAACTGCAGGAATTCGAGGATAAATTCGAGACCGCGACCCGGCCCGGTGCCGGAGCTTGACGGCGCTCTGCAGAATTCTCGACGACAAGGCATCAGAGTTCGTAGGGTGGGCAAAGGCGCACCGCAAGCTGCGCTCTTTCCACAATCACGCTGCGCGCCTTTGCCCACCATGCGGCGCGACACCATGCTTCATGGCGTGGCCACAGAACTGCAGGCCCAGTCAAGCTTGTCTTCGCGTGGGCAAAGGCGCGGCGGCCATCGTGTAGGTGGAGAAGGAAGAGGCCGCGCCTTTGCCCACCCTACGCGTTCTGTGCCGAGCAAATTGCGGGTTTGCCTGTTGTTCGGCCTGTCGTCGGCGCTCGGGTGTCTCGGCACTGCCGCGGCCGCGGCCGACGGTTGCCCGGGGAGCGGAGCCGACATTGCCACCGATCGGCCTGACGTCACCAACTCGAGCACCGTGGTGCCGGTGGGCAGTCTGCAAAGCGAGAACGGCATCAATCTGAGTGCGCGGGATGGCGCCCGGATCCTTGATGGCACGAACAGCAGGCTTCGCCTGGGCGTCGCGCCTTGCCTTGAAGTGCTGGTCGATATCCCCACCTACTTCGCCGCCGTCCACGGTCAGGCAAGTTCGGGGTTTTCCAACGTGACGCCGGCGGTTAAATGGCAGATCAGTCCGCTGCCGGGCAAATTCGATCTCTCCGCAACCATCGGAGTCGGATTGCCAACCGGCGCGACCCGCATCAACGGGTCTGGCGCGCAGCCCTATCTGCAGTTTCCCTGGTCGCGGGAACTCGGTGGCGGCTGGGGCATCAGCGGCATGGCCACGGCTTTCTTCCGCCCCTCCGACCCGACCGGCAAGCTCACGACGGAGCTCACTTTCGTGATCGAAAAAAAGGTTGGCGACAACGCCGATCTCTTCATCGAGTATGTCGCCGACTATCCCGCTCACGCCCGCCCCAGCCAACTCTTCAATTCGGGCGGCGCTTATCACCTCACGCCGACGCAGCAGATCGACTTCCATATCGGCTTTGGTCTCAACCGCAATGCGCCCGCCTATATCTTCGGCATAGGATATTCATTCCGGCTCGATGGCTTGTTCTGAGAGTCATCGGAATCAACGAATGTCCCTCATATTCAGCGCCGGGAATAAAACGTCTCCGGTCCCGATCTAGCTCGCATAGACGACATCTGGAGTCATCACGAAGCCAGATCGGCTTACCAACAAGGAGACACAACGATGTTCAGCAAAACTCTGGCCGCTCTTTCCGCTGCCATCATTCTCAGCACCGCTTCCGGCGCTGTCGCGAAAGAGCAGAATCGAATGCTCCGTCACGCCTCGCCGGCCGCGCAGCAGCAGACGCCCGCGCAAGCCTTTGGTCAAGCCGGCCCGACCGGTGGGCGCCAATCCTTCGATCAGTCCGGTCGTGGTTCCTTCGATGGGCGGACTTACGGTCAGGACGACGGCAGTGTTTACCACCGGCTCAACCGTCAGCCGGATTGGGCAGAGTGATCCCACCTGTGAGCATGCGCGTCTCCTCCCGCCCGCTGTCGCTGACGGCGAGCGGCGGGAGAACGCGCGCTCAATGCCCTGCTCGCGGCAGAAACCCAGCGGGCACTGACGAAACTCGTCGATCGAAAGGACGCGATCATGCGAATGAACTTGATGACGGCGCTCGCGCTCGGCTTCGCCGGCGCGATCGCTATCGGCACCCCGAGCCCGACCCAGGCGCAAGGATATTACTCGCAGGGTCGTAGTCTTGCTTTCGGCGTCGGCCGCCCTCGGTACCGTGATCGCTACTACCGGGCGTACAAGGACAGCGGGGATTACGGCAAGCCATTTGTCGGCCGTGGACCCGGCTGCTGCTATCCTGGCGATGCCTGGGACCGTATGTATCAGCGCAACCGGTTTCCGAGTTGGGCGTCCTGATCCCTGCAAGTGAGCACGCGTGTCTGCTCCCGACTGCTGTCGCTGAAGCAGAGCAGCGGGAGGACGCATGCTTGGAATCGCTAACTGACCATGCCGCTTGTTTTGGAATTTTCTCCCTACGACCTTGGCTTCCTCTTGAGCGCCTTTTTCAGCGGCTGCCAGTAATGAGTCTTCCAGCCCTCATTGATGCGCTTTGCGTTTGCGGCGGGAATACCCCAGTGGGTGAAAACGAGCGCCGTTCCTCCCCTGGCGGGCCGCAGCTCGAAGGTCGCGATCGAATAATGCCCCCTTGGCCAGTTCTTCGCCCGCCAAGCCTGGACGATCCGCTTGTTCTTGACCAGTTCGACATTGATGCCCCGAAGGTGCGGTCCCCAGGCGGCAAACTGGCCGCCGACTTTTGGGTCGATCTTGGCCGGCGCGCCGGTGAACGCCGAATGCTTCTTCGAATCCATCAGGAGCTGATAGATCACGCGTGGCTTGGCGGAAAATCGTACGCTATGGCGAATCTGCCTTGTCGCAGTCATGGAAATTGCTCCTCTCCTGCCTACTCCCATAGTCCGGGTTACAATAGGCGCGCGGCGCGACCGTGTCAGGCTGCTTCGGGGCGGCTCAGATGGCGTCCGATGGGGACGAAAAACTGAAATCCTTCACCAGCAGCGCCGGAGCCGAGACCGCGGAGCCTTCGCTTTCACCGCCCTGCGTTCGCTCGCTCGGACCGATGGCGAGAACGTTGGCAAGCATGGCGATGGGACTTTCGTTGAAACGAACGGCCGTCCTCGATCAGGAAATTGCCGTCGCGGGTCAATCCTGTCAGCACGAGCTTTTGCGGATCGACGAGGCGGATGTACCAAAGGCGGGTGACCAGCACGCCGCGCCTGGTGTCGCGGATCATGTCATCGACCGAAGTCGTCCCGCCGGCCATGACAAAACTGCGCGGCGGTGAGACCGGCGCGTGTCCCTTCAGTTCTGCCCAGTAGCGCGAATAGACGAGATTTCGAAGCACGCCGTTTTCGACCCAAGGAGTGCGCCGCTGCGGCAGGCCGTCGTCGCCGAAGACCGGTTCCGGCGCAATGGGATCGCTCGGATCGGAGAAGATGGTGACATTGTCCCGGAAGAGCTTCTCACCGAGCTTGTTGCCGCCGCCGGTCCGGGAAAAGAAGCTGCGGCCTTCGTCGGCGGGCCGCGCATTCATGAACCACAACATGTAGCCCACCAGGTCGGACACCGCGGAAGGCTCGAGGATGACGGTATATTTGCCGGGATCGAGCCGAACGGGCTGCGCGGTGTAGGCCGCCTTGTCGATGGCGCGCCGGCCGAGCCGCGCCGCATCGAGGCGGCCGAAGCGGGTCTCCGAGACCCCCGCCCATCCCGACCAAGTGCCCGCTTTGTTGCGCGCGGTCACGGTGAATTCGGCGGCCTGCGGTCCCAGCGGCGGCATCAATTCCGGGTTCTCGGGCGCCGACCGCGCCATGTCCTCGGAGCGCGGGACCGCCTCCTCGAGCGCCTTTTCATCGAGCCCCGTCACGCTGGCGGAGCCCGATCGCCGGCCGAAGTGCGATTCTACTCGCACCCGCAGAGTGCTGCGGGCGCCGTTGGTGGTGGCATTGCCGCGCGCGAAGCGGAGATTGACGCTGTCGCCGCCGCTGATCCTGATGATGCAATGATTGGCGTTCGATCGCGCCAGCAGCCGATCGGCAAGCAGCTTGGCATCGTTCGGCGCGAGCCACATGCGTCAGATGTCCCCTCGTTCGGTATTGAGGATGTTGATCTGGCGAAACCGTGCCGGCACCGCGCCATGCGAGACCGGCGCGATCTGCGCCGGCTGCCCCTTGCCGCAGGAGAAGGTGCCGCCGAGATGGTAGGTGGATTTGTCGCCGAGGGCGTCCATGGCATTCCAGAATTCCGGTGTTCGGCCCTGGTAGGCGACATCGCGAAGCATGCCGCCGAGCTTGCCGTTCTTGATCTCGAAGAACAGCTGCCCGCCGAATTGGAAATTATATCTTTGCTGATCGATGCTCCAGCTTCCGCTGCCGACCACATAGATCCCGTGTTCGACCTCGGCGAGGAGATCATCGAGCGATGTCGGGTTCGGATTGGGCACCAGCGAAATGTTCGGCATGCGTTGGATCGGGAACGATGTGGGGCCCTCGCCATAGGCGCAGCCGTTCGATCGCGCGCGGCCGACGAAGGCGGCCTGGCCGATCGCCATCTGGTAGTTGCGGAACACCCCGTCGCCGATGATGGGAAATTCGGCGCCGGCGCTGCGCAGGCCGTCATCGTCGAATCCGACCGTCGCCAGTCCGCCCTCCTTGGTGCGGTCCGCCCGCACGTTGAGGAGGGGACTGCCGAATTGAAACCGCCCGAGCTTGTCGGGGGTCACGAAAGACGTTCCGGCGTAATTGGCCTCCCAGCCGAGCGCGCGGTCGAGTTCGGTCGAGTGTCCGATCGATTCATGGATTGTTAACCAAAGATTGGTCGGGTCGATCACCAGGTCGTACTTGCCCGGCGCCACCGTACTCGCCCGTATTTTCCGGCGCGCCTCATCCGCCGCCAGCTCGGCCTCGGCGGCGAAGTCATAAGTTTCGATATACTCCCAACCCGAACCGCGCGGCGCGGCAAGCGAGGCGCGGGTGGCGAAGCGGCCGGACTGCTTATCGACCGCGGTGGCCTCGAATTGCGGAAAACTTCGCACCCGAACTTGAGTGATCCGGCTACCATGGCTGCTCGCGAAAGTTTTCTCTTCGCGGACGAAACTCATGCGCGAGGTGCAGTAATCCGCGCCGGCCTTGAGCGCCGCCTCGTTGATCGCGATGAGCTTGGATGATTTCTCGTGCCCCGAGACCGTGAATGGGTCGACTTTCATCGGCATGCGCCAGTCTTCGTGATAAGCGGGAACATCCTCCAGCACGATCGGCTCGGCTTGGATCAAGCGGCATGCTTTGGCATTCTCGACCGCGAGCGCGACGACCCGCTTGATCTCGTCCTCCTCGACCAGCTCGCTTGCCGCAAAGCCCCAGCTGCCGTCGATAAGAACGCGGGCGCCAAATCCAACCGAAAGGGTCGAATTGAATTCTTCGAGGCGCCGCTCGCGGGCGCGGCTGAATTCCTGCTCGGAGCGGCCAATGCGCACATCCGCATAGCTCGAGCCCGCCCGCTTGGCGAGGTCAAGCGCCATGTCGGCAAGGTTGAGGCGCGCGGTCTGGTCGAGCCTGGCATAGGCTTCAGCGGCGACCGCGCTGGAGACGCGCAGGAGGAGATGGTCTGCGCCCAGGGCGCAGGCGGTGCACCCCGCGTGTTTCAAGAAGTTGCGGCGATCCATCTAATCCGAATCCTTGTTGGTGCTGAGGATGTCCGACCACTTCTCGACTTCGTATTTGAGATATTTCTCGTTGAATTCGGGGCCGATAGTGGAGGGCACGATCACGCCGATCTGGTCGAGACGCTCGCGCACGGCTTGATCCGCGAGCGCCGAGGCGAGCGCGGCATTGAGCTTGCCGATCGCGTCCCGGGGCGCTCCCCTCGGCAGGTACATGCTGATCCAGGTCACCGCCTCGTAGCCCTTGAGCCCAAGCTCGTCGAAGGTCGGGACATCGGGGAAGAGCTTCCAGCGCTGCAGGGTCGTGACCGCGATTGGATGCAACGTTCCGGCGCGGATGTGGTCGGTGAGCGTCGACAGAAACATCATCGACAGGCGGCCGCCGATCAGGTCGGCCTGCGCCTGCGGGGTCGTGCGATAGGGGATATAGCGGATCTCCACGCCAGCCATTTTCTTGAACAGCGCGCCGGCGAGGTGCCCCGCCGAGCCGCGGCCATTGCTCCCAGTGGTCATTTCGTTCGGATGCGCCTTGAGATAGCCCACGAGCGATTTGTAGTCGGTTGCCGGCACGGACTTGTGCGCGAGCAGGACCATCGGGGCCACGCCCATGATCGAGACTGGCTGCAGGTCGCGCACCACGTCGACGCCGGATTTCGGATAGAGCTCGGCCACGACGCCGACACCCGGGCCGATCGTCAGCACGGTATAGCCGTCCGGGGCGGCCTTCGCCACCGCGCCGATCGCGAGCGTGCTGCCGGCGCCAGGCTCGTTCTGCACCACGACCGTGCGCCCGAGAGTCTTCGACATGTGGTCGGCGATGATGCGCGTGGTCACGTCCACGATTCCGCCTGCGCCCGAGGCGCAGATCATCGTGATGTTGTGTTCCGGATAGGCGGCTTCCGCGCCAAGCGGCGCGAGCACCAGGGCGGCCATGACCATCATTGCCCGGCCGCCAGCGAAGAACTGCTTAACTCCGAGTTTCACTTCATCACCTCGTCAGCATGCACGCACGATGAGCTTTCGCGGAATTTCGGAGGCCGAGCATTCCCCAGGTGCGCGCGACAGTCATTCGCCAGGACGGAACCAGCCATTCCGTCACCGCACGTTCTTCTGCATCCATTCGTCCAGCAGCTGCGCGATCTCCAGATTGTTCTTCTCGATCATCACCATGTGGCCGTTGCCCCGGATGCCCTTGTCCTGCAAGCGAATGTATTCGGTCTTGACCCCGGCCTGATTGAGGTACTTCGCGGTGCAGTGGTCGTAGACCTGGTGATACGAGGCTTCCGCCGCCATGACCATCACCGGGATGCTCTTGAGGTTGACCAGTTGGCGCGCCGGCGCCTTCTGCATCCAGCAGACGAAGAGCTCCGGGCCGTCGGCACGGGCCTCGCGCTCGACCGCGATCTCGCTCGGGTCCTTGACCGGTGGATCGTAGGTGATCGGGATGTCGGTCGGGCCCCACGCGCGTGCCTTGCCGGTGCCGATGATGGTGGCCTCGAACGGCGGTCCGGCGGGCTCGATCGCGACGATGGCCTTGACGAGCCGCGGCCGCGCGTCGGCGATCAGCCAGCCGAAGGCGCCCGACTGCGAGTGTGTCAGCACGATCGCCGGTCCGATCTTGTCGAGCAGCGCGGCGCCCGCATCCTTGTTGCGCTGCTGCGTCTCCTCGTTGGAGATGACGGTCTCGACCTGCGTGGCGTAGAACGCGTCGAAGATCGGATCGCCCTTCTTCCCTTTGTTCGGGCCGTCACCCGGCCATTGCGTATGCTTCTTCGCCTGCGGCCAGGTGCCCGCGGTCTCGATGGCGGTGAACTGGAACTCCTCCTGCTGGGCGGTGAACATGCGCGTCCCGCCGTCACCTGGATGCCAGGCGGAGCGACCGCGCATCGGCTGATCGATCATGTAGACGACATAGCCCCGTTCGACGAAATATTCGGCCCAGCCCTTGCGCCCGTCCGGCGTTCCCATCCAGTTGGTCGCGGTCTGCGCGGCGCCGTGGATGAGCACGAGCGGATAGGGCCGGCGCACCTCCTTGGGCGCGAGCACCTCCACATAGACCTGGCCCCGCATGATCTCCTTGCCGGGCTCGCCGGCATATTTGCCGCCGACATAGAAATAGCCGCGCTGGGCCACGGCCGACTGGTCCACTGTCGGCACCGGAAGCTTGGGCGGTTCCGCCCGGATGGGCGCAGGCGCAAGCGCGAGTGCCGACCAGAGCAAGCCGCGGACGATGGACGAAATGACATTGTTCATGGCGTCCTCCCTGCCGCCGCGTTGGGGCGGCCAATCTCGAATCCGCGTAGTTGCGAGCGTGATGCTCGGGTTCCTGCCTTCAATTGCTGCCGAACTGCGCGACCAGATAGGTGGAGATCGCCCGCGCTTCGTCAGGCGTGGCTGACGCTCCGCGATTGATCATGTTGGCGACGATCGCGTCCCACTCGCTCTTTCGCCGCTTGACCGCGACCACGCGGCCGAGATCATGGCAAAGCGCGCAACGCACCTCGATCAGCTCCCTCCCAGCCACGTCGGGCAGCGCGACGGAAGGAGCTTGCGTCGCTGCGGGTCGTTGCGAACCCGGGCCGAAATTCGCGGCAAGATATTGGACCACGGAATCGATCTCGGGCGCAGTCAATTGCGCGCCGCGCAGCACCATGTTGTAGACCAGGGGCTTCCATCCGGCCGGACCGTCGCGCATCGCCATGATGGTATTCAGGCCATGGCATTGCGTGCAGGCAGAGGCGAGAAGATCGCGACCTTCGCCGGGAGGCAATGCGCTCCCTGCGGGTTGCGCCCCGATGGGCGTGCTCAGGAGCAGATGGAGGGCGGCGAGGCCGCCCAGGAAAGAAAGGCCCACGAAGGATAGGCGCAAAAAGCACAGGCCTTTTGGAGCAAGGCGCTTCATGGCTCATACCTTCCTGGTCCGCAGATCAGCAACCGAGTAGTTCGGATGCCAGGTGGAGATGGCGCCGATGCCCTCGCGTCGAATGAGCACATCCAGGAGGTAGGGCCGTCCCTCGGTCCTCGCCTGCTTGGCCCGATCGAGCGCAGGCTTGATCTGGGAGGGCTCGGTGACGGCCTCGCCTTCGACCCCGAAGGCGGAGGCGGTCTTGGCATAATCCACGTCCGGATCCCCCAGGTAGCAGGTCATGTCGCGGCCGGTCTTGAATTGCTGGCCGGCGCTGTTCCAGATCCGGTTGCGCTCGTTGTTGTAGCTGCGGTTGTTGAGAACGATGACTGTCACAGGCGCCCTGTAGCGCGCCATGGTCCAGAGCGGCTGCGGACCGCTGAACAGGAAGCTTCCATCGCCTACCACCGACACCACGGGCTGATCCGGCCGCGCGAGCTTCACGCCGAAGCCTGCCGCCATGCCCCACCCGAGCACGTTGGGTCCGGTGCCGAAGTAATGTTTGTCCGCGCCCCCATAGGACATGACATTGTCCATGGCCTTGCCGGAGTCGACATCGCACACATAGCAGGTATCCCGGTCCAAATTGCTCTCGAGCTCGAGCCCGAGCCTTGCCATGGTGACAGGCGACCCCTCCGCCCCCTCGCGAGCGATCTTCTGGCGCACCTGCCACATCTCGGAGGTGTGCTTGCGAATCCGACTGGTGCGTTCCTCCGCAATCTCCTTCAGCCGCGACTCGGTCGCCAGGCTGCGCAGGGCCGCCACCAGATCCTGGAGCGCGAGCTTGAGATCGGCGACGATGCCGAGATCGACCGGCTCGGTCCGGGCGAGACTCGTCGGGTCGAGGCGGATCGAGATCAGCTTGCTCTCGGGCGCTGCGCGTTCGCCGAAGCGGTTGCCCAGGTTGAGCAACACGTCGGCTTTGCCCAGGAAGCGCATATTGGGCAGCTGGGGACCTACATATAAGGGATGCCTGGTCGGGAAGGGCTTCGACCAAAAGCCGAGCCCGCCCCCCGAGCCGACCTGGCCCGAGACCGGCAAGCCAAGCAACTGCGCGAGTTCGAGCAGTTCCCGCTGGGCATTGCACCAGGTGA
>WNGL01036986.1_pt1 | contig 13546 bp, 13 predicted proteins | sample 5400591 | NCBI WGS metagenome assembly WNGL01 (sample SAMN13153377, study PRJNA577476) | soil metagenome | isolation source: 80 cm soil or saprolite under Garry oak tree replicate 1 | place: USA:California | collected 2016-06-15
GAGCAGCCGGAACTCCTCCGGCGGATAGAAGCGCATGACCGGCCAGTGGGCCTTCGTCGGTTGCAGGTACTGTCCAATCGAGAGGGTCGCGCAGCCGGCCGCGCGGAGCTCCCGCATGACCGTGCGCACCTCTTCCACTGTTTCGCCCAGACCGACCATGAGCCCGGACTTGGTGGCGGCCCCGCGGCTGGCCGCCGCCTCGAGCATCGCGATCGACCGCTGGTACTTCCCTTGAGGCCGGACCGACGGGAACAGGCGCGGGACGGTCTCGATGTTGTGGTTGAGAATGTCAGGCTTTACCGCCAGGACCGTCTCCAATGCGGCGAGGTCGCCGAGTAAATCCGGAATGAGGACCTCGATCGTGCAGGTCGGCAGTTCCCGCCGGATGGCCCGGACCGTCTCGGCGAAGATCCGCGCGCCGCCGTCGGGCAGCTCATCGCGGTTGACCGACGTGATCACGGCATGGCGGAGTCCGAGTTTCTTCACCGCCGCCGCCACCCGTTCGGGCTCCGCTTCATCCAGCGGCAGGGGCCGGCCGGTGGTCACCGCGCAGTAGTGGCACCGGCGCGTGCAGATGTCGCCGAGGATCAGGAACGTGGCCGTCCGGTTGTTCCAGCACTCCCAGACGTTCGGGCACCGCGCCTCTTCGCAGATCGTGTGGAGGTTCAGTTCCTGGGTGAGCCGCCGGATCTCCTGATAGTCCGGCCCCTGGCGCAGTTCCACCTTGAACCATGCCGGCAGGCGCGGCTTCGGCTCCTGGATCATGGGAAGGGGCCGGCTCACAGGTCCCTCGCCCGCTCCAGCGCCTGTTTGAATGTCTGGAGGAACTGCGCGGCCACCGCCCCGTCAATCACGCGGTGGTCACACGATAACGTGAGCATCATCCGATGGCCCACCTCGACGCGGCCGTCCCGGACGACGGGCACCTCCCGCACGGAGCCCACTGCGAGCGCCGTAGCCGCGGGCGGCAGGATCACCGCGCTGAAGCTCTCCACATCGAACTTGCCCAGATTGGAAATCAGGAACGTCGCGCCCGTGTACTCCTCCGGCGACAGATCGCGGCTCCGTGCCCGGGCCACAAGCGCCCGCTCCGCCTCGGCGATCTGCGTGAGGGTCTTGCTTCCGCAGTCGCGCAGAACCGGCACGATCAACCCCTCCTCGAGCGCCACGGCAATCCCGATGTCAATGCTGGAGAAGATCCGAATGGTCTCGCCCGCGAAGGACGCATTGAGGCCCGGGTGCTGCCGCAGGGCCCGCGCCGCGGCGGCGATGAGCAGATGGTTGATCGAGATCGGGGACGACGCCGCGGCCTTCTTCGACTCCTCAATCACCCGGAGCCCCTGGGCCATGTCCGCCTCGATGGTCACATAGAAGTGCGGCACCGGCGCCTTGCTTTGCGTGGTCATCCGGACAATGGCCTTGCGCATTTGCGTCAGGGGGATCTCCCGCACCGTGGGTTGTTCCTTCTTGGGCAGGAAGGGTTCGAGGTCCCGCTCGACGATTCGCCCGCCGGGGCCGCTCCCTTTCACGGTTTTCAGATCGATCCCGCGCTCGCGGGCCAGCGTGCGGACACGCGGGGATGCCAGCTTGTCCTCATCAGGCGATACGACGGCAGCAGGTGACGGGCGCGGCGCGCTGGGGCGGGCCGCCGAAGGCTGAGCACCGGCAAGGATGTCCCGAATGTCCTCATCAGACTCTCCGATCACACCGATAAGGGTGCCGGACGGCACGGTCGTCCCTTCAGGAACCAGGATCTTGAGGAGCGTGCCGGACGCGAACGCCTCGAGGTCCATCACCGCCTTGTCGGTCTCGATTTCCGCGAGCACGTCGCCGCTCTCGACGCGCTCGCCTTCGGCCTTTCGCCATTTCACGACGACGCCCTCCTCCATTGAGTCCGTCAGCTTGGGCATGATCACGCGACTGGCCATGAGGCTATGTCCTGTACAGCACCTGATGTGCCGCGGCCACCACCTGGTCCGAGTCCGGGATGGCGGCGTCCTCAAGGTTGCGCGCGTACGGCATCGGAGCGTCCCGCCCGGTGACGCGGACGACCGGGCCGTCCAGGTAATCGAACACCCGGCGATACAGGCTCTCGGCGATCTGCGCGCCGAGCCCGGCAAAGGGCCAGCCCTCTTCGACGATGACGACCTTGCCGGTTTTCTTCGCCGACGCGGCCAGGGTCGTCAGATCCAGCGGGCGCAGCGTGCGCGGGTCGACCACTTCCGCCTGGATGCCTTCCTGTGCCAACATCTCGGCCGCTTCCAGCGCCACCAGCAACATTTTGGAATAGGCGATGAGCGTCACGTCGGTCCCCGCTCGCTTCACCTCCGCGACGCCGAGCGGGATCGTGTAGTCGCCGTCTCCGATTTCGCCCAGCATGGGATACAGCAGTTGTGCCTCGATGAAGACGACGGGGTTCTCGTCCCGGATCGCGCTCTTGATGAGCCCCTTGGCGTCATGCGGCGTTGCGGGCGCCACCACCTTCAAGCCAGGCACGTGGCAGAACCACGCTTCCAGGCTCTGCGAATGCTGGGCTGCCAACTGGTGCGCCGCCGAGCCCGGGCCCCGGATCACGATCGGCACGCTGAGCTGTCCTCCGGACATGTAGCGGATCTTCGCCGCATTGTTGATGATCTGGTCCATCGCGAGGATAGCAAAATTGAACGTCATCATCTCGACGACCGGGCGCAGCCCCGCCATGGCCGCTCCGATGGCCAGGCCGGTGAAGCCCAGCTCGGTGATCGGCGTGTCCACGACGCGACGCGAGCCGAATTCTTCCAGGAACCCCTTGCTGACCTTGAAGGCACCCTGATAGTAAGCGACGTCTTCCCCGATGAGAAAGACCCGGTCATCACGCCGCATCTCCTCGCGCAGGGCCTGGTTCAACGCTTCCCGGTATGTCACCTTCATATTAGCACCCGCCCGCCCCGACTCCGCAAGACGGAGTCTTTTCCCGGGGCACCCGCCCTCCCCAGGCACGCCAAGACGCGCCCCTTCCCGGGGGCATATCGTCGTTAGGCGTAGACGTCGTCCTCGAGCGCAGTAACGGGCGGCACCGGACTGGCATCGGCGAACTCCACCGCCTCGTGGACGATCTGTGCGACTTCCTGTTCGATGCGCTTGATGTCCACCTCGGTCGCCAGTCGTTCACTCAGCATCCGGGTGCGTAACAGCAGGAGCGGGTCCCGCTTCTTGGCTTCGTCCACCTCGGACTTCGTCCGATAATGCCCATGCGCGGGGTCGGCCATCGAATGGCCGAGAAATCGGTACGTCACCGCTTCCAGAAAATACGGACGCCGGCGGGTGCGGACCTGCTCTACGGCTTTGCCGACAGCGTCGCGGACGGCCAGCACGTCCATGCCGTCGACCTGGCCGGCTTCGATGCCATAAGCGGCGGCGTTCTGGGCGACGTCGGAGTAGAGCGCGACCGCGCGTTCGACCGGCGTGCCCATCCCATAGCGGTTGTTCTCGCAGAGAAACAGCACCGGCAGCCCCCAGAGTGCGGCCAGGTTCAGCGTTTCGTGGCACGCGCCGCTGGGCACCGCGCCCTCACCGAAGAAACACAGGACTACTTGGTCGCCGCCGCGATATTTCACGGCGAAGGCCACGCCAGCCGCCAGCGGCAGATGTCCGCCGACGATGGCGTAGCCGCCCATGAACCGGCGCTCCGCATCCACGAGGTGCATGGAGCCGCCCTTCCCCTTGCACAATCCGGTGGCCCGACCGAAGAGCTCGGCCATGACGCGCTTCGGGTCCGAGCCCCGGGCGAGGCAATGGCCGTGATCGCGGTAGGCAGAGAAGACGTAGTCGTCGGGCCGCAGCACGTCCGCGGCGCCCACGGCCACGGCCTCCTCCCCGATGTAGAGGTGGCAGAACCCGCCGATCTTGCCGAGCGCGTACATCTCCGCGGTCCGCTCCTCGAAGCGCCGGATCAGGAGCATCTGGGTGTAGAGATGGAGCAGGTGTGCTCGTTCCACACTGGCATTGTAGCAGAAATTTCGGGACGAAGAGGTTAGACGGAAGGTCAGGCCTTGCCGGTGTACTTGGCGATGATCGCGTCCTGCACCGGCTTGGGGCAGGGCTGGTACTCCTTGAAGTCCATCGTGAACGTGGCGCGCCCCTGGGTCTTCGACCGGACGACGGTCGCATAGCCGAACATCGTCGCGAGCGGCACCAGCGCCTCCACGACCGACGCGGTCGCGCGCGTGTTCATGCCGACGATGTGCCCGCGTCGGGAGTTCAGGTCGCCGATCACGTCGCCGGTGAACTCGTTGGGCGTCACCACTTCGACGCGCATGATCGGCTCGAGCAGGACGGGCTTGGCTTTCAGGACCGCCGACTTGAAGGCCATGTTGCTGGCGATCTTGAACGCCATCTCGCTGGAGTCCACCTCGTGGTAGGACCCGTCGATGACGTGCACCTCCACGTCCAGGAGAGGGAATCCGGCCAGGGGGCCCATGGTCATCCCTTCCTCCACGCCCTTCTGGACCGCGGAGATGTACTCCCTGGGGATGGCCCCGCCGCGGATGTCGTTCACAAAAACCAAGCCCTTGCCGGGCTCCGCCGGCTTGACCGTCAGGACCACATGCCCGTACTGGCCGCGGCCGCCGGACTGCTTGATGTGCTTCCCTTCGGCTTCCGCCGCCGCCGCGATCGCTTCGCGATAGGCCACTTCGGGCGCGCCCGTGTTGGCCTCCACCCTGAACTCCCGCTTGAGGCGGTCCACCAGGATCTCGAGATGCAGTTCCCCCATGCCGGAGATGACCGTCTCGCCCGTCTCCTCGTCCATCTTGACCTTGAACGTGGGGTCTTCCTGGGCCAACCGGCTCAAGGCGTAGCCCATCTTCTCCTGATCCTGCTTGGTCTTGGGCTCGATCGCCATCGCGATGACGGGCTCGGGGAACTTCATGAGCTCAAGCCGGATCGGATGCTTTTCCTCGCAGAGCGTATCGCCGGTGGTGGCCAGCTTCAATCCGACGACGGCGGCGATCTCACCGGAGTAGATCGCGTCGATCTCCTCACGCTTGTCGGCGTGCATCTTGACCAGCCGGCTGGCCCGTTCGGTCTTCCCCTTGTTCGCATTGTAGAGGCTCATCCCCTGGGTGATCACACCGGAGTAGACCCGGACGAAGGTCAGCTGGCCGATGTGCGGATCGTTCAGCATCTTGAAGGCGATCGCACAGAGCGGCTCGCTGTCGGAGGCCTTGCGCTCGATCCGGCGCTCGCCGTCCAGGCTGTAGCCCAGCACCGGCGGGATGTCCACCGGCGAGGGCAGGTAGTCCACCACCGCGTCCAGCAGGTGCTGGATGCCCTTGTTCTTGAAGGCGGAGCCGCACAGGCACGGGCTGATCTTCATCGTGATGGTCCCGACCCGGATGCACTGCCGAACCTCTTCCTCGGTCAGCTCCTTGCCATGCAGGTACTTGTCCATGATCGCATCGTCGAACTCGGCGACTGATTCGAGCATCTTCTCGCGATACTCCTTCGCCTGCTCCAGCATTCCCGCCGGGATCTCGCTCTCGTCGTATTTGGCGCCCTTGGTCTCGTCCTTGAAGATGACCGCCTTCATCGTGACCAGATCCACGTGGCCCGTGAAGTCGCCCTCCCGCCCGATCGGGAGCTGCACCGGCACCGCACGGGCGCCGAGCCGGTCCACGATGCTCTTCACGCTCATGAAGAAATCCGCCCCCGTCCGGTCCATCTTGTTGATGAACACGATGCGGGGCACCTTATAGCGATCGGCCTGCCGCCATACGGTTTCGGACTGCGGCTCGACGCCCTGCACGGCGTCGAACACCGCCACGGCGCCGTCGAGCACGCGCAGTGACCGCTCGACCTCGATGGTGAAGTCCACGTGTCCGGGTGTGTCGATGATGTTGATGCGGTGCTTGCGCCACTCGCAGACGGTCGCGGCCGACGTGATCGTGATGCCCCGTTCCCGCTCCTGTTCCATGTAGTCCATGACAGTGGTACCGTCATGGACCTCGCCCATCTTGTGAGCGACGCCGGTGTAGTACAGGATGCGCTCGGTCGTCGTGGTCTTGCCGGCATCGATGTGCGCCATGATGCCGATGTTCCGGATTTTCTTCAGCTCGTGTGATCGGGGCATATCTACTCCGCTGACTGCTTAAGATCGACTACCGACACGACTGCGCTTCCTCTATCGTTCCCTACAGAAGCCACGGGCACGGTTTGAGCGTGGGGCCGGGATTACGAGGAAATGAAAGGGCAGGAAGGGCCTCGGCCGATTGACGCAATACTATAGAGGATCAGCGCGTCGGCGTCAAGACCGAGGCAAGCCAATAGGGTGTCGATTGAGAGGGCGGGGGTTCGCTGAGAGGGCGGAGCGGGTCCGGCAGAGCCCGGACCCGCCCGTGACGCGTACTATGCAGCCGTGGGCTCCATGAGCAGCGCGCGCCCCTTTTCAAGGGCCGCCTCGATGCCGGCCTTCGTGCGCTGCGCGGTGCTGGCCACGTCCTTTTTCACCTTCATCGCGTAGTGCTTGATCTCCTTGCGCGTCTCCTTGCCAGACTTCGGCGCACACAAGATCCCGGCCACAGTGCCGAGCACGGCCCCGCTGATGAACAGAAACGTGATTGTCTTGACTGACGACGTGCTATTCTCTTCCATGGACACACCTCCTCCTTGGCTTCCCTGTTGGTTTCTCGAAAGAGGGCCCTCGCCTGAGCTCAGGGAGAAGTATTAGCATCATGCGTGCCAAATTAAAGACTCATTGTGATTCAAGCAGTTTGAGGAGACTGGCCTGAAAATCTTGACACGACCCAATGTATCATCGAGGCCACAGTGTGGCGAAAATCAACGGCTGAGATCGATTGAGAATCCCCGCACCATCTTTTTAACAATTTCCAGGGCCCCGGGATGCTCCCCCAGCCAACGGGCACCGTGGAAGCTCAAGAAGGCTCCCGCACAGAGGATGGTCACAATCAAGTAATACGTGCGATCCCGCGCCCATTCCTTGCGCAGACCCTCGAGGAATGGTTTGACGCTCCAAGCCCAGTAGTGCCTTCCGAGGAAGAGGCCAAGAAATCGGTGGGTGCAGTTTCCGCAGCGAAATGGATAGATTCCGACACAGCTCGCAAGGTATTCCCGCGCGCCTTGGCGCTTAGACCGGCGAACAGTTAACGACTCGCACTGGGGGCATGGCGGCCCCTCGAGCGTGTCCGCAGGACGATCTTCCATCGAGGTGGGGACAAGTCTAGCGCAGATTGTGAAGGAAGGCCAGGGCCCCACACCACGCTTGACAGGCCCAGTAGAATGGCCTAGGCTTGCCCCCTGCTGTCGCACCTTCTGCTGGTGGTGGTACCGCGAGAGTGTACGAACAGACACGCGCAACAGGGAAAGGAGGGTGTGCAATGAGAAACGTGGGGTATAAGCGCAGGATGATTGCCCGTATTGGGGCTGCGATGGGCTATGTCTGCGGGACGATCGGTCTCCTAGCGGCCCTGACGGATCATAATTGGAAGTTGGGCATGTTCGGATGGTTTGAAGGCGGTATCTTGATCACGCTGATTGGGTTGTTCGTGCTGTTAGACGGCATGTTCGCCTTCCAGAAGGACCGAACGGCTGCGTAGCGGTAGGCCCTCGCTCCCATAGCCACAATCATACTGTGGCCCACGCTGGCGATGCATGGAGAGAAGGCCATGAAATGCTCATCGCAGGACCTGACGAATCAGTCTGCTTTGGCGGGCCAGCATCCCATTGTACTGAGGCTTGGTCAGGAGACAGTACCGCTCTTTGTCAGAAAATGCCTTCACACAGGCTCGGGTTACCTGGAGCGCTTCACTGAGATCTCCGGATCGTTCGAGGATTCTGGCCAAGCGCATGTAGGCAGCAGCCTGCTGCAGCGCGATGCTCGCATCGAGGGCCTGCGCTATAATTTGGCGGTAGGTCTGGAGCGCCGCTCCTTCGTGAAGCAGAGCCTGAAGGTCCTGGTCTGACAACAGGAGCGACCCGCTCTTACTTCTATTCACCCGCCTCCGCAGCCGCTTTGCTACGGGCCACTGCCTTGTAATCGGGATGAGGGCACAGCGGCAGCCAAGGCGATTCGAGCAGTGAATACGGAGACCGACCTCCCGTGCCATAGGTCCTGAGTACACGTGCAAATGGGCCATGCGACATTGCGTACAAGTTTGCGGGTCGTTCTCCGAGAAGCAGATGAAGAACTGTGACGTGACCGCTCGCCTGCGTCGAAGCTCGAGGGCATGCAGTTTCCAGCACAGGAGCAGCCCAATAACCGCCAGATAACTTCGAACTTCCTCGGGGATGATCAGCGCGGAGAGCAAGTCGGTCATGCTGCTCCCAGTTTAATGCAAGGATCACTGTAGAATGCAAGGACTATGCCGGTAACTCAGTCGCGAGCGGTTTTCACACTGTCGGCAGAATTGTCAGTTGATCAGCCCCTGGGTGGCGCCGTACTGTTTTCGGAAGCGCCAAAAAGTGCGGGAGCGCTAGCTGGCTTGACAGGTCCCGCAGGGTGGCCTAGCCTTGCTACGTTCCCCTCGATCGAATGACATTGCGCAGGCGGCGCCCTCTTTGAACCCAGTGTCTCGATGGCTCCCTCGACGGAGGCGGATATGGCAACGATCCTAGTCGTAGACGACGAGCGTGTCTTTTGCGATCTGCTGAAGACGGTGCTGGGAAGCAACGGCCATGAAGTCTTTACGGCGTACAACGGGCGCGAGGCGCTCAACTTGTTTTCTCAGCACCGTCCGCAGGTGACTTTGCTGGACCTCCGCATGCCGGAGATGAACGGGATCGAAGTGCTGCGCCAGATTCGCACCATCGATGCCAGCGCCGCCGTGATGATTCTGACCGCATGGGGATCTGATGCGCTAGAAAAGCAAGCCCGCCAGTTGGGCGTGACCGACTTTCTGAGCAAAACGCTCGCGCTCGACGCTATTATTACTTCCATGGAGCGGTTTCTCCCACCGACAGCTGAGGCGGTGCAGCCGCCTTCACCGCCGCCGGTTCACGCGAAGCCGCCATCACTACCCGTCGAGAAACCGAAGGAAAGGAGCGTCCCGTCAGATCAGGCGACGTCTCCTCCACCACCTGTCGAGAAACCGAAGGCAAAGAGCGTCCCGTCCATGGAACTCGTGAGCAAGGAAATGCCGCGCCTCATTGTTCTGAACATGGACCTTCAAGGGATGGAGGGACTAGAGGTCATGAGGGAATTGCGGGCCAAGAAATACACTGGTGGAATCATCATGTTGTGCAGCTCTGAAGATGAGACCTTGTTGAACCTGGCAATCGACATGGGGTCGGTCGACGTTTTGGGAAAGCCTGTTGATCCCGAACGACTCGCGGTCGCGATCCAGGTCGGCTTGCTGCTGGGGAAAGTGTGAGGATGAACGGACCTCGCGAAATGGCACAAGAGAGACCGAAGTGCCCCAATGGGCATCCCGGTCAGATGACTCCTATGAAGAAGCATCCATATGAGGTCGGTACTAATCCCCAGCCAGGGTGGATGTGCGAAGTGTGTGGGGCTACCGTGATGCGCTGTATCTGTGGTTGGCCGCTGTACCGTGATCCATCAACGCTTGTCTTTGAGGATTGCAGGAATCCAGACTGCGTATTGGCGAAAAAGTCTCTACCAAAGGCAAGGAAGAAGAAACGTAGCGCCTCCAGCCGACCGCCACGACGCTGACAAACCTCTCGCGTTTTCCCTCGGATCGGACTACACTTGGTTGGGTACGCACAAACGAAGGAGTCGCCTGTGTCACACGGTCGCATCCTAGTGGTGGATGATGAGGTGTCAGTCCGAGAGTGCGTGCGCCTCGTGCTAGACCAAGCCGGCTATGAGGTCATTGAGGCGGAGGACGGCGCCCAGGCGATGGAGACTGTCCAATCAGGTGATAACCCGTCGCGCCTTGATGCTGTCATCCTGGACCTGTACATGCCGAAAATTCATGGCCAGGAGGTCATCTTCTTCCTCCGGTCCAAGTTCCCTGCCATCCCCATCATCGTGCTGACCGGCAAACCGGATGTGCCCGACATCATCAGGTCGTTCGATGAAGGTGTGGTGGATTTTCTGGTGAAGCCTGTGCACCCGGATAATCTACTGGGGGCGGTGGCCAAGGCGGTCCAGGGGCGCGGCCGCTCGCCTTCCGAGTAACGTGTTCCCTTTCCCCTTCATTCCCATTCGCCTCGCTTGTCTTCTCCTCCTGATTGTTTACGGGTTGAGCGGGTGTGCGGGTCGTCAGCCGAAGTATGCCGCTTCCCCTGCCGACTATCCAGTCGGGTACGTCGAGCGAGGATACGCCTCCTGGTACGGTCCAGGATTTCACGGGAATAAGACCGCCAGTGGCGAAGTGTACGACAGCCATCGGTTAACGGCAGCCCACCGGACCCTCCCACTGGGCACCGTGGTGCAGGTCCGATCCCTCACCAATGGACGTCGGGTCACGGTGCGCATTAACGACCGTGGTCCCTTTGTCAGGGGTCGAATCATTGATCTGTCGTTGGCAGGGGCACAAGCCCTGGCGATGGCCGGGCCGGGCACCGATCAGGTCGAACTGCGGGTCGTCGGGCACGGCGGGCGCCCAGGCACATTGGGCCCTCTCAGGGTCCAAGTCGCCTCGTTTGGCGAGCAGGCCAATGCCCAGGCGCTGGCGCGGAAACTCAAAGAAACGTACTCTGACGTGCGAATCGTGACTGTTGAGCTTTCGTCGAGGAGGCGCTACAGGGTGCAAGTCGGACAATTCGTCTCGGCACAACAGGCTGAGGAGCTGGCCGAGCGTCTGGCGTCCAAGTTCGATGTGGAGCCGGTAGTGATCCGGGATGACTGAAAGAAAAAGTAGAAGGAGCCGAAGATGGTTAGAAAATATTTGATGTCCCTGATGATGGTGTTGCTTTTCCTCGTTCTGTTGTCTGTCAGCGGCCTGCCTCAGACCGAGCCAGATTGTTCTTTAGCTGTCGAAGGGGCCTGCCAAAGAGCATTTTCAGGGTGCCTCACTGCGTGCGGTGGGGCTGACTCAAAATGCCAACAGGCGTGTTCGTATGCACGCGGCGTGTGTCGGTAGATTTTACTGCGCCTTGCTCGCGGCGAGCCCCTCCCCCAGCAGCCATCCCAACACGTACAGGATCGGCATCACTACAAGCGCCACGAGCGGAGGAAGCCCCAACGCAATCGCGATTCCGAGAGACCCGCTCGACGACGTAAAGTATTCGCTCCAGGCGGCTACCTGAATCCAGCACAACGCGACGAGCGACCCGCAGCCGGCGACGATCACGCCAGTCCTCCGTGGAATGAAGATCGTTGCTTCTTCGCCGGCCGACGACTCGTAGATACTCTGCGCCAGCACCGCAAAGGCGACAAACGGCAAGGCAGACCAGAGCGCCTGCGAGAGAAACAGGAGCAGGTAGAGTCCCGGGCTGTCGGTGTAGACGGCCAAGAAGACCTGCAGCCGACCGGTCTCCAGGTAGCTATCCACGGCGACCACGAGCAACCACGGCCAGACACAGCCCGTCGCAATGATGGCCCAGAAGACCGTCTGGGAGAAACGAGGCGTCAGCGCTGCGACTCGCTCTGGTGGCTCATCCAGGCCTGGAACCACTGGTAGTCGCTCTGGTAGGCGAACTCGGTGGGCAGGACGGCGGCGTCCTTGGTCGCCAGCAAGGCATAGGACCGCGGCCATTGCTTTGTCCACCAGGATTTGAGCTCGTCGGGCTGGTACGGATCGCCGTCCGCGTTGCGAACGCCGGCCGCCGTGATCACGTCGCGCACGATCGGCCAGGCCCGGTCCTTTCCCAGCCCCACCGTGCGCAGGTGCTCCTTGAGCAGAAAGACCACCCACACCTCGGTGCTGTGCTTCTTGTTGTGCCGGAAGTGGACGACCTGGCGGAATGGCGTGGAGTTCAGGCTCTTGATCACGGACGTGTAGTCCGGCCCGCCGAGCCGCCCGGCGGCCCCGGCGATGCCCTCAAGCAGCGCCGAGAGGTCCAACTCCGGCGTCGAGGAACTGGCCTCCTGCGCCTGCGGGCTATTCGGCTGCGGGTTCGGGCCGGGATGGGACTCCGTCAGCATCTGCAGGAATGGACGCAGCTCACGCAGGCGTTTCACAGCCTGTTTGAGAAGCCGTTCGGATTCGATCCAATAGTCGGGGTCGCCCTTCACCGTCCGCTCCTTGCCGGCTGGAGGCAGGATGGGCGGCACCCAGTAGCGGATCAAGACGAAGAGGACATAATCGAGGTCGCCCTTGGCGCCGTGCGCCTTCATGAGGGCCTCCATGCCCCCGGACTCCGGCGCCAGAAAGCTCTCGCACTGGGCATCCACGCCCAGCCGTTTGGCCGTCTGCCGCCACCAGGAGGTGAACTGCATCCATTGCGACGGAGTGAGCATCGCGACCCCTGGTCCTGCGGTCCGAGACTAAGCCACAGGCGCCAAGGGCATCGTACTACTCCAAGGAACTGATTTCAAATCCTCTGAACCCCTTACATTGCCGTCACGATGTCCGACTTCATGGGCCCCAGCACGCTCAGCAGCTCGTTCTTCTCGTGGGCCGGGACCTTGAACTTGTCGAGCGCGGCGACCAAGTCCTCGACCAGCGCGTCGAACTGGGGGCCCGTGATTCCCATGCCGGCATGGGCCGTCTTCATGTCGCGGCCGGTATAGGTGCAGGGCCCGCCGGCGGCCGTGCAGATCTGCTCCACCAGTAACCGCTTCAACCTGGGAATGTCGGCCGTGGCGAACTTGTCGTTGATCCGTTTGTCGGCGGCCACGCGCCCGACAAAGTCGTCCACGACCGCGGTGATGGCTACCTTGCCGCCGAGGCGTTCATACAAGGTTGGCGTCATCGCGCTCTTCTGGGTCATCCCCCCGTCATATGTGCAGCCGGCCGCCGCCAACAGCAGACCCGCCAGCGCCCATCCTGGAACTCGATTGACCATGTTCATGGCTCCCTCCTTGTGATCGTTGATCAGAGGCCGTTCACTGCTAACGCCTACGGGCCGAGGCCCCCGTCGGATGCGCGAAAAATTTCTTTAGGATACAACTTTTGCCGTCTCCGACCGTAAATGCTATGATGCGCCCGTGAGATTTTCTTTAGGGACAATTCACGGCGCATGGACGCGTTGAGCCCGAAACACCCATCCACCGTCGATCACACGCTCCTGGCGCGGGTCGCCAAAGGGGATCAGGAGGCGTTCGAGCGGCTCTACGCGCAGACCAGTTCGCTGCTCTACACCCTCGTGTTGCGGATCGTGGGGAAGCCGGCCGACGCGGCGGACCTCCTGCAGGAGGTGTACCTGGAAGCCTGGCGCAAGGCCTCGAACTACGACACCGCCCGAGGCGCTCCGATGGCCTGGCTGGTGACGCTGGCGAGAAGCCGCGCCATCGATTGGGTCCGCGCGCTGGCCGCCCGTGGCAAGAACGTGACCGCCTCCCTGGACGACACGCCGGCCTCAGACCTCGTCGCCCAGAACGCGGACGCCCTGGACATCCGCGCGGCCAACGAGCGCCAGGCCCTGGTCCGGGCTTCTCTCAAGTCCCTGCCGCCGGTGCAGCAGCAAGTGATCGAGCTCGCCT
>WNGL01006704.1_pt1 | contig 13543 bp, 12 predicted proteins | sample 5400591 | NCBI WGS metagenome assembly WNGL01 (sample SAMN13153377, study PRJNA577476) | soil metagenome | isolation source: 80 cm soil or saprolite under Garry oak tree replicate 1 | place: USA:California | collected 2016-06-15
GCGTATCGGGCACACCGGAACTACATCAAAGCCGACCCTCCGTAAGCAACACGACACGCCCAGCCGGCCGCCAAAGCTTCCAGGGAACCTCATCTGCCCCGCCAATGGCACATAGCCAGGGAAGGCTGAATGCTTACACTGAGGGGGGTGACGGATCCGCGATTACTGGGATCGCATAGTCAGTGGCCGTCGAAAACGCGATCTGTGCCTGCGGGTACCAGATCTTAGCGTTGACGTCCCCCAACGTCTTCAAAAGATCTCCTGGCGGCACGGTCTGCCCCGGTTTCGCAGCGCCAGCGATGTCGCTGCCCTCCACAGCACACAACTGAATGGGGACCTGATAAAGCCAACGCTTCTCAGGCCACAGCCAAGGCCATAGCCCGGTCCCGACCTCCGTTGGGCGCGGCGCGTGGAGGTGCAACTGGTAGTTGCACCTGCCGACAATCTCGGCACCCGTGTGGTCCGTGCGAACCTCGATAATCACGCTGCCAACACCGAGCGGGGTATGCAGGAACGTCGGTACGACCCAGGAGCTGATCCGCCCAGTATGCGGCGGCAGCGTAACGGTCCCGATATCGCGCGCCGGGCCGAAGAACCAACTCTTTGCCAAGCGTACCGTGAAGCGCACCGTCGACGAAGTCGGATTGCTGAATGTAGACGGCAAGGGAATTCCGCCTCCAATGCGCACGTCAAGTCTGGTCAGGCCTATCGTGCACGGGGCGGATGGTTGCGCCGCTGCTGCCAAGGATGCCAGCGTGCCGGATGGAGCTTTCGCCGAAACGGACGTCAATGCCACGACGAAGATCACGCTGGCGGCCGCGATGAGCGTTCGCGGATGCGCTAGGCGTTGGGAATGCATGTTGATTCTCCCCCCGGAGTTGGTGCACCCGCTCTCGGGAGGCGGGTGTTCCCCTGCTCGGGGTCGCCAGATCGCGGTTACGGATTCGGCAGCCCGCGTAGTGCAAGCGCATTCGGTCGCGCTCCCAGCTACCTTCAGTGTCTCACTGAAGTGATCTCAGCGAAATAGCTTCGGGCATCCAGGCTTAATGCTGCCCAGGCGGGTACGGCTAGGCAGACACGCGGACGAACCGGACTCCCCGGAAAGGGACGTGGAGCCCCAGTAGAAGAGGTCTCACCACAAGATCTTCTTCTGCCAGAAGGGCTCCACGTGATCATCTATCGTGCCACTCTTGACGTCCCGGGGGAACTGGCGAAGTTCCTCGCCAGGCTGCTGCTCGCGGAGCGCCGGCGCCGCGGCACCCCCCGGGGCAGCCGGGCACTGACCTGCTTCTGGCAGGCGGTGCTGGGCCTGCGGTGGTTCCGCGACCGCACCAGCGCCGATGCGCTGGCCCGCGACCATGGCGTCTCCCGGGCTACCGCCTACCGGTATCTCGATGAGGTCATCAGCGTCCTGGCAGATCAGGCCCCGGACCTGCGCGGTGCGCTAGAGCGGGCCAGGGACCAGGGGTTCTCGCACATGATCCTGGACGGGAAGATCATCGTGTCTGACCGGTGCAAAGAGCCGGCCCTCAGCGTCAAGGGCGAGGTCATCGACCTGTGGTATTCGGGCAAGGCCCACTGCCACGGCGGCAGCATCCAGGCCGTCATGGCCCCCACCGGGTTCCCGCTGCGGGTCTCCGGTGCCGAGCCCGGCTCGGTGCATGACATCACCGCCGCCCGCATCCACGCCCTGCCCGCCCGGTACCAGGCGGCCGCGGCCGGACTGCGCACCCTGGCCGACCCCGGTTACGCCCGCGCGAGGCTGCGCGGATCAGCGGAACTGGATGAAGTGTTCAGCACGGCGCGGCTGCTGCGCCTGCTGCACGCCACCGACGCCCTGGCCTGGGGGCTGAGCGACATCTGGGACGGGCAGGCCGCCTACCCAGGCGCCGCGGACACGGTGCGCCGCATCCTCGCCGACCAACTGGTATCCGGCCGCCCGGCCGAACCCCACCCCGTCACGCTGATGAACATGCACAAGTCCAAGGGCAAGGAGTTCGGACCGGACCTGGGACGCCGGGCGCATCACCCGGCAGCGGCGCCTGCTCCGCGTCGCCATCACGCGGGCCCGGCACGCCGTGGTCTTCGTACGCCCCGCCGACGCCGTACCGCTCGTGCCCCCCCGCCGGACAGCCCTGGCCGGGCCTGCGATAAAGCAGCCCGGCCCCGGTGGACGCGAGCAGCAGGCCGGACGGCCGGGCCGGCCATCCGGCGGCCGACGCTACCCTGGCGGCAGCCCGGTTCAGGGCATGACGCAGAACTGGACACCCCGCGAGGACGTGCGTCCTCACCGGCCAGGCGGCGCGGTGTCATCGCTGCCCGCCCTCAGGACCGCATGATGACACCATCCGGGCGTCCCGCGCTCATCCTCGCCTCGCGCCTGCTGCACGGCCAGCCGCCCAGTCGCCTCCTGCCCTTCCCCTCGCCGAACGCCGGGCGCGCAGCGCGCGGCCGTTCCTGGCCATCATTGCGGCAGCCGCCGGAACCGCTTGTGCTCACGACGGCGTACCGGCGGGCACCGCGCCGGGCAGGGACACGCCCGGGCGCGCCGCCAGCGGCGCACGGGCTCCCGCGGTGTGCCGCCTCCGGCAGGTCTTGATCCGCGTCGACGTCCGGATCCTCATCACCACGGTCGCCGGCGTCGTGATCGCGTTCCTGGCACGCCCGGCCGCTCCCGCCACTTACGATATGAGGAGGAACTTATGTTCCATTTGTTAATATTACCCAGCTTATGGTTCGTCACGGGTCTCGCGGGGAAGTTGGAGCCCGCACGGTTGCTACTTGGATGGCAGGCCATCAGGAAGGCTCGCCCGGAGGATGTGCCGACCGTGATCGAGGCGTTAGCGAAGTGGCAGAGCCCTCCGCGGGCTAAGCGCAGGTAAGCCAAAGCCCCAGTCGGGAATCGTCTGGGGCTTTTTGTGTGCCTTGCACGCCGGGGTTCCGGGCGGGCGGCCACCGGGATCTCATGGCGCCGGCAGCGAGACAGATGACCTCGCCAGGCGCGGGTGACCACGCCTGCATGCTGGGTGAGCTGGCTTCTGCGTTAGCCGTTTTCCTCATCTGCGGATCCGGCATGACCGCGGGCCCGGCACCTGCCGGGAACCGCCGACGCGGCCCCGGACCCGCTAGGATTCACTCGCGCCCCAGGTGCGGGCTGCTGTTTCTCCCCTTCGCTTGCTGCCTGAAAAGAGCCTGTCGTGGACCCTGCTGCCACGGCGGCGGTGACCGCCGCCCCTGATCCCGTCCCTGTCCGGCTGTTCGCCCGCGGGTTCGGCCTGCGCGCCCGGCAGACTGCGTGGCTGCTCGGAGCTGGAGCCAGCGCCGACGTCGGCGTGCCAACTGCAGGGCAGCTGATCGACGAGCTGCTCGCCGTCCTGTACTGCAGCGATAACGGGATCCGGCGTGCCGACCTGGAGCGGGACCCGCGCTGGCAGGACCGGGTCCGCGCGTTCTATGACGGCCGGGACGGGCTGCCGCCGCTGGCGGACAACGCGTTCTACTCGGCGGTCTTCGAGAAGGTCTACCCCGACCGGGATGCCCGGGCCCGGTTCGTCCTTGACCAGCTGGCCGGCCGGCGCCCGCATCCGGGCCAGCACATGCTCGCCGCCCTGGTCGCCGCCGGCCTGGCGCCGGTGCTGATCACCACGAACTTCGACACGCTGCTGGAGGACGCCATCCGCCCGGCGCTGGACCCGGACGCGCCGGCGCGGCTGACCGTCCTGGACCCGGAGTCATCGGGCCGGGCCGCATTCACGATGGCTATCGATGCCCGTCCGCTGCTGATGAAGATCCACGGCGACCTGGGTGCTGTCACGGTCAAGAACACGACCGGGGAGCTGGCCGGGCAGGACGAGCGGCTCCGCGCGGCCGCTCTCGGGCTGCTCGGCCGGTACGGCCTGCTGGTCGCCGGGTACAGCGGCCGCGACCCGGCGGTGATGGCGATGCTCCGCGACGTGCTGGCGCAGCCCACCCTCTATCCGGGCGGCTTGACCTGGGTCCGGCGCCCGGAGGACACCCTCAGCGATGAGGTCCGCGACCTGCTGGCCGCCGCCCGCGCCGCCGGGGTGGAGCCGGTGCACGAGGTGGAGGCGAGCGGGATGATGGAGCTGATGGCCGAGATCGAGCGGGCCGTCGCCCTGCCGCCCGCGGTCGCCGCGCACCTGGCCGTCCACCGGCCGGCCCCGCTGCGCTACCCGGCGCCGCCGCCGTCTGGCCCGGGCGCCGCTTACCCTCAGGTCAGGCTCGCCGCGCTCCCGCTGCTGTCGGTCCCGGACCAGGCCCGGCTGATCGAGGACCCGGCCGGGCTCCCGCTGCGCGCCCTGCGGCAGGCGCTGAAGGCCGGCGGGGCTCGCGGGACGCTGGCCCGCCGGGCCGGCGGGCAGCTCGTCGCGTTCGGCGACGACGCCCGGCTCGCCGCCGCGCTGGCCGGGCACGGGGTGCAGGTGACTGGCACCGTGGTGCCGCTCGGCCCGGACAAGGACGGCGAGGAACCCGACAGCACCGACCTGGGGCTCATCGCCGAGGCGCTCGCCCGGGCGCTGGGCCGGACCCGCGGCATCACCGAGGTGCTGCGCGCCGGTCAGCGTCACCTGCTGCGCGCCCGGGACGAGGATCCCCGCCGCCCGGACGACACCGCCGCGCTGGCCGGGCTGCGCACGGCCGCCGGCGGCCCGGTGACCGGCCACCTGGCCGGCCCGGGCGGGGCCCGGCTGTCGTGGGCCGAAGCCGTGGCGCTCGCCGTCGACTGGCGGGACGGCACCTGGCGGCTGCTGTTCGCCCCGGAGGTCTGGGTGCGGCCCGACTTCACCGATCCGCCCGCCGGGATGAGCCCGGCCGCGGCACGCGAGGCTGCCGCCCGGCTCGGCGCCGAGTTCGCCCGGTCCCGGCTCGCCCGCCGGTACAACAGCGCCGTCGGGCAGCTGCTGGCCGCCTGGGTGCGGCTGCTCACCGCTGGAGGGGCGGCGGGGACGCGTACGGTGTATGCGTTCGGGCTGGCGCCGGGCGCGGGCGTGGACGCCGCCTTTACCCTCGGCATCCGGCCGCTGGTGTCCCGTCCGCTGGCCGGCGCGCCGCTGAGGAGCAACACGTGACTGCCGCCGCGATTCCCGGGTCGGCGCTGACCCACATCCGGCTCACCGAGCCCGTCCTGGCGTTCGACCCGGCCGACGCCTCCCAGCAGCACCTGAACCCGCTCGCCGGCCTGGCCGAGTTCGGGCCGTACTCGGCCGGCGCCTGGCAGGCGGCCGGGCAGCGTGTCCGGGTCGCGATCCTGGCCCCGCCCGACGCGATCGACCCGGTCCGCGGCCTGCTCAACGGCTTGCGCGAGGCTGCCGACCCGCAGGAGCGGGCCGACTACCTGCCCCCCTACCCGGGCTTTAAGGCCGCGTTCCGCACCGTGCTCATCCCCGCCGACGCGGCCGCGCGGCAGCCGCTGCCGGACGACCTGGACGGCCAGATGGCCGCCAGCGGTGAGCCGCACCTGACCTTGGCCCGGGCGCTTACCGCGGGCCTGGGCAGGCTCGCCGCCGTCCGCGGCCTGTTCGACGTCGTGGTGTTCTACCTGCCGTCTCGGTGGGCAGACCATTTCATCGTCGGCGAGTTCGACCTGCACGACCACGTCAAGGCAGCCGCGGCCCGGCTCGGGCTGCCGACCCAGATCGTGACCGACCAGGCGCTGGGCTACCACTGCCGGGCCTCGGTCAGCTGGCGGCTCGCGATGGCGCTGTACGCCAAGGCCGGCGGCACGCCGTACAAGCTCGCGGCCGGCGGGATGCTCGACCCCTCAGCCGCCTACATCGGCCTGGCGTACGGCATCCGCGGCGCCGGGCGGCCTGGTCACGGTTTCGTCGTGTGCTGCTCGCAGCTGTTCGACGGGCAAGGCGGCGGCCTGGAATTCGTCGCCTACGACCTTACCGGTGAGGTCGACCCCGCCAACCCGCTGCTCAGCCGCGCCCAGATGCGCACCGTGCTGTCCCGCAGCCTGGGCATCTACGCCGACCGGCACGCCGGCCGGCGGCCCGGCCAGCTGGTCGTCCACAAGGCCTTCGGGTTCACCGAGGAGGAAACCCGCGGCGCCGCCGAAGCGTGGGGCCGCGGCGAGGACCTCACGTGCGTGAGTCTCACCAAGCCTGCTTGGCGCGGGGTCCTGGTCACCGCGGCGAATGACCCCCGTACCGGCGGCCCCCGGTACGGGTACGCCGTCGACCGCGGAACCCTGGCCCAGCTCGACGGGCACAGCGCCCTGCTGTGGGTGGCCGGGAACGCCAGCGCCGCGACGCTGACCGGCCGCCCCTACCTCCAAGGCGGCAAGGGCACACCCCGGCCGCTGCTGCTCACCCGCCATGCCGGCCGCGGCCCGCTGGCCGAGCCCGCCGCGCAGGTCCTGGCCCTGAGCAAGATGGACTGGAACACCGACGCCCTGTACGGCAGCCTGCCCGCCACGGTCAGCTACGCCCAGGTACTCGCCAAGATCGTCAAGCACGAAAACCTGCCGCCCGTGCCCTACGACTACCGCCTGTTCATGTAACCCGGTATGCGGCAGCCGCCGGGTTCCGGTTACCGGCCGCGATTGAGCAGGACTGCCCCGGCTCCTGGTATCAGCAGCGCCGGTCGATCTGGGCCTGCCGCCGGCTGCTGGTGCCCGGCGGGGCCTGGGTGAGGAGTGATTCAGCGGTGAGGTAGCCGTCTGGCTGGTCACCGGAGCCGGAGACCACGGTGATGCCGTCGTCGGCGATTGCCTTGGCTATCGCCGGCAGCGGCGTGCCGGGAGGCACGACGGTGTCCGGGCGCATGAGCGCCCGGACCGTTTGCGTCGCGGCCTGGTGGCCGCTGATGTGCCTGGCGAGGTCGGCTAGCATCACGATGCCGATTACCCGGGTCATCTCGCAGACCGGCAGCGCCTGGGTTCCGGATTGAACGAGCAACTAGTACGGCAGCCGCCATTGGGGCTTTGACCTGGCGGAGCGCGGTGAGGGTCCCGGTTCGACATGGCGCAGCCGCCTCGCGATCATGCGTTTGTGAAGACAACAAAACCGAAGGCGGCTGCTGCCGCCAGCATAGGGGCCGGGCTGGCTGACCGGAAACGCGCTGAGCTGCTGGAGCAGGTGAGGTCGTGTTTTGCCCGGACGGAACGGTGGCTGCAGGCAGGCAAGTACCTCGGCGCGGTAATGAGCGGGCTGGCGAAGCGGAACGGCTGGACGGTCGCTGAGCATGTGGGAGACCGCACGCCGGACCGGACCCAGCGGCTGCTCAACCGCGCGGCCTGGGACACCTTCGCCGCGATGGGCGTGGTGCGCCGGTTCGCGGTGGCGGCCCTGGAGGATGCGGCACGGCGGCCCGGCCGGCGGGGTGCCCTGGTGATCGGGGCGGTCGATGAGACCGGGCAGGAAAAGGCCGGCGAGGCCACCGCGGGAGTCAAGCGGCAGTACATGGGCTGCGCAGGCCGGGTGGCGAACGGGATCAACACGGTGCATGTGTCGTATGTGCGGGAGAAGACCGGGCACGCGCTGATCGGCGCCCGGGAGTGGATCCCGGCCGAGCACATCGATGACCCGGTGAAATCCCTGGTCATGGGGCTGCCCCTGGACCTGGTGTTCCGCACCAAGGGGCAGCTGGCCATCGATATCTGCGCGGACGCTTGCGCTGACGGCCTGCAGTTCGATTTCATCTGCGGGGACGAGGTGTACGGAAGCTGCACCCAGCTGCGCGAATTCCTCGAAGGCCGCGGGCAGGGATATGTGCTGCGGGTGGCGTCGAATTTCCCGTTCGCGCTGGCCGCAGGGACAAAGCTCACGTGCGCGGAGGCGGCCGGGCGACTGCTGAAAGACAAGCGCCGCTGGGAAGTCCGCTCCGCCGGGAAGGGCTCCAAGGGCGAGCGCTGGTATGCGTGGGCATGGCTGGCCACTGCATCCCCGCGGCACCACCTCTTGGTCCGCCGCCACCTCAAGACCGGTGACCTGGCCTTTCACTACTGCTACGTACCCGAGGGCCAAGTGCTCACCAAGACCCGCCTGATCCGCGCTGCCGGGCTGCGCTGGCCGGCGGAAGAAGATTTCGAGTTCGGAAAGGACTGCTTCGGCCTGGACCAGTGCCAGGCGCGGCTCTACACCGCGATCGCCCGCCACCTCGTGCTGGTGATGGCCGCCCTGGCGATCTGCGCCGCCACCGCCGCACTACTGCGGGACCGCACCGATACCCAGGCACCACCGCCGGCCAGGCCCGATCAGCCGCCTCCGGCCGACCCCGGAATGATCCCGCTGACCGTCCCGGAGATCAAGCGCCTGCTCGCCGCCATCCTCCGCCATGCCCGCCCGCGCAGCCACGCCGGGCACTGGCTGGACTGGCGACGCCGCCACCAGGCCCGCTCACGCTGGTACCACAAGCGCGCACGGCTAGCCCGAGACGCCGAGATCACGCTGGTCAGCTAGCAATTGGCGGCTGCCGTACTAGCCGTCATCGCACCGCTTTACTGCTCTGCTCGCCCGTTGGCTGCTTACTCTTCCCTACGGCGCGGCTTATGCTTCGGGGGCTTCACGCCGCGCCGCCGTCGGCCCAGATGGATCGTGACGAATAGCGAGCCGGTCAGCGATGCGAGGTTCTCGTAGTTGGCAATCACGCCGTATATGCCGTCCTGGTTGACCACGAGTGCGACCGCGAACAGGATAGGCAGCCACACGAAAGTATTCGACCATGCCCGTGACACAAGCACCTTGTCCGCCAACCTCCACCAGAGGTCCGCCGCGTCCTGGAGCCGGTACCGCACCGAGGTGAGCACGAACCCGGCTGCGACCCAGGCCTGCCGGTTTCTCGGGAAGCCGCCATCGGTCTCATCACTGAGCGGCGGCGCGGCCACGATCTGGTCTACCGCGTCTGACGTTTGCTGATCCACCCGACACCTCGTGAGCATGCGAAATGACATGCTCACTTCGCCGCACGAAGTCGGCTCGGCATCGGGTCCGGTGACCTTTACCCCAGGGCAGAGCCTGGTAGAACCCTTTCAGGGTAGTGCGCGTAGAGCCGGTGCGCAAAGCTGGGTCAGGCTCTCCAGCCGCTGTGAACGAGATTCTCGACCTTGACGTTACGGCGGCCCCGGCCTGCGGTCATCCGGCGATACGAGGACGGCCACGAAGTGCCGGTAGCACACGTAGCACGCTTACTGGAGGTGCTTGCGCTGGTCCCGGGCCCGCGCAAGCGGCGGGGAAGCGGTTCTCGCTGGTGTTCGTGCTGGCGGTGGCGGTGGCCTGCGTGCCGGCCGGGGCGAGTAATTTCCGGGAGATCGGCGACCAGGCGGCCGACCTGCCGCAGGACGTCCTGGGCCGGCTGGGCGGCCGACCGCATCCGCTGCGCTGGCGGGTCATCGCCCCCAGCGAGAAACGGATCCGTACCCTGCTGCAGCAGGTCGACGCGGCGAAGCTGGACGAGCTGGGGTCCGGAGACCATCCGGCCGAGGAATAGCTCTACGGACTGGAGTCGCAGGTCAATGACTTCCGAGAACAACTGGTTCGGGGAAGTCCTGGCGGCCAGGACTTCCGGGAACGCGGGCCCGGACGTCCATACGGCCAGTTCAGCGCTTCGGAGAACAGGGACCTGGGTCTTCGGCGTGGCCGTTGGAGCTAATCTCCGGCCCGATAGTCCCCGGACCCAGGGTTGCGCCAGGCCTGCATGCGGGCCCAGGCCCGGATATGGCCCGCGGCGTCGGCGGCCGCCTGTATGAGGTGAGCAACAGTCGACCGGTTCCCAAGTGACTGGCGGCTGCGTGCCAGCCCGATCGGGCCTGGGCGGAGGCCTACGGTGTCGATCTAGCCGACGATGAGTCGTTCTGATCTTTTTCAGTCTCGGTGAGATGATCTCGGCTACCTTGACGCCCAGATCCAGCTGGTGTTCGCGGCGCGGTTCGCCCACGACGCGGGCCTTGTCGTGACCGAGCTCTACACCTCATGGCTCACCACCCCGGCCGAAGAGGCAGTAATCGAGGCAAGAGTGGAAGCACGCCACGACGAAGGGCGATCGGAACAGGTCAACGACGAAGTCAACAAGATCATCGACGCGCTCCGCAGCAACGGCTACGAGCCAAGCCTTCGCATCGAGGACATCACGACCCACGAAGGGGGGCCGCTCACCGCCTGGACGCCAGACGAAGACAACCGACCCAAGGAAGCGTGGCTGTGTCAATCCGATTTGGCCCCACCTACTGCTTTGTTTTGGCCCCACCCGGGCATCGGCGATTTAGCGCGGGTGGGTGATAGTTCTACTTTGATCTGGCCCCACCCCGGCGGTCGGGGATGCCGGCTGGCTGCTGACTGCCGTTGTCGCTGGCGGGGCTGGTGAGGTGGCTGGTCAGGGTGCGGCGGTCGGCTCGTTCGGCTTCGAGCTGGGCTTCGGCGCGTTCGGCGCGGGCGCGTTCGGCGGCGGTGAGTTCGTGCGCGGCGGCGAGCTGGGCCTGGTGGTGCTCGCGGAGGTTTTCGCGTTCGCGTGAGGCGTCGTCGCGACCCCGGCCGGCCTCGGCGCGGGCGTCTGCTTCGGCTTGGCGGGCGCGGCTGACCTCGGTGCCGGCGGCTTGCCGGGCATCGCGTGCGGCGGCGAGCGCGTCGTCGCGTTCGCGGGCGCTGGTCTCGGCGCCGGTGCGGGCAGCGGCGGCCTGGTCTGCGGCGCGGGCCTGGATGGCGGTGACCTGCGCGGCCGTATCGGCGCGCAGCTGCTCGAGCGCGGCGGCCGCGGCCCGGGCGGCATCTGCCTGGTGGCGTGCGGCGTCTTGTGCGGCGGCGGCGTCTTCGCGGGCCGCGGCGAGGGCTTCGGCGAGAGCGTCTGTCTCCTCGCGGGCTTCGGCGGCCTGGGCCCGGGCGGTGACGACGGCGGCCTCGGCGCGGCGGCGGGCGGCTTCGGCGTCGGCGACCTGGGCGCGGACACGAGCGGGGTCCAGGCTGGCGGCCTGCTCGCGGGCAGCGCGGACCAGGACGGCGGCCTGGCGGGTCAGGGCGTCGAGCGCGGTGAGCGGGTCCTGGTCGCCGGTGACCGCGCCGGCTGCGGGGGCGGGGATGCGCGCGTCGTTATGGAAACGCTGGGCGCAGTCGCCGCCGCAGAAGACCCGGTTCCTGCCGCGGCCCTGGGCTGGCAGCGGGCGCCCGCAGCCGGGACGCTTGCAGATCGCGGGGCCGCGGGCGTCGTCGTCGCTGCCGGCGGGGTGGCTGGTCATCGGCAGTGCCTTCCTGCGGGCAGCGGCCGGGGGTGCCTTTTCTTTTCATTTCTCCCCGGAGGTGAAATGAAAAGAAACCCCCGGCCGCGCCGCCCGCGTCCGGGGTCAGGAGATCGGGGGGATGCCGGCGAGGGCGTGGTCGCGGGCCTGATGCAGCCAGTTGATGACCTCGCTGAGCGCGCCGGCCAGGCCGTCCAGGTCGTAGCCGCCGTCCGCGTCGCGGAGCACGGCGGCGCCCTGGCGGGCGGCGGCGGGCGCTTCGCCGCCGGCCAGGCCGGCGATGACGGCGTGCGCGTCGGTGAGCATGAGCATGATGTCGCGGGCGTACCCGGCGTCGATGCTGATCTGGGCCATCTGATGGTCGCTGCCGGGGTAGTTGACTAACGTCATGACGGGTCAGTCCTTTCCTGGGGGGACGGGCCCGGGGCGGGCTGCCGCCGGGCGGCGGCGGTGCGCAGCCGGTAGGAGCGGCTGCCGGTCTGGATGATGTGACCGTCGTAGGTGAGGCGGTCCACGATCGCGCCGCACAATCTGGGGTCGGTGAACGCGGAGGTCCATTCGCTGAACGCGGCGTTGGACGCGATCGCGATGGAGGCTTTCTCCTCCCGTTCGGTGAAGACCTGGAACAGCAGCTCGGCGCCGCGGCGGTCTAGCTCGATGTAGCCGAGCTCGTCCAGGCACAAAAGGTCGAACCGGCCGTACCGGCCGATCACCCGCGACAGCGTCCGGTCATCGGATGCCTCGACCAGCTCGTTGACCAGCGCGGCGGCGGTGACGTACCGGACCCGGTACCCGTTCTCGGCGGCGGCAGTGCCCAGCCCGATCAGCAGGTGCGACTTGCCCGTGCCGGAGTCCCCGATCAGGCACAGCGGCTGCCCGGCGGTGATCCACGCGCAGCGGGCCAGGGTGCCGATCAGCGCTGCCGGGACGTCCGGGTTCGCGGCGAAATCAAAGTCCTCGATCCGCTTAGCCCGCGGGAACCCGGCCTCGCGGGTCAGCCGCACCTTGCGGCGGGCCTCGCGGTCATCGCATTCCAGCGACAGCAGCTCCGTCAGGAACACCTTGTAGCCGGCCTGCTGGCGGGCCGCCGCGGCGGCGATCTCGCCGTGCCGGTCCCGGATCGCGGGCAGCCGCAGCAGCCGGCACGCCTGCTCGATCGCCGCGTCCGCGGCGGCATCGGTCAGCTCATCGCGCCTGGCGGTCATCACGCGCCTCCTGTCTGACGGCCCGCGGGCGGGCGGTCCAGCAGCTGGTCATAGACGGCCACCGACGGTGCCGGGCGCCCGTCGTCCGGCAGCACGGCCGCGCGGCGCGGCAGCGTGATCACCGACGCCCCCGACGGCCGCGGCGCCGGCCCCGGCGCCGCGGCGCGCTCCCTGGCGCCGGCGGCGCCGGCGTGCTTGCGGGCCTCGACCGCGACCACGTCCGGGGAGCAGGTCCCCGCGCCCAGTGCCGCGGTGATCCCGGCGGTCACCGAGGCGGCCGGCAGCCGCCGGTGCAGCAGCAGCACCTCGATCAGGACCCTGGTCCCGGCCCCGTCGCCGAGCCGGGCCCGGGCCGCGTCCCACAGCCGCTGATGCTCCGGGGTGAACGTGCCCGCCGCCCGGGCCTGCGCCAGCGGCACCGACCCGGGCAGCGCGCCGGGCTTGCGCAGCAAGATCTCCAGGTAATGATCCAGGTCCAGGTGCTCGGCCCCGGAGGAGACCAGCCGCGGGTGCACCGCCACCCGCCGGGACTCCTCGAAGACCTCCAGCTCGTTCGCGGTCAGCTTGATCCTGACCCGGGACCCGATCAGCCGGGCCGGCACCGAGTAGCGGCACTTGCCGACGCTGATCCTGGCGAACTTGTCCGCCCGCGGCCACAGCACCGTCCCGGTCTCGAACCCGTCGCCCGGCAGCGGCCGCAGCGCCGGCTGCTCAGCCGCGAAATCATCGGCCACCGTCGCGGTCCGGTACTCGATATGCCGCCGGTCATCCTCGATGTCGTCCTCGGCCAGCCGCGCGTTCAGCTCCGCCAGCGACTTCACCCGGGGCACCGGCACAAGATAACGGCGCCGGCAGCGGCCGATCTCCCCTTCCACCCCGCCCTTCTCATGAGCTCCGGAAAGTCCCGGTTCACAATAAAATGCCGCGAACCCGTACCACGACCGGAACGAGAACCAGCGAGCGGTCTCCTTCCTGTCCCGGCCGGTCATCACCTTGGTCACCGCCGGGGACAGGTTGTCATAGCGGATATGCCGCCACGGCACCCCGCCCGTCACCTCGAACGCGGTCACGTGCCCCTCCAGGAACGCTTCCTGCGCGCATGACGCGTAGACCCTGTGGACGCCCCTCCCGGAGCAGGAGAGCCGGT
>WNGL01006706.1_pt1 | contig 13543 bp, 15 predicted proteins | sample 5400591 | NCBI WGS metagenome assembly WNGL01 (sample SAMN13153377, study PRJNA577476) | soil metagenome | isolation source: 80 cm soil or saprolite under Garry oak tree replicate 1 | place: USA:California | collected 2016-06-15
CCAGGCGCTCGCCGACGACGAAGCCACTCCCATGGCCGTCCTCGGCGGGCTCCTTCTATGGCTGCTGCGGCTGGCCCTGGCCCCGCCGTCCACCATCGCCGGGTTCCGACGCTGGGCTTTGGAGGAATGCCCCATCGCCCCCGGCCGCAAGGCCTCGCCTCCTGCCCTGCCCGCCCCAGGCGAGACCGCCCCAACGCGTCCGCGGCCTGACCGCCCAATCAGCGGCCGGCGGCGCAGCAAGCCGGGCAAGCAGGCCCGCCTGCTGGCCCTGGCTGGCGAGCGGCACGACCTGCAGACCCTGCCGCTCAAGCAGGTGTCCGGCATCGCCAACCGGATCGGCGCCGAGGTGGACCTCTCCCCCGGCACCGCCCGCCGCGTTCTGCTCGCCCATGTCCGCGCCCTCCAGAACGGCCACCCCCGGCATGACCACAAGGAGGAGGGAAAGCCGTGAGGACAGTCATCATGATCGCCGTGGCCGGCGTCCTGCTCATCGCTGTGAAGTGGGCGTTCCTGCAGGGGATCCCGTACCGGCGGCTGCCCCGCCACCGCGTCCGCCACCTCCGTCTCCGGCTGCTCCTGCGGCTGCACCCGGGGCCCGGGCACGCGACCATGCTGGAACTGTGGCTGCGGTGGGGCCGGTTCGCCGTGTTCCGGCGCAGCGGCCGGGCCCGCCGGTCCCTGTCGTTCTGGCAGCGTGCCGGCGGCCCGGCCAGCGAGTACTCGGTCCTGATGGGCCGCGCGCACTACCGCCACGCGCTGCGCCTGCCGCTGGAGGAACACGCGGTGGTCAAAAGCCCGCCCCGGGGCGGCAAGACCGGCTGGCTCGCCTCCGTCATCCTCCGCTACCCCGGGCCGGTCCTGTCCACCACCACCAAGCACGACGTGTTCGAACTCACCAGCGGCGCCCGCGCCCGCCGAGGCCCGGTGCACGTGTTCAACCCCCAGGGCGTCGGCGGGGTGCCGTCCACGTTCCGGTGGAACCCGCTAGATGGCTGCCAGGACCCCGCGACCGCCATCCGCCGGGCCGACGCGTTCGCCTCCTCCGTCAGCCAGAGAGGCGTCGAAGACGCCACCTTCTGGTCGGCCAAAGCCAGCGACTACCTGCGCGCCTACTTCCACGCCGCCGCCCTCGCCCGCCTCGACCTGCGCCACGTCGCCCGCTGGGTCACAGGCGCCGGCGCCACCGACGCCGAAGACATCCTCAACAGCCTCGCCGGGCCCAACCAGCAGTGGGCGGCGCAACTCGCCGAACTGCGCGGCGAGGCGAACAAGACCGCGCAGACGATCAGGATGACCATGAGCCGCGCGCTGGCGTTCCTCGCTGACCCCGCCCTGGCCGCCTCCGTCCTGCCCGGCCCCGTCCAGTCCCTGCACTTGGAGGAATTCCTCCGCCAGGCAGGCACCCTGTACCTGATCGCCGAATCCCGCGGCGAAGACTCGCCGGTCGCGCCGCTGTTCGCCTGCCTGGCCAGCGAACTCCACTACACCGCGGGACTTCTCGGCAGCCGGATGCCCGGCGGCAGACTCGACCCTCCGCTGCTCATGGCCCTCGACGAGGTAACCCAGATCTGCCCGGTGCCGGTCCCCTCATGGCTCGCCGACTCCGGCGGCAAGGGCATCCAGATCATCACCGTCGCCCACGGCGAGGCACAGCTACGCAGCCGCTGGGGACATGACGGCGCCCGGGTCATCATGGACACCTCCGGCGCGAAGATCTGGCTGCCCGGCATCTCCGACACCGGCACCCTGAACGCAGCCTCGACCCTCTGCGGAAGCGCGGCAGTAAGGGAACGCGGCCAGCACCACCACAGCCGCCATTCCGTCATGACCCCGGAGATGATCCGCCAGCTCCCACCCGGCCGCGCGTTAGTGATCCGCGGCGGGTACTCCCCCGTCATCGTCCGCCTGCCGATGTGCTGGAAGGACTCCCTCTACCGCGCGGCCTCGCGCAACGGGAAAGCGATAGCCACCCTGGCACCCGTACCCGAGGGCGCCGCGCTGCCTCCCACCTTCTCCAGCAGCGAGCCGACCCGCATCTTCGACAGCGAGTTCGACCCCGCCACGCTCATCCCGGCTGGCACCATCAACCGAGCCAGCCCCGGCGTCCGTTACCCGTGGGATGAGGAGGCGGTGTGAGCGAACAGGACACCATGGGCGAAGGACTGGCTGCGGCCCTCATCCAGATCTCCGCGCACGCGGAGCGGATCAGCAGCATCGACGCCCGCGAAGCCGGGCACTACCAGGAAATCGCCTCACAACTGCGTGAACTCGCCGCCGAGGTCGCCGCCATGGGCACCAGGGTCGGCGGCATCGGGGCCACGCTCTCCCGCCAAGCCGCCATCGTGGACGGTCTCCACGGCCTCGAAGCCCAGGTGGCCGCCCTCGCCACCCAACTCGCCGACATCTCCACCACCGCCGAGGAGGAGGAGGAGGAGGAGGAGGAGGAGGACGTCAGGCGATATCAGCCGGTGCCCCAGCCCCGCTGGTGGAGAAACACCGGGGGCGAACGGGATGCCGCGCTCGACCGCCTGCGCGCTTGGGTTGAGCACATCTACCGGCCCAGTTACGGACAGCTCGCCGCCATGCTCCCACCCTGCTGGGAACACCACCCACTGTGCATGTTCACGCTCGACTGGCTCAGCGAACTATGGTCCTTCCTATACCTGAGCCCGCAGCGGGACGGCCGCGCTCTCGCCGCCCAGGGCGAATGGCAAACCCGCCTTCTACCCGCGGCTGCCGAGCAAATGGCCTACGAAGCCACCAGCTGCCAGCACTCGCGGGTTCCGGCGGGTGGCCAGTCCCCAGCCGCCGCCCGTGCACGCCGCAACGGCGCGCATGCCGGCGCTTGACCGCCTCTGCCCGCGGTCCTGATTGCTGGATACGTGACAGGTTCGGTGAGGCCAGCGCAGGGATGTCGCCTCTCCGCGCTGGGGCCGTCCGGGTGCGAAGGACAACCGGGCAGGGCAGGCTGCTGGATGTGTACGCGAGCGGGCCGTAGCGTGTCCCCGGCGGCTAAACCGACCAGGTGTGTATTACCGGGCCAGGGCACTCGCCGCCAGCGACGAAGCCAGGTCCCTCGGGATCGGGCTGCCCGACGTGTGCGCGCCGGACGCGACCGCAGTCGCCGCGGAGTTCGTGGTACTGGTCACCTCGTGTGTGGGGTCGGCGGCCGTGCGCGCTGGCACGCACACGCACATCGAACTCGATCTGTTCAGCGGGTTCTTGAGCGAGCAGCTCCCCGTGCGCCGCGAACCGCTGCAGTGGGAGGCGACGGCGGGCCGGTGGCGGGCCGCCGGGCATGTGGCTGCTGGCTGAAGAGGGGAAGCGGGAGACCGCGTTCGCGCTCGCCGTCAAGTGCCTGCAGCGCTGGAGGGCATCGCGCCGTTTAAGGAACGCCGGAGTGCCCTGCTGGATCTCTACCAGCAACGGCAGGCCACCGACTTCAGAGACGCCGACCTCGCGGCGTCTGTGGAAGATCTGGAAAGCACGTGGGCGGTGGCCTGCCTGGGTGGCTGGCCTGCCTGGCCTTCCTGGCTTGGCGTGGGCCGGGTGGCGAGGGCGGCGGCCAGCCGGTTGGGCCTCCACCTCGCCTACGGGGTGACGGCGAGGGTGCGGGCGATCCTCGCCGCCACTCCCCGAGGTGAGCACTTCGGGAATGCGCGCTACGCCCGGAACCTGCTCGAACAAGCCATCGCCACCCAAGCCCTGCGCATCACCCGCCCGGCACCATCCCAGCAGAGGTACGCACGCTACGCCTAGAAGACCTGCCCGAACCGCCTCCTGCGGTGCCCGACGACGCCCCCGGCCCATACCTGTGACCGCCACCCCAGCGCGGCTTCGCCATACTTGCGCCATACTAAAGTCATGGCCACTACCAAAGTCACGATCACGCTCGACGACAACGTCCTCACACAGGTCCGGGCCGCCGTCGCGGGTGGGCACGCCTCGAACGTCTCGGCTTATGTCAGCGAAGCCGCAGCCCAGCGGGTGGGACGGGAGGCGCGGGCCGGGGAAATCGAGCGCCGCTGGGGGCCGTTCTCGCCCAAGACGATGGCGTGGGCGCGTAAGGCGGCCGGGGTGACCCCCGAGCCTGGGGATGAGGCCTACCTCGCCGAGATTGAGACAGAGCGCTCCGGACGCCGCGCTGCCTCAGCGTGACCACCTCTGTAAGCGGGCGGGTGCTGGATGTGCCCGCGCTCGTAGACGCCGCCACCGGCCAGACGGAGTACATGCGTGCGTGGCTGGCCATCATGACCCGCCACGGACACGTGATCGCTGTCCCGTCTTCCGTCCGGGCCCGCGCCGTCGCGTATCTCGAGTCCGCAGCCGAACTAGCCGAACTGGACTGGTTCTGCGCCACCGGTGCCGTACTGGAGTTCCCGCTCGCGGACGCCGACGCCACCGAGGTTGACGATTTGGCGAAGGAGCACTTTCGCGGTGACATCGCCGGAGCGCACGCCGCGCTGATCGCGCGCCGCCGAAACTGGCCCGTCATCACCAGCGAAGAACGGCAAGCGGGATTCCGAGCGGCGGGCGCGGAGGTCGAACTCCTCCCCTGAACGCACGAGCGCTCCAGCAGCCTCATGTCCGCACATGTCCAGAGTCGCCGCGACCAACACCAGCCGATCGGTCCGGGCCAGTCGCCCATAGAGTCGGCGGCGATCAGCAGAGACGCGGCCTTCGGCGGCGGGCCGACGATCTGGTCGTCAGTGCCTGCAGTCGGTCGGGCGCAGGGACCTCGATGTGGGCGACCGGCCTTGCCCCGGGGCGCACGCAGCCGGTCAGTTCTCCCGCCGGGCGGCTAGACGCCGGTGGTCATCTTCGATGAAGGCGACGCCGTCCACACTCCCGATCGTGCCGGAGAGCAGAGCCTGAGCGTGCAGCAAGGTCCATACCCGAAGGGCGGCCCGGCGACTACTGCTCGCTCGGGATGCCCGGTGTTCGGCCGCACGTGTCCGGGAAGCTTGCCAGATCCGGGTTTCGACCACCGTTCTGCCTCCTGGGTGTCGTTAGGCTGGCCGCACTTTCGGCGAGGGTGAACACCACACGTTGCCGAGGTGCCAGGGACGCGACTAACCGCACCTCAGAAGGCTACGGAGCCACTGGGCCGGACGGCTCCGTGCGCGGTCGACGGACTAGCTGCGGACTAGCGACCGGCCCCGCAACTGGACTGGCTGGCGGACCTTCCGCTCGGCGCGAGCGTGCGATCGGATGGCCACACGGAGATTCGATGGCGGGCGGCTCGGACCGGTGCGCCAACACCGGCCCGAGCCTTGATCCTCACCCTTGCACCGAAGGGCGAAGACCCATGGCGAACCCTACCGACCCGCGCGCGGAGCGCTTCCGCGCCGAGCTTGACGACGGTCAGGTCGTCGAGGCGGACGGCAGCACGATTACCGATCCCGCGTCCGGCGACCCGGTACCGGCAGTGGTGCTGCGGATGAGCCGGACGCGGGCGCACGTACTCGCCCACCTTCTTGAGGACTGGTGCCGCGTCGCGCGGGTGTTCGTGACACTGCGCTCCACCGAGGTCACCGAAAGAGCCCTGGCGTGGACGCTGGCAGCCGGCGCCGCCGCGGCGGGTGACCCCGGCGCGGCCCAGCGCGCCGTCGGGATTCCCGAAACTCCTTCCGCAACACAACGGCTGGCGGCGCTGACCGTCCTGCGCGAGCGGGAACGCCGGATATCGCCTGTCCAGGGCATTGCCGTGGTCGATGCGGCGGCCCGGTGGCTGGCCGAGGACGCTGGGGAGGAACTGGCCGAAGCGCTGCTGCGGGCTGTGTGCTCTGACACCGCGACGGCCAATCTGGTGTATCTGGCCCTGATCGAGCGGCCAGTGATGACCCAGTGACCCGGCCGGCCAGGCGCATGTTCCCAGGCCGCCAGGATCAGGTCTGCTGCGCCCGGGACTTCGTCAGGCGTGCGGTGGGGTGCTGTCCCATGCGGGACGAGGCGGTCCTACTCGCGTCGGAGCTATGTGCCAACGCGCTGCAGCACACGGCATCAGGTAACGGCGGAGCGTTCGAGGTCACCGTGTACCTCGGGCAGGATTCGCTGAGGATAGAGGTACGCGACGACGGCTCAAAAACCGTTCCGGTGGTGCAGACCTTCGATCAGCTATCGGAGGACGGGCGGGGCCTTGAGATCGTCGCCCTGATCGCCCACAGGTGGGGGCAGTGCGGCGACGAGTTCGGCCGGTCGGTGTTCTTTGAGCTGCGCTGGAACCGCCGATGAAAAACGAAGGTGACCAGCAGGCGGACGCGCTAGCGCGGAAGATGGCAGCGAGCATCCAAGCGGAGCACCGATGGTGGCTGGTGATGTGGTCGCCGTGGCGCCGCCAGTTCACCGCCATGGGGTGCTTCGCCCCGGTGCCGATCATCATCGACGAGGCCGGCCGCGCTGAACTGCTTCAACGAATGCGGGCTGAAGAACGGTGCTTCACCGAGGGGCTTGCCGGTGGCCCTCGTTAAGTTCGGTGACAAGTTCGGCGAGGGTGCTCACAGTCAGGGACGGGGCCGTTTCGGGGAGGCGGTCAGCCGCAAACGGCTCGGAGGGGTGGAGGATGTATCCCCACGGGCCGCGCCGGACCCAAACGGTGAACAGACCCGCCCGGGCGGCAGGGGCGATGTCGTTGTCCAGCCGGTCACCGACGTAAGCGATCTCACTGCGGTCATGGCCTGAGACGGCGACGAGCTTGTCGAAGAAACCGGTATCTGGCTTCGTGGCGCCCCACTCGTCGGATGTGGCCAGCACGTCGCAGGGAAGGTTCATCTCACGCAGGAACCGGCCCGCGCGCGCTGTCTGGTTGCCGGCCACGCCGACGAAGTAACCGGCGTCCATGAGCGCCTGGAGGCTGGGGCGGGCGTCTGGGTAGAGATCGTGACCGTTCAGGTACTCGCCGATCCCTGAGTCCAGCCGCGCCTGCCGCTCCTTGCCGAGGTCAAAGCCGGGCCGGAAGTGCTGAAAGACCTCCCGGTAGTCCCCGCCGCGGGCGATAACGGCGCCGAACACCGCCGAGAAGGTGTGCCGGGGCACGCCGAGCCAGTCGGCCCAGGTGCCGTACTCGCGGCTTTCGTCGATCAGCGTCTCGCCCACGTCGAACCAGACAGCACGTATCGGCACGACCTTTCGTCCTCCTGTCCTCATCCAAGTGCGGCGAGCTGCTCGTCGAGCACCCGTACCGGCGTCGAGTTCGACCATGGCTCCACTGAACTGCGGAAGTCCCGGAGCCGGTCGAAGCCTGTGGCATACCCAGCCCGGAGAAGCTCCTCCGCCGCTTCTCCGGCAACCAGGCATCCCTGGTCCAGATCGCCGCGGGACAGCTCCACCGTGGCGATGTCCGCCAGGAAGACAGCCCGCTGTTTGACGGCGGTTCGTGGCAGGCGTTCGAGCGCGTCCGCGAGCGCGGTCCGCGATTCCTCGTGCTTGCCCGCCCGCAGCATCGCATACCCGGCGAAACCCGAAAGGCGGGTGTCATCGTAGTAGTCGAACCACGGCAGGTCAGCGGTAAGCCCGGGGTTGGCTAGCGTCTCGCGCGCCCGGTCGACGGCGGCGAGCGCGGCGGTGTGCGAGCCAGCGTTGGCCTGGATCTCCGACTCGATGGCATGCAGCCATGAGGTGACGCGGTTCTCGGGACGCTTGGCCGCGTGACGCGCAGCGCCGCGAAGGTAGTCGGCGGCGGCGGTGAAACTGTGGTCTGCTGCCGGGATGAATGCCATGTGGGCGAGAGCCGCGGCGGCCTGCAGCTGGTCGCCGGCTTCGTGGGCGGACTCCAGCGCGAGGTTGTAAAAACCACGGGCGGACAGCGGGTCCTGCAGGTCGAAGAAGGCCAGCCGCCCGGCGAGGGTGGCGACACGCGCCCGGTTCGCAAACAGCCTGCGGCGCATGGGTGCGGCGCCGCCCTGCCATAGCAGGTCCCGCACCGTCTCCAGGTGAGCCATGACGGGTGTCAGCAGTACCGCCGGCGCCGTCGAGTGGTAGAGCACCTGATAGCGGTCGGCGAGATGATCGAGGTCTTGAGCGGTTTCTGGGGTCGGCTCACCCGACCGTGACAGATCGGCCCCGGACGTGGATGCAAAGCTCGCCGTCGTCGCTAGGCCGATGAGCTTGAGCAGGGAGCGGCGCTCCATAAGTTCGTCCTTCCACACCCCGAACATTCGCGGCTGCAAGATCGCCCCCGCCGCACCGAACTGGTCGAGCAACGACGCCGCACCGCCGAGCGTGGCGATCAGGGAGCTGTCATCCACCTCGGACCGTGCCCAGGCCTCATGTTGGGCGGCCCCGCCTATCCCAAGGGCCTGGGCGTCCGCGCCGAACAGCAGGCAGAGCAACTCGCGGTAGCGGGGGCTCGGGCGCTTTTCTCCGCGTTCCCACTTCGCGACCATGTCGGCGTTGACCCCGACATGCTCCCGGCGGCGCAGCCACGCCAGGCGCGATAGCTGCTCGGCTACCTCTTGCTGCGTCCAGCCGCGTTCCTCGCGTAACGGCCTGAGCCGCGGCCGTGTGGTGGTCATCGCGGATCGCCCCCTTGGTTGTGGTGTGGCATCGCGTCGAGCCTAGCTGCGGCACTAAGCCGCCTGCCAGCCCGGACTACCGAACGAACTAGTGCGGGGCTAGTCCGAAGACGGCCATCGCCAGGCATAGCGGATGTTCCATGAATGTGCCCAAAAACCCGAACGCGACCCTCCCGACTACGGCGGAGTTCGCAGGTCGCCACGAAACCGGCCCCTCAGAACCGGGTGCCCCAAGACCATCGACCGCCCTGACCCGAAGGACAGGCACATGATCACCATCACAATCATCGCGGCTGGGTTACTCGCAGGCGCGATCGTCGGCGTCCTGGTCCTCCTGCGGCTGGGAATCAGTCAAGAGAACTGCGGCAGCCCGTTTCCCCGCGAGGCCCCGACGCGCATCGCAGCCGCGGCACGCGTCATTGCGGGTCTTTATGTGCAGATGCCTGAGGGGAACTCTGATTCTGAACATGCCACCACGCGAATCGACCCCGCCCAGCATGGCGAGAGCCCCCTGTGAACCGCTGTAAGAAACTCCCGCCAATCCAGATCCGGCGTCGCAAGATCGGAGCACCCAGAGTGACCAGCTCAGCAAGTCCGAATGGCCGCACAAAGGGCGGGAGGGGCCAGGGCATCCACCGCACGACGCGCCGTGGGATGGTGACCGGCGCTGTCCTGCGAGGGGCACGCCTGTCAGCGGGCATCAGCGAGGCGGGCCTGGCCGCCGCGTCGGGCTTAGACGAAGACAGCATCCGCTCGTGGGAGGACGGTTCCAGTTCGCTGGCGTCGGTTCCTCTCCCCGATGTTGAGATTGTGGAGTCAGCGCTGCGGGACGCCGGAGCTGACCCGCGGCTTGTGGACGACCTGGCTGTCGCCGCCTGGTGCGACCTGGTTCTCCTCGCTGCCATCGGCTCCGGGGACGTCACTTGCCTCCTTGCTGACCCCGTCACCAGCGAGGATGCCTTCGGTGATCTGCTCACCTGGTGTCTTGCTGGGCGCGTGCCGACCAGGTACAGCCCGTACGCCGAGGCTGGACCGCTGCTCGCGGACTCTGCCCTGGCTCACCGGGCCGCCGAGATCCTGGCGCCCTTCCTGCCGCTGCTCGCGGCTGCCTGCCGGCTCGCGTCCTGATCACCCCGTCGCCGTGGCGGACGGGGAGTCTTCCAGCCCGAAACCGTGGACGCAGGGCACCCGCCAGCAGGCTGCGCATTCGCCCTGGAGGCACCGGGCCGCAGCGTCGCAGCCACACGGCGTGTCCCGTTCCGCGCAGTCCTCGAACGCGGCGTGCCCGTGCCGGTCTACGGGGGGCAGCGGGTTCCAGCCCGCCAACCACAGAAAGGTCTCCATCATCGCTTCCATGCGGGCGGCTACCAGGGGCTGCCCCGCCTCGCGTGCCTGTCCGGCGGCGGTCATCGCCCGGCGGTTGTCGAGTGAGACCTGGTAAAGCGTTGGCCGGCCAGTGGGAATAGGCACGCCCGTCAGCGGCCCTTCCGCGGTCTCCCCGCACACCCAGTTCAGCAGCTGTTCGATGCCGTAGGCCCAGCCCGCGCCACGCCAGGCGGCAGCCGGGCCGGACGCGTCCGGCCAGGGGTACCTCCACCGCGCTACCCCCACCCAGAAGTAGGCGTCTTCGATCTCCGCGGGTGTGTGCGCGTAGTCAGCGCCGTCGGTGACGTGCAGGTTCTTCGGACCGCCGTTCCACAACGGCACAGCGTCGAGTTCCCCGGCGAGCCACTTCAGCACGAACCTCGCGTGCATCACCTGCCCGCCCAGATCCCTGCCGGGCTCCGCTCGCTCAGCGGGCGCCCCGGCCTCACCGAGCAGCTCATCACGGACCGGCGTCCTGCTAAGAGGCGAGCTGAGAGACACCGGTGCCGGGCACGCCCCGGTGAGAGCCCATCGCCATGCCAGCGCGGTGCGGCCGTCCGCACCCTGCTCTCCGAGGCTGCGGGCGAACACATTCCACAGCCGCCCCGGGGACCGCGCGATGGCCTCTGGCAGGTGGTCGAGCAGTTCGAGGATGCCCACGGCTCGCACGATACGCCGCGCGCTGACCGCCGTCACCGCAGGCGGCGAGCCCCTGCCTTGGGCGTCTTGGCACCCGGGCATGGGCACCGGGTAAACCGTGGCCGGCGGCGCGTCTCCGATGGCCCCGGGCTACGCGCCTCCAGCGGCGAAAGCTACCCGCGTTCTGCTTCCTGGGTCGCCCAGCGATCCTGCACCCGTCGCGCGATCTCCCTGGCCGGCATCACGTCGGGCTTGGGCGGCTGGAGGATGGCGCCTCGCTCGCGTTGCCCGAGGACGTCCCAGGCGGGACCGAGGTAGACCGCGTCGTCGTCCTCCGCGAACTGCGGGGTGGTGCGAATCCTGTCGATCGTCTCCTGGGCTTCGCGGACGTTCTCGCGGATCCGCAGTACCTGCTCGGGGATAGCCTCGTGCACCGCGCCGGGAGTCAATCCTAGCATCTGCTGCCCGCGAGCTTCGCGTTGTGCTCGGGTGAGCACCGGCTCTACGTTTGGTGTCTTGGGCTTTTCCGCGTCTTCCGCAGCGAGGTGCGCGGCGCCGTCGAGGGTTTGCTGGACCCAGACCTCCTTGCGGGGCGCGGACGTTGGGGCGTGATCGGGATTGGCGATGCCGGCGATGTCGGCCGGCGTAAGCGGCTCAAGGGCCGGGCCTGGGTGACGGCGGCGCAGTTCCAGGTCGGCGGCCAGGGCCATCCGCCGGGTGGGCTCGGTGAGCGCATCCCATTGCCGCCGGGTTTCCTGTGCCTCGGCCAGGATGTCGGCGACGCGGGCGGCCTTGGCCTCCATGGCCCGCCACATCCCAGCCAGCGTGTCGTGGCGCCCGGCGGTCGCGGCATCGGTGGCGGCCCGGGCCTCGTGATCTGCCCTGATGGCGCTCTCCCACGCGGTGCGGGCCTGCAGACGGGCCAGGCGCAGTTCCTCTGCAACGTAGGAAGGCGCCCACGCGGTCTCCCGCTCGTAGGCGCCGCGCAGGTACCGGAGCTTGCCGTCGGAGCATCCGCGCAGGTCGATGCCGTCCACCCGGCCGAGAACCACGAACGCCGCGTGCCAGTCGGCCCTCGCCTCCGGCGACGTTTTGCCTGGTTCTGGGCCGATAGCGTCGCCGGGAGCCTGGTAGCCGTACAGCTCGCGGTACGCGCCGAGCCTGGCGGCGCGTACCTCCCAATCCGCCAGCCTGGCCGGATCGTTCGGTACGTCGCCGAGCGCCTGGGTAGCCCACGAGGATTTGGTCTGTGCGGCGTGCTCCCCGATGCGGCGGACCCGGTCGTCCATCGCCTTTGCTAGTTCCGACATGAACTGGTTCAGCTCCGGGTCGCCCGTCTCCGGCACCCGTTCGGCCCACGAAGCGTGGACCTGAGGGGCCGTGTGCTCGATCATGTGCCGCACCCGGGAGTCGATGACCCGTGCCAGGTCCCTGGCGCCGGTCAGCGGGCGAGACGCCACGGCCAGCCGCAGCACCTTTCCGCCGTCGAGCCCAGCGGCTTCCGCTTCTCGCAGCGAACGCCACAGCCAGGTGCACGCGGCGTCGCTCAGCGCGGCGCCCGCGCCCCCCACCGGGAGGATGTCGCGCAGTGCCAGCTCAAACCGCACGGCCTGAGCGCGGCGGGTCAGGTCATACCAGATCGAGCCCAGCACGCCGAGGTGGTCGGCGTTCGACATCTCGCTGCGCAGCGTCTCGGTCGCCGACAGCACGGCGCCGTCGCGCTGGAGCACCTCGGCGAGCACAGACACCCGGTCACGCTGCGGCTCCCCCTCGCCCGGGCCGTCAACCGGGACCGGCGCCGGGCAGAGGGCGGCGCGTTCGGCCATCAGCTTGCGTACCCGCTCCAGCTCCGGCGCTGGCTGGGAGCCTTCGCGGACGTCGGCGGCCCGAGGGAAACCGGTCACGCAGTAGGCGTAGTTGGCCTCCTGACCGCGGGACATGGCAACATAGAGTCCCTGTCGGTCGCCCAGGCCGTCCACCAGAACGTGGGCGGTGTCCACGGTCCTGCCCTCCGCGGCGTGCGGGGTGGCCGCGTACGCCAGATCGCAGTGTGAGAAGAGATACGTTTTCCGCAACTCAAACGGCTCGCTCCAGGCCGGCTCGCCGCTCTCCCGGTCGCGTCCTGCGAGGCGGCGTACGGTGACCGATCGCCCGGCTACTGCCTCCACCCGTAGGACGTCACGGTTGGTGAGCCACCGTGCCGGGGCCCCAGCGTTGATCCTCCGGTCGTTCTTGCGGGCGACGATCAGGTCGCCGTGGCTGGCCACCGCGTCATGACAGAGGTTGACCTCCGGGTCTGTCCCGACCAGCCCGTAGCGGATCAAGTCGTCGCGGACCCGCCGGGACATTTCCCGGGCCTGCTCCCCGGTGCGGGCCAGCAGCAGCGAGTCCTTCCCCGCGTGGTAGTCGGCGACCCAGGCGCGGCACGCCAGATCCACTGCTTCCTCCGGGTCGCCGCCGCGGAGCCTGCCCTGCTCCTCATATTGCGCCAGCACCGAGATGTCCCCCGAGCGCAGGCGCAGCGTGGCATCGCGCTCCCAGTCACAGGTGAACCGGACCGCCTCGGCGAGCTGCACGTACCCCATCTGCCGGGTGAGCATCAGCATGCCGCCGCCGCCCTCGACGGCGGCGAGCTGCTCGTGGTCGCCTGTGACCAGCACCCGGCAGTCCCGTTCCGCGGCCTGGCGCATGATCGCGGCCATGTCCGCCAGCGACATCATCGACGCCTCATCCAGCAACAGCAACGTCCCAGGCCGAACGGTCTTCGCGCCCCGCGCCTCCCGCCTGCCCTCCAAGTGGCCCAGGAACTCCGCTGTGTTGTCCGCCAGGTCCACTCCGGCCTGGTGGAGGACGTCGCAGGCGGCTTGCGAGGCGGCCAGCCCGTACACCTCCCCCATGCCAGCCTCCCGCCACAGCCTCGCTACCTCGGCGGCGGTGCGGGTCTTGCCGGACCCTGCCGGGCCAACCAGGATCTCCGTCCGGCGTTCACTGGTCAGCGCCAGGAACGCGGCGGCCGCCTGGTCCAG
>WNGL01010050.1_pt1 | contig 13533 bp, 12 predicted proteins | sample 5400591 | NCBI WGS metagenome assembly WNGL01 (sample SAMN13153377, study PRJNA577476) | soil metagenome | isolation source: 80 cm soil or saprolite under Garry oak tree replicate 1 | place: USA:California | collected 2016-06-15
GCCCCGACGTCCCCCACCTGAGTGCCGGCGGACGGACTGAACGCGGCGCGGGAATCGAACATGGCGACGGCGGCGATCAGCACGATCGCCGCCGCCGTCGCGACCTGGTAGGGCCTCACGCAGCCGTGATCAGACCCACTTGAACTTCGTTGCGATGTCCTGATGGAGCTGCTGGTACTGAAGGATGAACTGTCGGAACTCGAGACCCGACTTGAAGCTCGGCTGAAGCGCGTTGTCGGTCATGAACTTCTTCCACTCGTCGGAGTCGTAGACCTTCTTGAACACGTCGATCCAGAACTGCTGCTGCGCCTGGGACAGCCCTGGCGGCGCCATGATCGCGCGCATGATGAAGTAGTCGTCGATCGGAATCCCTTGCGACGAGCATGTCGGTAGGGTCGAGTAGATCGGCGTCGTCGGGCTCGCCGGCATGAACGCGCAGAGCGGTCGAAGCTTCTTCGGGCTGGCTTGGTAGAGGGTGAGACCCTCGCTCGGGTTGTTCACCGAGGCCACGACGCCACCCTGGTGACCGGCGACCGCCGCGGCGACCGTCGCGCCGGACGTCTGGCTGAGGTAGGTGAAGGGCTTCGTCTTCATCGTGTCTTCGATCCGGCGGAAGAGCGCCTCGTCCTCTTGCTTGGCGCCGGTGCCGGCGACCGTGAGCGAGTTCTCCTTCGCCGCGTTGATGAAGTCCTGACCGGTCTTCCAAGGGCTGTCGTCATTGACCCAGAGGAAGAAGGGGTCGAGAGCGAGGTTGGCGACGGGAGTGAAGTCCGTCGCTTTGAACGCGAGCTTCTGCGTGATGATGGTCGTGAAGAAGCTGTTGAGGGTGATCATGATGTAGTGCATGTCACCCGTCTTCTCGTAGACGTACTGGAACGCGACGGCGCCGGAGCCGCCCTCCTTGTTGAGCGGCGTCACCGGCTGCGGGGAAAACTTCTTGGTTTCGATGATCGTCGCCATCGCGCGCGCGTAGAGGTCCGAGCCTCCGCCCGGTGCCGTGCTGATGACGAACTCGACCGGGTGCGTCGGTTGGACCGAAGCCGCTGCCGTGGCTGATCCCGAACTGGTCGGTGTCGCCGACGGGGCATTGGCCGTGGCGCAAGCCGAAAGGGTGACGAGCGCGGCCGCCAGGAGCGCCGTTATCCGAATCGCGGGCCTCGACATGACACGCACCTCCATGGAGCAGGTACGCACCGCGGTGTCTAAGGGGTCACACCGGCGGTCTGACCGCGAGTAATCCTGTCACAATGGCGGAAGCGGGTCGGCACGGGGCGTGCGTTGAGCCGGTCCAAAGCTCGTTCGGCCGAGCGGCCGAGCAAGGAGTGTGGGCATGGTGCAGGAGCTGACCAGACCGACGTCGCTGCGACGGGGCGCCGCCCCAGATAGCGCATTTGCCTTCCTGGACGGCGAATTCATTCCAGTGCGGGACGCCAAAGTGAGCGTCCTGACGCACGCCTTCAACTACGGGACAGGCGTGTTCGAGGGCATCCGCGCCTACTGGAACGCCGGGGACGAACAGCTCTACGCGCTGCACCTCAAGGAGCACTATCTCCGGCTGCACCGGTCCTGCCGGATCATGCGGATCGGGCTGCCCTACACCGCCGACGATCTGGTCGGCATCACGCTCGAGCTCCTTCGCAAGTGCAGTTACCGCGAGGACGCCTACATCCGACCGATCGCGTACAAGTCCAGCCCGGTCATCGGCGTCCGACTTCACGACCTCGAGGACGCTTTCACCGTCTTCGCGGTCCCGTTCGGGACCTACATCGACATCGATCGAGGGATCTCCTGCAGCGTGTCGAGCTGGCGTCGCACCGACGACAATGCGATCCCGGCGCGGAGCAAGATCACCGGCGCCTACGTGAACGCGGCTCTCGCGAAGACCGAGGCGCAGGAGGCGGGCTTCGACGAGGCGATCGTATTGACGCAGGACGGCCACGTGAGCGAAGGAAGCGCCGAGAACCTCTTCCTCGTCCGCGACGGGACGCTGATTACTCCGCCCGGGACCGACAACATCCTCGAGGGGATCACGCGGGCCTGCGTTCTGAGGATCGCCGCCGACAACGGGATCCCTACCGCGATCCGGCAGGTCGACCGCACCGAGCTCTACGTCGCCGACGAGGTCTTCCTCTGCGGAACGGGCGCGCAAATCTCGCCGGTCACGAGCATCGACCACCGCGCCATCGGCAAGGGCGAGCGCGGACCGATCACGATGAAGGTGAGCGAGATCTACTTCGACGCCGTTCGCGGCAAGGCGTCGCAGTACCGAAGCTGGGTCACGCCCGTCTACAAACGATAGCTTGCTGCGACGTGCGAAGCACAAGAGGCAGACTCAAGCGTTGACCGAGAAGAAGAAGCTCAAGAAGCCGAACGCTCTCGGTCGCATCGTGCGTGCGATCGACGCCGCCGGCCGCGATGCCGACCTCGCTCGACGCAGTGCAAGCGATCCGAACTTCCGGCGCGGCGTGCAGTCAGACCGCCGCGAGACGCTCTCGAAGTTCACCACCGTTAAGCACGCGCTCGCCGACCGCGAGCGCATCGAGAGGGCGAAGAAGAAGACCTAGCAGCCCGCTGGCGACCTCGCTGTCTCCGGCCGATCCGCTCCGGGTCCTGTCCCAGGGGCAGGGGCCCCTGACCGCGAAGCGGCTCGCGGCCCGCTCGCTCCACGCACCCTCCCCGGTCCACCCGCGCGTCGCGAGCAGACCTGCTCGCCGTGCCACCCGCAGCGCGTTCTGCTATCGAGCTAGGTCTGTCGCGAGCCCGCGGAAGTCGGAGCCGACTCTGACGACGATGTCGGCGGAGCTTTGCTCGCTGCTCGGCAGCGTGTCGACAGGGCTCCGCTAGCCGGTCCGCGATCGTCTGCGCCAGTCCGTTGCGTGCTCCGGCACTTCGGACCTCGACTGACGCACCCTCAGATTTCACTTGCGGGTCGTAAAAGAGCGCGGCGGCGAGGTCGCGGATCTTGGCGCGATCGGGAATCAGGTAGAAGCCGTTAGGTCCGCCGGACGATTGAAGCTCGCAATGCGGATACGCGCCGCCGCACGGGTAGAGCACTTCGCTCCGGATGGCGTCGCCGTCGATGCCCGACCCGAACTGCGCCAGTGGGAGGATGTTGGCGGGATCGAAGTTCGTCTGGACCGCGCTTCCGACGCGGTCGACGAGCCCGGGCAGGCCGCGAATGAAATCGCCTTCGGACATGCGGCTCCGCAGTGCGGAGAGGACCAGCTGCTGGCGCTGGGCGCGGCTGTAGTCGTTCGTGTCGTGCCGCGAGCGCGCGAACCGTAGCGCCGTCTGGCCGTCCATGAGCTGCGGCCCCGCGGTGATATCCAGGCGCTCTATTCCGTAATCGGGGGTGGGGTAGGACTCGTCCCGCACCGGCCGTTTCACGTCGATGACCACTCCGCCGACGGAGTCGACGATCTTGGTGAACGCGTCGAAGTCCACGAGCGCGTAGGCGTTGAGGCGGATGCCGAGCAGATCCTCGACGACCTTTCGCGCGAGGTCGTAGCCGCCGTAGGCGTATGCGGCGTTGATCTTATCCGTGAAGACGCCGGGGCGGTCGATGTACACGTCACGCGGGATCGAGAGCATCGCCGCGGTCTTGTTCACCGGGTCGAGGCTTAGGACGATCATCGTGTCCGTGTTCTTCGTGGTCGATGGATCGTCGCGTGAGTCGATGCCGAGCAAGAGAACGTTGAGCCGATCCGTCCCGGTCCACTCCGGAGGCGACGGCTCCTGTCCGGCGGTTGTGCCCACGAACGGTGGATTCGCGAGCGGTGCGAATACCTTCGATGCGAGCCCGGCCCAGGGTGCGGATCCGCGATACGCGGCCGCGTAGAACGCGACGAGCGCGACACAAACGACGCCGAGCACGAAGTAGTCGACGACGTGCCGACCGCGAAGCGAACCGATGTCGCGGAGCTTTCCCGCGAACGCGTCGGCGACCACGAAGAGGTGGTACATGAAGAACGCGCTGGCCAGGAGGAACGTGACCGCCGCGGCGTTTCGGAGAACGAAGCTGGTGAGCGGGTCCGCGATCGCGACGAATGCGCCGGCGAGCAGCACCGTGAAAATTGGAAGGACGATCATCAGTGCGCCGCGCACCCATCGGCCGCGGTACATCTGACCGAGCCCCGGCAAGAGCAACGACAGGATCGCTGCGAACCCGGGGGAGCCGCTCACCGACGGCGGCGAAAGCAAGCGGGCGCGCGGTAAGGCGGCCGACGACGCTCCCCGATTCGACACCGAACCTTAAGCGTACGAGACTCGGCCTCCCTTAGATGGAGCGTCAGCTTCCGGCCGACTCCGCGACGCTGCGCGGCGCTCGCGCCGTGGGGATCGTCTGCGCCACGCTCTTCATCCTTCCGGTGATCCTGTCGATCGCATTTCCGTCGGCCTTCCTGTTCCAGCCGTACAACCGGATCTACGAGCGGATGATCGCGGCCGTACTTCTCGCTTTCGGCCTCGGTCTACTGCTCGCGCTGCGCGATCCGGTCCGCAACGCGGGGGTCTTCGCGGTCGTCGGACTCGCCACCGGACTTCTCGGAGGTGCGGTGGTGTACGCGCTCGTCGTCGATCGTGCGGATCCCCTCCACTGGGTCGCGCAGGTCCCGATCCTCGCGGCAATCACCGCGACACTCGAGATCACGTACACGCGCCTTCGCCGCCCGAACCCGATCGTCGTGCGCATCGTCGTCGCAGCGGTGGTGCTTCTTCCACTCGCGTTCTACCTGCACGACATGGCCTACGCCGCGTTCGTCGCGAACCGGTAGCGCTCCACTCATGACGCCGATCGTGAAAGTCAACGACCTGCGGAAGCGCTACGGCGACATCGAAGCGGTCCGCGGCATCAGCTTCTTCGTCCAGCCAGGAGAGGTGTTCGGCTTGCTCGGTCCGAACGGAGCGGGGAAGACCACCACCGTCGAAATACTTGAGGGACTCCGAAAGGCCGATGGCGGGGCGGCCACCGTGGCCGGAGTCGACGTCTTCAGAGACCCCGCGGGCGTGAAACGGCGGATCGGGGTGCAGCTTCAGTCAAGCGCGTTCCCCGACAACCTGACCGTACGTGAGACCGTGCGGTTCTTCGCGGCCTGCTACGACCTCGAGGTCGACGAGCTGGCGCTCCTGCGTCAGGTCGAGCTCGAGGAGCGCGCGCGCCAACCGCAGGCGAAGCTCTCGGGCGGCCAGCGACAGCGGCTTTCGATCGCGACCGCTCTTGTGAATCAGCCGCAGCTCCTCTTTCTCGACGAGCCCACCACCGGCCTCGACCCGCAGGCGCGGCGCAATCTCTGGGGCCTGATCCGAAGCATCCAGGCCCGCGGAACGACGGTCTTTCTGACGACCCACTACCTCGACGAGGCCGAGATCCTGTGCGATCGAGTAGCGATCATGGACGAGGGGAACATCGTTGCGCTCGACCCACCGCGGAAGCTGATCGACGACCTTCTTGGCAGGGGATTCACGAAGCCGGTCCTGCAGCAGAAAGCCAACCTCGAAGACGTTTTCCTCGACCTCACCGGTCACGAGATCCGCGACGCATGAGGCAAACCTTTCGCCTCTTCGCACTGCTCCTTCGCGGCTACCTCCGCGACCGTACGGCACTCTTCTTCAGCCTGATCGTGCCGCTGATGCTGATGGTGATCTTTGGGTACCTGAACCTCGGTGACTTCGGCCGGGTGTCGGTCGCCATCGACGATCAGGCGAAGAATCAGTCGAGCGCGCAGCTCGTCCAGATCCTGAAGGGGATCGAGACGCTCCTGCTGACCGAGCTCCCTACGGACCAGGCCCTGACGAAATTGCGCCGTACCGAGCTCGACGCGCTCATCGTCATCCCGCCGGATTTCTCGATCGCGCCCGCGCGACCCGGAGGGACCGTGCCGCAGATCGTCGTCTTCGGAGACGACGCGAGGCCGCAGCAGGTCGCGGTGGGTCGTCAGATCGTGGCGCAGGTCATCGATCGGCTCTCGTTCGCGGTCACCCAGACGGCGCCGGTGATCGTTGTGAAAAACGAGACCGTGCAGGGGGTGCGCCTGCGATACGTCGATTTCCTGGTGCCGGGGATCCTGGGCGTCAACGTCATGCAGCTCGCGGTCTTCTCGGTCGCGTTCGCGCTGGTAGCCGACAAGCAGCGCGGCGTCCTGCGTCGGATCATGGCGACGCCGGTTCGGGTCCCGAACCTCCTCGCCGCGCACGTGCTCACGCGGCTCGTCATTGCGACGGGGCAGCTCGCCGTGCTGCTCCTCGTCGCCCTCGTGCTCTTCAACGTGACGATCGTTGGCGGTCTCGCTCCACTCTTCGTCGTCGCGCTCCTCGGGTCGATCCTGTTCCTCACGATCGGCTTCGCGCTCGCCGGCTGGGCCACCACCGAGAATCAAGTGCCGGCCATCGCACAGCTCATCACGCTCCCGCAGTTCTTCTTTTCGGGAGTGTTCTTCTCGAAGAACGCGGCGCCCGAACTCATCCGGCCCGTTACCAACCTGCTTCCGCTGACGCTCCTGAACGACGCGCTCCGCGAGATCAGCGTGCAGGGCGCGACCCTCTGGGACGTGAGGACCCAAATACTGGGGCTTTTGATTTGGACCGCCCTTGGTTTCATCCTCGCTGTCCGGCTCTTCCGGTTCGAGAAGTTTTAGCCCATCAACTCCTCGTGCACGACGCGGTGCACGACCGCCCGAAAGTGTCCCCAGTCAGCCCAGTCGCCGCCGATCTCGTGTGAGGGCGCGCTCGTGATGCGATCGAGCCGATCGGCGACGTCGCCGAGCGCCGCGGGGTCGATCTCGAACCACTCCTCTATCTGCTCCTCGAGATCCCTGGTGTGGAAGCGTCCGCCCACCTCGTCGAGGAGGAAGGCGAACGTGTGGAACAGCGGCGGCGCGTCGGGCGCCGACACCGGGCGGTACGTGATCCACGCGAGGAACCGCTCGGTCACGGTCTCGAGGCCCGTCTCTTCCTCCGTCTCCCGACGGAGCGCGTCGAGGATGCGCTCGCCGTGGTGGATGCCGCCGGTCGGTAGACGGTAGGCCCCGCGCGGATAGAAGGTCTTGATCGAAAGAGGCACCTTGCCGTTCCGCCGGCGGATGACCATGCAGACTTCGGCGAACCGGTCGGGCCGCTGGATGGGATCGAAGAACGGACGGATGAGGGCATCGACTCGGCGCGGCTCGCCAAAGCGGGCCGCGATCAGAGCGATCTCTTCATCGAGCTCCGTCAATCAGTCGCGATCGTACTTGCGCAACACATCCTCGAGCCCTTCGCGGAGCAGCACCGCTTCTTTCGTCTTCTTGCGCTCGGCCAAGGCTTTGAGGCGCGCCAGCTGCGCGGCGCTGTAGTAGGAGGACTTGAGCACCATGTCGTCGGCCGGAGTGAGTCCGACGGTGTTGCCCCCCTGCTCCTTCGCGGCGTAGAGCGCGAGGTCGGCCCTGCGCATCAGCTCTTCCGGAGTCTTCGCGTCGCGCGGGATGTTGGCGACGCCGATGCTCACCGCGCACCGCTGGCCCTTCGCCAGCACCTTGGCGAACGCCGCGTCGATGTCGCGGCGCAGCGCATCGGCTCGAAGGAACGCGGCCTCAACGGTGAGTCCCGGTGCGACGAGGGCGAACTCGTCGCCGCCGATCCGGCCAAGCGTCCAGGCTTCGCGCTTGGCGGCGCGCGACAGTTCGGCGATCGCGGCGTTGATCGCTCGGTCGCCGGCCTCGCGCCCGTGGACCGTGTTGAGCTGGTGGAGGTTGTCGATGTCGAGGAGAAGCAGGGTCACCTGCTGTTCGGGCCGTTCGCGCGACTCCTTCCAGATCGCCATGAGCGCACCGTTGAAAGCAGGTCCGCTCAGGCACCCGGCCTTTAATTGTCCTGTTCGGGGCATTGCCGCACCTCCGGACCGTGGTACCCGAAACATATATATGTTGGGCAGACATACGTCAAGGCAGGAGGGCCCGACCGATCCCGCACGGAGACCTTCTAATCGGCGAGCGGGCCACGTACACTCGGGGCACAAAGCGTTTGAGGGGCCATCCACCCCGAGCTGCCGGAAGAAGTACGAGTAGAACCGGCCGGACAGCGCACCGTTAGAGGCGTATCGAGTGGACGCAGGCTGCGTCAACTTGGGTGGTACCACGGCTTGCGCCGTCCCGAGATGTCGGGACGGCGTTTTGTTTTTACGCGAGAAGGAGCGGAGATGGCGACGGAGCAGAAAATGCGATTCGCACCGGTCGGGTCGGGGTTCGATCTGCCCGAGCTGGAGAACGGGGTCCTCGACCTGTGGGAGCGCGAGGCGAGCTTCGACGTGCTGCGCCAAAAGAACTCGGGCGCGCCGCGTTACTCGTTCATCGACGGACCCATCACCGCGAACATCGAGGCGATGGGCGTCCATCACGCGTGGGGACGTACCTATAAAGACCTCTACCAGCGCTACAAGGCGATGCAGGGTTTCGACCAGCGCTGGCAGAACGGCTTCGACTGCCAGGGCCTTTGGGTTGAGGTGCAGGTCGAGCGCGAGCTCAACCTCAACAGCAAGCGCGACATCGAGACCTACGGCATCGACAAGTTCTCGCGCGCGTGTCGCGCTCGCGTCGACCGCAGCGCGGCCGCGATCACGAAGCAGTCCATCCGCCTTGGTCAGTGGATGGACTGGGACAACTCCTATTACACGTACAGCGACAACAACATCTCGCATATCTGGAGCGTGCTGAAGCTCTGTCACGAGAAGGGCTGGCTATACAAGGGTCATCGCGCGATGCCGTGGTGTGCGCGCTGCGGGACCGCCCTCGCGGAGCACGAAATGACCGGCTCGTACAAGGAGATGACGCACGACTCGCTCTACGTGCGCTTTCCCGTGCTTGCCGAAGGTCGTGGTTCCGATCTCGCGAAGCAACGCGCGTCGTTCCTCGCCTGGACGACGACGCCGTGGACGCTGCCCGCGAACGTCATGCTCGCCGTGCATCCGGACCTGGATTACGTGAAGGTGCGTGTAGTGGCCGACGGGGCGACCGAACCCGAGCTACTGATCCTCGGCGCCAAGGTCTACGCACAGTCGAAGTGGCACAACGCCGAGGTCGTCGGAACCGTGAAGGGCCGCGATCTGATCGGCTTGCGCTACGCGGGTCCGTTCGACGAGCTCCCGGCCGGCAAAACGGCCGCACCAGCCCACAAGGTCATCGCATGGGATGAGGTCGGCGAGGCCGAGGGAACGGGGATCGTTCACATCGCACCCGGTTGCGGGGCCGAGGACTTCGCCCTTGGCAAGCGCGAGGACGCGCCGGTCCTCGTGCCCATCGACGAGAACGCGCAGTTCGTGTCCGGCTTCGGCTGGCTCGAGGGCAGAGACGCGCGCGACGTCGCGCACGAGATCGCAGATGACCTGCGCAAGCGCGGCCGCCTCTTCCGCGAGCTCGCGTACACGCACAGCTACCCGATCTGCTGGCGGTGCAAGGAGGAGATCGTCTTCCGCGTCGGCGACGAGTGGTTCATCTCGATGGACGAGCTCCGGCCGAAGCTCAAGGAGGCCGCGACGAAAGTGCGCTGGCTTCCGTCCCACACGGGCGATCGGATGCAGAACTGGCTCGACAACATGGGCGACTGGAACATCAGTCGCAAGCGCTACTGGGGCCTACCGCTCCCGTTCTACACCTGCGCGAACGGCCACTTCTTCATCATCGGGAGCCAGAACGAGCTGCGCGAACGGGCCGTGCGCGGCCTCGAGCAGCTTCAGGAGCTGCACCGGCCGTGGATCGACAAGGTCGTCGTTTCGTGTCCGACGTGCAAGGCCGAGGGCATCCGCGTGCGCGAGACCGGCGACGTCTGGCTCGACGCCGGCATCGTGCCCTTCTCTACGCTGAACTGGCTCACCGATCGCGGTTACTGGAAGAAATGGTTCCCGGCCGAGTTCATCACAGAGAACGTCGAGCAGATCCGCCTCTGGTATTACTCGCAGCTCTTCTTCAGCGTCGTGCTCACTGGCCGCGCGCCGTATGAGACGGTCCTCTCACACGAGTTCGTCTACGACGAGATCGGCGACGAGTTCCACAAGAGCGGCGAGAACTTCATCGACTTCCCGCAGGCGGCCGAACGCGTGGGCTCCGACATCGTCCGCTGGTTCTACATGCGCCTGAATCCTGCCGACAAAGTGCTGTTCGGCTACAACGTGCTCTCCGAGGTCAAGCGCAAGCTGCTCGTCCTCTGGAACACGTACGCGTTCTTCGTGACCTACGCGAACGTCGACCACTTCGACCCGGCCGCCGCGGTCGTGCCGGCGCGCGAACGTCCGCTGATCGACCGTTGGCTCCTGTCGAGCCTCCATCGCTTGGTGCGTGACGTACGCGGAGCCCTGGACGCATACGACTCACAGACGGCGTGCCTGAAGATGGAGGCCTTCTGGGATGACCTGTCCACGTGGTATGTTCGCCGGAACCGTTCTCGTTTCTGGAAGGCGCGCTCGGAGCGCGACTCGCTCGCCGCGTACCAGACCCTGTACGAGGCCCTCACCACGCTCATCCGCCTGTTCGCGCCGGTCATGCCGTTCATCGCCGAGGAGACGTTCCAGAACCTCGTGCGCCGCGCGACATCGGGCGCGCCGGCGTCGGTCCACCACGCGAGTTATCCCTCCTTCGACGCGGCGCTCATCGAGGACGACCTGGAACGCCGGATGCGTGCCGCGCGCCGCGTCGTCGAACTGGGCCGCGCCGCGCGATCCTCGGCTGGCGTGAAGACGCGGATGCCTCTCCCGAAGCTCATCGTCGTGTTCGACGCGAACGATCGCGACCGCGGCGCTTTGGACAGCGATTCAGAGCTGGCGGAGATCGTCAAGGACGAGCTCAACGTGAAGGCGATCGAGATCCGCGACGCGGCGGAGGGCCTGGTGAAGGAGACCGTGAAGCCGGACCTCAAGGTGCTCGGACCGAAGCTCGGCAAGGATCTCCCGCGCGTGCGGCAGGCGCTCGTCGAGGGTCGCTACCAGCGGCGCGACGGGACGATCTCGGTCGAAGGCTTCGAGCTCTCGGACACCGAGGTCCTCATCTCGCACGAAGGCGCGCCCGGGCACGCGGTCGGACGCGACGCGGGCGCGACGGTCGCGCTCGAAACGAAGGTCACCCCGGAGCTCGAGCTCGAAGGTCTTGCGCGAGAGCTCGCGCACCACCTGAACAACATGCGCAAGGAGGCGGGGCTCGACATCTCGGACCGCATCGCGCTCCGCTACGCCGGTCCCATCGGGCGCGTGTTCGGGCGCTACGGCGACTTCATAAAGCAGGAGGCGCTGGCGACGAGCTTCATCGAGGGCCTCCATGACCGAGGCCACAAATGGGAGGGCGAGCTGAACGGCGTCCCGGGCCAGCTCGAGATCGAAAGGGCCTGAGCGAGACGCCGCTCCATGCCGACGATCCGCATCGCGACCTCGATCGACGCGCCACCGGAGCGATGCTTCGACCTCGCCCGCGATGTCGGCGCGCACGTCCGTTCGACAGCGGGCACGGGTGAGCGCGCCGTCGGGGGCGTCACGATTGGTCTGCTCGAGCTCGGGGATGAGGTCACCTGGGAAGCGCGGCATCTCGGAATACGCCAACGTCTGACGGCTCGGATCTCGCGCTTCGAACGCCCGGTGTTGTTCGAGGATGTCATGGTCCGCGGGGCCTTCGCGTCCCTACGCCACGTGCACGAATTCCTCCCGCGTGACGGAGGAACGACGATGATCGACACGTTCACTTTCACGAGCCCGCTCGGCCCTGTCGGCGTGATCGTCGATCGACTGTTCCTCGCGGGCTACATGCGGCGATTTCTCGTATCTCGTGCGAACGAGCTCAAGCGAATGGCGGAGAGCTCCTAGAGAAGGAGCAGCTGCTTCTTCTTTGCGCTGAATTCGTCATCGGTCAGTACACCGCGGTCGTGCAGCTCGGCGAGCATCAGGAGGTCGTCGATCCCGCTCACGCGTGCCGCGGCATGGGCGACGTGACTCTGGGTGGGCTTGATTCGCCGATCGACCGTCTCCTGCAGCGTGTTTTTGACAGGCGTGAACACAGTCGCGAGCACGAACAGGGTCATCACGATCGCGATGTCCGAGCTCTGGCCGGTCATCGCGACGAACATGCGCTGGAACAGCGCGACGCTCGCGGTGTATACGCCGGCGAGGGCGGCGGTCAGCAGAACATAGACGACGGTCCGATTGATGATCAGATCGATGTCGTAGAGGCCGTTGCGCAGGATCGCGATGCCGACCGCGGCGGGTAAGGCCGTGATCGCGAGGACGCTGACGAGGTCAGTGATGACCATCAGCGAAGGAATGAATATGGCGACGGCCTCGAGAACGAACGACAGAAGGATCAGACCGCCCGCGTATGCGAACCACTTCAGTTGCTGGCGCTCGTTGGCGTCTGCGCGCCGTACGCGGTCGAAGAGCGCGACCGCGCTGACGACCACGAGACCAAAGAGGAGGGGTTGCATGGCGTTTCCGACGGCATCGAAGAAGGCCTTGTACTGATCGAGCCCGATGGGATTGCGTATGGACGCGTACCCCACGTTCGCGTATGTGTCGGGAGCGACCATGGTGAAGAGGACAGCCAAAACGACCGTCGCCCCTGCGAAGTACGCGACCGGTCGCCACCGTGGCGATGGGAGATGTCCGTCCGGAAACAGAAGGGGCAGGAACAGCGCGACCACCGCGATGCCGGGCATCTCGGCCCAGAACCCGAACCAGGCCATCGCCTGGCCGAAGGGGAGCGTGCCGGGTTGGACGACAAGAGCGAGGATCGCGTACTGCATCGAAAAGAAGGACACGCCGAAGCTGACCGCCGCGGCGCAGAACATCCAGCCGATCGGATGGCGAGGATGGGCGCTCACGATCAGCGCGCCGACGACCCCCGAGGCGGCGAGCGCGATCACGGCCCAGATGTCGAGAAGGGTCGCTCGGCCGACGAACCGCACCTCGAGAAAGAGGCTCACGGTTGCGAGAACAGCGAAAAGGGCCACGCTCGCCCACGCCAGCCAAGCGGCGCGTGATAGGTGTGGATGCGCGCCCGCGATCGGGCGCAACGCTGTCCCCTCCATACGCAACAGCCTACGCGTGCGGTGTTAGAGCAAGGCGCTTCGAAGAGCGGAGTAGATGAGGCGCGGAGCGCGGCGGCGTCCGGGACCGGTCAGCGCGGTCCGCCAGGTCGGATAAGAAAGGAGCGCGTGAGCGAGCGCGATCGCGTCGCTTGGGCGGACGCGAAGGCCCCCGCGGCGGGCGAGGTCGTTGATCGTCCGCGTGATGATGCCGAGTCGGACGCCGTCCAGCTCGCGAAGGAGCGCGGCGATCTCGCGCGGCAGCGCTCCGTCCACGAGGGTCTCGAGAAGGACTGATTCGGTGCGGTACTCGCGCTCGTGCATCGCGATGAGCTCGGCGAGAACAGAATCCGCGCTCTCACCGCGCGGGCGCCACCGCTCGATCCGCCCGATCAACCCCTTAGCCCGTCCACGCAGCGCCGCGTCCACGAGGCGTTCCTTCGTGGGCGCGTGGAGGTAGACCGTGCGCGGAGCGACGTGGGCGCGTCGCGCGACTTCGCTCACGCG
>WNGL01006711.1_pt1 | contig 13532 bp, 14 predicted proteins | sample 5400591 | NCBI WGS metagenome assembly WNGL01 (sample SAMN13153377, study PRJNA577476) | soil metagenome | isolation source: 80 cm soil or saprolite under Garry oak tree replicate 1 | place: USA:California | collected 2016-06-15
CGGCGGCGTCGATGATCGGGACGTCCAGCTGGAAGTAGGCATCGAGCTGGTTCCCGGGCTGGATCACGAGCGCGCTGCCCGGCAGCTTGGCCTCGAACTCGTTGTGAGTGTAGACGCCGCGGGCGGTGGTCGAGGGCAAGACGCGGCCGAGGGCCGTGAGCGCCTCGGCGTCTTGCTGCACCGCCGTCAGCGCTGCGACCCGGTCGTCCGTGCTGGCGCGCCGGGCTCCCGCCACGAAGGTGGAGAGGGGTTGCAGCGCGAGCGCCGGCGGTCCGGCGAGCAGGGCGCCAAGGGTGAGCGCTCCGAGGGTTATGTAGCGCATGCTCGATAAATGTAGGTGCGGAGTCGTCACGGCGGATTCCTCGGAGGTCATTCGCGGGCGGCGGGGGAGGACCCCCGCGGCACGAGTCCGTGGAGCAGGACGTCGATGAGCGCACGAACGTAGTCGGAGCTGACCAGCGGAGGCACCTCGGGGCCGCTCCACCAGTACTGCTGGATGACGTGCTGCATCAGCGCGCCGAGGTAGATGCGGGCCAGCGACTCGGAGCTGACCTTGCGCAAGCGGCCGCGCTCGGCCTCGGCGCTGAAGAAACCCGCCATCAGCTGGATGGCGCGGAGATGCGCGGGGGTCGGCTTGCGCATGCGTTCGCGCAGCCCGTCGAGCTTCCAGCGCGACGCGCGCCCCAGCATCGACGCGACCATGAAGAACGGCATCATCGCCCGGGCCGCTTCGATGACGGCCATGCTCGCGTCGAACAGCGTGTCGGCGATCTCGCCCTTCCCCGCCCGCGCCGCGAGGCTCTCCAGGACGGATGGGACCCGCGCCTCCCGATCGAGCACGGCGCAGAACAGCGCCTCCTTCGTCTTGTAGCGGTGGAAGATGACGCTCTCGGCGACCCGGGCTTTCTTGGCGATCGCGGCCGTGGTCGCCCCGACCGCCTGCTCGAGGAACACGGCCTTCGCCGCGTCGAGGAGCTCGTCATCGCTGATGGTCTGGGGTCGTCCGCGCGTCGCCATTTATGTTGTGCCCACTCCAATAAAGCGCGGGCGCGGCGGAAGGTCAAGTGCCCTGGTCGTCGTCAGCTCCTCCCTGATGGCGCCCCGGGTCGGCCGTCTTGACTTTCCGCAACATCCTCGCTGTCCTCGGAACCGGTGACCGAGCGCAACGAGAGCGCAGCTCATCCGCCCTGGTGGAGAAGGCATGACCATGGAGATCCGTGAGATCGAGGCTCCCGAGTTCGATCTGATCTGGCCCATCTTCCGCGCCGTGGTGGCCCCCGGCGACACCTATGCCTACGACCCCGCGATCACGGTCGAGGCCGCCCGCGCGCTCTGGACGACCCCGCCGTGCCGCGCCTTCGCGGCCAGCGAGGGAGGCCGGGTCGTGGGCTGCTACACGCTGCACCCGAACCAAGCGGGCCATGGCGATCACGTCGCGAATGCGGGGTACATGGTCGCGCCCGAGGCTCGCGGGCGCGGCATCGCGGCCCAGCTTTGCGAGCATTCGCTCGGCGTCGCCCGGACAGCGGGGTTCCGGGCCATGCAATTCAACGCCGTGGTCGCATGCAATGCCCCCGCCGTGCACCTCTGGCAGAAGCACGGGTTCGCTGTCGTGGGGCGCGTCCCGCAGGCGTTCCGCCACCCGATCCACGGCCTGACCGACCTCCTGGTGATGCACCGGTTCCTGTGATCGCGACCGGTGGCGCCGCAGCCTTGTTCGATGCTGCTGCTGCAGTGCGATCGGCCCCTCACCACCTCGCCAGGCACGCCATCGCCGGCTCGACGCAGGCAGCGTCGACGGCGCGCATCCGCCGCAGCATCTCGTCGGCGTCGACGACCGCCGTGACGCGCGAGGGCGCCGGGAGCTCGCGTCCCCGGCCGTCGATGAAGAGCACCGTCGGCTGGCCGAGGATGCGGTACTTCTCGAAGATGCGGTCGACCTCGGCGCCGACCCTCGGGTCCGAGAGCTTGTCGGCGGAGTTGTCGATCTTGATGGAGACGAAGCGCTTCGCCTCCTCGCGCACGCGAGGGTCGCTCCAGGCGGTGCGGTCGAGCTCCTTGCAGGCCGCGCACCAATCGCCCCAGAAGTCGATGACGACCGGCTTCCCCTCTGCGCGGGCGCGGACGAGCCCCTCCGCCTCCTGGTTCACCAGCCAGGCGATGCCCTCGTCGCTCGCCGCGACGGCGCGGGCGCGCGCGTCGGCGACGCCGATCGCGTAGAAGGCGCCCAGCACGAGCAGCGCGACCCCGAGACCCTTGGCGATCCGCTCGCGGAGCGCGCCGTGGAAGCTCGCCGTCAGCGCGCCGATGAGCACGCCGGCGGCCGCCGCGGCGGCGGAGATGGCGACCGCGCCGCGCGAGGCCGTGAAGATCCCGCGCAGCGCCGGGAAGAGGTCCTTCAGGTAGGCGAGCGCCATGGCGAGGAGCACCACCCCGAAGACGCTCTTCACCGTCTCCATCCACGGGCCGCTCCTGGGGAGCGAGAGCGAGAAGGCGCCGATGAGGAAGAAGAGGAGGCCGATCCCGAGCGCGTAGGCGAACATGATCCCGACGCCGTAGGCGACCGAGCCCTTCGTCGCGACGAAGGCGAGCGCGGCCGCGAGCACCGGGCCGGTGCACGGGGCCGCGATGAGCCCTGCCACGAGCCCCATCCCGAGCGCGCCGGCGTACCCGGCCCCGCCCACCCGCGAGAGGCGCGCCTGCCACGCTGCGGGGAGCTGCAGCTCGAAGGCGCCGAACATCGAGGCGGCCATGGCGACGAAGACCGCGGCCACGCTGCCGAGCACCCACGGGTTCTGCATGGCCGTGCCGAACGCCTTGCCGGTGAGCGCGGCGGAGGCGCCCAGCGCGGAGTAGGTGAAGGCGATGCCGAGCACGTACAGCCCGGACAGCACCATCGCCTGGCCGCGCGAGCCGGAGCGGCGCGCCCCGAAGATGGAGACGGTGATGGGGATGAGGGGGTACACGCAGGGTGTGAGGCTGGTCAGCACCCCCCCGGCGAAGGCGATGGCGAAGGCCAGCACCGAGCCCCGGGCGAGCTGCTGGCCGAGCCCCAGGTCGCTCGCCGCGCCGGTGGCGCCGCTCGCCGAGAGCTGCGGTAGGGCGAGCACCACCGCGAAGGCGGCGGCGGCGAGGAGGAGGCGGGTGGAGAGGCGCATGGTGACCTTGATTCAAATAACCTGTACGTAGGAGACACTCCACCCCGATGAAGATTCCCGTCTACATGGACTATCACGCCACCACGCCGCTCGACCCGCGCGTGCTCGAGGCGATGCTGCCCTTCTTCCGCGAGGAGTTCGGGAACGCCGCCTCGAAGAGCCACGTCTTCGGCTGGCGGGCCGAGGAGGCGGTGGAGACGGCGCGGGCCGAGGTCGGGAAGCTCATCGGCGCCTCCGGCCGCGAGATCGTCTTCACGAGCGGCGCGACCGAATCGAACAACCTGGCCTTGAAGGGCGCGGCGCACTTCTACCGCGAGAAGGGCCGCCACCTCGTCACGGTGAAGACCGAGCACAAGGCGGTGCTCGACCCGGCGCAGCGGCTCGTGCGCGAGGGCTTCGAGGTCACCTTGCTCGGCGTGGGGCCGGACGGCCGCGTCGATCCGGACGCGGTGGCTGGGGCCATCCGACCCGACACCATCCTGGTCTCGGTCATGGCGGCGAACAACGAGACCGGGGTCGTGCAGCCCATCGAGGAGATCGGGCGCATCACCCGCGAGCGCGGCGTCGTCTTCCACTGCGACGCGGTGCAGGCGGTGGGGAAGATCCCGTTCGACGTCGAGCGCGCGAACGTCGACCTGGCGTCGATCTCCGCCCACAAGATGTACGGCCCGAAGGGGATGGGCGCCCTCTACGTGAGGCGGAAGCCGCGCGTCCGCCTCGTCGCCGAGATGGACGGCGGCGGCCACGAGCGCGGTCACCGCTCCGGCACGCTCAACGTGCCGGGCATCGTCGGCATGGGGGCCGCCTGCCGGATCGCGGCGGCCGAGCAGGTCGAGGAGGCGGCGCGCGTGCTCGCGCTGCGCGAGCGGCTGCGTCGCGGGCTCGAGGCGCGGATCGAGCACTTCACCGTGAACGGCAGCCTCGCGCACCGGCTGCCCGGCAACCTGAACGTCAGCTTCTCCTATGTCGAGGGCGAGGCGCTCATGATGGCGGTGAAGGACGTGGCGGTCTCGTCGGGCTCGGCCTGCACCTCCGCCTCGCTCGAGCCCTCCTACGTGCTGCGGGCCATGGGTGTCTCGGACGAGCTCGCCCACAGCTCGATCCGATTCGGGCTGGGGCGCTTCACGACCGCGGAAGAGGTCGACTACGCGATCGAGCTCTTCGCGGCCAAGGTGAAGAAGCTGCGCGACATGTCGCCCCTCTACGAGATGGCACAGGCCGGGGTGGACCTGTCGAAGCTGGAGTGGCACGGGTGACTGCGGCGGCGGGGGACAAGCCCCCGCCCTACGGCGGGTGAACGAGGGCGCACGGATGGGTTACTCGGACAAGCTCCTCGACCACTGCGAGAACCCCCGCAACGTGGGCTCGCTCGATCCGGCCGACCCCGACGTCGGCACCGGGCTCGTCGGCGCGCCCGCCTGCGGCGACGTGATGAAGCTGCAGATCCGGGTAGGCCCCGAGGGCCGCATCGAGGAGGCGCGCTTCAAGACCTTCGGCTGCGGGTCGGCCATCGCCTCGTCCTCGCTCGTGACGGAGTGGGTGAAGGGCCGCACGGTGGCGGAGGCGCTCGAAATCCAGAACACGCAGGTGGCGGAGGAGCTGGCCTTGCCGCCGGTGAAGGTCCACTGCTCCGTGCTGGCCGAGGACGCCATCAAGGCGGCCGTGGCCGACTGGCGCCGGAAGCGCGACAGGCCCCCGGGGAGCGAGTAGCGGTGCCGTGCTGGGCCTGCCCGGCCGAGCCCGCGCCGTTCGAGCTCGTCTGCGCCGCCTGCGGCGCCCCGCAGCCCGCGCCGCCGGGCGAGGACCTCTTCGCCGCCCTCGGCTTGCCGCGCCGCTTCGCCGTCGACCCCGCCGAGCTGGAGCGCCGCTGGAAGGAGCGTGCGCGAGCCGTTCACCCGGACCGCTTCGCCCGCGCCGCTCCAAGCTCGCGCCGCATCGCCTCGGCGCGCTCGGCCCTGCTCCACCAGGCGTACCGCACGCTGCGCGAGCCCCGGTCGCGCGCCGCCTACCTCATCTCGATCCTCGGCTGCGGTCCGGGCGCGCCGTCGCCTGCGCTGCTGGAGGAGCAGCTCGCCCTGCGCGAGCGGCTCGCGTCCAGGCGGGTGGCCGGCGATGGGCCGGCGCTGCGGCAGGCGGCGGAGGAAATCGGGAACCGGCTCGCGGCGCTCGACCTCCGCGTCGCCACCGCCCTGGCCGCCGAGGAGCCGGGGGAGGCCGCGCTCCGCGAGGCCGCTGCGCTCCTCGCCGAAGCGCGCCTCCTCGAGCGCGCGCTCGAGGCCGCTTCCGCGATCGCGTAGTACGCTGTTCGGATTCGCGTCCGCGCTCTACGGCGGGTCGACGGGCAGCTCGGCCGGCTCGGTGAGCTCGAACCAGTAGAAGCCGTAGGCGGTGAGCGTGACCGGGTAGTCGTGCTCCCCGATGCGCGGGAACTCCGTGTAGCCGAACATCTCGATGGGCGTGTAGCCTCGGAAGCGCTGCAAGGGGAGCTGGGCCGGCTGGGCGAAGCGCGAGAAGTTCGCCACGCACAGGATGACGTCGCCGTCGAGGCGGCGCAGGTAGGCGAGCACGGCCCGGTTCTCCACCGGCAGGAACTCGATCGCGCCGCGGCCGAACACCTTGAAGAGCTTGCGCAGCCCGATCATGTTCTTCATCCACGCGAGCAGCGACGACGGGTTCTCGAGCTGCGCCTCCACGTTGAGCGTCTGGTACCCGTAGACCGGGTCCATGACGGGCGGGCTGTAGAGCGCGGCCGGATTGGCGCGGCTGAAGCCGGCGTTGCGGTCGGCGCTCCACTGCATGGGCGTGCGCACGCCGTTGCGGTCGCCCAGGTAGACATTGTCGCCCATCCCGATCTCGTCGCCGTAATAGATGATGGGCGTGCCGGGGAACGAGAAGAGCAGGCTGTGCAGGAGCTCGATGCGGCGCCGCGAGCCCTCCACGAGCGGCGCCAGCCTGCGCCGGATGCCCAGGTTCAGACGCATGCGCGGATCGGCGCTGTAGGCGAGGTACATGTAGTCGCGCTCGTCGCTCGTCACCATCTCCAGCGTCAGCTCGTCATGGTTGCGGAGGAAGAGGGCCCACTGGCTCGACTCGGGGATGGCGGGCGTCTGCGCCATGATGTCGATGATGGGCTTCGTGTCCTCCAGCCGGAGCGCCATGTAGATGCGCGGCATGAGCGGGAAGTGGAAGGCCATGTGGCACTCGTCGCCGTCGCCGAAATAGGGGCGGACGTCGGCTGGCCACTGGTTCGCCTCGGCGAGCAACATCCTGCCGGGGAAAGAGCGATCCAGCTCGGCGCGGATGCGCTTCAGGACGACGTGGGTGGCGGGCAGGTTCTCGCAGTTCGTGCCGTCCTGCTCGATGAGGTACGGGATGGCGTCGAGGCGGAAGGCGTCGACGTCCATCTCCAGCCAGAACTTCATCACGTCGAGCATCTCGGCGAGGACGCGCGGGTTCTCGAAGTTGAGATCGGGCTGGTGGTGGAAGAAGCGGTGCCAGTAGTAGGCCTTCGCCTCGTCGTCCCAGGTCCAGTTCGACTTCTCGGTGTCGGTGAAGATGATGCGGGCGTCGGTGTACTTCTGGTTCGTCTCGCTCCAGACGTACATCTCCCGCTCGGGCGAGCCGGGCGGTGCGCGGCGGGCCGCCTGGAACCACGGGTGCTGGTCGGAGGTGTGGTTCACCACCAGCTCGACGAGGATCCGGATCCCGCGCTCGTGCGCGGCGGCGACGAGGCGGCGGAAGTCGTCGATCGTCCCGTACTGCGGGTTCACGCCGCGGTAGTCGGAGATGTCGTAGCCGTCGTCGCGGCCAGGGGAGGGGAAGAACGGCAGGAGCCACAGGCAGGTGATGCCGAGGTCCTGCAGGTAGTCGAGCTTGTCGATGAGTCCGGGGAAGTCGCCCACCCCGTCGTTGTTCTTGTCGAAGAAGGTCCGGACGTGGGTCTCGTAGATGATCGCGTCCTTGAACCAGAGGGGATCGCTCGGTCGTCGGGCCATGGGATGGGCGCCCACAGCGGGGGCGCGCTCCGCTGAAGGTAGCGGGCGAGCGGGCCGGTGCAACGCGGCGCGCCGGGGGCCGACCCGGCAGGGAAGGGCGCGCCCTCCCGGCGACACCGTCGGGCGATGTCGCGACGGCGGGGCTGCGTGCTTCCGGGCGAGCCGGACAGGCTCAGGCGGCCCGATGGAAGGGCGTCGCTCATGAGAGGCGTGGCAGCCGCGTCGGTTGTGCATCGGCAACGGCGTAGTCAGGGTTTGCGCCGACCGACTCCGCGGTCGCCATTCGGACGCCCGCGGCGCGCGGTCGGTGCAGCACATGCGCAGGAGGAGATCATGGCCAACCAGTCCTCGACCGGAGCGGACAAGGAGCAAGCGGCGAAGGGGCAAGCGCAAGGGGCAGCGAAGGGGCAGCCGCAACAGGCGCAACCCGGGCCACAGGCCGCGGGTGAAAGAGCGACGGAAGGCACCGTGGCGCGGTCGCAACGCCGCGCCGGACAACCCTCCAGCGGCCTCTCTCGCCCCGCCTCCAGCGTACCTGCGCTCGGCGGCCTGTGGGGTGCGAGCCCGTTCGCGCTGATGCGACGCATGATGGACGACATGGACCGCCTCTTCGACGAGTACGTCCCCGGGCGCTTCGCGCCGTCGTCCGAGCGGCGGGACCTGCAACTCCGCGGCGTGCCCTTCGCGGCGCTGTGGGAGCCGCAGGTCGACGTCGTCCAGGGGGAGGGCAGGCTCGTCGTCCGCGCCGACCTGCCGGGCCTGAGCAAGGATGACGTCCGCGTCGAGCTCACCGACGAGGGGCTCGTCCTCGAGGGCGAGCGGCGCTCCGAGATCGAGGAGGAGCGCGAGGGGACGTATCGCTCGGAGCGAAGCTACGGCTCGTTCCGCCGAGCCATCCCCCTGCCCGAAGGCTTCGACGCGTCGGGCGCGGAGGCCCACTTCGAGAACGGCGTCCTCGAGATCACGCTCCCCATGCCGGAGGCGGCCTCCCGGGCGAAGCGCATCGAGATCCAGGAGGGCAAGCCGTCGCCGAGGCCGTCGACCCGGCACTGAAGGTCGCCGCCAGCTTCGTTCTCCAGCGTTGTTCTCCGAGGAGGAGATCATGGACCTGAGCATGCTGTCTCAGCGGTGGTGGATGCTCGCGCTCCGCGGCGCGGCGGCCATCATCTTCGGAATTCTCACCTTCGTCGCGCCCGCCGCGAGCCTGTTCGCGCTCGTGCTGCTGTTCGGCGTCTATGCCATCGTGAACGGTGCCATCAACATCTCGCTGTCGGCGCGCAGCGCGGCCGGTGAGGCGCGCTGGGGCTCGCTCCTGTTCGAGAGCATCGCCAGCATCGTGGCGGGCGCGCTCACGCTCATCTGGCCGGGGATCACGGCGCTCGTGCTGCTCTTCTTCATCGCGGCCTGGGCGATGGTGACGGGGGTGGCGCAGGTGGTGGCCGCCGTTCGGCTGCGGAAGCAGATCCGTGGCGAGTGGCTGCTCGCGTTGACCGGCGTGCTGTCGGTCGCGTTCGGCGTGCTCCTCCTCGTCGCGCCGGTGGCGGGCGCGCTGGCGGTCACGATCTGGATCGGCGCCTACGCGCTCGTCTTCGGCGCGCTGCTGGTCGGGCTCGCCTTCCGGCTGCGCGCCTGGGGTCGCACGCCCGGACGTCGCGTCCCGGCGGGCGCCGTCCCGACCACCTGACGGCAGCACCGGCGGGTCGGGTGCTCACCGCACCGCCGCCGCCACGTGCGCCGCCGCCCAGTGCGCCAGCGCGAAGATGGTGAGCTGCGGGTTCACGCCGAGCGAGGTGGGCAGGACCGAGCCGTCCACCACGAAGGCGTTCTCGTGGGCCTGCAGGCGCAGCTCGGGCGTCGTCACCGAGTGCTCGGGATCGGCGCCCATGGCGCAGCCGCCCATCTGGTGGGCGGTGAAGAGCGCCAGGCGGCCGGGCTCCCAGAGAGCCCGGTCGAGCTTCGCCACGTCCATCTCGTTCCGGATCTCGACCGGCTCCTCGTGCAGCGAGTGCACCACCTCGGCTCCGGCGGCGAGATGGATGCGCGCCAGCGCCTTCGCGCCCTCGCGCAGCGCCTCCCACACCTCGGGCGAGATCGGGTAGTCGATGCGCACCCGGCCATCCGAGCGGAGCGAGACGGTGCCGCCCTCCTCGGAGGGGAGGAAGCCGTCCACCGCGAGCGCGATGAGCGCGGACACGAACGGGAGCGCGCTCATGAGCTCCTCGTGGCGCGCTCCGAAGCCGCCCAGCGCGGTGGCGGCCAGCACCGGGTGCACCGGCGCCGCCTCCATGAAGAAGCCCACCTTGCCCGGCCCGCGGTCGGCGAAGTGGTGCGACGCGACCGATTGCGGCGCGCCGTAGTAGCCCTCGATGCGCTGGCGGTGGCGCCCGATCATGGCCGCCACAGGGTGGAGGAAGGTGCGCGCCCCCACCTTACCGGCCAGGTCGATGCCGCTCCGGAGCAGGAGCGCCGGGGTGTTGATGGCGCCGCCGGACAGCACGAGCACCTTGGGGCGGATGCGGATCACCCGGCCGGTCGGCTGGTCGGTGGCCGGATCGAGCACCTCCGCCACGACCTCGGTGAAGCGGCGCTGCTCGCGGACGAGCTTCACGACGCGCGCGTTGGCGTACACCCGGGCACCGCGCGCGAGCGCGTCGGGGAGGTAGGTCTGGTCGGCCGAGCGGCGCGCGCCGATGGGGCAGCTCATCCCGCAGTAGCCGAGGTTCTGGCAGCCCTCCACGTTGCGGCGGGTCCGGGCCCGGTCCCATCCGAGCCGCTCCGCGCCGTCGTAGAGGACGCGGTTGTTCGCATTGACGTCATCCTCGGGTTGCTCCTGCACGTGGAGGCGCTCCTCGACCGCCTCGAAGTGCGGGAGCAGCGCCTCGGCGGTGAGGGTGCGCAGGCCGTAGCGCTCGCGCCAATGAGCGAGGACGCGCTCGGGGGCGCGGAAGCTGGTCGTCCAGTTGACGGTGGACGAGCCGCCCACCGCCCGGCCCTGGAGGATGGTGAGGGCCAGGTCGGCGGTCGCGCGCTGGCCGTGCTCCTGGTAGAGGCGGGGATAGGCCACCGCCTCGCTGAGCGGGACCGAGCCGGGCGGGTGGAAGCCGCCCTCCTCCAGCACGACCACCCGGGCGCCTCGCTCGGCGAGCCGCGCCGCCACCACCGCGCCGCCCGGGCCCGAGCCCACCACGCAGACGTCGGTGCGTTCGTCGACGTCGGCCGTCACGTCACGCCCGGTGACGATGCGCGCCGGCTGCGACCCTGTCATGGCCGTCACTTTCCGTCCCCGCCGCCGGATGGGACCTCGAGCGGCGGGCCGGCATAGCCGATCGCGGCCCAGGTCTCGGGTGCGGCGTAGTAGCTCGCGTAGACGAGCCGTTTCAGCGCTCGGTAGCCGGTGCGGCGCAAGGGGAGGCGGCTCTGGGCCCAGGCGGCGAGCCGCCGGTCCTGCTGCGCCGGCGTCGAGGTGGTGAAGAGCCGAGCCTCGCCATCGAGCAGGAGGCCCCCGAGCGCGCTCTCGAAGAGTCTCACCAGGCGCCGCAGCTCGCCTTGCGTGGCCGGGTGAGCCATGGCGGCCACCTCGTCCATGCGTGAGGCGAGCCGCAGCTCGGCCGGCCGCGGGAATCCCGGCCGCTCGGGCACCAGGCGGTCGGCGACGGCTATGAGGACGGCCGCCTCCTCCGGGGAGAAGACCTTCAGGGGACCGGAGAGCTCCGGCGGGAGCCGGGTCTTGCGGGTGAGGAGCCAGCCTGCGCCGCCCAGGGCGAGCAGCGCACCCCCGGCGAGCCCGCGCACGAGGAACGAGCGGCGGCTTCGCCCATCCCCTGTCGTGTCGAACGAGAATGGCGGTGGGCGGCGGGACATGGCCTGGAAGGAGCGTACCGCAAACTCGAGGCCCCTGTTGTGGCCTCCTCGCGACCGCGCTTGCAATCCCGTCAGGCGAGGTTCTTAATCCGGGTCAGCAAGCGTGCCGGCTTACCGCTGGCAGATGGGGCGAGCAGCACAGGCCCCGCGCTCATGGAAGGGTCCGCACACGTGCGGACCCTTCGTATATGGGGGAGCACCCTCGATGGCGAACCTGGCGGCGCACATCACGGGCACGGTGGTGAAGATCGAGAAGAAGCCGGGCGACGCGGTGAGCGCCGGCGAGCCGGTGGTCATCCTGGAGTCGATGAAGATGGAGATGCCGCTCGAGAGCGAGCGGGCCGGGAGGGTGAAGGAGATCCGCTGCCGGGAGGGGCAGGCGGTGAGCGAGGGCGATGTCCTGGTGGTGCTGGAGTGAGCGGAGCGGCGCTCCGCGCCGAGGACCTCGGTCCGGTCCGCGTCATCACCCTCGACAACCCCGGCAAGCGGAACGCTCTCGACTTCGAGAGCCTGGCGGCGCTCGCCGAGGCCTGTGCGGCGGCGGGGCGCGACGCCGTGCGCTGCCTCGTCTTCCGCGGCGCGGGCGACAAGGCGTTCTGCTCCGGCTTCGACATCACCGCCATCCCGGTTGGCCCGCGCGAGGGCGACCGGCCCGACTTGGCCGTGGAGCGGGCCATGGAGGCGGTGGAGGCGGTGCCCTGTCCGACCATCGCCTTCCTGAACGGCTCCGCCATGGGCGCGGGCGGAGAGCTCGCCGCCACCTGCGACCTCCGCGTGGCGCGGCCGGGCGTGCAGATCGGCATGCCCCCGGCCCGGCTCGGGGTGGTCTACGCGCCGGCCGGCCTGCGGCGGTTCCTGCATCTCGTCGGCCCGGCGCGGGCGCGCGAGCTCTTCTTCACCGGCCGGGCCGTCGACGCAGGCGAGGCGCTCGCCGTCGGCCTGGTCGACCGGGTGGTGCCCGCCGACGAGGCCGAGGCCGCCGCGCTGGCGCTGGCGCAGGAGATCGCCCGCAACGCGCCGCTGGCCGTGGCGGGGATGAAGCGGATCTTCCGGCTGCTCGACGCCGCCGCCGAGCGCGGCTTTACGGAGAGCGAACGACGCGAGATCGCGGCCTTGCGCCGGCGCGCCTTCGAGAGCGACGACGTCCGCGAGGGCCGGGATGCATTTCTGGAGAAGCGCGCGCCCCGATTCTTCGGTAAGTAGTCGGTCGCATGAAACCGAAGACCAAGGTGTGGGCAGCCGCCGTCCTCGCGCTCCTGGTGGTGGTCGGGGCGCTGGCGGCGATCAAGGTGGCGCAGATCCGCGCCATGATCCAGGCCGGCAAGTCCTTCCGGCCGCCGCCGGAGTCGGTGACGGCGGCGGCGGTGGTCGAGCTGGATTGGCCGTCGACCCGTACCGCCATCGGTACGCTGGTGGCGGCGCGGGCCGTGACGGTCGGTGCCGAGCTGACCGGCGTCATCCGTGAGATCGGCTTCGAATCGGGCCAGGCGGTGAAGCAGGGCACCCTGCTCGTGAAGCTCGACACCTCCACCGAGGAGGCGCAGCTCGCGGCGGCGCTGGCGGACGCGTCGCTGGCGAAGTTGACCCTCCAGCGCGCCCGGACCCTGCGCCAGGGGGACGCCAACACCCCCGCCGATCTCGACGCGGCCCAGGCGCGCGCCGAGCAGACCGAGGCCACGGTGGCGAGCCTACGGGCCACCATCGCGAAGAAGTCGATCCGGGCGCCCTTCGACGGGCGGCTCGCCATCCGGCAGGTGGAGCGGGGCCAGATGGTATCGTCGGGCACGCCCATCGCGTCGCTCCAGTCGGTGAGCCCCATCTACGCCGAGTTCTGGCTGCCGCAGCAGGCGCTGGCCGAGCTCTCTGTCCGCCAGCGCGCCCGCATGCGCACCGACATCTTTCCCGGGGCCTCCTGGGAGGGCGCGGTCACCACCGTCAACCCCGAAGTGGACGTCGCGACGCGCAACGTGCGGGTGCGCGCCACCTTTCAGAACGCCGACGGGCGGCTCCGCCCCGGCATGTTCGTGAACGTCGAGGTGCTCTCGGGGGAGCGCCGCCGCGCCCTGGTGGTCCCGGCCCCGGCCGTCATCTACGCGCCCTACGGCGACTCCGTCTACGTGCTGGAGGAGAAGAAGGACGAGGCGGGCAAGACGGCGCTCCAGGCGAAGCAGGCCTTCGTCCGGCTGGGCGAGCGGCGCGGCGACTTCGTGGAGGTCACCTCCGGCCTCGCCGCCGGCCAGCGCATCGTGGGCAACGGAGCCTTCAAGCTCCGGAACGGCGTCGCGGTGGCGGTGAGCGACGCCACCCCTCCTCCGACGGACCTCGCGCCGCGCCCGGCAAACCCGTGAGGCGCCAGGAGCCCTCGACATGAAGTTCACCGACCTCTTCATCCGCCGGCCGGTCATCGCGATCGTCGTCAACCTGCTCATCGTCATCGCCGGCGTGCAGGCGCTGCGGACCCTCAACGTGCGGCAGTACCCGCGCAGCGAGAACGCCGCCATCACCGTCACCACCAACT
>WNGL01006716.1_pt1 | contig 13529 bp, 14 predicted proteins | sample 5400591 | NCBI WGS metagenome assembly WNGL01 (sample SAMN13153377, study PRJNA577476) | soil metagenome | isolation source: 80 cm soil or saprolite under Garry oak tree replicate 1 | place: USA:California | collected 2016-06-15
TCCTGTGTCAGCAGCCAGTTGGGATATGTTCTTGGGGCCGTCTTTGAGCTGGTCCGCCACACGTAACTGCGCTGCGACTTGCAGCGCACGTGCTGTTCCCATGCCAGCGAGCAGCAGGTGCAAGGCCCGCGCCGGTGGCATCTGTTCGGGAAAGAAGCTGTGTCCTTGGGCCATGGCGTCGTTTCCTTCCGTGTACACGAGCATCCGCCGTGCCAGGATGGCCAGAAAGAGGGGGGGTGCGGCTGTTCCCACACAACTGCGACCTCGTGCTCTTCGCAGCGGGAAGCTCACTATGTTAGTGTTGTCACACTTACTGTATCACCAATCGGTCGTGGCAACAACGCGAACGGCGACCTTCACCGAGGCCAGATTGCGAGGGATATTGCTCTGGCGCGGCGCGTACTGGCTGCCGCGCGGCGTACTACGTTCATAGATTCGACGGTTTTGCATCTGCTTGATTTTCCAGCAAGGTAATCTGGGTAAGCTTGCGCGCCTGGCCTCGGCGAGAAGGTCAGATCGACTGATAGATATCATTCTTTAGCTAATAGCTGTTAGTGTGCATGATAGGAGGAGCGCTTCCGCAAGGATAGCCGTAGCGCGCTGAATTTCCCGCAAAATTATCCCCCCTGAAGCGAAGATAAAACGGTCGGATCCTCCCGGCAAAGATGTGGCAGGGCTACTCCATTTGAGCAGCGCTTTCACGTATCCTAGCGGAAGGAGAAGGCGGCTCTGTCATTCTTTTCTCAGTACGCATTTTCACACACTCGCTCGCTCTTCACCCGCTGCGCAAAAGGGGCAACGGAGGACTCGGGCAGAAACGCGCTGTAGCTACCGAGTGCAGGCAAAGGTGTGAATGGGCTGCCCCTCATGGGTGCCCGATATCGGCAAGCGAAGGAGAGAGCGTCGACGCATCTCACTTCCACAGTATTTGGAGCGATTGTATGAAAAACAAAAGCGTATGGATCAAACATGGGGTGGTCGCGGCGATGCTGCTCACGCTCGCCGTTGGCCTACTTGTTGTCCGGCCCTGGACGAATGTCGGGGCAGCGGCAGGGGTTCCGCTTACTCCTATGAGTGTCAAGCACACTGCGCTTGGAGATGTCCGCGTCTATGATCGGGCCGCTGCCCTTGCCCTGCCAGGTGTGCAGCAGCGCACGGTCGGGGCTCACCCGTCCTATGCAAAGGCGCAGGTCACGCCATACGCGCAGGCCCACCAGGATGCGGCGGGCGGTCACAGTCTGATGGTGGGCGCTGAACTCGTCCTGCTGTACTGGTACGGCAACTTCCTCTGCGGATTCGGAGTGGCATCCGCTGCGACGGACCCTATCTGGGCGAATGTCGATGAAGTGGGTTTCCTCTACGTCGACGGGGGCGTCATCGATGGCACAGCCTCAGCGAGTTTCGGAAGCACGGCGGATGAGACCGGCTGCGACAACCCCGGAGCGCCTTCTGGAGCGTACTGGAAAATGCTGACCGAAGCTGGCGGAGTATGGTTCGACGGGACAGTCATCGATGGGGATGCGGCAACCTACCAGATACAGTGAATGAGCGCAGGGGTACTCTCGCCTGGCCGTCATACCGCGCCTCCCTCTGTCTCACGGAAAGCGGACATCTTCTTGTTCGCAAGGACGAGAATCGGGTACAATGACATTTGTGGAACGTTTGGCGGCCGGGCGCTCGTTTTCGTTTGCCTGGCTCCTCTTCGTTCTCAGTCAACGTCGTGCCGCTCGAACAGTTATGAAAGCGAGGCTCAAATGAGTACGTCCGGTTGGTCCTGGGTGCAATCGCTCCTGCTCCTCTCCCGTCGAGAGCCGCCAGGCGTGGAACAATTACGTGAGGAGCGGCGGCAGGCGCAGAGAGACGCCGGGGCGCAGCTGGGCAGCCATGTGGATGCCCCTGATGCTACGTCGGCTCGTGTATCGCGTGAGAAAATAGCGGTCGCCTATACCGGCGCCAATGCGCCTCACCTGGCAGGCCTCTCCCGCTCCGAGCCATTCTGGCCGGGGACAAGGCACCCGAGCAACAGCTTACTGCTCACGCTCGGAAACGAGGTGATCGTCTCTGCCCTGCCGGCGCAACTCTCATTCCTGCTCTACTGTGTGATCTGTGGGACTGACTCGCCAGCTTTTTCCTGGGAGATCAGCCATATGGCGGATTCAGGTGAAGCCGAGCAAGGCGCACCCATCGCTTCCAGCCAGCCGAAACCTCTGCACATGCAGAATCTCGGCAGCGTAGCGACCCTCGGTTCTTCGGCGGCTCCCTCAGTTCGCGTGACGCAGGTTCGAGAACCCGTGCAGGTCACGCTCGCGGAACAGGGAATGTATGCGGTGACGGTTCGGCTCAACGGCGCGGAGGCCGGGCGCCTGGCGCTGTTCGTCCAGCTTGCGCCGCAGAAGGGGGATGCATAATCCGCTCGGTGCGCAAGGCCACGCGAGCGCCGCGTTCCGTCGCTAACGGCTTTTCAGTCTGAGCAGTTTTTCGCGTAGCTGCTCGGGATCCACCTCCCTGCGTTTCCCTGCTCCATCCCCAGCAATCGGGTGGTGGCCGAGACCGAGATACGCTGCCAACTCGGTCTCGGAGAATCCTGCCTCTCTGGCTCGAAAGGCAAAGTCGCGCCGGAGGTCGTGGAAGGTTAGCTCGCCAATGAGTCCCCACTCTTCCGGTGTTGCAGCCCCTCGAAGCTCCTGGAACCACGAGTGGATCGCCGACTCCCTGAGCCGCCAGCCGTCGCGGTCTCCGTGTGGCACCTTTGCTCGTTCCCGTTGTGATGTAAAGAGGTAGGCGCTCTGCGCCCGCTTCCCAGAGATGAGATAGGCGTAGAGTGCTTCACGTGCCTCGCCCGCCAGGATGATGGTGCGTTCTGCCCTCCCCGGTATTCCGAGGCGAAGCCTGCCCTCGCGCGCGTTCGCTTCGGTATGCTCCAGCAGGAGGTGGGATATCTCGCTCACGCGACATCCTGCAGCGTAGCCGAGAGAAAAGATGGCCTTCCCCCGTAGACCGGCGTGCCGCTCGACAAGGGTAGAGAGGGTCTCGCGCTGCTGTTGGGTGAGCGCGCCGGGCGAAACCGGTGCTGATGAGGGGAGAGAGATGCCGCGGACGGGGGCGATCTCAAGTTCACCTTGGGCAATCAGCCACAGGCAAAAGCCGTTGAGAACGCTCCTGACCCGCTTCAGATGACTGGGGCTATACACGTTGGCCTGCTCGCTCATGTATGCCGCGACCGCTTCAGGTGTGAGTAATTTCGGGTAAAACTGCCCTTGGTTTTCGGATCGCCGGGCGATCCATTGCGTTACCTGCCGTAGGATCCGTACATAGGCTGCGACCGTTACCTCTTGCTTCCCGGTAAGGGCATGCTCCTGGTACTCCTCGATCCACGGCCTGGGGTCCGGTGACACACTGCCTTCATCTCGCTCCCGTTCGGTCATCTGCCTCTCCCCTGTTACACGATGCAGGCCCCACCAGCCCACCACCCCTCTCCCACAGCCAGTTGCGTAATTGGGCCTGGCGCTCTCCAGGCCTCCCTCTTGCGCACTGGACGAGCCCCGCCTGCTCGAACTGCTTGAGCGCGATTGATGTTGAGATGGCTTGGAGGTAGAGCTGGCCAAGGCTAACGAATACCGCCCGGGGGCGAAGTTGACCGAGTTCGTCGTCCAGCCTGTCGCCTACCTCCTCACAAAGATCGCGGGCGCGATCGGAACTCATGAGCTGATCATAATCCTCGATCAGGCATTCAGCAGGAATCAATCCATATTTTGCAGACAGGATGAGGATCGCGAGGTCCTGCGGCGCATATCCCTCTCGCTGCGCACGCTTCACGACGCGAAAGGCCCCTCCATCATAGCGGCTTCCGGCAGGGAGTAGTCCAGCAGTGTGCCGCTTGCGCTTAGAACAAGCCAACAGAAGGAGATCGGTCATACTGCGCGCCTTTCATTTTGCCGAATAGACGTCCGGATCGAGACCGTTGTGCGGGGACCTGGGTACCATCGGACTATCAAACAGCGAGGCAAGGGATTGCCCTGCGCTTAACGCGTATACACATACGCTATATTCCCCGCCACAAGGGGAGAAGGGCTCAACGTTAGAAAAAGAACAGTGGACGTGCAGCATGGGCCTGGATCATTTCCTTTCACGATCGAAGAGAATGGTGCTGGCGCGAACGCTATCTCCCTCGACTTCAATTAGACCGTTTCGTCGCAACGTGCCCAGGTATGTCCCAAAGGTTCCTCCCGATGGAGTCATGTCGACCTGTGTGCCCAACTCGTCACGAGAGAGGGAGTTGGGGTAGGCTGAGATGAGCGCGGTGAGCATTTTGCGCTCACCCAAGCGGAGAGCTTCTAGCCACATCTTGATAAACGCTTCACTGGACTGCGGTTCAGGGCGAACAGAAATCCCGAGGTGAGCAAGTCCAGCTGGCGTAATCGTCACCTCCCCTCGTGATGGCTCGGCAATGTATCCATGCCGCTTGAGTGTTCCGAGATACGTTCCAAATGTGCCTCCACTGGAAGCATAATTGGCCAGAGTTCCGAGTTGTGCTCGTGTCACCTTCATAGGGAAATGGCGTGCAAGCACTTCCAGCATTTTCCGCTCGCCCGCGCGGAGCGGCTGGGCTTCCTGACCGCCCTCAGCCGCCTTTCCCTCTTCCTCTGAAAAATGAACCGATGTCGGTCGATCAGAGGGTAACACTGGAGATCCTGGCAGGTCGTGGCTCTGCTGCCGAACCTGCAGAACCCTGGAGACGGCCGTTTGGACATCCTGAGAAGCAATCGTTACAGCCCCATTGGTCTCTCTCAGCATAGCGACGGCACGCTCCAGACGTTCGACCTCCCCGTGCTGAAAGACGGGTACCTCTACGCGCTCGACCACGGTCTTCACTACTTCTCGCACCTTCTCAGCCGGGGCAACCCGTTGTCTGAGCTGCTCCTCTAACTCGGCGATACGCGCCCGCAAGTGCTTCGGATCTGATGTTTTCGCATGTTCGATCGTCGCAGCGATTCGAGCGCTGAGGGCCGAGAGATCAATTTCGGCCAGGTGCTTCGGGGTTTTTCGTTGCTGGCCAACCTGGGGCGTGGCTGATGAGTCGAAGGTATCGCGCGCACGAATATGGACCTGCTGAAAAAGCTCGAGCCACCCAGGTGACCAGAACCAGGCAGTTCCAATCGGCAAGGAAGGAAGGGATGCGGCCAGGATATTCCGTTTTTCAGGCGTTCCATGCCGCTTCACCCAGGCATCAATTGAGTCGATATCCCCAGGGGAGATCGTTCTCAGGGCGATGAGGACCTCCACCTGTGAGAGAACATCCTTGTTGACAACCGCAGATCGCTGGGTGACCAGGCTGACGCCGAGCCCTCTCGCTCTTCCACGTCGCACGATATCTTCGATGGTCTCCAGCATTCGCTCGTACCCCCTGCGTACTTGCTGAGGAGCAAAGATATCGGCCTCGTCGAGAATCAGGTGCAAGGGGTCCCTGTTTCTCAGATAGAGGCATTCTGCGAAGTCCGTTACAAATCGTATCTGCTGCTGGCGGCGGAGGAGGGAGAGATCAAGGACGGCGGACTGTCCCTCATCAATCACAAAATTTGCAATGATTTCTCCTGCCTGTGCCTCCAGGGGAACATCACCATGATCGCCTCCCATGACCACAATTGGAAGTCCTGGTCGCTCTCCGTCTGCAGAGGCGCGCAGCCCCCAGCAGACCCCGACAGGGTCGATGATCACGACGTGTAGGCCTGCTTTGATCATCTCCTCGGCCATGACCAGCGCCAGGTAGGTGTTATGAACGATGATATCGTTTGCGACAAAGCAAGCCGTAGGGGAAACTGTCAGATCATAGGTATGGCGCAGACCAACAGGACTAACGCTCACGATAGTGTCCCAAAATATGTCCGAATTCCAGAGCCATTCATATTTGTCTACGCACTGAAATACTTCACAGAATTTCTGGAACCGCTTGAGCGACAAGGTAGAAGAACTATGATTCTTATTGAAAAGCAAATCAAATTGAAAGTACTGGGTATTCCAGCCGAGTCTACGAGCGACTTGTTGCATCGCGCCGCCATTCCATCGACCGGAACGAGTCCGGGCAAGGTCTCGGAGGGAGGCAATGAAGGCGGGCGAAACTTTTGGTAACCCGACGTTCGGATTGCGTGTAAGCGCACAAAGTGCAGCGAGCCGGACTTGTTTCTCTCCCCAAAGGGGAATGCTCTTATAAAATGCCTCATACGAGGAGGCATAGACAGTGAGACGAAATGCGGCAAAGACCTTTCCTTGCGAGGTAGCCTTCTTGGCACGAATCCGACTCTGAATACCGAAACGAAGCAAGAGATGCTGTACTTGATGCACCATCTGCTCAGATGCGAGTGTCAGTCCTGGTCCTTTCGAATCAATGTAGCCATCGCACATCCAAAACACGCTGAGAAAACGCGAAAGCTGCTGCGGGGGTAATTGATAAATCACGGAAGGGATCGTCTTGTGCTTCGCCTTAAAGCCGTCGATACCATAGCGCCGCAGCAGGTCGCGAGCGGCATTGGAAGTTCTTTGATCGATACGCACAAGGTGATAATCACAAGGCCTTTGAGAAGCAAGGTGCTTGACTGCTAAGCCAACCGCTTCAGCAGCCTGCCCAACCTGATCTAAGAGCATCGAATCGGTCGTACTGAAACGAATTCTCCCTTGGGTGTACCCTCCCTCGGCAAGGAGAACAGCAAGCAGAACGATTTCCGCGTCCTCTAATGAGAGAGGACATGCCGGAAAAGGGATTCTTGCAGGGAGAGCCGCTGACATCCCGCTCATTAAAGAATCAGCACGTTGCCATCCATCGGGGGTGAGAAAAGGATGCTCTCTTGTTACCACAATGGAGCGACCTGTTGCGAACGTCACCTGGAGGCATTCATTGAGCCCAGTGTCCACTTTTGCCGTAATTGACGTAGAAACAACGCATTTTTGATCGTTCAACGTCAAGACCTGGTGAACACGGTCTCCCTCCACTACCTGACGAATAGTGTGAGGTACTCCAGTGATAGGATCAATTATTTCGGACTCTTCGCTGAGGCACTTTCCAACTCCCCTTTTTGCGAGGATGCCGAAGGTTTGCGTGACCGCCTCTACAGGGAGAGTGAGGTCGGATGCGATGTGTAGTAATGTATTCATCTCGCGCTCATGGTACGACACTGCAATGTGGTGGAACGTGCCCGGTCGCGTCCGCCTCGTTGACGAGTTGCACCAGGACGTGGCGATGACAATGGCCCTGGCGCTCGTGGCACAGGACTGTGACGAGACCGTGCTGAACGCGCAGCGCATCCAGGTGCCGGAGAGGGGACATTTCGCTTGTGCGCCTGCCCTCCTCACCTTTTCCTACCTTATAGTACCCGGCCCGCCTCCAGTTGCCGAGCTGTTCGGAGCGATAGCGCTGAGCGAACTCCTCCCAGTCGATCTGCTTTTTCTGGTAGGCCTTGAGGAGTTCAGGCGATGGGCCTGCATCCGGCAACCACAAGCGGAGGCCGAGGGCTTCCCAGGAAAATCCCTGCGGCCACTTTCGCATAACCAGCACCAGAAAGCCAAGCCTGGCGCGTTCGGCCTCAGACATAGCTCGCACATCTGTGATGCTGGCTTGCCCAAGGGGCAGGAGTTGTTGGTTATCCACGGTGACCCCCTTTCACTTTCTCTGGTGGATATCTGACGCGTGGAGGAGGTGGAACGATGCGCTTCTCGTTGCCATCCCAACGCCATCCGAACTGATCGCGGCCATACCCTACACGGTCTGTGCCCAGTGTGGGGAGCTGTGCAGCCCGCTCGGCAAGGGACCGGGCTTCCTCCCGCGTATAATACCAGAACGCCGATGCGGGATCTTCGTCTGCGCCGTGCTGGCTATGGTCGATCCACAGCCAATCGGCGCACTCGGCCACCATGTCGTAAAAACTGGGCGTGTGTAGGACGAGAGGGGCTGCGTGTATGCGCACAGGTACTCCAGCCTCTCTCAATTTGCGGGCAACAGCAAAGCGGCCTTTGAACGCAGGCGTATATGCTTCGAGGGCGGAGTGCGCTATGCTCAAGTCGGTGGGCACACTTACGCCTACTTCTATGCGCCCCTTCATCCGCGGGTCGGTGAAGATGTCGAGGTCGCGCAGTACGAGGGTGCCGCGGGTGGAGATGAGGAGAAATTGCATCTTCGAGTCGACCAACGTTTCGAGCAGCTGACGCGTGAGGCGATATTCTCCCTCGACTTTCTGATACGGGTCGGTGGTGGCGCTCATAAAACCCGACGTCCCGTCCAAAAGGTCGAGCTGCCGTGTGAGAAGCTCAACACAGCGCGAACGCACATGGACATACTGACCCCAGCCGCCGAGCTTATCGGGCAGATTCCACAGAACATCAACCAAATAGCAGTAGCGGCAAGCCATCTCACATCCGCTATACGCGGCAAGCGTCCAATCAAAATGATGGACGAAGGAGCGGCGTGACTGCCAGATCAATGGCTGCTGAGTCTTTGCCTCCTGTACCCTGATCGTTCTCTTTTGGGGTTTGTCTGCCGGAAGAAGTGCCAGCGGCGTCTCGCGCAGGAGCGGAATGGGTCCAGCCTGTGTTGTCATGTTTTCTCTCCTTGAAGCAGGGGTGGGTGAGGAGCGGTCCTGGTGTGTTGCAGGAAGTAGGCGAAGCGAAGCACCTCAGCCCTATCCTGGTCGGGAAAGGTATCCCACCCGGGAGCTGCGGTCAGCGCCTCCGGAACCCGCATCCACTCACTTCCACACAAAAAGGAACAGGAGCATCTGTAGAGGCTGGCCAGCTGCTCCAGTTCCTCAGCACTGACGGTTCGCTCACCCGCTTCCATCGCGACGACCGATGCCTCGGTTACCCCCAGGCGGTTCGCTACAAACTCCAGGGTGAGTCCGAGGTATTCGCGGGCCTCGCGCAGGTTCGTGCCCAATTGCAGCATCTCGCTCATGGTCTGCCCTTCTTCACCTGAAAGGTGTCTGTCTCTTCAATCAGTTTCTCGCGCTACAAGGACCATTCCTACGAGGTTCGCATGGCTTTGGGCATCCCGGTTCTGGAATTGTCTGGCAATCGGAGAAGAACTAATTTTCCGTCCAGAGTTTTCCGTCCAGAGTTTCGCGAGTAGTATAGCACAGGTGAGAACAAATGTCCAGTTGCGAGCATGTCATTTTGACAAGTGACAGAGCATCGCTGGATGTCTGCCTCTCGCCTCGACGTGCGGGTGTGAAACGGGGATCGCGCTGATAGGAAGACGAAGGCGAGTAGTAATTTCCCGCAAGATTTTGGGTGAAAGCTAACATGTATGCAGTGGCTTTTCTGCTACACTGATCTCTGGAAGGAAAACGAATGAAGGTGGCAAGAGAACGAGAATGACCTGGACGTCCGCGCCTGCCGTCCTTGCCACGAACCAGCTGCACTGAGGTGCAGAGCAGTGCTTTTGAGTCTGCTTGTCTCCGGGAAATGGAAAGGCCTCGTATCATGCAGAGATTTCAGGATGCCGATGCCCTCAGCCTGGTCGCTCTCCAGGACCAGGTAGCCCAGGCGCAACAGGATGGTGACCATCGGGTGGAACAGGAGCTGCAGCTCCAGCTCGCCAGAGAGTGTTGCGAGCGAAAGCAGTTTGATCAAGCGATGGCGGCCTTCGGTGCGGCATACGTGCTTTCGATGTACACACGGGACGAGCGCAGCCTCTTGCTCGCGCTCCTGGGACTGAGCAGGCTCTACCTGCGGAGCCATCAGATGGAGCAGGCCACCGGCCTGCTGGAGATGGGGCTGGAACTCGCGCAGGAGCAGGCGGATCGGTGGGCAGAGGCGGAATGCCTGAGTGGTCTCGGCCATATCGCCCTCCTCACCGGCGACCCACGCCGTGCCAGGATCCTCGCCGAGCAGGCGCGGGACGCGATTCGCGAGTGCGGAGACAAGGTCGCCGAAGCAGATGTGCTGAACTTGCTGGCGGTTGCCCGTACCCGGCTCGGGCAGTTTGTGCAGGCCGTCGACATTCACCGCGAGGCGATCCTGCTTGCGCGCGAGTGGAACGCGCCCTCCGTCGAGGCGTCTCACCTGAGCAATCAGGGAATCCTGCGGGTATACGATCTTGCGCAGCCTGAACAGGGGATGGCTGACCTGGCGCGGGCGCTGGATCTGTTCCGGGAACAAGGGGATGACGAGGGCGACGCGCAGGCGCTGGCCCTGCTCGCCGCGGGGGCGCTGCAGCAGCAATGGTGGGAAGAGACATTGCGGTATATCGAACTCGCGCGGAGCATCCCCCATGGGCTGAAATGGCTGGAGCACAGGCTCGGCTTCCTCGCCGCCGATGCGTACGCTGGCCTGGGCCGTAGAGAAGAGTCCTTGCGCGAGCGAGGCCTGGCATTTGCCTCCCTGTTTCCGAACAAAGCATTGCTCTTCAGGAGCCTGTTCGAGGATCATCACGCGGCGCTTGCAAAGGCGCGTGAGCGCGGAGACCGGAGAGAGGAGGCCACAGAGTTGCTCTTCCTGGCCCGGAAGCAGGTCCATATGACCAGCCTGCGCGGCTATCTGGCGTACTTTGAGCAGGCCATCGAAGTCTACCGCTCACTCGGCGATCTCCACCAGGTAGGGAGCCTTCTGGTCGACCTGGGCGTCGGCCTGGCCCTGACCTATCCTGGCAAGCGGTTACGGGGCAAACGAGCGAGGGCGCTGGCGTATTGGCGCGTGGGCCTTGATCTCCTTTGCGGGACCCGCCGCGCGCGTTCCATTCAGGCCCGCCGCTCAGGGGAAGAGGAGCCGCCCTCCCTCGAGTCTGTGCTAGCGTTGAGTGACCGGGAGCAGGCCCTCATTGCGCGCTTCGAGGAAAAGGAGCTGGAACGTCTCAAGGAGCGCTGGGGAGCGTCCGCTTTCCAGCGGGCCTGGTCTGCCAGCGAGGGATATTACCGCGCTCTGACGGCGCCCTTTGCTTCCCTCGAAGGCCAGGCCGAGCGCTAGCAGGACCGCACGCTTAGGGGAGCCGCGAACTGGTGAGCGATGAGCCGCACCTCGGCGGCGGCACGCGTCGAGGTGGCGAGCACAATCGCAAGTGCCAGGCAGTGGAAAGGAAAAGCATGGATCAGCGCCTGTATGCTCAGCAAACGGCAGCGAATATCGCCTACTGCTACGTCGGCGCGGGCGCGCGCCTTCACGTGGGTACACCGCTGCTCGAAGTGAGAATAGGGGATAGCCCGCTCCAAACCATCCTGTACGACGGAATCCGGAGCGTTGTGGTGCGCCGCGTTATGCTGGCCGTCGGTGCGTCTATAGACTCATTGCCCGCATCCATCCCGCTTGCTGTCGTCGAAAACATACAGGAGGGCGCGGCTGACGTAACAGAAGCGGTGCTGTCTGTGTCCATTTTTAGACAGGGGTACTACCAGGCCCTGCTTTCACTGGCGAGCTGGAGAGAAGACGAACAGACGCTCGTCCTGGAAGTGGTACCAGCACGCCTGGTACCCTCACGGTTGCCGCCCAGGTACAGGGCCCTGTTATCTCGACCTCACCTCGCCGCGGTACCAGGCCGGAGAATGGAGGCGCACCCATGAGCCAACCTGCGCGGTCGCGCCGTGGTCCCAGCATTGAGGAACTCCTCCCACTCCTCCCCAGCAATGGCCTCGGCTTTCTCTACGGGCGAGAGCGGGCCGGCGATCTGCTCGCCGGGACACTTCAAGAAGATACACCACTCCTCATCCTGGGGGCTGTGGGAACCGGGAAAACACTGCTGCTCGCTTCCATCCTGCGACAGCTCTACGCAGCCAATGGCCCGGAGCGATTGCAAGTCACCTTCATCGACCCTGACCGGGGACTTGCCCCCCTCTTTGAGGGCCGACCGCAGACGCGCAGGATAGCTGTGAAAGAACGGGATTTCCTGGACGCGCTGATTCTTCCTTTCGAGGAGACCGGTAAACCTGAAGCGCCCTATCAACTACTCGTAGCCGATGAACTGATGTGGTTAGCACCACACGGCCCTTTCCAGGAACAGTGGCAGCGATTTCAGGAGGTGCTCGCGCAACTGTCTGAAGATGAGGGTCTGCGCCAGCGAGTCGGCCTGCTGGCGACCTCCATCATCGGCACCCAGGAGACCAACGCGCGCTTTTCCTCCACCATCTACATTCCCCAGGATTTCCCCTTTTCGCTGCAACAGCAACTGGCGGCAGAACCGTGGCTGGAGCGCCTGGAGCGCCTGGTGCGCAAATATCGCCGGGGGAACCTCTTCATCAAGCGGAGCGGACAGGATTACCGCCTGTTCCGAGCACCATTTCTTTCGGTGTCGGGTCCTCCCTCAGTCCCCGATCTCTGCTGGGGGCCATGATCGTCGAGTGCCGCGCCTGATTTTTTCCGGCCTTCTGCCACTCTAAAATGTGTGAGCATTCCACCAGTGGGCTTGCTGCACCATTCGTAGCATTGCCATCATGGCTGCCCACGCTATCGGTCATTGCCGCTTTCGCCACTGCTCAAGCTGTACCTGCATACGAGCGACACTATCAGTACGGAATCCGAGGGGGAGACTTGACCGCACGAGTTGAAGCCCGCGCGTACCGTAGTCTCTGCCCCGCGCATCGAGGCTGAGCGGAGGTAATGTCTTGACCCATTCGGGTACGGGGTCGAAATGCAGAAGGAGGCTCTGGCTGGCCGCTATGGAGCGAAGCAGGGAGATCGTCGCACCGTCCTCCAGGTTAAAACTCACGACAAACTGGCTCTGGTAGGGCTGCAAGGTCAGGTCGGGGCGCGTGAAGGAACCGGCCTTCACGTCGACCGACAGGAAAAAGGCGTTTGCGTATCTGCCGTAGGCGTAGATCCAGCGCGTCTCATTTCGTCCATAGACGCGCTGGATCTCAAACTCCCCCAGCTGGGTGATCTGCTTTTCAATGGCCGTGAGCCGCCGGGTCAACTCGTCTATGCCTGGACGCTGGCCGCCGTCCACCCAGACAACCGGGCCATAGGTGGCTCCAACGGCGACCGGGAGCCACAGCAGGGCTGGCAGCGCCCCCGCCAACTGCGCATCAATGCCGCTGGGTTCGTTCATTCCGACACTTCCTTCTAGATCTCGCGAGGTGAAAGGCGACGAGCCTTTCTCCACATTCCGCGCCGCCCCTCTGCCTTTCACTGTAGCATGAACGAATGGCGGGATACAAGAAGCGAGAGCATCATCTGCCAATTTCCCGCAAAGTTTTGGGTGAAATCTAATACGTATATGGAAAGAATTCTGCTACACTGAACCCGTAGGTGCGTGAATATCGGCGGTCGGCTCATTTTGGGCTAGCCGACGTGAGGCGCAGCGCCGAGGGCGGCGACTGTTCGAGTTCCCACCTTTCAGTCGAGATAAACGAGTCCTGAGCGAGCGCTTCACTTTCGCCGGTGTTCACGCTTTACACTGTACCCGAAAGCGCGTACTCGGCTCACCACGCGAGGACAGACGAGAAAGCATAGGCTATGTATCGCTATGATGAGCGCACACATGCCGCGCCCATCATCGGGAGTGCGAGAGGCGACAGGCAGCGGTAGGCAACCCTTGTGGATCATTTGCATCTACTCCT
>WNGL01007376.1_pt1 | contig 13529 bp, 10 predicted proteins | sample 5400591 | NCBI WGS metagenome assembly WNGL01 (sample SAMN13153377, study PRJNA577476) | soil metagenome | isolation source: 80 cm soil or saprolite under Garry oak tree replicate 1 | place: USA:California | collected 2016-06-15
GCGCTGGGGCGCCGAGCTGCACGACCGGTTCCTCCTGCCGAGCTGGCTCTGGCGCGACTTCGAGGACGTGCTCGCCTTCCTCGCCGCGCGCGGCGTGCCACTCCCGACGGAGCCCTACCGCGCCTTCGTCGAGCTGCGCTGCCCGGTGGTCGGGCGGCTCGACACCTCCGGCGGCACGATCGAGGTGCGCAACGCGCTCGAGCCCTGGCACGTCCTGGGCGAGGAGCCGGTCGGCGGCGGCACCTCCCGCTACGTGGATTCGTCGGTCGAGCGGCTGGAGGTGCGGGCGGAGGGCATCATCCCCGAGCGCCACCGCGTCCTCGTGAACGGGCTGCAGCTCCCCATGCGGCCCACCGGCACCGCCGGCGAGCTGGTGGGCGGGGTGCGCTTTCGGGCCTGGGCGCCCCCGCACAGCCTGCACGCCCACCTCGGCATCCACCACCCGCTCCGCTTCGAGGTGCTGGACCTGTGGGCGAGCCGCTCGCTCGGCGCATGCGCCTATCACGTGTGGCACCCGGAGGGCCGCGGCTTCCTCACCCCGCCGCTCACGCGCCAGGAGGCGGCGGCGCGGCGGGCGCAGCGCTTCACGGTGGAGGGCCCCTCACCCTGGCCGGTGGAGCACCGGCCGGCGGAGCCCCACCCGGACATGCCATACACGCTCGACCTGCGCCGCTACCCGGGCGATCACCCGATGCCGGAGCCGCAGGAAGCGGAGGAGTAGCGGTGCGCGAGAAGCGGAGGAGTAGCGGTGCGCGAGGGGCTCATGCGGGAGCTGCGGGCGCAAGACGCCATCCTGCGCCGACGCGGGGTGGCGCTCTGGATCGGGGCCGAGCCCACATTCACCAATCGTGATTCGCAGGCGCCGGGCTGGCTCTCCCAGCCGGAGGGCGAGGACAAGCCGGAGCGGGCGCAGGCGCTCCTGGGCGCGCTCGGCGCGCGGCTCGGGTCGGACCAGCCGGTCGAGGCGCTCCCGGGCCGGCTCTACCCCGGCGAGGAGCAGCCGCGCTTCTGCTTCGGTGTGCGCTGCAGCGGCGCGCTCTTCACCTGCGCGCCCGACCCGGCGGTGGTCGAGGTCAACATGGCCCCCGCCCCGGATCTCGAGACCTTCCTCACCTGGAGCGAGGCGGTCCACGCCGCCGCCGCCGAGGCGGGGCTCGCCCCGGAGCGCTACCGGTACAACGGCCAGGTGGCCGACTCGGGCGGCGGCGGGCAGCTCACCTTCGGCGGCCCGAGCCCCGAGGCGAGCCCCTTCTTCCGCCACCCGCAGCTCTTGCCAAGGCTCGTCCGCTATCTGTGCAACCACCCCTCGCTCTCCTACGCCTTCGCCGGCGAGTGCATGGGGAGCGCCTCGCAGGGGCCGCGCCCGGACGAAGGCGCCCGCGAGCGCTTCGAGGAGCTGCAGGTCGCCCTCGATCGGCTCGAGGCGCGCGGCGCCCACCTCACCCCCGCCGAGCTCTGGGGCTCACTGGCGCCCCTGCTCGTCGACGCCTCCGGCAACAGCCACCGCGCCGAGGTGAACGTCGAGAAGCTGTGGAACCCCCATCTCGCCGGCCGCGGGCGCATGGGCGTCGTCGAGCTGCGCTCGCTCCGGATGCAGCCTACGGCCATGCGGCAGGCGGCGGTGGCGGCGCTCCTGCGGGCGGTGGCGGCGCGCGTCGCCACCCGTCCTTACGACGAGACGCTGGCTGACTGGGGCGGTGCCCTGCACGACCAGTTCGCGCTGCCTCACTTCCTGGAGGAGGACCTGTGCGGCGTCCTCGCCGACCTGGCCGCGAGCGGGCTCGAGCTCGGCCCCGCGACGGCGGCGCTGCTCCTCGAGCGGCCGAAGCCGCTGGCCCGGGCCGGGCTCGGCGAGGCCACGCTCACCGTCACGCCCGCGCTCGAGTTCTGGCCGCTCGTGGGCGACGTCGCCTCGCAGGAGCGGAGCGGCGCGCGCCTGGTCGACGCCAGCGCCGCGCGCGCCCAGCTCGCCATCGATCACCCGCGCGGCGAGGCCGCGGGCCGGCTCGCGGCGGCGGGCTGGGAGGTGCCGCTCCACCGCATGTCCGACGGACGGCGCGCCCTGGCCGGCCTGCGCTGGCGCGCCTTCGCCCCCAGCCCCGGGCTCCACCCCGGGCTGCCCGCGCTCGATCCGCTCGTCCTCCACTGGGAGCGGGAGGGCCGCCGCATCGCCATCGAGCTGCACGGGTGGATTCCGGAGGGCGGCAGCTATCCCGGGCTGCCGCGGGACGCCGAGGAGGCCGCCGGGCGCCGGCGGGAGCGCGTGCGGATGGTGGTGCCCGGCCCGCTGTCCTGGCGCACGCCGCCGCCGCCGGCCGGGTTCACCCTCGATCTGCGCCGCCTCGACGCGCTCCGCGCCGAGACGAGCGCTGCCGCTGGAGGCGCCCCTTGAGCTCCTCGCTCCTCGCCGCCTATCCGCCGCTGCCCGGCACCTACGACGAGCTCTTCGCCGCCCGCGGCGAGCCGCGGCCCGGCTTCCAGGCGGCGGTGGCGGCGCTGGAGACCCGCGAGGCGGGCGACTTCGTGCGCCAGCAGGCGCTCGCGGAGCTGGCCCTCCTCAACCAGGGGGTGACCTTCTCCGTCTACGACGATGCGCGCGGCTCTGAGAAGATCTTCCCGTTCTGCCTCCTGCCGCGAATCGTCTCCGCGGCCGACTGGGAGCGCCTCGATCGCGGCCTGGTGCAGCGCGTCCGCGCGCTGGAGGCCTTCCTGGCAGACGTGTACGGCCCGCAGCAGATCCTGGCCGAGCAGCGCATCCCCGTCGAGCTCGTCCTCGGGTCGAAGGGCTACGTGCCCGCCCTGCGCGGCATCGCTCCGCCCGGCGGCGTGCGGCTGCACGTGGCCGGGATCGACCTCGTGCGCGATCCAGCGGGCGTCTTCCGCGTGCTGGAGGACAACCTGCGCTGCCCTTCGGGCGTCTCCTACGTGCTCGAGAACCGGCTCCTGTCGAAGCGCATCCTGCCGGAGGCGCTCGATCGGGTGCGGGTGCGCCGCGTCGAGCAGTATCCGGAGCGGCTGGCGCGGGCGCTGCGCTCGGTCGCTCCCGGCGGACCCGACGGCGCCTGCGCCGTCGTGCTCACCCCCGGACCGTACAACTCGGCGTACTTCGAGCACAGCTTCCTCGCCCGGACCATGGGCGTGGAGCTGGTGCAGGCGGCCGACCTGGAGGTGACGGGCGACGTCGTCTCCATGCGCACCACGCGCGGCCCTCGCCGGGTGGACGTCATCTACCGCCGCACCGACGACGCCTTCCTCGACCCCGAGGTCTTCCGCCCCGACAGCCTGCTCGGCGTGCGCGGGTTGGTGCGCGCCTGGGCCACCGGAAACGTGGCGCTCGCCAACGCGCCCGGCAACGGGGTCGCCGACGACAAGGCGGTCTACGCCTTCGTGCCGGAGATGATCCGGTTCTACCTCTCCGAGGAGCCGCTCCTGGAGCAGGTGCGGACCTGGGTCTGCGCCCGGCCGGAGGACCGCGCCTATGTCCTCGAGCATCTCCCCGAGATGGTGGTGAAGGCGGTCGACGAGGCGGGCGGCTACGGGATGCTCATGGGGCCGCAGGCGAGCCATGCCGAGTGCGAGGAGTTCCGCCGCCGCGTGCAGGCCGAGCCACGCCGCTACGTGGCGCAGCACCGGCTCGAGCTCTCCACCTGTCCGACCTGGGACCCGCAGCAGCGCGCCATCGTGCCGCGGCGGGTGGACCTCCGCCCTTACGTCGTCTCGGGCAGCGACGGCCCGTGGGTGCTGCCCGGCGGCCTCACCCGCGTCGCCCTGCGCGAGGGCTCCTACGTCGTCAACTCGAGCCAGGGCGGGGGTTCGAAGGACACCTGGGTGCTGAAGGACGTCGACACGTGATCAGCCGTGTCGCCGACAGTCTCTTCTGGCTGGGACGCTATATCGAGCGGGCCGAGTCGTCGGCGCGCGTGCTGCTCGTCACCCGCAACCTGTCCCTCGACGGTGAGTTGCAGGCCCGCCAGTGCTGGCAGCCGGCGGTGGTGGTGTGCGGCGAGGCCGAGCGCTTCGGCGAGCGCTTCGGCGAGGCCGGGCTCGAGGACGGCGAGCTGGTCCAGCGCTACCTCGCCTGGGACGAGCAGAACGGGGCCTCCATCCTGCGCTCGGTGGCGGCCGCCCGCGAGAACGCCCGCTCCGTCCGCGAGGTGGTCAGCCTCGAGATGTGGGAGACCGTCAACGAGCTGCACCTGTGGTTGCAGGGCGCGGGACGCGACCTCTGGCGCGAGGACCGGCACGGCTTCTATCGCCACGTGCGACAGTGGGGCCAGCAGTGCATGGGGGTCTTGCTCGGGACCATGCTGCACGACGACGCGATCGACTTCATCGGGCTCGGCCTGATGCTCGAGCGGGCCGGGCAGACGGCCCGTATCGTCGACGTGCACCACCACGCCCTGACCCAGCTCGAGGCGCACCAGGTGGTGGAGACGGCGCTCTGGCTGGCGGTGCTGCGCGCTTGTTCCGGCTTCGAGCCCTTCATGAAGCGCTTCACCGGCAAGGCCTCCGCGGCCACGGTGGCGAACTTCCTCCTCCTCGACACGCGCTTCCCGCGCTCGGTCGTGCACTGCCTGGGAGCGGCGGGCCGCCGGCTCGCCCGGGTCAGGACGGCCGAGGCCGACGCGCGCGGCACGAGCTTGATCCAGCTGCGCGCGCTCGAGGCGCTGGTGGCGAGCGAGACGGCGCCCGCGGTCGAGGCGGGCACGCTCCACGAGCTCCTCACCCGCGTCGTGGACGAGACGCACGCGATCTGCGATGAGATCGGGCGCGAGCTTCTGGGATCGGCACCGCCGGTGGCCGCCGACGCGGAGAACCAGTAACCGACAGGCCGAATGTCCAACCTCCTCGCGATGTCCTTCGAAGGCAAGCTCGCCCCCTCCTTCGACCTGCGCTGCCTGCACCCTGGCCGCACCCCGCCCGACGGCTGGGGCATCGGCTACTACCCGGGCGGCGAGCCCTCGGCCACGGTGCTCAAGGAGCCCGCGCCGCCGAACGGCTCGATCCGAAGCGAGCTCGTGAAGGCATGGGAGCACCTCGAGTCGTCCCTGTTCGTGGTGCACATCCGGACCGCCACCTGGGGCGCCGTCACCGACGCGAACACGCAGCCCTTCTCGCGCGCGTGGGGCCGGCGGGACTGGCTCTTCGCGCACTCCGGCAGCCTCTTCGATCGCCCTTCGCTGCGGACGCGGCCGCCGTTCGAGCCGGTCGGCTCGACCGACACCGAAGCGATCCTGTGCGACCTCCTCGGGAGAGTCGCCGACCGCGGCTGGAGCTCGATCGGGGAAGCCGACCCGGCCGTGCTGCTCGGCTGGTACCAGAGCCTGAACCAGCTCGGCACCCTCACCTCCGTGCTCACCGACGGGATCGACCTCGTCGTCTACGCCGATCGCGACCCCGCCGCCCGGGGCGTCCACGTGTGGGAAGCGGTACCGCCCTACGGATCGCTGCGCCTCGCCGATCGGGACCTGGTGGTCGACCTCACCGCCCGCGGGGTGAAGAGCCGCCGCGGGGTGATCATCTCCAGCGAGCCGATGGAGGTCACCTCCGACTCGGTGGGCACCTGGCGCCCGGTGCCGCCCGGCCACATGCTCATCGTCCGGCAGGGCGGGGTGCGCGAGGTGGTGTCCCCGCTGCAGGATGCACCTCAGCTCCCGCTCGGCCAGGGGTTCGAGCCCCGGCGGCGCCGGCCGCGCCCCGGGCGCGCGGAGGTGAAGCGCTTCGACATCAGCCACCGCACCGTCTACCGGTACGCGCAGCCGGTCGAGCACAGCACGCACCTGTTCCGGCTGCATCCCATCCACGACCGTCTGCAGACGGTGCGGCGGAGCGATCTCGCCATCTCGGTCGAGGGGCTGGCGCGCGACTACGAGGACATGTTCGGCAACCAGACCCGCCGGTACGTCATCGAGTCCCCATTCACCGAGCTGACCATCGAGGCCACCTCCAGCGTGGAGGTGCTCGACGTCGATCCGTTCTCCTACAATCCCCTGCGCGCGCGTACCCAGATCCCGCTCGTGTGGATGCCCTGGCACCGTCAGGTCTTGCAGCCCGTCCTGCTCCCGCCCGAGCTGGCCGAGAGCGAGCTCGTCGAGCTCGTCGACTACGCGATGACGTTCGTGGAGCGGAACGACCATGACCTCCTCGAGACCCTGCTCGACCTGAACGAGACCATCCACCGCGAGTACCAGTACGCGCAGGGGGAGACCACCCTCGTCACCACCCCGTTCGACGTCTACGCGAGCCGCCGGGGGGTGTGCCAGGACTTCACCAACCTCTTCATCTGCCTGGCCCGCCTGCTGGGCGTCCCCGCCCGCTACGTGTGCGGTTACATCTTCAACGGCCCGAGGGACCCGAACCGCGCTCAGGGCGACGCCAGCCACGCCTGGGCCCAGGTCTACTTGCCGGAGGTGGGCTGGCGCGGATTCGACCCCACCAACGGCGTCATCACCCAGACCGACCACGTCCGCGTGGCGGTGGGCAGGAACTACCGCGACGCGACGCCGACCTCGGGGACGATCTACGTCGGCGGTGGCACGGAGCGGCTCGAGGTCTCGGTGCGCGTCGACCGCGTCGGCTGACGGGCCCACCCGCGCGGCTCGCCCCAAGCGGCTGCTGCGCGCGCGCCTCGCCGCGCCGACGATCGCGGGATGCCCGGCCCTCCCGCGTACGAGCTCATCTACTGGTCCGGTTTGCAGGGCCGCGGAGAGTTCATCCGCCTCGCCTTCGAGGAGGCCGGCGTGGCCTACCAGGACCTGGCACGGCGGCCGGAAGCAGAAGGCGGCGGCGACCGCGCCGTCCTGCGGCTCCTGGAGGAGCCCGGTCCGTGGCTCACTCCGGTCGGACCCCCAGTGCTGCGGCACGGGCGCGTGGTCATCGCGCAAACGGCCGCCATCCTGCAATGGCTCGCGCCGCGGCTCGGGCTGGTGCCGGCCGGTGAGGCGAGCCGGCTCCGGGCCCACCAGCTTCAGCTCACGATCGCCGACCTGATCGCCGAGGCGCACGACACGCACCACCCCATCGCCTCCTCGCTCTTCTTCGAGGACCAGCGCGCGGAGGCGGTGCAGCGGACCGGGTTCTTCGTCCGCGAGCGCATCTCCCTGTTCCTCCGTTACCTCGATCGCGCTCTCGACTCGAACCCGGCCGGGCGGGGGCGCTGGCTGGTCGGCGGGCGCTGCGGCTATGTCGATCTCTCGACCTTCCAGGTGATGGCCGGCCTGAGCTACGCCTTCCCGCGCGCGATGCGCCATCACGCGCGCCGCTTCCCGCGCCTGGTCGCGCTGCACGACGCCGTGGCCGCGCGCCCGCGCGTGGCCTCCTACCTGGCCTCCCCGCGCCGCATCCCCTTCAACGAGAGCGGGATCTTCCGCCACTACCCCGAGCTCGATCTGCCAGCCACCGCGCCGCGCACGCGGAGGGGGTGACGCGCGGTGGAGACGACGGCGGCACCCGCCATCGCGAGCCCAGACGGCCCGCTTCACCTCGGCCGGGATGTGCCGCGGGCTGGCGGAAAGACGCGCTGGTGTTGCGGCGGGGGATGAACCCCCGCCCTACACCAACGTGGGCGGCGGGGGACATCCGCCACGTAGGGCGGGGGCTTGTCCCCCCCCTACTTCGAGCCAACGTAGGGCGGGGGCTTGTCCCCCGCCGCAGCCTCCGGTGCCGCCGCCCGAGTGGCGGTGCGACAGCCCGTCGCGAGCCGCCGCCAGCTTGGCGAGGAAGCGCTGGGACACGGTGGTGTGGAACCGGCACAGCTCGCCGGTGAGCGGCTCGACCTCGTCCGGCCTGGCGACCAAGAGAGGCGCAGGGGGCGACCGGCACGTCGCGCTGGCCGGGACCTCACCGCGCAGTTCATCCGTACGAACCGACGGCGACCGGTGTCGCATCGCTGGTCGCCACCTCGAGCCGAGTGACAGCCCTGGCCGGCGCCGCCAGCGGCGGGACCGTGACGACGTCCCGATGCGGCGCAGCCTCCGCGGGCCGCAGCTCCGCCGCGACCGCCTTGGCCTCCCGCTTCGAGGCGTGGAAGAAGCGGGGCAGCACCTCACCCCTGTTCGGCAGGCACAGCCAGCAACGGTGCCAGCATCCAGCTCCCAGGCGCGGCTCGGGCGCGCCCTGTCATGTAGACAGCGGGGGTCCAGTTGACGGAACACTGTTTATCCGCCCTATCCGCAGGCGCTGGTTTGTCAACGGGCCACGTTTCGTGAAGCGTTCGGTCTCATCTGGATGAGGGGATGGCTCACTCGGTTACTCCCCCTGTTACCGCCTTGTTACCGCTCCCGTGCCATTGTGCCGCATCGGCACGATTCTGGGCGCCGTGGCACGTTACCGGCGGTGCATTCCACACATCTTCTCACTCTGGGAGAATCCATGAGGAGTTTCGAAGTGAAGGCAATCGCGGCTGCGGTGGTGATGGTGATGGGCCTCGCTGCGTGCTCGGGATCCAAAGGCACCACGGGACCTGAAGGGACCACGGGATCCGCCGGTCCGACGGGTCTCACGGGCGCGACAGGTCTCACGGGCGCGACAGGTCTCACGGGCGCGACGGGCGCGATCGGCCCGGCGGGCGCCGCGGGCGCGACCGGTCCGGCGGGCGCGCAGGGTATCTCCGGGTTCATCGCGACGAGGGTGAACCAAGCGTCCCCTAGCTGCAGCCCTCCGGTTAATGGGACCATTAGCATTTGCGCGACGACATCATATCTCGCCGGCGCGAACCAGACCGCGATCATCAGCGTGTCAGCCAGCGTGATGATGACTCCGGTCGGGTCCGGCCTCGGCGTCTACCCGATGTACAGTACCGACGGCGGCACGACCTGGAACAGGGTCCACGAACACTATATGTTGTCCGCCAACGCCTCTTCCACTAACAGTTTCGTCGTCAGCGCCAGCAACAACGGCACGCTCTCGCTCACCTCGGGCAGCACCTACGTGTTCGCGACCGGCGTCTGGGACCCGCCGGGCGCAGGCTTCGGCCCGGTGACCTGCCCGTGCTCAACGACGGCTACCATCGCCTCCCACTAGGCTCCTGAGGTACGTACGCTGGACAGGCACGGCCCCCCGTAGAGGGTCGTGCCTGTCCGTTTCCCGCAGGACCGCAAAAGGCGAGCGAGATGCCTCCGACGAGATCCAGCCCCGCCCGATGCGTCCCCGCGGTGATCGCGCGCCCTCGCCGCCACACGCTCGGATGGATCGCCGCTTGCGCTCTCTCGGGCGCCATGGGGTTCGGCGTCGGCACCGCAGGTCGGTCGGAGCCCATCGGCGCGGCCCGCGCGGCTACTCCAGAGGTCGTCCCCTCTACCACGGCCTCGTGGAGGTCGCCGACCGTCCCAGCTGAGCCGGCGGCACCGCCGTCGTCGGCGGCCGCTGGTGGCGCGGAGGTCGCCCGCCCGCCGCTCGAGGACGCAGGGGCCGTCCTCGCCTGGAAGCAGCGACAGCTTGCCCGTGACGCGTCCCAGATCGCCGCCGTCGATCCGAGGGTGAAGGCGTCGGCAGAAATGCAGGAGGCGGTAGAGCGCGAGCGCGGCGCCCTCGTGAGCGACTGCTGGAACGCGCAGGCTCCGCAGGATCTGGAGAGCGGCGCACGCGTGAAGGTCGTGGCGGCCGTGGACGCCCTCGGTCACGCCGGCGCATGGCAGGTGTTCGAGGTGCCCGAGACGCGGCGGCCGGAGCTCGTCGATTGCGTGAGCGCCGTCCTCTCGCGAAAGGTGCTGGACGTCTCCGCGCCGGGGAGAGCGGTGAAGGCGGCGACCTTCATCAACTTCCCGTGAGCCGGTGAGGGTCACGGTACCGAGTGTTCCTGATCGCGTGCCGCGTCCACGATGCTCCGCACGATCTCGCGGCCGCGGGCGTCGAAGGTGAACCGAGTGCATCCGGAACCTCGACCCGGCCGAGGGCGCGATCGTTGTCTCGCCGCCGGGCACCTACGTGAGCGCACAGGTGCAGGTCGTTCTCTCACCGGCGTCACGAGGGCGAGGACGACGACCTATCCCAACCAACCCGTACCGAGAGAGCCTGCGTCAGCGCATTCAGCCGTTGGCGCACGCGAGGGGGGCCTGCGTCTGCAAGGCCCCATCGCACCCTTGTAGGGGTGGACGCACCTTGACAGGATCCGCTCCACTTCTCGCCCAGCACGGCATTGACCTGCTGGACTGCGGGGGTCGAGTTTACGGAACGCAGCTTATCTGTCCTACCCGCAAAGACGCGCTGGTGTTGCGGCGGGGGATGAACCCCCGCCCTACTTCGAGCCAACGTAGGGCGGGGGCTTGTCCCCCGCCGCAGCCTCCGGTGCCGCCGCCCGAGTGGCTGTGCGAGAGCGCGTCGCGAGCCGCCGCCAGCTTGGCGAGGAAGCGCTCGGACACGGTGGTCAGGAACCGGCGCAGCTCGCCGGTGAGCGGCTCGACTCGTCCGGCCTGGCGACCAAGAGAGGCGCAGGGGGCGACCGGCACGTCGCGCTGGCCGGGCCCTCACCGCGCAGTTCAACCGGATGAACCTGGGCGACCGGTGTCGCATCGCTGCTCGCCAACTCCAGCCGCGTCACACAGTCAAGCGGGCACCGGGGGGCTCACCACTCCCTCACCCCAGCCCTCTCCCCCGCCGGGCGGATCATTCATCACATCCCCCGCTGGTCGTGCGCTACAGAGCGGCGGTCGGTCTCAGGCAGTGAAGTGACGGGCAGCAGTACGGTAGACGCCTGAGTATTGGCCAGCGCCGCCGGTCGGACGAGCGCCGCCCCCGAGGCGGCACCGCCCGGTCGAGGCGGCTCCCGCAAGATCGGCATACAAGAAGACGCGCTCCTCGATTCGTCGCCGGAGGGTGCGAGGCCGCGGCGCTCATTCACACCCTACCCAACTGGGCGTGAACTTCGTTCTTGACGCCCCATTGCGTGGATCACGCTCACGCGAGCGCGATGCCGCCGAATCACGGCCCAGAAAGCGCTCCGCGCCCGTGCGCCTACCGCAATCCCGTGCGGTTCCCCCGGCGCAGGGGCCCAGGCGAAATCGCGCCAGCGGGGCCGCCAGGCGCCTTCACGGAGGCCGAGGAAACCGATGTTACAAAGGGAGAACATTCACTGGAGGTCTCCATTAACGCCGACGCCCCTTCCTCCCTCGAACGCTGTACGTGGCGCGGCCCGGATGGACTCCGCTGCAACAGCACGTGGAAGGTCGAGCTGGACCACATCCGGCCTTCGGCGCTCGGCGGTCCCAGCACGCTCGAGAATCTCCGGATCCTCTGCAAATCGCACAATATCCTGTCCGCGGAGCAGGCCTTCGGGCGCGCGCACATGGAGCAGTTCCGGGCCAAGGCGACCCGGACGGGTGAAGTTGCTTCTCCTGGAGGAAGTGGCAGCGGCACGCAGCGGGCGAGCGAGTCCGCTCCTTCGCAGCCGGCGCTCGTACAGCGCCAGCTACGAATGTAAGCCGCCGCACGGCGGGGCTAGGAAGGTGTGCTCGCCGGCGGTGAGGGGTCTCCGCCCGCCGCGAAGGCGTCCCGCCCGGCGGCCTTGGCGGCATACAGCCCGCGGTCGGCGCGCTCGAACCAGCGCTTCGCATCGTCCTCGCGCCCGAGCGCGGCGGCGCCGATCGAGACGGTCACCCCGATCTGCCGGTCGCCGGCGGGGATCCGGAGCACGCGCATCCGGGAGAGCACGCGCTCGGCGAGCCGCGCCGCGTCGCCCAGCGCTGCCTCGCGCAGCACCACCGCGAACTCGTCGCCGCCATAGCGGGCCACGAAGTCGCTCTTGCGCATGAATACCCGGGCCAGCGCGTCCGCCACCTGCCGCAGCACGTCGTCGCCGGCCGGGTGCCCCCAGGCGTCGTTGATGGTCTTGAACTGATCGACGTCGATGAGCAGCAGGCAGGTGTCCTGCCGGAAGGCACCGAACATCCGGACGCTCTCCTCGACGTAGGCGTCGAGCGCCTTGCGGTTGAAGAGCCGGGTCAGCGGATCGGTCTCGCCGTCGCGCCGCGCCGACGCGAGCTCGTCGCCGAGCGCGCGCACCGTCTCGCCCAGCGTCGCCATCTGCGCACGCTGCCGCGCGCGCCGCTCGCCGAGCGCCTGCGTCAGCGTCCCCACCGTGTCGAGCACCTCGCGCTTCAGCTGCGCGACGTCGCTCGCGTCGACCAGCCGCTCCAGCCGCGCGAGCTGCGCCTGCAGTCGCTCGTCCGTCGCCTCCTCGGTCGAGAAGGACTCGGTGAAGTTGCGGACGAACACCCAGATGACCTCGCGCAGATCGCCCGCCACGTTGGCGGCGTGGGACGAGCTCGACCGACAGTACGCGTGGACGAAGCGGCGGACGCCCTCCCAGTCGCGGCGGCCGCTATCCGACGCGGGAGGCCGGGCGACGGTGGCCAGCGCTCCCGGCGAGGGAGCCGCCAGCAGCACGTGCTGCGCCCAGGCCTCGGCCACCTCCCGGAAGGAGTCGGTGTCGGTCTGCTCCTGTTGAAGGGCGAACTCCGCCATGCTCCGCAGCACGGCGCCGAGCGTGTCGACGGCCTGTTCCCGCGGCTCGACTCCGGGGATCACGAGCTCCTTCGCCTTCATGGGAGAGGAGCTGACGCACGGCACGTGCCACGCCCCCTGCCGCCCACCCTCGTCGCCGCTGAGGCGGCGCGGCCCGGTCGCGCTGGACCCGTGGGACGGGTCAGCCCCGGGTCGGCGCGGGTGGCGCCGTCCATGGAGTTTGGCCTTCGCTTCCTCCATGAGGGGCTCGGACCGCCGGCCGGCTCGACATGGTTGACCCCGCCACGCACCTCCTCTAATCCTCACCCTCCCGCATGGTCGATCCCCTCGCACCCCTCCTCGCCGACGGCATCATCGACGAGATCGTCGCCCGCCTGAAGAGTGGCAAGGAGGCGGACCTGTGGCTCGTGCGCCACGGCGGCGAGCTCGTCGCCGCCAAGGTGTACAAGGCGCGCGAGACGCGCAGCTTCAAGAACAACGCCGTCTACAAGGAAGGCCGGCAGGTCCGCAATACGCGCACGCAGCGCGCGATGACCCGCGGAAGCCGCTTCGGCCAGGCGGCGGAGGAGGAGGCCTGGAAGTCGAAGGAGGCCGACGCGCTCCACGCGCTCCACGCCGCCGGGGTGCGCGTGCCTCGCCCGGTCCTCTTCTACCAGGGCGTCCTCCTCATGGAGCTGGTGCTGGACCCCGAGGGGCAACCGGCGCCGCGCCTCATCGACGCGCACGTGGAGCGCGAGCACGCCGTCGAGCTGTACACCGACCTGCGCGCGCAGGTGGTGAGGATGCTGGGCTGCGACCTCATCCACGGCGACCTGTCGCCCTACAACATCCTCGGAGGCTGGAGCGGGCCGGTGATCATCGACTTCCCGCAGGTGATCGGGGCGGCTCACAACAGCCAGGCGTTCCACTTCTTCAAGCGCGACCTCGAGAACGTGCGGCACTTCTTCGCCGCCATCGATCCCGCGCTCGAGGCCGCATCGGGCGATGCGGCCGAGATATGGCGTGCCTACGAGCGGCGCGAGCTTCGGGCCGACTTCGTCCCCAGCGGCCGCGCCCCCGAGCCGCAGCGC
>WNGL01006717.1_pt1 | contig 13528 bp, 3 predicted proteins | sample 5400591 | NCBI WGS metagenome assembly WNGL01 (sample SAMN13153377, study PRJNA577476) | soil metagenome | isolation source: 80 cm soil or saprolite under Garry oak tree replicate 1 | place: USA:California | collected 2016-06-15
GCCCGAGTTGCGCAGCCGCTACCGCTCGCATTGTCGACCTCACCCGAGGCCGCCAGCACCGTCACGGTCGGGCCGACCTTATTCACCGCGAGCTTGATCGTCGGATTCCCGATTAAGCTTTGCTGATAAGTAAACGTAGGGGACGTTGATGTGCTCGCGGTCGAGGCATTGGTCGAACGGTATATGCCGCTTATGCCGGCGTCAGTCGAGTTCACCGTCAGATCGGCTAATCCCACGATCAAATTATTCGAACTACCCGGCTCGAACACCATGTCCGTGACCGCGACGAGATCACCTCCCGGTAGACCGCTCACCTTGGAAAATGAGGGTGACGCCGAAAGCGTGTTCGAACTGAAAAGGAGGCCAAAGAGTGCGGAAGGAGGATTCGTGCCACAACAGATTAACTTACCGGAGATACCGGCATGCGCCAACATATTGCCGACAAAGATCCGGTTGTCATTCGCCGGATCGACGACGATTTTGGTAATGCCGGTACCGAGAAATGCATGTCCGTTGCCGGCGGTTGTGCCGGTGCCGGCCACTCTCGTTTCAAATGGTCCATTGACGATTGGAGACGCGCCATCGGCGCTGTCGATGCGGTAGAGGCCAACGCCGAAGAAGCTGTCCACTGAGCGATTTCCTTCGCCGGTACCGACAAAGACCTTCGTCGGATCCAAAGGATCGATTGTCACTGCGCCGATCGCCAAAGACTGCGCCGTGTCCATCAATGGAGTCCAACTAACGCCGCCATCCAGGCTTCGCCACAATCCTCCCTGGGCCGTGCCGAGGTATATAGTGTTCGGATTCGTTGGATGGACTGCAATCGCCGTCACGCGGCCGCTGACGGGTGTCGAGGTCGATCCGCCAGTGACCTGGCCATTCGGAATCGGCGCGGGTCCGATTGGGTTCCATGCGCCCGCTAGTTCGATGAGAGACGACAGCGAAAAGCCGTTGGCAGTCTCACGCAGACGCGATTGTTGATCTTCCATGGTCTGCATGGCTCGGCCACGCGCTGCGGGATCGAAAGGTTTGTCAGGTTCGAGTCCTCTCAACCGCGCGATGTGTTCTTCGCGAAGACGCAGGTAAGTGTCCTCATCAATACGGCCCCGCGCAAACGGCGGCAAGTCAGGATCAGAATCGGCTGAATCAGCAACCTTGCCGGTGCTGTGTCTCGCTCCATCGTTGGTCGCGTTTGTGTAGTTCTCGGCCTTAATTGAAGGGTTTCGATCTTCTCGCGCGGATTCACCCACATGCTGACGAACAGTCATCGTCGGAGGCGAGGCAGATACCGATTTTGAGGCGCTCTGAGATGTGAACTCGAGCGTCAGCGAAATGCATACGACAAAACCTAGTATATAAATTGCGGTGTGACGTTTCATGTCCTTGATTCCTTCGGCGATATAAGCGATTGAGTTCGCCAATCAGAGGTCGCGAACAGGGTGATAGTATGCGTTCTAATCATCCTAGGGACCGATTGGCAAGCGCTCGGAACAAAAGAACCAACGTTCAAAGCAAATATCGGGAATCTGGTTTGGATTGGCTGGTCTGATTTCCTTGAGAGTAAACGGCGTAATCCACGCATCGCGGTGACTCTAGCTTTGCGCGCCAGAGTTGTCAACACATCAAAATCTGAGATTGACGGCGAAGTATCACGCCGCGAGGAGCCATTGAGAGCGCGACTGATCAGTTGAACTAATTACCGGTCAGAACCGCCTGCGGTAGCGGGCGGTTCTGGGTACGCAGGCGTCCCGCCTGCTTAATCTAGAGAAGGGCACGCGTGTACAAGAGCAGGCGGGACGCCTAAGTACCCAGGGGCCGCTACCGCAGGGGTTTCGGACTATGGCCCAAATCTTTGTCGATACTCAACAGAAGTGATGAAAGCCTTGACCATTTCAGCGGCGACGAAGTTGCCGTTGAATTGGTTCAGCTTGTTCAGCCAAAACTCGTAGCCGGTGTAGTCTATATCCTGCGGATCGTTCGGATTGCGGCGCAGGTAACCAAAGAATTGCATCAACACAAACGCGCGATTGAACTCCTGCTGTTGCAGAATGGAGTTTTCAGCTACGTCACGCAACGCCCGCCCTCTGGCCGCCACGTCGCTCGTGTTGGTCGCGGAACCGAATTCATTGATGGCGGTTTGCCGATCGCCTGGCGAAGGCGTGACACCAGCGTTAGTGAACAGCGCATCCACAAATTGCGTCGGCGTCAGGGTCGTTGGAAATGCAGTCGTGAAGCGCGAACGCTGCACAAAGTCTAGAGCGAAGGCCTGCTTGTTATTTTCCAATTGCTGTTGCCAGTTCCCGACGTTTACCACCACGCCTTGGCCAATCTGCTGCGTGTCGGGCAGAAACTCGTTGAAGCGCACGATCGGAACCGGAAGCTGATGAGCCCCGCCCAGCGTGGAGGCGCCGCTGGCGTTGCCGAACGCCGCCTTGTACATGCGCTCGACCAGATAACCGGTCTGTTGGAATTCAATCGACAGAAAGTAAGCTGCCGAAACGTTGATGCGCTTTAGCCCAATGCACGTCTGATCGCTGCCGCAGGAATTAATTTCGTTGATCCAAAACGCCAAGCCATCTGCATCCGGCAAGCGATTGAGGAAATCATAATAATGCTCAGTCACGAAGAAGCCGGCTTGATCGATCGGATTCGCGCCCGGGCTGCTGTCGTTGTCATTGATGGTCACGGTGGCGGTAGCCTGACTGCCCAGCGACGCGCCCGTTGGATTGCTGAGCGTGAGATTGAAAGTTTCCGGCCCTTCTACGTACGCGTCATTAATGATCAGAATCGAGATCGTCTTGGAAGTCTCACCGGCGGCAAACTTGAGCGTGCCGAGCGCGCTGATGTAATCGCAGCGCGATGAGGCCACGCCATTAATGACATTACAATTCTGCGAACCAGCGCTGTCGCTGGTGGCGTAATTCACGCTGGCCGCGCCGCTGGTGTCGCCTGAGCGATTGACCGTGACATTAACCAGTTGATCGCTTTCGACCACATTGTAGGTCGCTGAGCTGAATTGAAAGGTTCCGCCACAAGGGGTGAACGCTGAGCTCGCGTTGCGCGGGCCTGGAGCGTTAGTCAGAAAGTCGGCCGTATTGTTGTCGGTGTCGGTGCATCCGTTGTTTTTTCTGATCCCCGCAGTTGTGTTGGTCAAAGCCGGCACTGGACCACTTCCTTCGAAGCAGTTTGCGTTGCCATAGCCGACGAAGTCGACCATGTTCGAGTTAGGGAGCGGACAAGTCCCAGTTAGCAGCCCAGTTCCGGGTCTGGTGATGGCGACTTTGCCCGCGGACCCAAGCAGTATCTGGGTTGCTGGTGGCGGGGGAAACACAAAATTCGCCGTTGGCAACGCTGCGCCGTTTGAGCCGCTCGTTCCCAATTGGAACAAGATATGTTGGGCAGGCTGGATGAAGATGCCACTCTGCGATGAGAAAGAGATCGCGAAATAGAATGTGCCGGTCGCCGTCGCGAACTGAAGCTGGTAGTTATTGAGATTGACCGCACTACTTCCGCGATTGAATATCTCAAGGAAATCATTCCTGTAGGTTGCGCCGGCTGTGCCACCGCCACCGTATATCTGACTGATCACGATCTGATCATTTTGCGGAGTGGGCGTGGGTGTTGGAGTTGCGGTCGCGGTGGGACTTGGTGTAGGTGTTGGCGTCCCAGTTGGAGTCGGCGTCGGAGTTGGCGTTGCCGAGGGGCAGACCCCCGATGGAGAGAGCGTGAAGGTGTAGTTGCCACCCAGTTCTGAGGTGCCATTAATCGAGAACACAATGATTGCAAAGCTTGTATTGCCAGGCACGGTGAACTGAAAAGTTCTCGGGTTTATGGGTGGAATCCCACTGCTAGCGCCTGGGTCTCCGAGATAGCGCGCAGCGTTGCTGATATCAGTTGCGGCAAATGGCGCCAGGAACGCGGCGATCTGATAATTAGCGCTGGACGGCGAATTGACCGTCAGCGATGCCGTTACACAGACTGGAGAAGCTGCAGAGTTGGTGTATGTGTAAGCATCATATGGAAAAGTACCGGAGCCAGTATTGCCGGGGAATGTGTTCGCATTACACGTGCCGACAACGAGGCCTCGAGTCAAACGTGTGGTCAACGATCCAGTAACTCCCGGAGCCGGCGGGCTGCCTAGATTGGCCGTGACAGCGCAACCTGGAGGAGGCGTCGGTGTTGGAGTTGGAGTCGGAATAGGCGTCGGACTTGGGGTCGGAGTAGGCGTCGGAGGGGGCGGGATTCCTCCCGGGCATAGACCGGAAACCTGGATGGTGTAGTTACAACCTGAACCTGCAGATCCCGCGGTCACCTCATTGACGATCACCACAAATGTGGTATTACCCGGCACATCAAATGAATAACTTCCAGTAAGAGTACTTGAGATGGAACCGCCAATATCTGCGCGGTAATTCGTGACGATGTTGTTGGGATCGAAACTGTTCAGATACGCTTCGGATTGAAGACCTGTCGGGTCTGCGGATGGGCAGTTGCTCGTGAGTGTGACAGTTACGCAGGTGCTACTGGATGACGGATTCAGAAATGTGTAGGAATCAAACCTTCGCGAGACACTGTCAATATTGCCTGGGTTCGTCTTGTTTGTTCCGCAGGAACTTGTGGCTTGACGATTGAGTCGTCCGGCTTGCGTTCCCGTCCCCGCTTGAGGATAGCCCGGAGCCGTGGTGGGAGCTGTGGTATCGAGCGTCGTGGTTATCGACCCACGGCTTGCAATTTGAACGCTGAAGGTAGCACGCTTCGGACTTTCGCCGCCTGCATAGGTAATCGTCAGCGTGAAATCGATCCTTAGGTCGCAGGGAGCGCTGGAGGAGAGCGAAAAAGTGAAGGGCGTGGTGTTTGTGCCGTTTGCGGCTACACCAAGATTCGGATATGCGGAAGTGCCATTCAGAATGTTAACGTTCGGTGTCACGGTGCTAAGCGTCGCGTTGATTGCCGTCGCGCTCGCAATACCCGAATTCGTTAACGGCACATTCATTGACCCGGATTCGCCCGGCTCGAGGATGCCATTTCCGTTTCCACTCGCTTCGGTGAGCGTAACCGTCCCTGGCTCGAAGTTGGCCGAAGCAGAAGTTGTCAACGATTGCGTTGCTTCGAGCGCCATGATGATGCCGGCTCCGGCATCGCGGTCCGCGCCGGCAGTTTCGATATCGATGGCGGTGCTGGTTAATGCGGTCCTGACCTGTGCGGCGGTTAGTGACGGCCTCGCCGACAGTACTAACGCGGCAATGGCGCTGGCGTGGGGTGCTGCCGCGGAGGTGCCAGAGAAGGTAGTACCAAAACCTCCGACTCCTGTCACCGATACTTTATCTGCCGCGGTGATATCCGGTTTCTGAAGTAATTGACCGCCCGTCGATAAAAAGTTACCCGGCGTGATCTGCGAGCCATCGGCGTTGAAGAAGATACGGCGCGGCCCATCGGAACTGAATGTCTCTACGGAATTCGTGGAGCTGAACGGGTTGGGATAAGGTCCTGGAGAAAGAGCCGGTGTAGCCGCAACGCAGTAGAAGCCGGTATTTGTGCTAACGGCATTGTGTCCGTGCGTCTCGCCTTCAGTACTGAATTGTAATCGGCCCCGATTAGTTCCAAGGTGTAGAAACCTGTTAAGTGCGCCCGTCTTTTGGAGAATCACGATTCTATTATTGGTGGCGTTCGCTCCGGTCGCGCCGGCAATCTCAAGCGGATCCTGAGTGCCGCTCTGAAGGTTGGTCGAAGCTGCCAATACGCTGGTGCCCGTGCTGTTAAGTACGAATAGGTCGTAGTCATTGGCTGAAGCGCCGAGCGGATCTGACCAGAACAAACTGATTCCTGTGGATGAACCGGAACCGGATCCCTGGCTAATCGTGTCGAATTGGCTTACTGCCGCAGTCGGATCAAAGTCATGCACGTGCCCGCTTGCCGGGAAGGTCGGCGGCGGGCTGGTTAAGCTTCCACCGTCAACAAAATCACCTTCCCAAGTGCCCGACGTCAGGTCGTTCTTGTTGCCTGAGTTGCCCGCCGACGAAAAATAGATCGCGCCGGCCGCGGTTACATCATTAACGGCCTGAATCACCACGCCGCCGTTGGTCGTCGAAATCACGCTCGGCGCCTGTCCATTCTGAAACGGCGTCTCTACAAAATAACCAACATCGTCAACTATTATGTCGCAGCCGGCCGCGCGAAGATTACGAATATTCTGAGCAAAGCTCGCTATGCCATTAAGGGCGGAAGCGAAGTAGAGTTGAGCGCCTGGAGCCAGATCGTGAATAATCTCTAGCATGGCGGTTCCTTCATCGCCCGAACCGGTCTGTCCACCCAGCACCGTCACAGGTCCAAGGTCGCCGGATGCCTGGCTGGCGCTCAAGTGGCTTACGCCGTCGGACAAAACGCCGATGCGCACTCCGGCGCCGTTAGCGCCAAAGCTGCTGCGAGCGTTGCTCGCCTTATGAGTTGTGTCGCCTTCCGAAGTCTTGCTGCCGACCTCGGGGACGATTCGTTTGTCCTGAACATCTGAGAGCGATTGATACAGTTGGCCGCGAACCCGCTCCGCTCGTTCGGGAAAATCGGGAAGCCGGCCGCGGCCGGTCGCTACCGCTTGCGGTTCTGACACGGCGGGATGCACCGAAAGCATCGCTTCCTGCTTCGGTTGAATAAATCGAATCTGTGGCAAAGCGGCGATCGCCTCTATCTGATCGAGTGAGATGTTAGCGCGCAGAGTATGGTATTCCGGATACGCGCTGTAGTAGTCAATACCCATGCCCGCCAGACTACTCAAGAGTTCGTCGTTCACAATGGCGGTAACATCGACGGTGACGGCTCCTGCATCGTCAGCGCCCACATCGACATCCAGTTTCCCAATTCCCTGGGCAATGCTCTCGCCGCGATGCATCTTCAGGGCATAGAGAAGCTGCGAGTCAATCTTCTGCTGTGCTGGCGTGCGTGACTCCTTCTCGGCAATCAAGGCTTGGATCTGCTGCTCCGCAGTGCTTGCAATCTTTTGATCCGTATCCACGTGAGCCCTGCTGCCTTGTGCGGCCGGTGAACGCGGTGCCAGGTTGCGCCGATCTTCCTTCGCTTGCTGACTACCAGGAGATAACGCGATTCCTAAGCCAACAATAACCAGAAGCAACAGAACCGATGCCGCTCGCAATGATTTCATGAAGAGCCGGCGGCGGTTGCGCGAGCGAAGTCCAGAATTAGTAATCATGATGATCCTTCCAATGCCCGACGATCAGTGAGTAACAGGCTCTGACGCCGGGCTTATGAACACTACTTCTTTGTATTTCGCCAGAGCCTCCAATTTTCCGAGCGGCAGGTAAGCCAGGATTGAGTGATAGCTCTCAGAACGTGAGACGACGGCGCCTCCCAGCTTGGTCATTCGCGAAACCAGTTTCTCCGTAACTTGGGCTCTGACATCCACCAGCACACGACCCTTCTCATCCTTGCGCAGTCGAATTTCAGTCGTAGGCGTGCCTTTCTTTCGCGCTTGTCCCCGCATTTGATAAATCGCATACAGCAATTGGGAATCGATCTTCTTTTGCGCAGGCGTTCGTGATTCCTTCTCGCGACCGGTCTGATAGTTCTCTTTTGGTTCGCGCGCAATTATGCGCCAGCTACCATGGAAGGGCGCCAGGATTCCGTTAAGTTTCAAATTAGTTCGCGTTAAGCCGGCAGCCGATCTTTCCAGAACGCTGACGTAGACGAGCAAGGGCAGCAGAAACAGAGCAACGCGAGCCGATAGGAACCGACGGTAACTACCATGGGGGAACACAAGCATTGCCTCAAAAGGTATCGCTAGACCTCGTCGCCTGCACCTGCTAACAATACGATAGGATTAATTTACTAGAGCGAGGTCGGTCGCTTCAGTTTCGATAAGCTAGCCCTTCTAACCGCTCAAGCCGGCAATTCCTTGCAGACGCGCCTGACGTCCTCACGGCGCCCAACTCAGCGACTGTACGGGCGTCAATTTAATCTTCTCGTTAAGCTTCTGTCAATGAGTTTAGATAGAGGTGCTGTCCGAGTACCCCGCGTTGATCTCTTACGGACCAAAACGTTGTCGATATTCAGCGGAAGTGATGAACGCCCTCACCATCTCGGCAGCGGCGAAGTTGCCGTTGAATTGATTCAGCTTCGTCAGCCAAAAATCGAAGCCGGTGTAATCGCGGTCGGGAGCGTCGTTCGGGTTGCGATGGAGATAACCGAAGTATTGCATCAACACAAAGGCGCGGTTGAATTCGGCGTTGTAGAGATTCTGATTTTCCGCTACTTGGCGCAGCGCCTGCGCCCGCGCGGTGAGATTACTTGTGTCTGTCGCGCCGCCAAACAGAGCAATGGCGTTCGTGCGATCTGTCGATGAGAGCACGTTGCCGACATTCGAATTCAGCTTATCGACAAACTGCGCCGGCGTCATTGAAGTCGGTAATGCATTTGTGAAGCGCGAGCGCTGCACGAATTGAGACGTAAAGTTCTGTTTATCGTTTTCCAGCGCCGTCTCCCAACCGCTTTGGCCCACAACCACTCCCTGTCCAATCTGCTGAGTGTCGGGAAGGAATTCCGTGAAACGAATGATTGGAATCGTCATCTGATTAGTGCTGCCAGAGGTGGAAGTGCCATCGCCGTAAGCAGCTTTGTATATGCGCTCGACGAGATAACCCGTCTGCTGAAATTCGATCGAAAGGAAGAATGCTGCAGAAACGTTGATCCGCTTCAGTTCAGTGCATTGTGGCCGAGGACTGCAGTTATCGATCTCGCTCATCCAGAAGTTTAGACCGCTCGCGTCGGGCTCGCGATTCAGAAAATCTAGATAATGTTGTCGCACGAAGAAGCTCGTGGCATCAATCTGGTTGGAAAGACCTGACTGATTTATCGTGACGGTTTGTGTTGCAGTGCTGATAGTGCTTGTGCGGGCAAAGCTACTCGGATTGGAAGCTATTGAGAAATTGATACCCCCGTTACCAAATCCGTTGGCTGATGAGGTGATCGTAATCCACGGAGCATTGCTGGTGGCAGTCCAAGGGCAGTCGCCCTGAGTAATGACTGACGTTCCACTAAGACCCCCATTCGCAGGAAAATTCTGAACTGTAGTGCCGACCAGATATGAACAGGAGATTCCCGCCTGGCTTATAGTAACCGTCTGGCCGGCAACGGTGATAGTACCTGACCGCGAACTAGTGCTTTGATTCGCAGCAACATCGTAGCGGACTATGCCGCTACCAATGCTGTTAGATCCAATGAAAATCCAACTGGCGTTGCTAGTGGCCGTCCAGGGACAAGAGGCCCCGGTATCTACACTAACAATTCCGGAGTAGTGGTCTGCTGAAATGGTTTGGGCGGTCGAGTTTATTGACCATGAACACGGCGGTTGGCTAAATCGGATCGCCGGTGAGTTAGTGAGGGTAATCAGACTGTTCTCAGAACTATGCGAGCTAACGAAGTAGGGTTCGCGCTCACCACCTGAGATGCCTACAATCGGACGCACATTTGCATTGCCTTCACCGTAACGAATCACAATGTCCCCGCTGCGTTGCAACTCGATCTCAAAAGCAACAGGATTCTCACCTCTCGTTCCGCCGTCCGGAAGAGGCGTGTCGAACGTCACCGCTTGCCAGCGGAAAATGACGTGGTCCGCATCTGGTGTCACCATGTAAACACCGTCTTCAGCTCGACGATCTGTTCTGAGGTCGTCCCACAGTCCGGCAATCATTGCGTAGTTTTTCAAAGCCGCAATAGTGCTTAACGAATCATTTCCGCTAGGAGGCGTATTGAAGTAAAGAACTCCGTTTGTGGAAACTGACACGCTGTCGTAGGACTGGCCGAAGAAGCGGAAGGTAAATGGTAATGCAAGATTTTGGAAGATCTCATCATCGCCCTTGAGCCCGACCGGAACAGTACCTCCGGTCGAGAGACTGCCTGATGCGCTGGTAGTTTGGATGTGAGGATTAGTTACAATGCTGTTAACTGAAACATCGACGTACGCCGCCGCGCCTTCATTACCGGCGTTATCAAACGTGACGATTTTTAATTTCCCGGAAGTGTGTTGGTATGGAATATTCACTGCCTCGTGCTGTGATGAGCCTGGCGGGGCAGGCTGGGAAGCTAGTAGTGGTATCTCTTCCGTCGTATTTGAGTCAACAAAACTAATCTTATAGAGGGCAGCCTGGCCGCCGCCGAAACCGTCATCGCCTACTGCCGTCCAGTTTAGATCAACTTGTCGACCTGTTCGCGAAGCGATACGAAAGTCTGACACCTGCCCGGGAACAACATTATCGTTTTCCAAAGCGCTCTGGAGCGCCGTGTCCGCTTTTAGGTGGGTTGTGGCAACCAGTTTGTTTTCCCTGACGGCCACAATGTAACTGCCGAAGAGAATCGAATTCTTTAGTTGAGTTAGAGGAATCCCTGGCCGGGCTGCACAAATCAGCGCGGCTGTTCCAGTTACATGAGGGGCTGCCATCGAAGTGCCACTAAGCAAGCCGTAAGTACCTTGTGGGATGGTGCTAAGGATTTTGACTCCCGGAGCATAAATATCTACGGTTTGCCTCCCGAAATTGGAAAACGGCGCACGTTGTAAGAATTGATCCTCGGCGCCGACTGAAATGACATTTGGCACGTCATAATTTGCAGGATAGCTGGGAAAGCTATCGTTATCCATGCCCTCGTTTCCCGCCGCGGCCACAAACAATATACCCGCTGAGTTTAACTCGCCGATTGCATCTAGTAGCGCCTGGGAGAATGCTGTGCCACCCCAACTGGCGTTGACGGCGCGAAGGTTCACGCCTCGGTCACGCATCATTTTTGCGTATTGGAGAGCACTAATTGCCTGAGAGGTCGTCCCTGTTCCATCCGGTGATCCGAGGAATTTCAGCGGCATCAGCTTAACATGCCAACTAACACCGACTACTCCTAACCCATTATTGCCGACCGCTCCGATCGTACCGGCAACGTGGGTCCCGTGAGCATCAATATTGGAATTATCAAACACTGTCTTATCGTTATTATAAAAGTCCCACCCGTTTACATCGTCCACATATCCGTCACCATCGTCGTCAATACCGTTGTCTGGCACTTCAGCTAAATTTCGCCAAATATTATCTTTGAGGTCTGGATGGTCGATATCAACGCCCGTATCGACTACTCCGATTACTACTGTGTCGCTTCCCGTTGTCGTATCCCATGCCTGTTCCGCTGCCATGCCTCCCGGAAGCCCTCCAGCACCGGTGTTTTGTAAATTGACCATCTCGGGGAAGCGCGGATCATTCGGAACGGCGCTGGACTGCAGGACATAGTTTCGTTCAGCGTAGAGGACATCGGGACGGGCACGAAGAGCCGTGATCGCGCGGGTGGTATCGCTTAGCTCAACCCTCGCGAGGCGCAGTCCTTTTACAATCTCCGGTCCTTGGGTCAGGCTTTCAATCTGAACCGGAATTGGTCGTCCGCTTTCTTCTATCGCCAGTTCAGATCGGTTTCTGCTCTTGGCGGTAGCCGAGTCATTACGGAACCGAACCAGAATCTCGCCTGGAACTGAGTTAAGGGACTTGTTCGGTGCTGCAGAACCTGTCGACGACTCCGTGGGTCGCTGCGGCATTCGGATATTGATCTTCGCATGGGAGGATAGATTGCCCGTGATGATGCCGAAGGTCGCCAGCAGCGAAACCGTCAAGAGCAGTCCGCGAAAAAAGATTCTGCGAGGTCCCTTGGTGTGAGTAGCGCACAGAAAGGTACGCGTGCGACGTTGAGGCAAACTGAACAACCTGAAATCCTCCGGGATTGCAGCAACTACGCCAAGTCTTGCCCGGAGCTGAAAGGCTTAACGGGGAGTCTAGGTTCGTTGGGTTCTTAGTTATCTGGAAGTCCAAAAATCGGGTGAAGTTTTCCAGACGAAAGAGATTAGTGGCGAAAATTCACGCGAAAGTTGCCTGCGCGTCAGTGATGGAGTTCGCCACAAATCGGCAGAATCAAGGCCCGAAGCGGTTGCGATATTCACTTGAGGTAATGAACGCCTTAACCATCTCGGCAGCGACGAAGTTGCCGTTGAATTGATTCAACTTCGTTAGCCAGAAATCGAATCCAGTGTAGTCGGGGTCGGGAGCTTCGTTCGGGTTGCGGCGCAGGTAACCGAAGTACTGCATTAACACGAACGCGCGGTTGAATTCAGCGTTGTTAAGATTCTGATTTTCGGCGACTTGTCGCAGCGCTTGCGCGCGCGCAGTCAGATTACTGGTGTCGATCGCGCCACCAAATAAACCGATGGCGGTCGCGCGATCGGTCGATGAAAGCACGTTGCCAGAATCTGTGTTGAGCCTATCCACAAACTGCGCCGGCGTCATCGAAGTTGGGAATGCGGTAGCGAATCGCGAGCGCTGCACAAACTGCGCGGTGAAGTTCTGCTTATTGTTTTCGAGGACGGTCTCCCAACCGTTTTGGCCCACGACTACGCCCAGGCCAATCTGTTGCGTGTCGGGCAGAAATTCGGTGAAGCGCACGATTGGCACCGTGATTTGATGCGTGCCGCCAGAAGTGGAAGTGGCGCTGCCATCGCCGTAGGCGGCTTTGTAGAGACGTTCGACCAGGTAACCGGTCTGTTGAAATTCAATCGACAAGAAGAACGCCGCCGAGGTGTTGATGCGTTGGAGGTCGCGGCATGTCAAGTTGTTCCCACAGGATTCGATGTTGTTGGTCCAGAAACCAATACCGCTCGTGTCCGCCTCGCGATTCAAAAAGTCGAGATAGTGCTGTCGGACAAAGAAACTCGAGACATCGCTGGGATTGGAACCGTTAGAACTCTCGTTATCGATGATCGTCACGGTGGCCGTTGATTGCGCGCCGAGCGAGGTGCCGAAGCCATTGTTAAGATTGACGCTGAAGGTCTCGCTGCCTTCGGCGTATGAGTCGTCGATGATTGGGATCGAAATCGACTTGGACGTCTCGCCCGCGGCGAACTGCACCGTGCCGATGGTAGCGATGTAATCACAACGGGAAGAGGCTTTGCCGTTTGCGACATTGCAATTCTGCGTGCCGGCGCTGTCGCTGGTAGCGAGACTGACGTTGGCGCTGCTGGTTGCGTCGCCGGTGCGGCTCAGAGTGATGTTCACATGTCCGTCGCCTTCGTTGACTGTGTAGTTCGCACCGGTGAATTGCACAGTTGCGCGTGGCGTAAAGACTGCGCTGGGCGCATTGGTCAGAGACTTTAGACTCACTTCAGAAGTTAGTGAATCGATCACATAAGGATCGGGTTCGCCGCCTGAGATGCCGACAACTGGATTAAGATTTGTATTGCCGGAGCCGTATCTAGTAGTGATTGTCCCATCGTTTCGCAACTCAACTTCAAAGTTGATGGGGGCTCCATTTACGCCGTCGCCGAACTGGACGCCTTGCCAACGAAAAATGATGCGTGTGGAGTCAGGCCGCACGACGTAAACATCGGCATCGGCTCGTCTGGAGGTTCGCAGATCGAGATCGTCCCACATGCCTGCGATCATCCTGGACGCCGCCAGGTCGGCAACTGAGCCAGGCACGTCGTCAGCATCGCCGTTACTTC
>WNGL01027893.1_pt1 | contig 13526 bp, 6 predicted proteins | sample 5400591 | NCBI WGS metagenome assembly WNGL01 (sample SAMN13153377, study PRJNA577476) | soil metagenome | isolation source: 80 cm soil or saprolite under Garry oak tree replicate 1 | place: USA:California | collected 2016-06-15
CAGGCTCGCGCGGTCGTCACGCGCGTCGGCGCTTCACGCTTCATTCCACGGGCGCGCGGCGGTTGGTCGCGGCTCGGCGAGCGGCAGCTCGATCGTGAAGGTGGAGCCCGAGTCCGGCTGGCTGTCGACCCGGATCGAGCCGCCGTGCGCCTCGACGATCCGGCGGCTGATGTAGAGCCCCAGGCCGAGCCCGCCGAAGTGCTCCGCCGAGACGCCGCGCTCGAATCGATCGAAGATCCGAGGCTGGCGCTCGGGGCTGATGCCCATGCCGCGGTCGTGGACCGCGAGCGTCGCGGTCCCGTCGTGGGCGCGGACCGAGATCTCCACCGGCGCGCCGGGGGCGAACTTCATCGCGTTCGTGAGCAGGTTCGTGACGACCTGCTCGAGGCGCGACCGATCCCATCGCCCCGTCACCGGCCCGCTCGCGCGGAGCTCGATCGCGCACCGGGCGCGCTCGAGGTCGAGCTGGAGGCGGTCGGCGACCTCGCGCACGAGCTCCGTGAGCTCGACCTCGGCCGGCTCGAGGACGAGCCGCCCCCGCTCGATGCGCGCGACGTCGAGGAGGTCCCCCGTGAGCCGGACGAGGCGCCGCCCCTGGCGGAGGACCAGGTCGAGCAGCTTGCGGATCGCGCTCGGATCGACGCTCCCGGCGGATCCGCTCGCGGACAGGATCGCCTCGAGCGAGAGCATGAGCGACGTCATCGGAGTGTAGAGCTCGTGGGAGGCGACCGACAGGAACTCGTCGCGTAGGCCGATCGCCTCCTGCGCCTCGCGGTACAGGCGCGCGTTGTCGACCGCCGTGGCGGCGCGCCGCGCGAGCTCCTGTGCGACCTCGAGCTCGGGGTCGCCGTACCGCCGCCCGGCCGTCGCCGAGCACAGGCTGATGATCCCGACGACCCGCCCGCGCGCGACGAGCGGGACCGCGAGCAGGCTCCGGGTCCCGAGCTCGCGCAGGAGACGCGCGTGCCCTTCGTCCTCGGTGTGACGCTGGATGTCCGCGTCCGACACCTCCCGGAGGAGGACGGGACGCTCGGTCCGGAATGCCTCGGCCGCTGGGTGCCTCGAGTCGCGCCGCGGCGGGTACCTCCGCTGGAGCTCGCGGAGGAGCTGCTCCTTGCCGACTTCGGCGTGGGCTCCTCGCACCCGCCGCAGCGCGTCGCCCTCGACGACGTCGATCACGCACCAGTCCGCGACGGAGCGGACGCAGAGCTGGGCGAGGCGGGCGAGCGTCTCCTCGTAGTCGAGCGACTCCGAGAGCAGCGCCCCCGCCTCCGCGAGGAACGCGGCCCGGCGACGCGCCTCCTCCGCCGCGGCCCGCGCCGCCTGCTCGTCTGCGACGAGCGAGGCGTTCTGGACCGAGATGGCCGCCTGCGCCGCGATGAGCTCCAGCGCGACGAGGCGCTCGCGCGTGAAGGCCCCCGCGCTGAGGTCGTTCTCGAGGTAGAGCACGCCCACGACCTCGCCCTGGCGGACGATGGGGAGGCAGACCGCGGATCGCGGGCGGCGGCGCGCGAGGTACTCGTCCGTGGCGAACCGGGCCGCGCCATCCTGGTCGTCGAGGATCACCCGCTCCCTCGTGCGCCGTACGTAGCGGACGACCGCGGCGGGAAGGACGGGTGAGGACGCGCCGAGGGGCGCGGATGGCAGGGCGGTCGCCCGCACCCCACCGTCATCGACGGTCGCCTCCGCGTCGACGGAGAGATCGTCGCCGCGCGCGAGGAGGAGCACGCCGCGCTGGGCGCCGCCCTGCTCCAGCACGATCCCGAGCAGGCGGGGCAGGAGGGCGTCGAGGACGATCTCGCCCGAGATGGCCTGGGCCGCCTTCGCGACGGAGACGAGGTCGAGCTGCTCGGCCCGGACGGCGAACGTCGCCGTGGGCGCGGCGGCCGGCGCGCCGAGCAGGCGCGGGAACTCCTCGTCGATGCTGCGCACCTTTCCGCCGGCGCCCCAGCGCTCGTACGCGGCGCGCGCGTCCCGCAGGTAGGCGTTCGCGATCCGCTCGATCCCGCGTCCCCGCCAGAAGCGGGACGCGAGCTCGCACGCGAGCGCCTCGTGCTGGACGAAGCCGTTGCTGCGCGCCGACCCGATCGCCTGCTCGTAGAGGCCCTCCGCGTCGAGCGCCCGCCCCTCGATTCGCGCCGCCTCCGCCGAGATGAGCTCGAAGCGGTGGAGGTAGTTCTGGGGGCACTGGGCGGCCCAGCGCGCGTGTCGCTCGACCTCCTCCCGGACGATCGCCGCGAGCTCGGAATGCCGCGCGGCGTCCGGCCGTGGGCAGACGGCGGCCGCCGAGAGCCCGCGGAACAGGTGGTGCGTGGCGTCATAGGCGAAGGTGGAGATCGGGCCCGGCGCCGCGGCGACTGCCGCCGCCTCGAGCGCCTCGTCGTACCGCCCGAGGACGAACGCGGCCACCTGCTTCAGGATCCGATGGAGGGTGATCCCGGCCCCGAACCCCGCCCTGGCGAAGCGCGCGAGGCAGGCGGCCTCGTCGAACCCGTCGTCGTCCAGCGTCGCCGCCCCGCGCGTCCTCCCCTCGAGCGCCGGGACGAGCTGACGGATGAGCCGGATCGCGTCTCGCGCGGTGTCGTTCCGGCTCTCCTCGGCGAACGCGAGGTACTCCGCGGAGGCGGCCAGCACGTCGGGCAGGCGCTCGCCGCTCTCGACCACCACCGTCCAGGTCGCGATGATCGCCGCGATTCCGGCGCGCGCGTCTCCGATCTCCCGCTGCTCGCGGAAACCGCGGTGGAGGAGCCGCGCCGCCTCCGCGAGGGGGCTCCACCAGTGGCCGACGCCGCCGCCGAGGACCAGAGCGGTCGCCCTCGCGCGCCGATCGCGGTACCGCTCCGCGATCTGGAGCGCCGCCTGCGAGAGCTCGAAGGCCGTCCGCGCGTCGCCGAACCTCGCGAGGAGCACCATCGCCCAGCCGCCGAACACCGCGCTCGACTCGGCGGTGTTGCCGTGGCGGAGCACGAGGCCCATGGCGCGCGCGATGAGGAGCGCGTGGCAAGCCGGCCGAGCGTTGTAGGCGGGGACCCAGGTTTCGACGAGGAGCCGGATCACGATCCGGAGGTCGGGGTCCGGGATGTCGGGCACCTCGACGAGCGCGGCGGCGCGTCGCCCGCCGAGGCGCGCCCGGATTTCGCCGAGCTCGGCCTCGAAGGCCGCCGCGATCTCCGGTTCCGCCTCCGGGATGGTGACCCCGAACGGCCGCAAGGCATCGAGCCCCGTCCGCAGCGCGTCCTCGAAGCGCGCGGAACCCTGGAACAGCGTCATCCGCTGGAGCTCCACCCGCGCACGGTCGCGCGCGGAGAGGGCCGTCGTGACGAGCACGTCGAAGCGCGCCTCGGCGTGGGCGAAGTCGCCCACCATGTACTCGCACTCAGCGAGAGCGAGCTGGATCGCGAAAGCGTCGTCCAGGCGCGAGCCGTCGCTCGGCAGGAGCGCCGCGGCGTGAGCGTAGTAGCCGCGCGCGGCCGCGAACGCGGCCGCGGCCCTGGCCCGAGCTCCGGCGAGCACGTCGAGCCGACGATGCATCTCCCTCTCACCGGCGTCGGTGACGAGCTCGACGCCGCGGTCGAGCTGGTTCATCACGTCGAACACCCGCTCCTCGATCAACGCGCGCGGGAGCCGGGCGAGGATCCGGCGCCCGATCGTGAGGTGCAGGGCGGGTCTCGCCGTCTCGTCGACGAGCGAGTACGCCGCCTCGCGGACACGATCGTGCAGGAACTGGTAGCCGTCGCCGATCCGCAGGAGCAGTCCTTCCCGCAGCGCGCCCCACAGGAGCGCATCCGCGTCCGCCTCGGAGCGCTCGAGGGCCGCCGCGACGATGACCGTGGGGGCGGCCGTCCCGAGGCACGCCACGACCTCGAGCGCCTCCTGCGTCTCCGCGGGGAGGCGCCGGACCTTCGTGACCATGAGCTCCACGACGTTGTCGGTGAACCGCCTCGCCCGGATCCGCTCGAGGTCCCAGCGCCACTTCTCCTCGCGCGCGTCGTACTCGAGGAGGTGCTCCTGCTGCAGCGTGGCGAGGAACTGGATCGCGAAGAACGGGTTCGCGCCCGTCTTCTCGCGGACGAGCGCGGCGAGCGGGGCCACCTGCTCGGGCCCGCCGTGGAGCGCGGCCGCGACGAAGGCGGTGAGGTCACGGTCGGTGAGGGGTCCGAGCACGATCTGCGACACGCGCGCGCCGGCTCCGCGCGCCGCGAGCAGCGCGCGAACCGGATGAGAGGGCCCGACCTCGTTCTCCCGGAACGTCCCGACGACGAGCAGCGACCGCGGCTCGGGGTTCGTCACGAGATCCTGCAGCAGCGCGAGCGTCGCAGCATCCGCCCACTGGAGGTCGTCGAGCGCGAGGGTGAGCGGTCGGCCTGGCCGCGCGAACACGCCGATGAAGCGCCGGAAGACGTTCGCGAAGCGGTCGCGCGCCTCGGCGGGCGCCAGCTCGGGGACGGGCGGCTGCCGGCCCGTGACGAGCTCGAGGGTCGGGATCACGTGGACGACCAGCTGCGCGCTCGGGCCGAGGATGTCCAGGCGCCGCCGCCACTCGGTCACCTGCGCCTCCCCGAGCGCGACGATGTCGAGCACGAGCTCACCGAAGGCCTGGACCAGCATCGAGTACGGCACCTCGCGATCGTGCGGATCACACTTGCCCGCCGCGAACAGGCCGCGCTCCTGGACGATCGCCTTCTGCAGCTCGCGGACGAGCGACGACTTCCCGATGCCCGCGTACCCGGAGACGAGCACGAGCTCGGAGGCGCCCGTCCGCGCGATGCGATCGAGCGCGCCGACGAGCGCGGCGATGTCGGCGTCGCGCCCGTAGAGCCGATGATCGAGCTGCAGGCGATCGGGCAGGTCCCGTGCGCCGAGCGGGAACGGCGCGATCGCGCGCCGGGCGCGCCACTCCTCGCTGCAACGCTCGAGGTCGCGCTGAAGCCCGCGGGCGGTCTGGTACCGGTCCTCCGCCATCTTCGCGAGGAGCTTCGTCACGATCGCGGCGACCACCTCGGGCACTGCCGGCTCGAGCTGCGATGCGGACGGCGGCGGGCGGGCGACGTGGCAGTGAATCCACTCCAGCGGGTCGCGGGCCTCGAACGGTAGCCGGCCCGTCAGCAGCTGGAAGAACGTGACGCCGAGCGCGTAGAGGTCCGATCTCGCGTCCACCGCCCGGTTCATGCGGCCCGTCTGCTCGGGCGACAGGTACGGGAACGATCCCTCGATGAGCGTAGGGGGGCGCGCGGACTCGACCAAGCGGGGGAGGCGCGTCGCGAAGCCGAGATCAGCGAGCTTCACCTCGAGCGTGGCGGGTGCGACGAGGACGTTCTCCGGCTTGAGGTCCCTGTGCACGAGGCCATCCTCGTGGAGATCCGCGACCGCGCTCGCGATCCGGATCGCGAGCGCGAGGAACTTCTCGACGGGGACCGGGCCGGGGAATGCGCGGGTGAGCGGCAAGCCGCCGAAGTCCTCGAGCACCAGCGTAGGCAAGCCCTGGTGCACCTCGAGCGCGAGCGGCCTCACCACGCTCGGGAGGTGCAGCGATCTCCCCACCTCGAACTCGCGCCGCTGGTGATCGAGCGCCTTCGAGCCGGCACGGCCGGGCTCGACCACCTTCAAGATCACCGGGACACGATCCGCGATCCCCACCGCGCGATATAGCGTGGTGCCGCCCCGGTCGTACAGAATCTCCGCGACCGTGTACTTGGGCTGCGCCTGCATCGCGCGTTCTCATAACGAACTGGCGCCACGCCCTGCCGACGACCCGAGCCGCTCGCCTACCGCCCGCTCGGCGGCACGGTATGACCCGGTGAGGTGACTCCGAGTAGCCGGCGGGGCTGCCGGGGCGTTCGTGGCCGGGCGTCGCCATGTTGACCCAAGGAAACCGGGCGGGGGGTCATGGCTGAGGCTGCCGAATGCTCCGTGCTCGTCATCGACGACGACGCGGACATCTGCGAGGTCATCCAGACGGTCCTGGAGCTGAACGGGTACCAGGTGATCACTGCCCGGGATGGCGTCGACGCGCTCGCGAAGCTCCGCGGCGGCGCGCGCCCGTCGCTCATCATCCTCGACCTCATGATGCCGCGCATGAACGGCGTGCAGTTCCGGGCCGAGCTCGAGCACCTGCTTGCGACCGTCGAACGGGTGCGGCAGCCGGCCGACGCGGCGCCTTGACCCTATTCACGAGGAGGCGACGTGTCGAGCCTGGTCAAGCGGTGGATCTGCGCGCACGGCCCTGGTCAGGGCGCAAGAGTCGCGGGCCCGCTGTGGGGAGCGCCACACCCCGCGCACCTGTCCGCACATGACGGGTAGAGGCGTGCTGCGGGACGTCGTTCCGCGGCGGATTGCCGCGGGGGGACGCCGAGTTGCTCGGGCGTGACGCCGAGCTGGACGTGGGTCCGCGCGCGGCGCCTACACGCGCGCACGCTCGAGACGCCGACCTGTGCGCGAGCCGCCCCTCCTCGCACCGCTGCCCACTTGTCAAGCCAGGTTGCGTCCTGACAGGGCGAGCGTGTACCTCGTTTATGGTATGCGAGCGCACGCCAGAGTCCTCGTCCCCCTGCTGGCCGTCCTTGCCCTCCTCGCCTACGGCGCCACCGCGCTGCTGAACCGGGCCGCCCGGAGCTGGTTCGAGCGCGACGTCGCCACCAGCGCGCGGCTGGCGGTGAGCGGCGCCCGCGACGCCCTCGTGACCCGGCTGGCCGCGGAGGACCGCCGCCGCCTCGGCACCGCCCTCGACGCGCTGGTGCGCGACGAGCACATCGTGGGCGCTGCCGCCTGCGGCACCGCCGGCGAGAGCCTCGCCCGCACGCGCGGCCTGCCCGCCGCGTTCGGCTGCGCCGCCGTGGCGGCACGCGGCGGAGGCGCGGCGCGCGACTTCGACTTCTCGGACGTCCTCGAAGACGACCTCGCGGTGCGCGTCAGCGTCGTCCCGCTCTGGGAGGGAGACGAGCCGCTCGGGAGCATCGTCCTCGTCCACGACATGAGCTACGCCGCACACCGCGAGAGCTCGATGCGGCAAATCACGTTCGCGATCTTCGCCGTCGTGGCGGTGCTCGCGGCGATCCTCACGGTCCTCAGCCGGCGCGTGTCGTGGCTCTCCTGGACCGACGAGCTCCGCCGCGTCCTCTTCCTGAGCCGTGGCTCGCGCACGGCGCGCTCGTCGCGCGGGCCTTTCCAGCCGCTCCTCGCCGACGTTCGCCAGATGGCGGCGGAGCTCGCGAGCGAGGAGTCGCGCGCGAGCGGAGGGCAGTGGTCCGCCGAGCGGCTGCAGCGGATGCTGCAGCGATCCTTCGTGGGAGAAGGCATCGTGGTCGTCGCGAACCGCGAGCCTTACCTGCATCAGCGCCAGCCGGGCGGCGGCGTACAGGTCGTGCGACCGTCGAGCGGGCTCGTGACTGCGCTCGAGCCGGTGATGCGCGCCTGCTCGGGCACCTGGATCGCGCACGGGAGCGGGAGCGCCGATCGCGAGGCGGTCGATCGCGACGACCACGTGAGTGTTCCGCCGGGCGAGGACTCGTACACGCTGCGGCGGGTGTGGCTCTCGGAGGACGAGGAGCGCGGCTACTACTACGGCTTCTCCAACGAAGGGCTCTGGCCGCTGTGCCACGCGGCGCACACGCGGCCGACGTTCCGCGCCGCGGACTGGCGCGAGTATCGTCGAGTGAACGAGCGGTTCGCGGACGCGGCGTGCGCGGAGGCGACCGGCCCCGACCCGATCATCCTGGTCCAGGATTACCACTTCGCGCTCGTGCCGGCGCTCATCCGTAAACGGCTCCCGCGGGCGAACGTGATCACCTTCTGGCACATCCCGTGGCCCACCGCGGAGCAGCTCGGGACGTGCCCGTTCGCGAAGGAGCTCCTCACCGGACTGCTCGGGAGCTCCGTGCTCGGCTTCCACACCCAGCTCCACTGCAACAACTTCCTCGAGTCGGTGGATCGCTTCCTCGAGGCGCGCATCGATCGCGAGGGTCAAGCGGTCGTGGTCGGCGGCCGCGAGTCCCTGGTCCGCAGCTATCCGATCTCCATCGACTGGCCGAACCGCGTCGCGGAGGCGGTCGCGCCGGCGGCGGACTGCCGCCGGACGGTGTTCGAGGAGCTCGGCCTCGAGCCCGACGCGCTCCTCGGCGTGGGCGTCGATCGCCTCGACTACACGAAGGGCATCGAGGAGAGGCTCCTCGCGGTGGAGCGGCTCCTCGAGCGTTTCCCTCACCTGCGCGGGCGGTTCACCTTCGTTCAGCTGGCGGCGCCGAGCCGGACGCTCATCGAGCGGTACCAGCTGCTCGACCAGAGCGTGGAGGCGCTCACGGTCCGGATCAACGCGCGGTTCGGGTCCGGCCGGTACCGGCCGATCGCGCTCCTGCGGGCCAATCACGCGCCCGAGGCCGTGTTCCGGTTCCTGCGCGCCGCCGACGTCTGCTACGTGAGCAGCCTCCATGACGGGATGAACCTGGTCGCGAAGGAGTTCGTCGCGGCGCGCGACGACGAGCGCGGCGTGCTCGTGCTGAGCCGGTTCACCGGCGCCGCGCGCGAGCTGACCGAGGCACTCATCGTGAACCCGTACGACCTCGAGGAGGCGAGCGCCGCCCTCGCCACCGCGGTCGCGATGCCCGCCCGCGAGCAGCTGGAGCGGATGCGCACGATGCGGGGCCACGTCGCCGAGTTCAACGTCTATCGCTGGGCGGGGCGGATGCTCGCCGATGCCGCGCGCGTGCGGCAGCGGGGTCGCCTCTCGGATCGGCTTTCGATGGGTCTTCACACGGTTGAGGAGGTGCACGGATGAACTCCATCTTGTCGGCGAACGGCCGCGGCGTTCTCGAGGATCTCGCGGCGCGGCGCGCACTGCTTGCATTCGACTTCGACGGAACGCTCGCGCCGATTGTCGGCGACCGCGCCGCGGCCTGCGCGCCGAGCGCGACGCGCCGGATGTTGCGAGCGCTCTCGCTCCTGTATCCGTGCGCGGTCGTCTCCGGGCGCGCGCGGGCCGACCTCGCCAGGCGCGTCGACCGGATCCCGCTCTTCGCGGTGGTCGGCACCCACGGCGCCGAGCCGGGATTCGGGAAGCTCGATCGGACGCGCCGCGCCCAGGTCCTATGCTGGGTGCGCACTCTGAAGAAGGACCTCAGCCTGTTGCCCGGCATCGACATCGAGGACAAGTGGTTCTCGGTCGCGGTGCACTATCGGCACGTCCCGGCGCGCGCCTCGGCCCGCGCGCTCGTGACGGCGGTCGCGTCGTCGCTGGAGGGGGCGCGCGTCTGCAGAGGCCACGCGGTGGTCCACGTCGTTCCGCGCGATGCCCCCGACAAGAAGGCCGCCGTCCAGGAGGTGCTGCGGCGTGCCGGACCACGCCCGGTGCTCTACGTGGGCGACGACCGCACCGACGAGGACGTCTTCAGCTCGGTCGACGTCGGCGTGCGCGTCGGGAGGACCGCGCGCTCCACTGCGAGTTGGTACCTCGCGGCGCAGGGCGCGATGGACGACCTGCTCCGCGCCCTGCTCGCGGCACGCACGCGCGTCGATGGCCGCGGCGCTCGCGCCGACGGGCTCGTGCTCGCGGTCGGCGATTGACTCAGGTGCGGTAGCCGACCCGCAGGCCGCCCCAGTGGCGGCCGCCCACCAGGACCGGGGCCGACGCGTCCTTCATGAGGGCGAACTGCCCGCCACCCATGTCGCGCCGGTAGCACTGGATGAGAAAAGGGGCCGTGTTCCGCGCAGCCGCCAGCCCTACCCGGTCGTCGAACATGCGCCGGTTGCGGCAGTTGGCCTTGTTCCATTCGGGATCGGCGCGCTGCCGTTGGGAGAACTTGGCATTGTGTGTCGGCAGGTAGCCGTTCCGGTCCACTGCCACCACGAAGATGACGCCTGGCACCGCGGTGAGCGGAGGCTCGAGGAGGGGCGGCAGGAGCCGGTCGGTCAGCGCCGTGAAGCGGGTGGTGACCTGCTGCGGGTCGGTGCCCGGGATGGGTACGTAGCGCTCGTCGAAAAGCTCCTGGACCGTTGCCCGGCCCTCGCGGATCTCGCGTTCCAGCAGGTTTCCGACCTCGGCGGCCAGCCGCATGGCGAGCTCGGCGAACCGCCGGTCCACAGTGTCCACCCCGGTGTCGGCGGACAGGCCGAGGATGCGCTCCGAGAGTTGCATCAGCCCCCCGAGCCTCTCGCTCACGACGGCCAGCTGCTGGCTCGAGACCTCCACGCCCTCGTCCAGGGCCTGGACGTTCTCCAGGAAGCCGGAGACGCGCGTCCCCACCTCCTGCGCGCCTCTGCCGATGCGCTCGGCGCGCTGGTCAATCTCGGCGGTGGACTTGCCAACCAGCTGCGCCAGCGCGGCGATGGACTGGGCACCCGCCCCCACCGCCTCGGCCCGCTGCTTGCCGCGCTGGCTCGCCTCGACGAGCTGGCCGGCAACGGTGGCGAGCGCCTTGAGCGAGGCATCCACCTTGCGGGAGGCGTCCTTGGTCTGACTGGCCAGGGACCGAACCTCTGCCGCGATGATGGCGAAGCCGGCGCCGCGGACCCCGGCGTGGACCGCCTCCACCGAGGCGTTGATGGCCAGGATGTTGGTGTGGCTGGCGATGCCCTCGATGCCGGCTGCGGTGGCTGCCACCGTCTCCAGCGAGCCGCGCAGCTCGTCGAGGCGGGCGGCGGTGGTCTGCACGATCTCCACGAGGCCGCCGATGTCGCTGAGGGTGGCGTCCACCTTGACCCGCGTCGAGGTCACCTCGTCGGCCATGGCGCGGGTGACGGCGCGCGCCGAGGACGCGGCCTCGCCGATGGCCCGGCCGCGCTCCAGCACCTGGAGCGCAGTGTCCCGAAGGGCGTGGAACTCCGCCGCCTGAGCCGTGACCCGCGTCGACACGTCCTCGATGAAGCCTGCCACGTCCACCAGCTCCATCCCGAGGCGACCGCCCTCGTTGGCGATGGCCTTGATGAGTTCCTGCGAGGAGTTGCTGGGCCCGTCGGTCATGTCGGCTCGTGCTTGGCGCGGCTCGCGGCGGGCCGGTGCATGGTCCCAGCCTACCAGACAGCGGGTAGCGGCCGTCGCGGAGGCCGGATGACCGGGCGCCCGGCCGTGCCGCATCACTCCATGTCGGCGTCGGACGGCTTGTGCCACCCGCGACAGGCGACCTCAGTTTCATCAGCACCGCCGTGACCGACCACGGTCTTGGCGGTCCAGAAGGGTGGCATGTCGATCCGGCCCAGGCCCGTTCGTCGCCTGATCGAAAACCCACAGGAGGAGCCATGAAATACCTGACGTTCATCCGTCACTCCGAGTCGTACCGCGAGTCCCCGCCCCCCGCGGCGCTGATGGAAGCCATGGGCAAGTTCGTCGAGAAGTCGTTCAAGGACGGCACCCTCGTCGACACGGGCGGTCTGCTGCCGAGCAAGGATGGCGCCCGCGTGCGGCTCGCAAGCGGCAAGATCACCGTCACCGACGGACCGTTCCCCGAGAGCAAGGAGGTCATCGGCGGCTGGGCCATCCTGAAGGCGGACTCGAAGGCCGAGGCGATCCGGATCGCGACCGAGTTCATGGAGCTGCACCGCAAGTACTGGCCCGGGTTCGAGGGCGAGTCCGAGGTGCGGCCGATGTTCGACCCCGGCATGGGTCCGTAGCGCTCGGTCAGGGGATCGGCGCAAAAGATTACTTACAACGGTTGCTTGCGCCCGGGCGCTGCCCCTTTCGGCTGACGAGCCGCCACTCCACATCCATGCGCTGACGCGGCGCGCTGCGCGTCCTCTTCAACCCTGTGTATTCGTTCACCGATCGTCATAGCGACCACGGAGTGCGCTCGGGTGGCACCCATCTCGCACTGTCGTCGATTGAGGCGACTGACATGCTCGGAAACATGAAGACCGGCACCAAGATCCTGGCTGCGTTCGGACTTGCAATCGTCATCGCTACCTTGGTCGGCGCGGCGGGCTACGCCAGCGCCGACCGCATCGGGCAGCGGCTCGAGGAGGTTGCCAGCCAAAAGTTCCCTGCGGCAATGGCGCTCAACACCATCGAAGAGGCTCAGACCGCGGTGGCACGCGGGATCAACACGCTCCAGCTCCGCCGAGCCGACTCCGAGCTGCGACAGAGCGCACGGGCCGGGATCGACGCTGCGTGGAAGCGGATGGACGGGTCCTGGCGCGCGTTCGAGCAGCTCCCGCACGGCGACGAGGCGCTGCGCCTGTGGAAGGCCGCGCAAGGGCCCTGGGGCGAGTGGCGCCAGGCAGCCGAGCGCGCGATCGAGGGCGTCAGGGAGCACGAGCGGCTCGTCGGGCAGGGCGTCGCGGCCGATGACTCCAGGGTTCAGGCGCTCGATGCGCAGGACTGGAAGAACTACCAGGAGGCGCGCCGGCCCTTCGCAGCCGCGGAAGCGGCCCTCGTGGCCGTCATCGATCAGAGCGCGAAGGATGTGGAGCTGGGAAAGAAGGCCGGTGAGGAAGCGGTGAAGACCGGCGCGGTGGTGATGCTCCTCTCGATCGCGCTCGGCGGCATCGTCCTGCTCCTCATCGGCGTCGCCCTGGGTCGGTCCATCGACGGGAACATTCGAACGCTCCTCGCGGAGGCGGGCAAGCTGACCGCCGCCGTCGAGGCGGGCGAGCTCGACCTGCGCGGCGATGTCAGCGCGGTGAATGCCGAGTTCCGACCCATCGTCGAGGGCGTCAACCAGACCATCGAGGCCTTCGTGAAGCCCATCGAGGTCACGGCCGAGTACATCGACCGCATCTCCAAGGGCGACCTGCCTCCCAAGATCACGGACGATTACCGGGGCGACTTCAACACCATCAAGCAGAACCTGAACCAGTGCATCGACGCGGTGACGGGGCTCGTCGGCGACGCGGACGCGCTCGCCCAGGCCGCCATCGCGGGACGGCTGACCACGCGGGCGGACGCTTCGAAGCACGAGGGTGACTTCCGCAAGATCGTGGAGGGCTTCAACGGCACCCTCGATGCGGTGATGAAGCCCATCAACGAGGCCGCGCAGGTACTGGAGTGCCTCGCCCAGCGCGACCTGCGGGCGCGCGTGAAGGGGAGCTACCAGGGCGACCACGCCAAGATCGCGGAAGCGCTGAACGCCTCGGCCGGTGCATTGCACGACGCGATGGCACAGGTGGCGGAGGCGGTGAACCAGGTCTCTGCGGCCTCCACCCAGATCGCTTCCTCGAGTCAGGCGGTAGCGAGCGGCGCCTCCGAGCAGGCGAGCTCGCTCGAGGAGACGTCCTCGAGCCTGGAGTCGATGTCGAGCATGACGAAGCAGGCCGCCGACAGCGCTCAGCAGGCCTCCGTCCTGGCCAGCACCGCCAAGGGCGCCGCCACCGAGGGCGCCACCGCCATGGAGCAGATGACGGTCGCCATGGGGAAGATCAAGACCTCGGCGGAGGGCACGTCCCAGATCATCAAGGACATCAACGAGATCGCGTTCCAGACCAACCTGCTCGCGCTCAACGCCGCGGTCGAGGCGGCCCGGGCCGGCGAGGCCGGACGCGGCTTCGCGGTGGTGGCCGAGGAGGTCCGGTCGCTGGCGCTGCGCTCCAAGGAGGCCGCCAACAAG
>WNGL01006724.1_pt1 | contig 13524 bp, 9 predicted proteins | sample 5400591 | NCBI WGS metagenome assembly WNGL01 (sample SAMN13153377, study PRJNA577476) | soil metagenome | isolation source: 80 cm soil or saprolite under Garry oak tree replicate 1 | place: USA:California | collected 2016-06-15
AAAACCAGTGTGGTGGCCGGTCTGATTGCCGCTCTGCCTGAATACCCATGGCATGCCATGAAGATCACGCAATTCGGCCACGGCGTGTGCTCTCGCAACGGCGAGCTATGCGATTGTGCGACCGACGATCATAGCTGGTCAATTTCCGAAGAGCGAGACCGATCGGGCGAATCAGATACATCTCGATTCCTGGTTGCCGGGGCGACAAAGGTCTGGTGGGTCAGAACCCAGCAGGGCCGTCTCGCCGAGGCCATGCCTACGATTCGGCGCAGATTCGCGGAGTCGGAAAATGTAATTGTGGAGTCCAACAGCATTCTGAAGTTCATCCGGCCCGATGTCTATTTGACCGTTCTGGATCCCGCGGTCGAAGATTTCAAGAAATCCGCCCAGGAATTCATGGATCGCGCCGACGCAGTGATTTTGCACGACGGACACGGAAACCCGGCATGGCACGGCATTTCATTGAAGGCTGTGGAGGGATGTCCCAGCTTTCGCGTGCGACCTCCGGACTATGTCACGTCAGAGATTGTGAATTTCGTGAAAGGGAGGTTGAAAGATATCCCAGCTACCAAAACCTCAGCATGAATGCCGCTCATTCACTTGCGTACATCGCGATGATGCGCTCGATGGCGCGGCGGCAGACGGCACAGAAGGAATCGTGCCGGGTAACCATGATGCAGTTTTCTTGTGGACGGTAGTAGCCATGAGCTTCATAATTGGCCCCTTCAAAGGCGCCAACATTGCGCGAATATTTATCGGCGGCCAGCAATTCGTCTTCTTTTTTTCTCTCTTCACGGAAGAGAGCATCCATTTCTGATTCGGGCCGATTATGTTCCCGAATCTGCCGCCGCTGCTCTTGAATCGCACGCCCGTAGTTTTCAAAATCCTGCTTGCGCCAAGGCGTCGGAATGGGCGTACCGCGCGTGACCAAATCTTTCCATTTCAAATTCGCCGGATCAAGCAGCGCCGTGACATTCGGCTCCCAAGGCTCGATCCGCCGGCTCGCAGGCGCGTAAGCGACCTGCGAAGTGTAATACTCATCCGCCAACCCCGCGAAGTGATGCCCGAATTCATGTACGAAAACATACGAAGACCACTCACTGTCGGCTGCGACGGTCGCATACAGATTGAATATCCCGCCTCCTCCGTAGGTCTTTCCGTTTACCAGAATCTCGATGAATTCATAAGGCGCAAAGGAGGCAACATCGCGCATTGAACGATTGTCGGTAGTCAGAATGTAGCGCTCAGTATCGAAAGTGTCATATGTGGTTCCCAAAGGAGAGCGATGATGAACTCCGCCCGAAGGACGCGATACGCCCGATTCTTCGGCTGCCGGACATAGCCCCCACACATTAAATTTCTGACGTTGCTCGCGAAAAGGTGGGGCGGCAAAAAGAATTTCTGTGAACCGGCGCGCATCCTGCTCAAATTTAGATCGTTCGGCGGCGGTGTATCCGTCGCCCAGGATCAAAAGATCCACCTTGGTTGTGGGATCCCCGTTTTCTTGAATTACCAGCAGCGTACCTGGAGGCGGCGGACGCGAAGTGTCGATGAATTTGTCTTTAGGATCAAGGGTCGTCGACCAGACTTCGCGAAAATTGCCTTCGTCTCGTTTCTTCAAAATGATTTTTACTGGCGCAGAGGGAGCAGGGAAGCGCAATGATTCGGAAAAAGTCCGATTCACAGTCTTGGCCTCATCTGTTGTTACCCACTCACCAAAGATAGAACTGAATCCACGCGAATAGAGCAGGCGGCCATCGGCCTTATCGCGCACCTCAAAAAAATAAGCGCCGAGATTGGTGTCATCCCACAACTTGGCCGGGTTTCCAGGCCATGGCAGAGGTTCTAGGACGATCCGGTCCACGCTGAATATTTCCTGGGTTGAATTTCCAGTGTGGAAATAGTCGAGGCGCATCGTCCCCGGCTGAGCGTAGACACACGAGGCGACGGCTAGAAAAACAAGAACTCGCAGCAGCTTGGAAATCATTGCTGAAATTCTACAAGGTCGAGAGTCCGCCGACGATGCGTAGGGCGTCAGGGGCTAACAATGGGTGGACTTGGAGGGCCTTTCTCACTCTTGTCGCGTGGTTCATCCTCTTCGGTTCGAAGCGGCGTTAGGGGCTTTTCCGGCTTGCCGTCGGGTGCGGCTACAGGACGGGCCTTGACTGTCTTACCTGATGTTTTCTTCAACTCTTTCAATATGTCGTCCTTGTCGCGGCCGGCATAGTCGCGGGCAAAGCGGGTGAGAGCTTCGGTCAGGATGTCATGATGATGCAGATTATCCAGTCCGCTCTCGCGTGTGATATTGAGCCAAAGGCGGTGGACCAGGTGTACGTCTTCCGTTTTCATGGAAGGGGTGTGAGGACCTATGTGGAAAGTGTCCACCTTCATGTCAGGACGGACGATCTGCAAAACAAATTGCCGCTTGGGCTCGGGCGTAGCTTCCCAGGCATGGCCCAGTTCGAAGGCCTGTTCCTGGGCGGTCATTTTGCTGGAGAGGCCGGAGACTACGGCTGAAGATTCCAGGTTGATGGCAGTCTGCACGATGGCCGACCATACATCGCGAGCGGGCACCACCAGCAGGGAGATGTGTTTGCCGAAACTCTCTGCAACGGATACGGCGCGGGTGAATAGTTTTTGTTCGTAGTCGCTGAAGATTTGTTCGGTGGCAAGATCATAGGCCGCGGCGCCGAACTGGCTGACGCGAGCGGACATCACGACGATGTCCTGTTCCTTAGTGTCAATCCGTTCCAAGGCCCACTTCAAGTGGCTCAGGGTGTTGTAATCGCGGATGGTCACCAGCAAGTTTCCAGGACGTATTCCCAAACGGCCTCGGTCGACTGTGTCGCTCTGCAGCAACTGAAAGTGTTCCTGCATCTGCTGTTCTGCCAGGGCGTGCTTACGGCGGTTGACCTTTTCGGAAACTGTGAAGATCAGGAAAAACACGGCGGCAAATGAAACGCCGGCCACGGTTGCAATCGATTTGGTAAAAAGATTTACGATCGCGGTCGAGAACAGAACCAGAAAAACAGAAGCCAGGCCGAATGGAATCTCATGTCCCGCAATCGTGAAATTCGGAGGAACCTTCCAGCCGCGTTCTCCTTTGTACTTATGACGCAGAACCAGCATGGCCAGGCTGTTGAAAGTGAAGCTCCAGATGACGCCGAATGCGTAGGCCTCACCCAGTACATACACATTGCCCCGACTGGCGAGAATCGTGAACAACTGGAGAAAGACGACCAGATTCACAATGCGGTAAGTGGTTCCAAAACGTGGATGCGGCCTCCTGAACCAGTCGGTGAGCACTCCATCTTCCGAGACCCGGTTTAAGACGCCATTGGAGCCGATGATGGCGGTATTCACTGCTCCTGAAAGAATCAAGAATCCAACCACCACCACAAAAGCTCGGAACAGCAGCCGCAAAATCTGCGGGCCCCACAGGTTCATCGCGAGGCCGGCGATCAGGTTGTCTTTGTAAACGGGAATCCGCACCGAGTCGGGAATGATCATTACGAACAGCAACGCGGTCAGACCGGTGAATACGAAGCTGTAAATAGCGATGATGATGGCGGCACGTTTCAGGTTCTTCAGTTTGGGATGGGCTAGCTCGCGATTGACCTGGGCGAGGGATTCCTCGCCGCTCATGGCTAACACCGAGTGCCCGAAGGCGATCAATATGCCAAACAGACCAAACATTCCGGCCAGGTTCTGGCCTTGGAAGGTGTGCTTCAGGAAGCCCAGCGCTTCTGGACTAAATTTCAAATTTGCCGGCACCGGCAGCGGAACTGGCTGGTAGCCGGTTTTCATCAAGGTGAGCGCCGACCAACCCAACAGCAGCACGACCATCACAGTCGTGATTTGCATCACGCGAAGCGCTTTTTCGCTGGATTCCTGGATGCCTTTGGTGTTTTGCCACCAGAAGTATCCCGTCACCAGGACCGCAAATACGACGGCGGTCCAACTTTCGTTGACGTGAGGTGTGCCGTTTTTGAACATGGCATGAACGGCACGCGGAACCCAACCGTGGGTGTCGGCGATCAACATGGTGTCGTTGATCAGGCCGGCGATGTACTGTCCTGCGGAGACGCCTGAGATTGGACCCGTCAGGATGTAGTCGAACATCAGAGCGGAGACGCTGATCTTGGCCAGCGTGCCGCCCAGCGCTTCCTTGACCACTCGGTAAACGCCGCCGCGGACAAACATGGAACAACTCTCCACGTACACTGCCCGCACACAGAAGGAGAACAGCATCACGCCCAGGATGAACCAGGGGGCAGACTTACCGACCGCTTGTTCGGCGATGCCAGCCGCGTAAAAGGCTGAGGAGCCAAGATCGTTCAGCACAATCGCGGCTGCGCGCCAATAGGAGATGAAGGTCAGCATCACCGAAGTCGCGACCACAATGCGGACGCGATTCGCGGTCGAACCGGCGGGTTGGAAAGGAGAGCCCATTCCCGAGGAGAAGTATTAGTGTCGCTGGATTCGTTCGCTCGTTAGAGTCCGATGTTCCCAACGCCCGTCGGGACACGCACGATGGTCGAATCGACTCCCGCGTACGAAGATCACAGATTCAGGACAATGATAGCGAATAATCCCATCCGGCACTAATGTTAGCCCAGACGCCGAATACGCAATTAGCGGAAAAAACCGATGTGGGCTATGTGGGAGTCAGAGAAGGAACCCGGTTTGTTATGCTTGCCATGTGCGGCAGATTCACAAGAATGCCTGGTTCCTGGTCCTGCTGTCGGCTGGTTTACAGATCGCAATTTTTCCCCTTCCCAATCAATACATGCTCTGCTGGGTGGCGATCGCGCCGCTGTTCATTGCATTGCAGCGGGCGCGGGTGCCGAATACCTTGCAGGTAAGCGAAGGCATCAAGCTTTATCCAGCCAGCCCTGGTCAAGCGTTTCTGCTGGCATACGTGTGTGGAATCTTGTGGTATGCGGGGACGTGTTATTGGATCTACAACACCATGCGTCAGTACGGCGGTGTGAGTGCACCCCTTGGCGTCGTCATCTTGATTCTCTTCAGCTTGTATCTGGCGCTTTACCACGGCGCATTCGGATTGCTGATCAGCCTGCTCACAGGAAGGACTTCGTTCAGCCGTCGCGCTCTTCTGCTGGGACCTGTGGTCTGGGTTGCAGTAGAACTGGCTCGGACGCGCATTACAGGCTTCCCGTGGGACTTATTGGGAATTACGCAGGTAGATAACATTCCTCTCGCCCGTATCTCCACCGTCGCCGGGGTATACGGTGTTTCATTCGAGATCATGGTGGTCAATATAGCGGTCGCTGCTGCTTTTCTCGTTCGCCGTGAAAAGCGTAAACCGCTTTTGCTGGCTGCTCTTGGGGCGGCTCTGGTTTTGCAATCCGGAAGGTGGGTTCCGGCCCCGCCGTTTCCTGCCGATCACCTCGCCCGTTTGGTGCAGGAAAATATTCCTGTGTTGGAGAATTCCGAGTGGACAAAGGAATACTTTGAGGGGACGTTGCGCGACTTGAGTTGGATCAGTCTGCATCCCACCAGCCTAAGTGCGGCGGGTGCAAACTCTGAAAACGCTTCACATCCGGACTTGATGGTGTGGCCGGAATCTCCGGCGCCGTTCTATACCAGTGATCCGGCGTTTCGTGAGGCCGTCAGCAACGTTGCGCGACAGGCGCAAACGTGGATGTTAGTCGGCAGCCTGGGTGTTCGCAACGCCGGTCAGACGCCGGAGCGAGTGACCGAGGTCTACAACTCCGCGGCGCTAGTCAGTCCCGCCGGCGAATGGGTTGGGCGTTACGACAAAGTGCATCTTGTTCCTTTCGGCGAGTATGTTCCTCTCAAACGTGTATTCAGCTTCGCTGGAGGATTGACTCAACAAGTCGGCGATTTTTCACGAGGCACTTCACGAACGCCACTGCAGGCTGGGAAAGACAAGATTGGAGTTTTCATTTGTTATGAATCCATTTTCCCCGACGAAGTCCGGCAGTTTGCCGCCAACGGGGCGCAAGTATTCGTGAATATTTCAAACGATGGCTGGTATGGCGATAGTGGTGCTTATGCGCAACACTTGAAACAGGCTCGTATGCGCACGATAGAAAACTCGCGATGGCTGTTGCGCGATACCAACACCGGAGTGACTGCTTCCATCGATCCCTATGGACGCGTTGTAGCGACGGTGCCGCGCAAGATGCGTGTTGTCCTGCAAGCTCCGGGTGCCTTGTCGGCCGGCACGACGTTCTATACTCGTCATGGCGACTGGTTCGCCTACCTGTGTGCGATAATTTCCCTGGGGGCGCTGCTCACGCGTCTACCATTCCGCACGAGGACGAAGCGATAGTCATGGTCGAAGAACTGGAACAGGAATACGCGGCTCTCAAGGACAAGGTCCACGACCTCCGGGAGTACCTTTGACACGTCCAAGCTGCGGCAACAGCTAACGGAAATCGAAAAGAAGGCCGCTGACCCGAATCTCTGGTCAAATCCTCAACAATCCCAGGTAGTAATGCGGGAGAAAAAGCGTCTGGAAAATGTGTTGGCTACGGACGCGGATCTCATCCGGCGTGGCGACGACATTTCCGCTTACTTTGAATTGGCCCGTGAAGGGGAGAACGTCGACGGTGAACTGCGTCGCGAAATCGACGCTTTGCGGCAGCTTGTGGATCGGCTGGAAACTGAGAGTCTGCTTTCCGGTGAAAACGATGCGCGCAACGCGATCGTGACCATTCACCCGGGGGCGGGAGGAACTGAATCACAGGATTGGGCTGAGATGCTGCTCCGAATGTATTTGCGCTGGGCTGAGCGGCAGGGATTCCAGACCGTGCTCTACGACTACCAGCCCGGCGAAGAAGCTGGAATCAAATCCGCTACCTTCGCGGTGAATGGTGAATACGCGTTCGGACTGCTGACCAGCGAGATTGGCGTGCACAGGTTAGTGCGCATTTCACCATTCGATCAAGCCAAGCGCCGGCACACGTCCTTCGCCAGCGTTTACGTGTCGCCGGAAATTGACGACAGTATTGAGATCATCATCAAGCCGGAAGAGTTGCGGGTGGATACTTACCGCTCCAGTGGCAAGGGAGGACAACACGTAAATACGACTGATTCCGCCGTGCGCATCAACCACCTTCCAACCGGGCTCGTCGCTAGCTGCCAGAACGAACGCTCGCAGCACAAAAACCGGGAGCGCGCTATGAGCATGTTGCGCTCCAAGCTGTACGAACATGAACTGGAAAAGAAACGCGCAGCCACCAAGAAGATCGAAGATTCCAAGCTGGATATTGATTTTGGGTCGCAGATTCGTTCGTACGTGCTGCAGCCTTACCGGATGATCAAAGATCACCGCACCAAGCTTGAAGTTGGGGACGTGGATCGCGTGATCGACGGCGACTTGCAGCCGTTCATAAGCGCCTATCTGCGCATGCGCCGAGGAGAGAAGCAGTAATGCGTGGCGCGGGACTCTCTGAACTTGGGGAACCGAGACGTTCAAAGAACCTCTGTGGAAAAGATTTCGAGTCAGACAGAAAGATAGCCTTTGGTAGTATCGGAAGCTTGGCAGGAGAATTTTATCGTTAGAGGTTTCGCAGAATGCCTCGCATGATCGATCTGATCCGTGCGTCGGCCGTGCCTTCCAACTTGATGCAGGCTGCGGCTCGCGGGGCTCTTGCCGTTCCGCCGGGAGAGATGATCGAAATACTGGTTTATCTGGCCACTCATAACAAAGTTTTTGGCCAGCAAGCACGGCTGACCCTGGCCGGCTGGGACGAAGTCTCGTCGCGAGCGGCTGCCTCGGATCCAAACACATCCAAGGAAGTGCTGGAATATTTCTTTTCAGCAAAGAACCTGCGACCGGCGCTGCTTCCCGCGATGCTGGAGAATCCTTCGCTAGCGGAAGGGACACTAGCTGATGGAGCGGGTTCAGCGTCCCGCGAAGTTGTAGAGACCATGCTGAAGAGTAGACGGATCAACCACTCTGAAAAGATATTGAGCTCACTCAGTTCGAATCCGAATTTAACTGGAATCGAAGCCTCAAACATAAAAAACAAGCTGGCGTCAGGTATGGTAGCGCCAGTGAGTTCGCAGGCGGAGGAAGACAGCGTGGAAGACGATGATGTGATGCCGGAAATAGCGGACGAGCCTGCCAGCCCGGAAGATGTGCTGGATGAAGCCCTCATGGCGTATTTTGCCGAGCACGAAAAAGAAATCACCGCCAACCAGGACAAACCCTTCCGGCCCATCGGCAGCTTTCAAGAGAATATTGCGTCCGGCTCGGAGGAACCGTTAGCTGCGGATCCAGAAGCCCCGATGGCGGCCGCTCCTGCCCCCGCACCTGCTCCGCCGGTCGCTGCCGCTGCAACCACAGAGGCAGCCACGGGTGTCAAGAAGGCGGCGGTCGTAAAAAAGAGTCATGATGAGGCACGAGGCAGCGCCTTGCAAAAGATTTCAAAGCTGGACGTAAAAGGGCGCATTCAGTTGGCGATGAAAGGAAACAAGGAGGAGCGTTCTATTCTCGTCCGAGATGGGACGAAGGTGGTTGCTCTGGCGGTGCTGGATTCGCCTAAGATCACCGACAGCGAAGTGGAAAAGTTTGCCAGCCAGAGAAACGTGCTCGAGTCCGTGCTTCGCGGCATTCCCTTGAAGCGCCGCTTCATGAAGCATTACGGCATTGTCCGCAACCTGGTGTTCAATCCCCGCACGCCCATCGATGTTTCGATTACGCTGATAAAGAATTTGCTGGTGCAGGATCTCAAGAACCTCTCCGGCAATAAAGAAGTTTCTGAAACCGTCCGGAAGTCGGCGCTCAGGCTTTTTAAGCAGAAGCTGGATAGCTCGAAGAGGGACTGAAGCTAGAGGTCTACATTGCCGGAATCGGATCCCATCACGGACTTGCTGAAACGCTCCCGGACAATTGCGGTGGTAGGACTCTCCAATAGTCCGTTACGGCCTAGCCACGGTGTCTCGGCGTACATGCAAACCCATCGTTATCGCATCATCCCGGTGAATCCTCACATCGACGAGGCTCTGGGCGAGAAGTCTTATCCATCGCTGCTCGATGTTCCAGAAAAGATTGATATCGTAAACATTTTTCGCCGTCCGGAATATGTGGAACAGATCGTCGATCAGGCGATTCAGCTCAAAGTTCCAGTAATCTGGATGCAGGAATCCGTCATCCATGAGAAGGCCGCAGAAAAGGCACGCAAAGCTGGGATTTTCGTGATCATGGACCGATGCATCTTGAAAGAACATCGGGCGCGCATCGCCTGATCTTTAGCGACGACCAAACTCCAAGCATCATGAAGTAAGCGGCATGGCGCGGATCATAATCACGGTCGCATCGTCGTGGAGGCCTGCTCCATTGGCAAAGGAACGTACGTCGGCGAGGATGCTCTCCTCAGATGCCTCGTGACACAAGACATGTTCCTGGAGGCGGGCGGTACCATATTCTTCGTCCGCGGGATTCACGGCCTCAGTGATGCCATCACTGTAAAACACTAGGCGGGAGTGCGCGGGAAGGTTCACATTCACTTCTGAGAAGCTGCCAAATCCGAGTCCAAGCGGCATGCCGCGTTCGTTGTCCAGGGAACGCGCGCCGAGATTGTCCACCAGAATCGGCCGCAAGTGTCCAGCATTGGCAAAGGTCAAAGTGCGGCTGGCTGGATCAAGCACCGCGTAAACCATGGTGACGAACTTTCCGGAAGGGATATCCTCAACCAGCAATCGATTCAAACGGGTCAGCACCTCACCGGGACTGCAGCGGGCTTCCGCCAGGGAACGCAGCATGCCCCGGGTTGACGACATGAGCAGCGCGGCGGCAGTGCCTTTGCCGGAGACGTCAGCCAGCACCAGTCCCCATCGACCATCATCGAGAGCGATGAAGTCGTACCAGTCTCCACCAACGGCGCCTGCGGAAATGCTCAGCCCTGACACTGCGAAGCCGGGAATGTATGGCGAACTCTTGGGCAGGAGCGCCTGTTGGATGATGCGCGCTTCTTGAGCGTCCCGCGTCATGGTTTCTCGTTCCGACCGTTCGTGCTTAAAGAGTTGGGCGTTATGCACCGCTACTGCCATGTGGCTGCAAAGGGCCTGCAGAAGTCGGAGTTGCTCGGCAGGAAAGGCGTCGAGCTCGTGATGCGAAGCGGTAAACACTCCGACTAAGCGTCCCTGGAAATTCAAGGGGATCGCCACTTCAGAGAGAGTGGCGTGTTCACATGCAATGTAATACTGATCTTTGCGGACATCGGGGGCATAGCGCATTTGGCCCGTGGCGGCTACGTAACCCACCATGCCTTCTTTGCCGACTTTAAGCCGCTGGCCTTTGTCGTGAAGGGTGCAGCCGTGGACGCCGGCTAACACCACTTCGGCGTTGGCCTCGTCGTGCAGATAGAGGTTAGCTTCGACGCATCCGAACGATCTGGCCACGTCGTTCACAATCTGGTCGATGAGTTGATCCAAGTCTAGGATTGACGTGATTTTCTGCGCCGCTTTTTGCAGCTTAAGCAAGTCCTCAACCTGCTCAATATGAAGCGGGCGAGCCACAGCGTGATCCAGTGGGGCTATGCGTGGACTAGTCGCCATAAGGTTAGCCTTCGGGGGATTCTACTAGTATGAGATGCCCAGCTGTATGTCTAAGATTCTGTTTTAGAATCCGGCTGCTTCGCGCTTGAAGAGCGGGAACGGCGGCTTTTGATTTCCTCCAGGCGCTGGCGAAGCTGTTTTTCCGCGCCTTCATTGGTGGGTTCGTAGTAGACGCGGTTTCGTAGATTGTCTGGCAGGCACTGCATGTCCGCAACTTTTCCCTGCACATCGTGGGCATACTGATAGCCCTGGCCGTATCCCAGGCCTTTCATTAATCCAGTTGGAGCATTGCGAAGATGAAGTGGGACAGGTTCGGCGGCGGTGTGTTCTACATCTTGCTGCACGGCGCCATAGGCCATGTACAGAGCGTTGGACTTCGGCGCGAGCGCCAGATAGACCACGGCTTGGGCGAGCGCCAGGTTACCTTCTGGCATGCCAATAAAATCCACGGCATCCCGAGCCGCCATGCAAAGCGAGAGCGCGTTGGGATCGGCAAGGCCGATGTCTTCCGCGGCCATGCGCACTACTCGACGCGCGACATACAGCGGGTCTTCACCGGCCTCCAGCATGCGTCCGAGCCAGTACAGCGCGGCGTCGGGATCGCTGTTACGCACGGACTTGTGCAGGGCTGAGATGAGGTTGTAATGCTCTTCACCAGCTTTGTCATACAGCAAGATCCGTTTCTGTACGGCATCCTGAACCATTTCATCTGTGATCTCGACACCGGATTCCTTGCCGGAACGTCCGCGGGCCAACGTGGCGGCGACCTCCAGGACGTTGTAGGCGCTTCGGGCATCGCCACTGGAGTAGGAAGCAATCTTTCGGAGTACTTCTTCGGATGCTTTCAGCTTCATCGTCCCTAAGCCGCGTTCTTCATCGGCTAAAGCGCGCTTGAGCAGGAGGACGACTTGGTCCTCCGTCAACGGCTTGAGTACGTAGACCCGCGTCCGGGAAAGCAGAGCCGAAATGATTTCGAAGGAAGGATTCTCCGTCGTCGCCCCAATCAGACGGATGTTGCCTTTTTCCACGTGAGGGAGAAATGCGTCCTGTTGGGCCTTATTGAAGCGATGGATTTCGTCAATAAAGACGATGGTGCGCGTTCCATATTGCCGTCCTCGTTCAGCCTCCGCCATTACTTGTTTGATTTCTTTGATGCCGACGAGCACTGCTGAAAACTCGATGAACTCTGCCTTGGTCATATGCGCGATGATTTGCGCCAGCGTAGTTTTTCCGGTGCCAGGAGGTCCCCAGAAGATGAGCGAGCCGGTATCGTCGCGCTCGATTTGGGTGCGCAGGGGCTTGCCCGGGGCGACCAGGTGTTCCTGGCCGACAAATTCATCCAGCGTGCGAGGACGCATACGGTCGGCCAGTGGACGAGTTGTATCACCGGGTTTGTCTGCCGGCGGGATGGATTGGAAAAGACTCATGGGAATTGTCGATTGTCGATTTACGAAGGGTCAGACATTGGTGGTCGGCATTCGACGATCGGAAATCGAAAATCGAAAATCGAAAATCGAAAATTTAAAATTTAAAATCATCCTCTCTTTCTTGCCGCCTCATACAGCACAATGCTGGCTGCTACACCAGCATTCACCGACTCCACGCGCGGGGAGTGAGGAATGACTACCAACTCGTCCATCTGCGAAACCAGGTCCCGCGGCAATCCCGCACCTTCGCTGCCTATAAAGATGACGAGGGGGCCGTCGAGCTTTGCCTGATTTAGTGGAACTCCTTTGTGGGACGAAGTACCGATCAGGCGCAGACCGTCCTCCCGAAAACGTGCCACGGCGTGGTTGAGCTTGGTTCGTGCCAGCGGCAGGCGAAAGACCGACCCGGCCGAGGCGCGAACCACTTTCGGATTGAAGGGGCTGACTGTCCCTTCACCCAGGACGACCCCAGCCGCATCGAAAGCATCCGCTGAACGTAGTATTGTCCCCAGATTTCCAGGGTCCTGAACTCCCGCGATTGCCAGCAAAGGGCCGGATTTCGCCTTGGCCAAGACATCATTCAGCGAAAATTCCTTCCAGCGAACCAGCGCCGCCACTCCTTGTGGCGATTCGCTCGGCACAGCAGTGGCGAACAGCTTATCCGGTAGGAGCAGGGTTTCCACATGCTCGCCGATTTGTGGCAAAAGGCGCTCAGCCTTATTTTCTGCGGATTGGCTGAAGAAGACGGCGCGAAAACGCAGGCCGCTGCGGATCGCTTCTTCGAGGATTCGAGTGCCTTCGATCGCGCAATAGCCATCGGACGTAGGTTCGCCACGCGCGAAGGCCTTGCGCAGCTCCTTGACTAGGGCATTGTGTCGTCCCTCGATACGCCGCAGACGGCCCTGATGGCTAGCAGTGTTGGTAGTCTTCACTTCGCGAGGTCCCGGCGAAAATCATACTCGCGTTTGGATGGTGGTGCAGAAGGCCGCAAAGGTTTCTAAACTGCAATCTCGGCTTGCGGCGCTTCCTCGTGGTATGTTAGCGTTCGCGGTTTCGAGACGTCCTATCAGAGGGAAGTGGTGTGCGCGCGGAAATTGTCAAGATTAATAGTCAGAAGCCGGAGTCATCGCTCATCCAGTATGCCGCCGACCAGATCCGAGCCGGCCAGGTATTGGGCATGCCCACGGACACTTTTTACGGGCTAGCCGCCGATCCGTTCAATTTGCGCGCGGTGGACCGGGTCTATGAGATCAAATCGCGGGCGCGGCACAAACCGCTGTCGTTGCTGATTGCCAGCACGGATGACGCCGAGGAGTTGGCCCAACCCCTACCGGACGAATTCTATGCGCTGGCGCGCCGTTTTTGGCCGGGTCCCTTGACCATCATTGTCCGAGCTTCTTCGCGGCTTCCGCTGAAAGTAACCGCCAACACCGGCAACGTTGCGCTGCGGGTTCCGAACTCCAAGATTCCTTTGGCGGTGGTGCAGGCGGCGAGAATTCCCATCACCGCGACCTCCGCGAATCTGAGTGGCGCGGCGGAATGC
>WNGL01006728.1_pt1 | contig 13522 bp, 13 predicted proteins | sample 5400591 | NCBI WGS metagenome assembly WNGL01 (sample SAMN13153377, study PRJNA577476) | soil metagenome | isolation source: 80 cm soil or saprolite under Garry oak tree replicate 1 | place: USA:California | collected 2016-06-15
CCCGGGCCGCCGCCACCCCGGCCGCGCACAGGCTCGCGCGGTGCGCGGAGGTGAGGGCGGGGCTCGGCGTCTCCTCGACCACCTTCTGGTGCCGCCGCTGGATCGAGCACTCGCGCTCCCCGAGGTGCAGAACACGCCCCTCGCCGTCCGCCAGCACCTGGACCTCGACGTGTCGCGGCCGCTCGAGGAGGCGCTCGAGCACGAGGACGTCGTCCCCGAAAGCGGCCCGGGCCTCGCGCCGCGACGCGGCCAGGGCGGAGGCGAAGTCGGCCTCGTGGGCGACCGCGCGCATGCCCTTGCCCCCGCCGCCCCGGGAGGGCTTCAGCAGGACGGGCCAGCCGATGCGGCGGGCCTCCGCCAGCAGGGTCGCGTCCTGCTGCTCGTCGCCGTCATAGCCCGGTACCACCGGGACCCCGGAGGCGGCCATGAGCCGCCGCGCGCCCTTCTTGTCCCCCATGCGCCGGTGCACCGGTCCCGGCGGGCCGATGAAGACGAGGCCCGCCGCCGCCACCGCGTCCGCGAAATCGCCGTTCTGGCTCAGGAAGCCGTAGCCGGGATGCACCGCGTCGGCCCCGGTCCGCTTGGCCGCCTCCAGGATCGCGCCGGCGCTCAGGTAGGAGCGCGCGGCCTCCGCGGGTCCGATGGCCACCGCTTCGTCGGCCACGCGTACGTGGAGGGCTTCCCGGTCCGCCTCGGAGAAGACGGCCACCGTCGGCAGGCCCATCACCCGGCAGGTGCGGGCCACGCGGACCGCGATCTCGCCCCGGTTGGCGATCAGGACCTTGCGGAAGAGGCTCATGCCAGCAGGTTCCCTCAGCGCACCCACGAGGGCTTGCGCTTCTCGAGGAAGGCCCGCATGCCCTCCTGGCCTTCGGCGGAGACTCGCATGTCCGAGATGCGCTCGACCGTGTAGCGCTGCACGTCCTCCACCCGCTTCCAGGCCACTTCGCGGATCAGGGCCTTGGCCTCGGCGATCGCGCGGGGCCCGGCCTGGAGCAGCTCCCGGACCCGGCCCAAGACCGCCGCGTCGAGGTCCTCGGGGGGAACGGCCGCGCGCACGAGGCCGATCTCAGCCGCGCGCACCGCCTCGAAGCGCTCGCCGGTCAGGAACAGCTCGCGGCAAGCCGACTCGCCGATCTTGCCCACCACGTAGGGCGCGATCACCGCGGGGATGATCCCGAGGCGCACCTCGGTGAAGCCGAACTGGGTGCCCAGGGCGGCCACCGGGACGTCGCAGGCCGCCACCAGCCCCGCCCCGCCCCCCAGCGCGGCCCCCTGCACGCGGGCCACGATGGGCTTGGGGGAGTTGTAGACCGTGAAGAAGAGGTCGGCCAGGGCCTGGGCCTCGCGGAGGTTCTCCTCGCGGTTGAAGTGGACGGCTGCCTTCATCCACTGCAGGTCGCCCCCCGCGCAGAAGGCGGGGCCGCGGCCCCCGAGCACGATCACCCGCACCGCGTCCACCGTCCCCAGGTCGAAGAGCGTCTTGCGCAGCTCGGTGACCATGAGGCCGTCGAAGGCGTTCCGCACCTCGGGCCGGTTGAGCCAGAGGCGGGTCACGGGTCCGTCGATCTCGAGCTGGAGCCGTTCGAGGTTCACGGCCTCCTCCTCACATGCGGAACACCCCGAAGCGCGTGTCGGGGATGGGCGCGTTCAGGGCGGCCGAGAGGCCGAGGGCGAGAACCGTGCGGGTGTCCGCGGCCGGGATGACCCCGTCGTCCCACAGCCGCGCCGTCGAGTAGTAGGGGCTTCCTTCCTCTTCGTACTTCGCGAGGATCGGCCCGCGCAGGACCTCGAGCTCCGCCGCCGTCATGGGCTTCCCCTGGCGCTCCCGCTGCTCCTGCTTCACCTGGCCGAGCACCGCGGCCGCCTGCTCGCCGCCCATGACCGAGATCCGCGCGTTCGGCCACATCCAGAGCTGACGCGGGCCGTAGGCCCGGCCGCACATGCCGTAGTTTCCCGCCCCGAAGCTGCCCCCGATGATCACGGTGAGCTTCGGCACCTGGGCGTTCGCCACCGCGTGGACCATCTTGGCCCCGTCCTTGGCGATGCCCTTCTGCTCGTACTCCTTGCCCACGATGAAGCCCGTGATGTTCTGGAGGAACACGAGGGGGGTCTTTCTCAGGCAGCACATCTCGATGAAGTGGGTGGCCTTGAGCGCGCTCTCCGAGAAGAGCACCCCGTTGTTGGCGAGGATGCCCACCGGGTAGCCCGCGATCCGCGCGAACCCCGTCACCAGGGTGGGGCCGTAGAGGGCCTTGAACTCCTGGAAGCGGCTGCCGTCCACGACGCGGGCGATCACCTCGCGCACGTCGTAGGACCGGCGGATGTTCCGGGGGACGATCCCGCCCAGCTCCTTCGGATCGTGGAGGGGGTCCGCCGGCTCCTCGACCTCCCAGGGGACCTCCTTGCGCGCGGTGAGATCGCCCACGATGTCACGCGCCCACGCGAGGGCGTGCTCGTCGTCCGTGGCGTAGTGGTCCGCCACCCCGCTGATCCGGCAGTGGACGTCGGCTCCCCCCAGCTCCTCAGCGCTCACCTCCTCTCCGGTGGCCGCCTTCACCAGGGGCGGACCGCCCAGGAAGATCGTCCCCCGCCCCTTCACGATCACCGCCTCGTCGCTCATGGCCGGGACGTAGGCCCCGCCGGCGGTGCAGGAGCCGAGGACCACGCTGACCTGCGCGATGCCCTTCGCGCTCATGCGCGCTTCATTGAAGAAGATGCGGCCGAAGTGGTCGCGGTCGGGGAAGACCTCAGCCTGGAGGGGCAGGAAGGCCCCGCCGGAATCCACGAGGTAGATGCAGGGCAGCCGGTTCTCCTCCGCGATCTCCTGGGCGCGGAGGTGCTTCTTGACGGTGACGGGAAAGTAGGTCCCGCCCTTCACGGTCGCGTCGTTGGCCACCACCATGACCTCGCGGCCGCGGACGCGCCCGATGCCGGTCACGATCCCGGCCGAGGGGGCGGCTCCGTCGTACATTCCGTGGGCGGCCAGGGCGGCGATCTCGAGGAAGGGCGTGCCGGGATCCAGCAATCGCTCGACCCGCTCCCGCGCGAGCAGCTTTCCCTGCTCGCGGTGGCGGCGCACCGCCTCCTCGCCGCCTCCCGCCCGCGCCTCCGCCAGGCGGCGGCGCAGGTCGGCCTCCAGCGCGTCCATGTGGGCGAGGTTCTCGCGAAAGTCCGGGGACGCGGGGTCCACGTGGCTCCCGAGGACCGGCATGGGGCCGAGTATGCCACGGGGCGGAGGCGCGAGCGCGCCGTCACCAGCGCAGGACGAGCGGAATCTCCGGCCGCAGGTCTGCGGCCTTGCCCGCGCTCTCCCCGTCGAACCCCAGGGTCATCAGGTACTCCGCCTCGGTGACGAAGGACACGACGCCGGCCGCCTCCGCCTGGCGGGCGGCCCGCGAGAGGGTGCCCGGCGCGGGGAGCCCGACCCTCGCCGCCGAGATCTCCCGGAACCCCGTCGCATGCGTGAGCGGCTCCCGGCCGATCGCGTCCGGGCGGCGCGCGAAAGGGATGTAGAAGAGCTCGGGCTCGCCGAGCGGCGTGCCGGTCGCGATCTCGATGGCCAGGCCCGGGGGCATGTACTGCGGATGATAGGACCAGCTCGCGAATGGCGGGTTGCGTTCGCGGGCTTCCGCGGAGGGCCGGAGTATGACCCCGAAAGGGCAGGCGTCCGCTTGCCGCTTGGACCATCGTTCCCACAAGCGGGTGGGGCGGGTGCGCTCGCTCTGCGCCTCCTCGGGATCGGCGACCCAGAGCAGCTCGAGATAGGCGTTCTGGAAGAAGAAGCGCCGGCTGGCCGTGCCTTGCCCGGGGTGCGTGTTCGACGAGCCCTCGGTGAGGCCCGCATCCGCGAGCCGCGCCGCCTCGGGCGCCCCGGGCGAGCAGCAGATGAACGCGTGATCGAGTTCTACTCGGGCACCCAGAACGGCTCACCGGCGGGGATGAACTCGATCGGGACTTCGGGGACGAACGCCCGGAGCCAGCCCGCGCATTCCTTCATGCCGAGCTCCTCGGAGACGTCGTGGCCCATCAGGATCAGGCCCTTGGGCTTTCCCTGCCCCACCGCATCGACGACGTGGAGCACGGCCTCCCACTCGGCGGACTCGCCCGCGACCAGCACCTGGACTTCGGGAGACTGGAGCGCCTTGATCTGCCACTCGCGACCGGATGCGCCGGGCAGGAACGCGACCTGGGAGACCCGCAGGCGGGGATCGCCCACGACCCGCAGGGTGCGGATGCCCAGTCGTTGCTTGATCTGCGCTGCCAGTGCCGCGAGCGTGGTCTCGGGGAGGCGGAAGCGGTGCGGCTCGTCCGCGCTCTGGAAGGCCGGCCAGCCCAGGGCCGCGACCATTCCCTTGAGGATCCCGTCGGGCTGACCGGGCGCGCGGTGCCAGTGATCGTGGAAGCGCCAGATGACGAGGTGGTGCTCCTTGACGTAGGCCAGCTTCCTCTCGAGCACCGGGTCGTCGCCCAGCCAGGCGGTTTCGTCCAGATGGTTATAGAAGGTCGGCTCGTGGGCGATGATGAGGTTCGCCTTGCGAGCGGCCGCCCGCTCGAGCACGTCCATCGTGGCGGTGAACGTGGTGGCGATCCCGGTGATCGGGGTGTCGGGATCGCCCACCTTGAACGTATCGACGGTGGGACCCTTCCACGGCTCCCCGTCGTGGCCGCCCGTGTGGTCCTGGATTCGCTCGATGATCTGGCGGGCGGTCAAGCCTGATGGTGGTGCGGGGTCCTTCGCCGCAGCGATTTCGAGCCCGCCGAGGAGCGCCGTGACCACGAATGCGGGGCCCGTCATTGACCCTTCCGGCCTCCAAGCGAGAGGCCAAGATTGTAGCAGGCGGGCGCGCCGGGACTTCGTTCAGGATTTCCAGAGGCCGACCACGCGCGCGATCCGTCCGTCGGGCGCCAGGTCGAGGACGCTGGTGCCGGATCCCCGGGCCTGCCCGTCCGCTCCCTTCGCCACCCAGTCCACGACCGCGGTCCCCTGGCACTGCCGCAGGTCGCCCGATCGGACCAGCCGCACCCCGGGCATGTGCATCCGCGCCGCGGCGATGTGGGCATCCAGCTCGTCGCGTCCGCTCGTGCAGCCGAAGGCATCACGGAACGTCACGTCGTCGGCCACCACCGCCGCCAGACCCGCGCGACGGACCGCGGCGTCGGGCTCGCTCCACAGCGCGAAATAGCGGTCCAGGAGCGCGGCCGCCGCCCCGTGCTGCTCGCCCGCGGCCACGTTCGCGAAGAGCGCGAGCTGGTAGCGCCAGCCCGGGACGTGGTGATCGCGGGTCGCCGCGTCCGCGACCTCGTGCCGGAGGTGGAGGCGCGTACCCGTGGGATGGTCCTGGAGCGTGATCGTGACCCGCGAGCCGCCGGGCGGGATGGGCTTGCCCGGCTCGTCGTAGCCGTAGGTGAAGACCACCCGCTCGCCGTCGACGATCTCGAGCACCTGGCCGGAGGCAGTGACCCCGTTCGGGTAGCGGATCAGCACCGCGCCCCCCGGCCGGCCCTCGATCCGGGAGCCGGCTCCCCACCAGGCCGCGAAGCGTTCGGTGTCCTTGAAATAGCGGAACACAGTCGACCGGGCGGCGCTGATCAGGATGGTCCTCTCGAGGGCGTAGTTCAGGGCGGTCATGGTCTCCTTCTCCTCTCCCGCGGCCGGGGGCCGCGGCGTGCCTCCTCCAGCTCGGCGCGCAGCTTGAGCCGGTAGAGGGCGCTGTCCCACATCTCTTCGAGCCACTCCCGGAACGGCCCCAGCTCCTCGGGCCGCGCCCGATAGAACCGGCTGCGGCCGGCCCGTCGTCCGCGCACCAGGCCCGACTCCGCGAGCACGCGCAGGTGCTGGGAGACGGCCCCGAAGGTCACGTCCCCCAGCGCCCGGTGGATCTCCCCCGCCGTCCGCTCCCGGTCCCACACCAGGCGCAGGATCTCCCGCCGGCGCGGGGTGGCGAGGGCCCGGAGGATCGGCTCCATGCTCTATATATTAGTATAAACTAAAATATTGTCAAGGAAAAACCCGGTTCCTCCCACGCCCTCGAGCAAAGCCTAGCGCTGGATGCGGGCGGACCCGCCCTTGGCGAAGGCCCGCACCTGCTCCACGGTCGCCATGGTCGTGTCGCCCGGGAAGGTGGCGAGGAGCGCGCCGTGGGCCCAGCCCAGCTTGAGGGCCTCCTCGGGCGGCTCGCCGGCGAGCAGGCCGTAGAAGAAGCCCGAGGCGAAGCCGTCCCCGCCTCCCACGCGATCGAGGACGTCCAGCTCGCAGGTGGGCGAGACCAGGGTCTTGCCGTTGACCCAGGCCACCGCTCCCCAGGAGTGCCGGTTCGTCGAATGCACCTCGCGCAGGGTCGTGGCCACGACCTTGATCTGCGGGTGCTGCGCCACCACGCGGTCGATCATCCCGAAGAAGGCGCCCGGGTCCAGCGTGGACTTCGCGGCGACCTCGGGCCCGGAAATGCCGAGGCCTTTCTGCAGGTCCTCCTCGTTCCCCACCAGCACGTCCACGTTCTTGACGATGCGCTCCACGACGCCCAGCGCGCGGGCGTGTCCGCCCACCGCGTTCCAGAGCTTCTCGCGGTAGTTCAGGTCGAAAGAGGTCACCGCCCCCGCCGCCTTCGCCGCCTGCATGCCCTCGACGATCAGCTCCGCGGTGGTCTCCGAGAGAGCGGCGAAGATGCCGCCGCTGTGGAACCAGCGCACCCCGGCGCCGAAAATCGCGGGCCAGTCGAAGTCCCCCGGACGCAGCATCGCCCCCGCCTCGTTGGCGCGGTTGTAGAAGACCACGGGGCCGCGCACGCCGTGACCGCGGTCGCTGTAGACGGCGGCCATGTTCGGGCCCCGGACCCCGTCGTGCTGGAAGCGCTTGTAGAAGGGCTTCACCCCCATGGCCCTCACCCGCTCCGCGATCAGCTCCCCGATCGGGTAGTCCACCATGGCGGTGGCGATGCCCGTCTGCAGGCGGAAGCAGTCCGCCAGGTTGGCGGCGGTGTTGAACTCGCCGCCGCTCACGTGGATCGCGCACTCCGTGGCCTTGCGGAAGGGGACGACCCCCGGGTCCAGGCGGTGGACGAGGGCGCCCAGGGACAGGAAATCCAGCGCTCCGTCCGGACGGATGTTCAGGCCTGAGCTCATGGGCCGCGCTCCCCCTCGCTGCCCGGCACACTATCGCCCTCCCCGGAGCGCGTCAAGAAAGGCCCGCAGAAAGGCCCGCGGTCGGATCACACAACGATCACACAACGCGGCTGTGGAAGCGGAAGCGGCTGTGCTCAATTGGCCTGGTACACCTTCCAGGGCGCTGATCCGGCCGTGCCAGCTCCAGGGAATGGGCGTGACGCTCAGCGCAGGTGCGTGCGCAGGAAATCGAACGTCCGGGCGATCACCTCGTGCGAGCGCGCGTCGTCGTCCAGGATGTCGAACGCGTGGCGGCCGGCCGGGTGGTTCAGCAGCTCGAGCGGCGCGTTGCGCGCCAGGGCCGCCTGCACGAACCGGTCGACGGTCGTGTTGAGCGCCGGGAAGTCGCGACCGGCACGCGCGATCAGCAACGGCGGCAGTCCCGCCGCACCGGCCTCGAGGGCGCTCAGCGGTGAGAGGCGCCGGCGCGCCTCCGACCCGATGGGGTCCGGCCCACCCGAGGCCTCGGGCACGTCGAGGAATGCGTAGTAGGAGACCAGGGCGCGTAGCCATTCGGGCGGCTCACGCAGGAAAGGGCTGAGCAACGGACCGCCGCCGGAGAAGACCCACACGGCGATGCGGTTGGAATCGATCCCCAGTTCGGCCCCGTGGGCTCGGACGTGCGTGATCAGGTCGGAAACGTCGGCTGCTGAATCCGCGAGGGCAGCCGGTGAGAGGAACCGGTGGTTGAAGGCGACACCGACGAAGCCTGACGCGGCAGCGAGCTGGCCGTAGGAGATGAACACGGTCCAGTCCTTCACGCTCCTTCCCGGAGGGACGGGCCCGCCGTGGACGAAGACGACGCCGGGCAGCGCCGTTCCGCTGCGGCTTTCCGGCGGCCGGTAGACATCCATCTTCAGTGGTTCGCCGGCGGCCATCTTGTAGGTGAGATCCCGGCGCACCTCGGCCCGCTCCATGCCGGAGATCGTATAGACGACCCGAAGCTTGACGATGTCCTCGAGCGAAGGCGCGCGCGGCTCCTGCACCTCGGGCGCCGGGCTGGCCGCCACGGCGTCTCCAGACGGTGCGAGCAGCCCGATGAAGACCAGCGGCAGGACGATGCTGCGGTTGCGGGCCTCGCCCATGACGCGCGTAGCGTAGCGATTCGGTGGCAATCGCGTGAAGGTGTGACTCGCTTGGCCAGCCGTGCGGGGGTGGTACACCCCGGCCGCGCGGCGACTCAGTGCTCCAGCGAGGCCCTCAGGAACCAGCCGTGCTTCTCGAACTCCTCGATGATGCCGGTCAGGAGGTCGACCGTGTCCTGGTCGTCCTCCGTCTCGCCCAGGTCGCGGGTCTCGCGCAGGCCCTGCAGGTAGGCCTCGATGCGGTCGGCCAGGAGCCGGACGTGGTCCAGGTCGCGGCGGGTCTCCGCCTCGTACTCGGGCAGGCTCGACGCCTTGGCCGCGTGGCGGACGGTGCCGTAGACGTGGGCGCCCAGGGTGACCGCGCGCTCGGCGATCGAGTCGTTGTGGTTGGCCAGGCTCACCGCGAAAGTCTCGAACAGCGGATGCAGGGCCGCGAAATGCGGGCCTTTGATGTTCCAGTGCGCGACCTTGATCTGGCTGTGCAGGTCCAGGCCGTCGGCCAGACGCGCGTTGAGCGACTGCGCGAGGCGCTTCCTCGCGTCTTCCTTGAGGGCACTCGGACTGCGATACATGGCGGCCTCCTTCATCGACCCCCCCATCGTGATCGACCCCCGACCCTATCCCTCCGATACATCGGAATGCGTCGGAGCTGGCTTTGACCCGACCGGCACCGCTTCATTCCGATGTATCGCCCCCACGTAGGGGGAGGGGAACGCTGCCACACGCCCGGTTCCGCGCTCTCACTACCCTACCCTATCCCTCACGCCTCCAACCCCACCGCGGCGGCGTGGACGACCGCGGCGATGCGCACCGCGTCGTGCACGTGCTCCTCGGTGAGCCCGCCCTCCACAACCACTTTCTCGTGGGCCTTCACACAGGCCTCGCAGCCGTTGATGGTGCTGACCGCGAGGCAGAGGAGCTCGAAGTCCAGCTTGTTGGTGGCCGGCTGGGCGATCCGTTGCATGCGGAGGCGGGGCGGCATCTGCGCGTATCCGGGCTTTCCGACCATGTGGCGGAAGCGATAGTAGATGTTGTTCATGCCCATGAGAACCGCGGCCGCGCGGGCGTCCTCCACCACCGCCTCCCCCGCCTGCTCGCGGGCGTCCTCCACGACCGCGGAGCGCAGGACCGGGTTGCGCGCGGCGATCGCGCACGCCGCGGCAACGCCCCACTTCTGGGCGGCGTTCAGGATGCCGCCCTCGAGCACGGATTGCAGGTTCAGCCGGATGTCCTTCGCGGCCTCCGGCAGGGTCTGACGGACGGCTTCCGTGGCGACCACCTCAGGCCACCTGAAGGGTGGGCTCACCCTTCTCCCAGTTGCACGGGCAGAGCTCGTCGGTCTGCAGGCCGTCGAGGACGCGCAGCACCTCGGGGACGCTGCGGCCCACCGACAGGTCGTTGACGCTCACCCAGCGGATCACGCCCTCGGGGTCCACGATGAACGTGGCCCGCAGCGCGACCCCCTCCTGCTTGTGCAGGATGCCGAGCGCGCTCGCCAGCTCGCGCCGGATGTCGGCGAGCATGGGGAACGGCAGGCCCTTCAGGTCCTCGTGGCTCCGGCGCCAGGCGAGGTGGACGAAGTGGGTGTCCGTGCTCGCGCCCAGCACCTGGGCGCCGCGGTCCTGGAAGTCGCGGTTCCGGCGGCCGAACTCCGCGATCTCGGTCGGGCAGATGAACGTGAAGTCCATGGGCCAGTAGAAGAGGACCAGCCACTGTCCCGGGAAGCTCTCGTGCGTCACCTCCTGGAACTCCTTGCCCTTCTCGAGGCTCACGACGGACCGCAGAACGAACTCGGGCAGCTTGTCGCCGATCGTCAGCATGTTGCCTTTCAGACCTCCTGGACGGCCTGGACCCTTTCCGGGCTCGGTCATGCCTCCTAGAAGCATCGTCCGTGCCATCCTGTCCCTTATTGATAATCATAGGCTTAGAGGCATACCGGCACGGCATATCGGTGCCACACCGAACTGTCGTTACTCGGTATCACCGATATATCGTTCCGCCTCAGGTCCACGCGCCCGCGCCACCCGCGCCACGAAAGGCTTGGCACCCTTGCCCAAAATGCGTACGATGGCCTGGTCTTTCCCTCCACGAACGCGTTGATCGAGCCGCGCCTGCAGTCCGAGTCCGCGCAGCTAATGGGGGAAGCCATGGACACTTGGATCGTTCGGATGGTCCGGGCGAGGTGCCTGCGTCGGGTCGCGGCCTGGGGCCTGGCCGCGGGATGTCTGGTCCTCCTCACCGTCGCCCAGAGGCGCTACGTCAGCAACTTCGTGATGGGCCCGTTCGAGCTCGGGCCGGTCGAGCTCGATTCCATCCGAGACGTGGCCCAGGCTCCCCGGTACTTTGCCCGGGTGACGGGATCGAAGGCGATAGAGACGGGAATCCAGCAGATCACGATCCGCAAGCGCGCCGGCGTCGAGACGAGCCGTTCGGTGTCCGCGGCCTACTATGCCCTCGTGGTCGGCGAGAGGCTTCTCCTGGCCAAGACGTCGGGCGGCCCGCCCAAGACCGTGGAGGGCGAGTTGGCCGCGGTGCCCGCGGACCTGGACCGGCAACTCTTCGATACCGCCGACATGCAGGCGATCCGCAGCCGTTTCTATCCGTTCTACATCAACGGCGAGTCCTTCCGCTTTCCAGGGTACTGGGCCATCGCGGGGGTTCTCGTCTTTGGCTTCCTCTTCGTCAAGCACGCGGTCCCGGCGTGGAGGCATCTGCAGGATCCCGCGACCCATCCCGTGACCAAGAGAGTGACCTCCTGGGCCGATCCCATCGGCCTCGCGGTCGAAGCGGAGCGAGAGCATCGCTCGCCGCGTTACAAGGGCGGGGACGGGTGGGTGGTCACGGACCAGTATCTCCTGCGGTCGACCTTCTTCACGTTCGACGTGCTCCGCCTCTCCGATCTCCTCTGGGCCTACAAGAAGGTCACCAAGCACAGCGTCAATTTCATCCCCACCGGGAAGACCTACGAGGCCGTCCTCGCCTGCTACGGGGGGAGCGCAACCGTCAAGGGGGCCGAGAAGACGGTCGACGAGCTGCTCGGCTTCGCGGCTCAACGCACGCCGTGGGCCGTCTTCGGATTCTCCAAGGAGCTCGAGACCCTCTTCGCCAAGAAGACGCCCGACTTCTGCGCGGCCGTCGAGCAGCGCAAGCGCGAGTGGGCGGAGCGGGCCCGCGCGCAGGCCAAAGCCTGACCAAGCGGCGGGGCTCGTGGCCCGCCCGCTTGAAAAATCCCGTCAAACGAAGCTAAGACGCGCCCGGGGAGGAAACCAACGGAGACGCGCGGCGGTCTCAGTTGGTGTGAGCGCGCTCCGAGCGCGCTCGAGCCGGAATGACTCATCCAAGGAGGTCTTCATGCGAAAAAGTCTTCTCGCCGCGGCGCTGGCCCTGCTCTTCAGTGCGGTGGCCAGCCGCCCCGCCCTCGCCATGGGCGACGAAACGATCCGGGCGCACGTCTCATTCCCGTTCCACGTCGGGAACAGCACGCTCCCTCCGGGCGATTACGTGATCAAGTCGGCCCAAGGGATCGACCCGGCGCTGCTCGAGATCTGGAGGGACGACGGCAGCGCGGGGATGTTCTTCCTGACCGAGAGCGCCGAGCCCGACCCGGGGTCGCAATCCGCGCACCTGGTCTTCGACCAGGTCGGCCAGGAGAGGTTCCTGCGTGCGATCCTGTTCCCCGGCCAGACCGGCCACCGGCTCGTGGTCTCGACCTCGGAGAGCCAAGCGGCGCTCGCCGCGGCCCGAGCCGCGAGCGGACCGGCGCAGCCACCGTCGGGGGACTGACCGGCCCCGTCTCCGCCCGGACGGGCCGCCCTCGACGGGGTCTGTCCGGGCGTACCGTGATCAGGAGGGCTCGGGGCTCCCCTCCTTCAGCGCCTCCACCGCCCGGTCGATCTCGGCGGCCAGCGCCTCGAGGCGCGCGGCCGCGCGCGCCGCTTCCTGCTCCGCCCGTGTGAAGTTCCGTCCTTCGATCGCCTCCCGCACTCCCGGCAGGGTCTTCACGCCGTAGCCCGTGTAGAAGCCGGGCGCGTAGACGAGATGCCGGTACCAGGGGCGCTCGGGCAGGCCCTGGGGGTCGGTCAGCACCCGCTCCGTGGCCATGACCGCCGCCTCGAACCGCGCCGCGGCCGCGGGGGCGAGCGGGCTTCCCGCGCGGCGCTCGAGAGCCTCGTGATAGGCGCGGCCTGACTTCTGGAGCTTCGCGACCGCGTTCTGGAGCGGCGCCAGGTTCAGGAAGGGCACGGGCGGCTTCGGGCTCGGGGCCACGAACGGCTCCTTGGGGTCGGCGGCGAGGGTCAGCATCCCGTCCTGGAGAAGGCGGTTCGCCTCCTCCGTCTCCGTCCGCAGGTCGTCGGAGAGCTTCGCCACCTCCTTGGCGTAGCGGTCCACGGTGTCGGCCAGGGACGAGAAGTCGAAGGGCAGGGTCTCGGCGTTCGCGAGGCGGAGGACCACGCGGCCCGCGGTCTGGGCGAGGACCACGCCGTAGGCGAAACCGGGGTCGCCGAACCGTGTGTAGTGGTCGATGGAGTCGTAGATCGAGTGATAGGACCCGCCGCGGTCCTCGCCCCCGAAGCCCAGGTTCAAGGAGGCGACGCCGAGGTGCTGGAGGAAGGGCGTATAGTCGGAGCCGGACCCGAGGGCGAGGAGGCGCAGGCCCGGGTGCTCGCGGGCCTCCTTCCTCTCCTCGGGCTTCCCCTCTGTGAGGAGCCGGGCCCGCTGGCGCGCGCCCACGCTCGAGCCGCGCTGCGGGTCGCGCACGTCCTTCGCCACCTCGTCCACCAGCCGCTCGAGGGCCTGCGAGCCGCCGGCCTGGAGGAAGCCGCGGCCGTTGCCGTCGGAGTTGACGTAGACAATCGCTTTCGCCCGCAGCTCCTCGGCGTGGTCCTCGACCCACTCGGTGGAGCCGAGGAGCCCCGGCTCCTCCGCGTCCCAGGCCGCGTAGACGATCGTGCGCCGCGGGCGCGAGCCCTCGCGCGCCAGGCGGCCCACCGCCCGGGCCTCGGCGAGGAGGGCGACGAGGCCGCTGACCGGATCGTCCGCCCCGTTCACCCACGCGTCGTGGTGGTTGCCACGGATCACCCACTGGTCCTGCTTCTCGGAGCCGCGCAGGACCGCGATCACGTCCCGCGCCGGAGCGAGGCCCCAGTCGAACGCGAGCTTGAGCCGCACCGTGGCCGGGCCGGGTCCCAGGCGGTAGGTGATGGGGAGCCCGCCGCGCCAGGCCTCGGGCGCCACGGGGCCCGCGAGGGCGCGGAGCAGGGGCAGCGCGTCGC
>WNGL01006730.1_pt1 | contig 13521 bp, 17 predicted proteins | sample 5400591 | NCBI WGS metagenome assembly WNGL01 (sample SAMN13153377, study PRJNA577476) | soil metagenome | isolation source: 80 cm soil or saprolite under Garry oak tree replicate 1 | place: USA:California | collected 2016-06-15
CGCGAACCGCCTCCCGCCGCCGACTCGCCCGCCGAGGATGCGATCGTGGCGAAGTTCGTCAGCGCATACGAGTCCGCCGATCTTGACGCGCTGCTGGCCCTACTGACCGACGACGTCTTCATCTCGATGCCGCCGATGCCTTTCGAATACGAGGGCCGGGACCTGGCGGGCCGCTTCTGCGCCAGCCTGTTTGGCGCGGGCCGCAGGTTCGACCTCGTGCCGTCCCGGGCCAATGGCCAGCCGGCGTTCGGCGCCTACGTGCGCGCCCCGGCCGGCATCAGCCATGGGGCCGGCCTCTATGTCCTCACCCTCGCCGGCGACCGGATCTGCGCCATGACCTGCTTCGACAAGAGCATGCTTCCCTGGTTCGGGCTACCTCGATCACTCCCGAGCCGATAACCGTCACCGGCCCGGGCCGGACCGGCCCTTCGCCCGGCAGCCGTCCTGTCGCCATCGTTCACCCCTTCCCGCCCGCGGCAACAGCGTCGGCCAGGAGTCAAGAAGGGAACACGCCCGTCACGGCCATCGGTATGTCACCGCCTGATGCACGCCGGCACCGTCCGGTTCGGTGCCGACCTCATCCCATCTGCCGGATAAGGCCGGGTGCGATGTGGCGTTGTGGCACTGGCAGGGCATCCCGGCAGCTACAGGGTGCCGGATTGCGTACTGGCGCAGGATGGGACTGGTGGCGGGTGAGCGACCGGCATATTGCTTGCGGTGACCGGGTACCCGTTACCAGGCGACGGCGGCGATGAGCGCCGCGGCCGTTCCGGCAGATAGCGGACATCCCGGCGGCGTGCACGGACGCCGCCGATCGAGCTGGAGGATCTTGTGACAAGACCGGGAGCACCGCGGCCTGACCCGCGGGAGGCACTCAAGCTCCTGATGGAGGGAAACCAGCGCTGGGTGAACGGGCAGCTGGAGCATCCGCACCAGTCCGTCGAGCGCCGGCATGCAGTCGCCGCCCACCAGGATCCTCTGGCCCTGGTCTTTTCCTGCATCGATTCGCGCGTTCCGCCCGAGATCATCTTCGACCGTGGTGTGGGGGATCTGTTCGTGTTCCGGACCGGCGCGGAGGCCATGGACAACCAGGTAGTACTGGGCAGCGTCGAGTTCGGGCCGAACGGCTATGAGTCCGCCAGGCTGATCATCGTGCTCGGTCATGAGCGGTGCGGCGCCGTCATCGCCGCGATCGCCGCGATCCAGAGCGGGGAGCCGGCGCCTGGCCACATCCAGGCGGTGGTCGACGCGCTGCGCCCGGCCTACGACGTCGGGGTCAGGCTCCCAGGTGACCTGGTCGAGAACATGGTCAGGGCGCAGGTGCGGCTGGACGTGGCCGAACTGAAGGCCGATCCCCTGATCGCCGGGCTGATCGCCGATCATGGTCTGCTGGTCGTCGGCGGCCGGTATGACCTGACCTCCGGCGCGGTCGAGATCATCGCCTGACGGCGCCCGGGCCTGCTTCCCGGGCCTCGCCGGCTTCTCCACCCGGCGGGCGAGGCTGGCGGACAATCGGCTGATGACGCTGGGCGGCTGGTGGCATCCGCCCAGCGCCGGAACGTACTATGACGCCATGAGCGCCCAGCCCGCTGAGCATCACGAGGACCCTTTGGACCCGCAGCGGATCCTCAGGGAACTGCCCGACTGGGAGCGCGCGAACTTCCTCGCCGCCTACCGGGAAGCCCTGGACGGTGCGCGAGATCCTGCCGGATGGGGGCATCTGCGGCGTGTCTTGCGGCTCTGGAGCGGGATGGTGATCGCCACAAACCGGCCCGGCTTCTACGAGGCGCAGGAGGCAGCGCTGAGCGGGACGGGCAGCGGGATGCTCCTGTCGGATTACATCCGACTGCGCCGTACCCAGGCGTGAGCTACCGGCCGCACCTAGAGTCCAGCGCGCTCCGGCAGATGCACGGCCTTCCGGAGCAGGCGTTCGACATGCTCGTGATGCTGCTGGCCAGTATCTGCGATGACCCGTACGACCCGGTGTTCAGCGCGCCGACCGGAGTGCCGCGACGGCGGGTCGCGGACGTTGGCGACTTCGGGTTCATCGTATTCGCGGTCGACGAAGCCGCAGGTCTGATCCGAGTCTTCGACCTCGTGTGGACAGGCTGAAGCCGCGATCCTAATCAACGTTCCGTCACAGGACTTCAATATGCCCATGGAGTAACCGTCGGCGCTAGCGATGATAATGCGGTTGCCCGGGCGCGCAAATCTTAGGGCCGACTGGCCGCCTAGTTCTGGGTCGATCGGCAGGTCCTGGTGGGTGACCTTCTCACCGGAGATGCTCCAGACGCGAACACCAGGTGGCTCGCGCCAGGCGCTGGTCGCGAACTGTATTGGGCCGCTGGCCCGCTCGGAGCTCGCCCGCTACGGTGAACCGGGTTGCGTGACAGTCCAGGGGTGCCCTGGTCATCTGGCCCGGGTCGACGTCGAACAGGGCGAGACGCCCATCGGATCGTGCTGCTAGCAGCAGCGTGGAGGCGCCGCCATCGGCCACCGCGATTCCGGTCACCTCCGTGTCGGCGGGCAGCTGCCAGGTGAGGTTGGGCTGGTCGACGGCCACGCGGGCTTCAACATCCGCGGGACCGATCCGCTCGGCGTCCTTGACGGCCAGGGCCTGGCCATGCTGACTAGGCGGTGCTGGCAGGCGCTGCTACGCCACTTCTCGCCGTTGAGCTATGAGGGTGCCGCGCAGAAGCTGGGTCATGCGTTGGGCGTACTCCTCGGCCGACCAGCCGCAGGCGCCCGTGAGCTCCCGCCAGGGAGCGGGCAGGGTGACAGCGAAGAACAGATCGGCCGCGGTGTCGACGGTCCACCCTTCGGCCAGGTCACCCTCGGCGGCTATGCGGGCGATGACCGCTCGGTGCGCGGCTCGCCGGAAGTTGCGGCGGTCACGCAGCGCGGCGGCCACGGCGGAGTCCTGGTACTGGTGCGCCTCGAGGATGCGGGTGAGGGCATCGATGCGCGGCGAGTAGGCGGCGTGCAGCTCGACCATCCGCTTGAGTGCTTCCACGCCGCTTTGCGCCTGGGTTACCTGCGTCAGCAGGTCACCCAGCTTGAATGCCTGATCCCCCCAGGCGAGCAGTGTCAGCAAGAGCCTGGCGCGGTCGCCGAAGTGCAGGTACACCGCCTGGCGCGACACCCCGGCCCGGGCGGCTACGTCGGCGAGGCGCAAGCTGGGCCCTTGCTCGAGTGCCAGCTCCCACGCCGCCTGCAGCAGGCGCTCGCGTGTATCCGGGTCTCCGTAGAGCTCTGCACTTGACATGACGTAAAGCATAGTACATATACTGGTGCTTGACATGATGTAAACCAAGCGCTCCAGAACAGTAGCCCCTCGCTGACCTGAGGGCCAGCACACCGGAGGTCACGATGCCGAAGTCAGCGGATCCGGGCAACACAGCAGTCACAGCACCGGCCCGGGCTTGCCTGACGGCTGGAGATGACCGAACCGAGAGCGCCGGGCACTCGAACCAGCGGCGGTACGGCGTCCAGGCACGTCAACCGCACCACGAGACCATGAGAGGACCACACCGGTGAACAGCAGGGAAATCGACAGAGTCACGTCCAGTGACGGCACGTCCATCGCATTCGAGCGGGTGGGTGCTGGCCCGGCGGTGATCCTCGTGGACGCCGCGGGGAACTTCCGCGGCTTCAGTCCCATGCCGCAGCTGGCCGATGCGCTCGCGCCGGACTTCACGACCTTCACCTACGACCGCCGCGGAAAGGGAGCCAGCACCGACACGCTGCCCTACGCCGTCGACCGGGAGATCGACGATCTGCAGGCGCTCATTGACCTCGCCGGCGGGCCTGCCTTCGTGCACGGGTTCTCCTCGGGCGCGACCCTGGCGCTGCTCGCCGCCGAACGCGGGATCGGCATTGCGAAGGTTTCCCTGCTCGAACCGCCGCTGCGCGTCGACGCCACCCCGCCGCCCGCCGCATCAGGCATCAGCGGCGAGGTCGCCAAGCTCATCATCACGGGCCGTCGGGGAGACGCGTACGAGCACTGGATGAGGGGCATCGGCGTGCCGGCCGAGATGATCGCCCAGATGCGGCAGGGTCCTCTCTGGCCCGCCCTGGACGGCGCACACGCTCATCTACGACAGCCTCATCCCCGGATCAATGCCACCGGATCGGCTCGCCGCAATCCGCACCCCCGCCCTCGTGCTCGCCAGCGAGGGCAGCAATGAGCAGTTGCGCAGCTGGGCTCAAGGAGTAGCGGAAGCCCTGCCGGACTCTTCTGCGCGTCTCCTGCCAGGCATCTGGCACGGGGTGTCCGCCGAACATCTCGCACCGGCGCTGGCGGAGTTCTTCACCGGCCGGTGAGCGTCCCCGGCGGCACGGCTGTCACACCTGGCCCGAACCGTGCTGGCCAGCGGAAACACCGGCAGCGGTGACCTGCGGGTCCGCTGGTGAGTCGTCCTTCACCAAAACCCGTCCACCGGAGCCCGTCCATAGAGCACCAGACAGGATGAACCAGCCGCCGGGCAATCGCCCCCGGCCAGCAGGAGAACGTTGCCGAGCTCGCCCGCCAGACGATGGCCGCGACGCAGCGGGAGACGGGGTGCGTTCTCTATCGCTTTACCGCAGGCCTCGACCACCCGGACCGCTTTGCTGTTCGTCTTCGGCTACCTGGCCGTGGCTGGGGCGCGGCGGGTGACGGGCCGCGACTGGCTGGCCGCAGCGGCCATGTCCGCCGGGATCGGCGTGTTCCTCCGGCTGGCCGCCCCGTCCGGCGGGCGGCCGCACGCGCCCGGGTCCTCCTGGCTGCTGGCCGGGCTGGTCACCGCCAGCGTCGTGGCCGCGGCGCTGGCCGTGGCGTTCGGCCTGGGCCGCCGTCCCGGCGCGCCCCGGGGCCGTCGCGCCGGCGTGCTCGGCGCGGCCACCGGGATCTCGTGGGGGTTCATGGCCGCGGTCATCAAGGAGCTCAGCTCGCACCTCGGCGACGGCCCCGGCGCCATCGTTTCCGCGTGGTCGCTGTACCTGCTCTTGGCCGCCGGGGCGGTGACCATGCTGCTGGCAACGCACGCGCTGGCGGCCGGGCCGCTGGCCGCCTCCCAGCCCGGGTTCACCATCTTGGACCCGCTGACGGCCAGCCTGCTCGGGGTGTTCTTGTTCGGCGAGCACATCCAGACCGGCGCGGCCGCCCTGGCCGGCGAGGCGCTGGCGCTGGCCGTGGTCATCGCCGGCGCCACCGCCCTGAGCCGGAGCTGCCTCATCCTCGGCGAGAACCAGCACCCGGCATGCCCGGAGCAGCCCGCCGTGAGCCGCGCCGCGGACGCTCAGGACCGGGAACCAGTCACCGCGGGCCGGCGGTAACACCCGGGCCGTTCGGGAGAATGCCCGCACATGCCGCCGGCCGGGCGCCGACCTCGATCGTCGTCTCCCCGGGTCGTGGGTGACCACCAGCATCGTGACTCCGAGTTCGGTGTTGGCGGTCCGCGTCGCCTTAGGCTCCAGGCATGACGGTACGCATCGACGAATCGCTCGAAGGGATCGACTGGGCACAGGCCAAGGCCGACCTGGCGGCCGACGACTTCGACAACGGCCGCTCCCCCGGGGCGCTGCAGGCGTCGTTCGAGCGATCCCAGCATGTCGCCATCGTCCGGGACGGCGACCGCGTGGTGGGCATGGCCCGGCTGCTATCGGACGGTGTCTGCAACGCCTACCTGCTCGACGTGTGGACCATGTCGGCCTACCGCAGGCAAGGCATCGGCGCCGCGATGGTCAGGCAACTGATGACGCGCGCCCCCGGCCAGCACATCGGCCTGCAGACCGATGACGCCGAAGCGTTCTACACCTCGCTTGGCTACCGCTACCAGCCCGTCTTCATGTCCGCCATCGTCGGCGAATGGCTCGTTAACGAGGCCAACCAAGCATGACCAGCCCAGGCTCTGGCTCGTCCTAGACGATAAAGGATCCGGAAGCCAGGACTCTCGTCGGACATAGCGGGAGCCTGACATGGTGGCTCCCGGCCTAGTCCGTTCGGCCATATCTAAACCACGGACCTGTACCCGACCGCGGGACGGGCATGGCCGTGTACCTGTGGTCGTTGGCTCCCCGGCGGGCCGACGTGACCTGGCGCGGCGCTAGTCTTTCTCCTGTGAGCCAAGGTGGGGAAATCTCCGTCTCGCGCGTCTTCGACGCGCCGCGCGAACTGGTCTACCGGGCCTTCGTCGACCCCGACCAGTTGTGCCAGTGGTTCGGGCCAACGGGCTTCTCCGTGCCGTGCGAGACGGTGCAAAGCGACGCCCGGACCGGTGGTTTCCAGCGTTTTATGCTGGTGAGCGACGCGGACCCGACTCGCCGCACTCCGGTCGATGTGGTATTGAACGAGGTCGTCGAGGATGAACTGCTGGTGGCGCACGCCGATATCGGCGCGATAGCCGACGCCGGGAGGACGGCCAGGATCAGGCTGCGGCTGGAATTCCTCGATCAGTCCAGTGGCAGGACCAGACTCGAGCTGCGCCAGGACCCCTCCCGCCACGAGATATGCGACGATCCGGAGGCAGTCTGGGAGAGCTCATTCACCCGGCTCGACTCCCTGTTGCGGCGCTCGCTGTAGCAGCGGCCGACGGGCGGTTTTCTACATGTGACTGCACACCCAGGCGATGGCCGCGCTGCGGTTGTTCTCCTCGAGGTTGGTGTGGTCTTGGCCGGCGGGGAAATGCGCGGTGGCGTGCGGGATGTGGGCGGCGAGCCAGCGGGAATGGCCCGGCGGGCTGCAGGTATGTAATAGCCGCATCCGCTGAGCGGTAGCAGCCGTATTCTGAAGGTGACCCGGAACTGACGCCGAAGCCAGCGTACTCGACACAGGCGACGCCGTATCCTGCACTGCCAAGCCACTGTCGAACAGCCCTGGTCCCGGCAACGGTCATGCCGTTTCCATAGAAGAATACGATCCATCGCTGCTTCTCAGCCGGCGGACGGATGATCAACCCGATGCGTTCGTCGCGGGTGGTCTCCTGCCACACAAGTTCTTCTCCGGGTTCCAGGGTTCGCTCGACTTGCCCGACGTCAACCGACCGGCTGGCGCCGGGATAAATCAGTCTGGATATCAAGCCGTTCATCGCCTGCTCCTCTCGGCTGCGGCATTGCTTTCCCTGACCGGCAATTCGCTCACGATCCTTAGGAACTCGTAAGCAGGCAGCGGTGCCTGCAGCCAATACGGATGCCTAAAGTCTCGATATACTTCGAACTCAGTGTAAAGACCAGATGTTCAGGTCTCGATGCTGGCCTCCGCGGCGGCCCGGCCAGTTCAATATGCGGCTGTTCGGCCTGCATATTTATGCATCGCAGGTGTGCGCCGAGACTGCTCTCACATGACCCTGACGGGGCGGGTGCTGGGCTGCCGCGTTTCCGTGGAGCGCGCTGTTGTGCGGCAGGCGGTTCGTCGCCGCGCGGCGGTAATGCCGATCGCGGGTCACGGCGCGGAGGGTGACCGGCGGGGAACCTCGGCCTGGACGATCCGGATGCTGTCGGGGTCCTCGGTCCGCATCCCGGTCCCAGAGGCTCGGGGGGCCGGGGGCTCACCACCCGCGCCGTGGTGCTGACCTGGGCTTCCTGCCCGGGCCTGCTGGGTCGTTCCAGCCGGGTTGAAGCCGCGTTGCAGCGACACCGGCCAGCCTGGTGCGTGGTCACCGGCCTGCAGCAGCGCCGGTGCCGCTACCGGATGGAGACCGTCATGCGCTCAGCCATCCATTCCCGGCTCGTGGCAGCCGGAGTGGAGGAGGAGTTCCATATCGTCGACCTGGCCACGCGGGGGCTGACCGGGCAGGCTGACAGGCTCATGGGGCAGCTGCCCGCTGACCGGTTCAGCTGGGAAATGCAGCGGTCGGTAGTAGAGGCAAACAGCCGTCCCTGGGCCGACCTGACCGAGCTCGCCGGGGACATCGCCGGACTGCGGCAGGCGGCCATCGCCGCCGCCGGACCCTTCGGGCTGGGCATCGTGGCCGCCGGGACGGTGCCGCTGGCCGACCCCGGCACGCTCCAGGTCACGGCCGATCCGCGGTATGAGCGCATCCGGGGCGAGTACCGGATGCTGGTCCGTGAGCAGCTGATCTGCAGCACGCAGGTGCACGTCGACGTGGACGACCGCGACCTGGCCATAGCCGTCGGGCGCCGGGTCGCGCCCTGGTTGCCGGCGCTGCTGGCGCTGTCGGCGAGCTCACCGTTCTGGCTGGGAACCGATACCGGCTATGCCAGCTACCGCACCCTGATCTGGCGGCGCTGGCCGACGGCAGGCGCCCTGCCCGGCTTCGAGTCAGCCGCAGAATATGACCGGACCGTCGCGGACCTGGTCCGGTCCGGAGTCATCTGCGACCCGGGCATGATCTACTTCGACGTCCGGCCCTCGGCTCACCTGCCCACCCTCGAACTGCGCATCTGCGACTCATGCCCCGCCCTGGCCGATGTGGTCCTGCTGGCCGGGCTGTTCCGCGCGCTGGTGATCCGGGAGATCGAGGCTGAGCACGAGGGCCTGCCGCCGGTGCCGGTCCGCCCCGGGCTGCTGGAGGCCGCGACGTGGCGGGCGGCTCAAGCAGGCCTGCAGGGTGATCTGGTCGATCCGGTGACCGCCGGCCCGGTACCCGCCGGCCGGCTGATCGGGCGGCTGCTGGCCGGGTTGCGACCCGCGCTGGAGTCGACTGGCGATTGGGAGCTGGTAAGCGAGCTCGCCAGGTCGGCCCTGGCCAGGGGCGGCTCAGCGGCACGGCAGCGCGCCGCTCGCGGCAGCGGCGGCCTCCGCCGCGTCGTCGACATGCTCATCGCCGAAACCCGCGCCGTCCCGCCATGGCTGCAGGGCACCCGGCGGGTCGCGTAACCCCCGGGGCACCTATGGCCACCCAGCCACCAGCGAAAACACGGCCGCGGAAAGCCGAGGCGGAGGGGTGCATCGCCCCGGGGCGCTTTACCCTGCCCGGACCTTCCCGCACCGGTCCCGGCCATCGCCGCACCGGCCGGCACCGAGCCGGTACCGCCCGGACGGAACGGAACCGTCATGAACCACTCTGACGCCAGCGGACAGCAGCGGCGTGCCGAGGAACTGGTCTGCTGGACCTGCGGTGAGCGGATCCGGTTTCTTTGGTACCGGCTCTGCCTGACCGTGCAGGAGATGGCCTGCGCGGCCGGCCAGATGACCGCGTTTCAAATGGGCCTGACACCGCCTGACAGCACGCCGCCAGCCGCGCGCGGTCCCGAAATGCGCTGAATGCCGGTTAGCCGCCGCCGCTGGCGTCCGCGGGATCTTGGTCAGGCCTGGTGCCCGCTGGCAGCCGGCCCAGCTGGCCCCGGCCGCAGTCAGCCGGGAGCGATCACGGCGACCGGGCGCCCATAGCCTTCGCGGGCTAGCTGCCCGCTCGCGGTCCGGAGCAACGCCTGACACATGCGGCGGGGCGGGACACCGGCCAGGGAAGGCAACTCCGCATCGACTTCATGCGCAGAGTCAGCGCCACGCGGGCCTCCATCGCGAGCGCCGGGTGACAGCAGGTGAAGATCAGCCGGAGCCGCTCGTCGTCGATGGCGCCGGGAGGCTCGGGCGGCGGGTCGTCGTCGTGCAACAGCTGGGCCTCCTTCTGCTTGCCGCCGCGGCCGCACCTCGACCTTCCGGTTGCAGGCCTTCGACCCCTCGGCGGCGAGCTTGAGCGCCACGTCGAGGTCGGCGGCCTCCATGATCCAGAAGCCGGCGAGATACTCCTTCGACTCCAGGAAGGGCCCGTCGGTAAACATCGCCTCCTCGCCCCGGTTGTCGATGACGGTGGCCGAGCTGGGAGACCGCGAATCATCCTCTCGTGATCGCGGTGCAGACCGCAAGCCCTCTCAGCTAGCCCGGCGAAGGGCATCTCATCAATGCCGAAGCTGTCTTCGAGATTCGCGGATTCCACGGCATTTGGCGCGATCTTACGTGCCACTGCTGGTCGCCCCTTCTATTCCGTGAAAATACTCGGCCGGCGTTCGGGCGAGAGAAGCGTTGCCATCCACCGGGCGTCATCGGCCGGCGGGCGGCCGCGATAACCGCAAGCGTCCAGGCCGGACAGGTGCCGCGACCCCGCTCCAACCTGGCGAAATCAGTCGATTGCTAACAGTGTGGTTGATTTCAGTGGATTTAGCGGTGAATGCCCCTCGTGAGCGCCGCGAAGGTTATAGCGTGCCCAGCGACGGAGGGGACGGCCAGATGTGGGCGGTGCTGTATGACGACGGTACGTCGCTGACAACCGTCAGCGAGCCGATCGCCAACAGCCTGGCCGAGGCCGAACGCCAGCGCGGCCGCCACGTGACAGTCCACCGCTTGGATGACGTCGCTGAGAGCGTGCTGGCGCCAGATCCGGCCCCCGAGCCTGAACCGACCCTCGCAGCTGAGCCGGCTCCCGCACCCGAGCCGGCCCGCACCCCTGAACCGGCCCAGTTTCCGGGGCCGGCGCACGCGGTAGAGCCGGCGCACGCGGTAGAGCCGGCGCAGGCCGGGGAACCAGCCTTGGTGCCTGGATCGGGCAGCGAAGCCTCACGGCCCGCACCGACCCGGAAACCCGAACCGGCCCGAACGGCCGGGCCTACGGCACGCCGCAAACTCCTGCTCTACGCGCTCACCGCCGTCAGCATTCTCGTCGCGGCCGCACTGGCCGATCACTGGGGCGTGCTGCCCAGAGTAGGTACCACTACCAGCTCCAGCCCGACGCAGGTCGTCGGTCCTCCCCATCGTCCACAGCTGCTACCTCCGCTGAATCAGCCGCCGGTCATGCGCTTCAGCAGCGCAGTCAGCGCGAGGTCGGCGCCAGGGCCGCGGCCCGCGACGGGCGAGAGTTCCGCCGGCGAGCCGTCAGCCATTGCCCGGGGAGGATGACAATGACAACGACCTCGATAGGGACACGAGCGAGTGGCACGGAGGGCACGCGCGCCGCCCGTTCGGGCCGAATGTACGTGTGGATCGTGGCCGGCGCCCTCGTGCTGGGCGCCTGCGGCTGCACGGCGAGCCACCCGGCGCGCCCGGCGGCCGGTGAGCCCTCGCCCACCCGGTCGTCGATGGCGCCGGGCATGCAGATGGCCCCGGCGGCCCAGAAGGCAACGGCGGTCGGGCTGCGCATCGGGATGGAGGAGCTATTCGGTCAGGACGTGTTCGTGGGCATACGCGTAACCCGAAGCCGGCTGCGTGGTGACCCTGACTTCACGCAAGCGGCGGTCAGCGCCCTGTCCCGCAACTCCGATGACCTGACCAAGCTCTTCGCCCAGGTTTACGGCGGCGCACAGGCGCAGAAGTTCCGCGGGCTCTGGGAAGCAAAACAGCAGAGCCTCATCGACTACGCCCGGGCGGTCAGTCAGCACGACCAGGCCGCGAAGGCCAGCGCCCGTAGCCAGCTCGACGCCTTTCCCCGGCAGATAGCGCAGTACCTGCACCACCTCACCGGAGGGAAGATCGCCGCCGGTACGATCAGCTCTCGCCTCAGGACGCACGTCAACGACCTCATGGACTTCACCGACGCCTATGCCGCCCGCGACTACGCGACGGCCTACCGGATCGAGCGGGTGGACTACGAGCGCCAGTTCGCGCTCGGTACGGTCATCGCCGCGGGGATCGAGGAGGATCGAGACGGGCACCTCCCGGCCAGCTTCGACAGCCCGCTCACGCGGCTGCGGTCGGCGCTCGGCGAGCTGCTCGGAGAGCACATGCAGCTCGTCGTCGACGCGATGGGAGCCGCCCTTCGGGGCGGTCCGGAGTTCAAGGCCGACGCCGCGCAGGTGAACGCCGACACCGAGCAGCTGGCGGGCGCGTTCGGGGTCCTGTTCGGGCCGCAGAGCGGGGCCAAGTTCACCAGCGTCTGGGGCGATCATGTGGACGCATTGGTCAGCTACTCCGGGGCGGTCGCGGCCAAGGATCAGAAGAGCGAGAATCAGGCCCTGGCACAGCTGAGTGCATTCGAACGGCACCTGAGCGCCTTCCTGAGCACGTCGACCGATGGCCGGCTGACGGCACCCGCGCTCTCGGACGTGCTCCACATGCACGACCGTGACCTCGTCGAGCAGCTCGACGCGTACGCGCGTGGCGACTTCACGACCGCGTACAACGTGGCGTACGAGGGCTACCAGCACATGTTCGCCGTCGCCGATACGCTGTCCGGCGCGATCGGTCCGACGATCGCGGCCCGGCTGCCCAAGGGAGGCGTGCAGACCGGCGGCGGGGGGATGGCGGGCTCAGTATGAACCGCCTGGCGGCCGCGCCGCTGGCCGCCGTGACGCTGGCCGCCGTGACGCTGGCCGCCGCGACGCTGGCGGCGGTGCTCGTGTCGGGGTGCGGCCGGCCGGGCCACAGCCCCGCGGCGGCATCATCTCCTCGCGGCGGGCCCGCGACGACGGCGAAGCCGCACGAGCCGCCCGGCGTGGCGGGGTTCCACTCCGTTCGGACCTACGATCAGGTGGCCCTGCCGGTGCGGTTGCAGATACCGGCGATCGACGTGTCCACGCCTTTGGTCAAGCTCGGCCGCCTGCCCGACGGAAGCCTGGAAGTCCCGAAGGCCTGGGACACGGCCGGCTGGTACGACCAGGGCCCCCGGCCCGGGCAGCCCGGCCCCGCGGTCATCCTCGGGCACGTGGACTCCAGGACCGGACCGGCCGTCTTCTACCAGCTGCGTACGCTGCGGCCGGGAGTTATCGTCCGGGTGGGCCTGGCGGACGGCCGGACGCTGATCTTCCGGGTGCAGCGCCTCCAGCGGTATCCGAAGGATGAGTTCCCGACCGAGGCGGTCTACTTCCCCACGCTCAACCGTGAGCTGCGCCTGATCACCTGCGGAGGCGACTTCGACTACGCCCGGCACAGCTATGTCGACAACATCGTGGTCTACGCGACGCTGGCCAGCTGAGCTAGCCAGCTGAGCTATAGAGTCCGCTTGCGCCTGGCCTGCCGTATATCGAAGATCGCCGCGCCGACCAGGCCGACCAGCAGCACCGCGGCGATCAGCCAGGCCACAGACACACCGGCGTTGCCGCCGCGGCGCGCGGCCGCTTGCCCTGGCGGATCGTAGGCCGGCACCCGCACGGTGGCTTCGGTGGTGGCCGTCGTCCCCGCTTCGGCCACCGCCACCCGGAGAGGGGTCGCGGTCAGCGCCGGAACGGCCGTGGTGTACGCGAGCTGGTACTGGTGAACAAGGTCGGCGCCGATCGCATCTACGGCCGGCAAGAGCGAGCGGGCGGATGATGCGGTAACCGTCCAGCCTCCGCTTGCGCTGGCGAGCCCGGCGAGCGAGGGCGCGACTTCCCGCACAGCCGCGACGTACAGGCTGGCACCGGCGGCACGAAGCTGCCCGGACACCGCGCTCACCAACCCGGCGGGGATCGGTCTGGTCGTGATGAGGACCACGGCGCGCCGCCCCGCGGGCGCCTTGAGGACCTCCCGGACGGCCAGCTTCAGCGCCGACGCATCATCGCCCGGGCCCGAGAACGTCGCATCCGCGAGCGCCCGCACGACCGAACCGGCATCGCCGGTCAGCGGCTGGACGAGGCGGGCGGGCCTGGCGCCTACCACCGCCGCCTCCGCGC
>WNGL01012343.1_pt1 | contig 13520 bp, 14 predicted proteins | sample 5400591 | NCBI WGS metagenome assembly WNGL01 (sample SAMN13153377, study PRJNA577476) | soil metagenome | isolation source: 80 cm soil or saprolite under Garry oak tree replicate 1 | place: USA:California | collected 2016-06-15
TGTGGCTTGACATTGACCTAGGGTCAAGGTTGGAGCATGGGCCGCATGAACGCACTGACCAGAGACGCGACACGCAATGCGGTTTCCGTGCACGGCATGCGGAAGACATACGGAAAGAAGGTCGTCCTCGACGGCGTCGACCTCGGAATCGGCGAGGGCGAGGTCTTCGCGCTGCTCGGGCCCAACGGCGCGGGCAAGACCACGATCGTCCGGATCCTGTCCACGCTGATCCCGTTCGAAGCCGGAACGGCCGGCGTCATGGGCCACGACGTGCGCCGCGAAGCCGGCGCAGTCCGCAAGGTGATTGGAGTCACCGGTCAGTTCTCCGCGGTCGACAACCTGCTCACTGGCGAGGAGAACCTCGTTCTCATGGGTCGCCTTCTGCACCTGCCGGCGACCGAGCTGCGGGGGCGGACCGCTCAGCTAGTGCAGCTTTTCGATCTGGTCGAGATCGCGAAGCGGACCCCGGCCACCTACTCCGGAGGTGAGAAGCGCCGGCTCGACATTGCAATGACCCTTATGGGGCGGCCAAGGCTGATCTTCCTCGACGAACCCACCGCGGGCCTCGACCCGCGCAGCCGCCAGACCATGTGGCAGGTCATCCGTGACCTCGCCGCCGACGGCGTCACCATCCTGCTGACGACCCAGTACCTGGAGGAGGCCGACCAGCTCGCCGACCGCATCGCCTTGCTCGATCGGGGCCACATCGTCGCCGAGGGCACACCCGAGGAGCTGAAACGTCGGATGCCCGGAGCCCATATCCAGCTCCGCTTTGCCGACGCCACATCACTCGACGAAGCCGCGCACGCGCTGCGCGACGGCACTCGCGACGACGAGGAGCTGGTGCTCCGCGTTCCGAACGAGGGCGGCGTCCGATCGCTACGCGAAATACTCGCCCGCCTCGGCGACGACGTCGCCGTGGAAGACCTGTCCATCCACACGCCGGACCTCGACGACGTGTTCTTCGCCCTCACGGGCAACACTTCAAAGGAGCAACCCCGATGACCGCACTGACTACCGCCGTCCAGGACTCCACCACGATGATCGGGCGCGAGCTCAAGCACACCCTCAGGTTTCCCTTGCTGCTCGTCAGCACGATCCTGGTGCCGGTTGTGATGCTCGTGTTGTTCGACTACATCCTCGGCGGGCCGATTGGCCACGGGCTCGGAGACGCGGCGCACGGTGCGCCGTACGTTGACTTCCTGGTGCCGGGCATCATTCTCTTGACGGTTGCGGCGGGCTGCGGGCCCGCGGCGATCAACGTCCATACCGACATGGCCGGGGGCTTCATCGACCGGATCCGGACGATGGCGGTCACCCGCGGCGCGCTGCTGGCGGGTCACGTCGGGGGCAGCGTCGTGCGCACCCTGGCCGCCACGGTCGTCGTTACCGTCGTCGCGCTGGCGGTCGGCTTCCGCCCGAAAGCCTCACCGGGAGACTGGTTTGCCGTCTTTGGCATCGTCGCCGTCTTCTCATTCGCGCTCGCGTGGCTGTCGGCCGCCCTCGGACTGGTCGCCAAGACTGTCGCCGGGGCGAACGGTTCGACCCTGCCGATCCAGTTTCTGCTGCCGTTCCTGTCCAGCACGTTCGTGCCGGCCGCCTCGATGCCCGCGGGGGTGCGCTGGTTCAGCGAGAACCAGCCTTTCACTCCGGTGGTGGACAGCCTCCGCGCACTGCTCACCGGTGCGCCGGTGGGCAACACCGCCTACCTGGCCCTTGCCTGGTGCGCCGTGATCGCGCTGGCCGGTTACGTGTGGGCTCAAGCTGCCTTCCGTCGGGGTACCCGGTGACGTCGAGCCGCATGGTCACCATCGGCCAGCTCGCCGCCTACGCCGGCGTGACGATCAAAGCCGTCCGGCACTACCACCAGCGTGGCCTGCTGGAGGAACCGCCGCGTGATTCGTCTGGCTATCGTCGCTACAGCGCCCAGCACGCCATCGACCTGGTCAAGATCAGGACTCTTGCCGAGGCGGGAGTGCCGCTGGCCCGCGTCAAAGAGCTGCTCGCCGCCAACCCCGATCAATTCGCCGCGGCTATCACCCAAATCGACCACAACCTCCAGGAACGGGTCAAGGAGCTCCGCCAAACGCGCGATCGCATCGCCCGCCTCAGCAGTGGCGATCGGCTCTTCGTCTCCGCCGAGGTCGCCGACTTCCTCGAGCTGCTCCACGAGCTCGGGGTGAGCCGGCGCACGATACAGATGGAGCGCAACGGCTGGATCCTCATGCAGTCGGCCTCCCCTAAGCAGGCGGCAATCTGGCTCGCCGACAAGCGCGACGCGCTCGTCGATCCGGAGTTCAGCGCCATTTACCTCGAGTACGACGCTGCGTTCGACTGGTCCCCCGAGGATCGCCGGCTCAACGCACTTGCCGTTCGCACCGAGCGGTGGTTCGCCAAACGGCACGACACGCTGAAAGGCCGAAAGGGGTCCGTCCCGGATCCAGCCCTCGCCCAGCTGGTCGCGACGTCAGTCGGCATGTCGTCGCCGGCCTGGGACCGGCTCGGCCAGATCGGCAAGGAGCGCAAGCTGTCCCAATAGGGATCGCTGCTCCCGCTTTAAGTTGTTGACATAACTGCTCGGCTTAAGTCATTGACATAACTGCCCGATTAGTACATCGTCACCGCGCCATGGAGCGCTCCGGGCCCGTAACGCGTAGAGGCCGGTGGCTTGGAGGCCGCCTGTTGCTCTGGATGAGCCCGGTGCTGATATGCCTGGCGATGATCGGGAACGGCGTGCAGCCCGGTCAAGCCGCGGTCAACCCCACGACCACCATTCAGCTCGGTTTCACACCCAATGACGTCGTGGCCGCGGACATGAACGGCGACGGCAAGCTCGACCTCGTGGTGTCGGGCACCGCGCAGGCCGTGCTGCTCGGCAATGGCGACGGCACCTTCAAGCCCCCAATGGTGACTTCTGGGAGTGGCTCGCCGGCGTTGGGCGGGACAGCCCTCGGTGACTTCAATGGAGACGGGAAGCTCGACCTCGCCGTAGGCAGCTTCAATGGCGGAGTCTCGATCCTGCTGGGTAACGGCGATGGCACCTTCGCCCAGCCTACATTCTTCAGCTCCGACCCAGTTCAGAGCCTCGCGGCCGCCGACCTCAACAGAGATGGCTTGAGCGACCTGGTCGTCACCTCGCTCCAGGAGACCCGCGTGTACATCGCGACGGGAGGCGGCACCTTCCTGGCGGGCCCACGCTATCCAGCCTCCAGCGCAGTGAGTGCTCTCCTCGCCGACTTCAACGGCGACGGCAAGACAGACATGGTGCGACTCAACTACGGCTCGCAGGCGCAGTTCTTCGCCGGAGTTGGAGACGGCTCCTTCCTCCCGCCCGTCCAGCTCTCGTTCCAGGGCACGTTCGCCACGGTCGCGGACCTGAACGGCGACGGCAAACCAGACCTCGCACTTGTCTCCGGATGCGTCGGCGCTGCGCTGGGAAACGGGGACGGAACATTCGGCTTTGGCGGAAGCTGCGTTGGGAGCCTGGGAGGCAATCCGGCGGTCGCGGATTTCAACGGGGACGGCAAGCTTGATGTCGAGGTCGCGCAGGAAGGCGCCGTGATGACCTTGCTGGGCGATGGCCTCGGAGGGTTGGCCAACCCCAGCGCATCGCCGACGAGCATCAGCGACAGCCACTGGAGCGTGGCGGGGGACTTCAACGGCGATGGCAGGGCCGACCTGGCCCTGACCAATGCCCAGTCCGGTTCGCTGACGATCTACCTGAACGACGGCGGCACGTCCTATCCGCTCGGCGACGCCATCGTCTCCCCGACGAGCCTCGCGTTCGGCAGCCTGCCGGCGTGGGCCACCAGCGCGCCACAGGGGGTGACGGTCTCTATATCTCGTCGAGGACCGGCTTTGGCAATTTCGCCGAATCGCCCGACTGCTTGCCGGGCATCCTCATCGCTCCCGGCGGCAGCTGCACGATCCAGGTGACTTTCACCCCCACGACCTCCGGCTCCCAGACGGGCGGCATGACCATCTTCGACAGCGCTCCGTCCGGGTCACAGTCGGTCACGTTCATGGGAACAGGCACGATCAACCCTTCGACGACCACCGTCGCGCCTGCGTCAGGTCCCCAGGGCGGCACGGTGAACCTGACCGGAACGTTGAGCTCGAATGGGGCGCCTCTGGCTGCGGGCGGTACGGTGACCGTGTCGATCCCTAACGGTTTCTCGGCACGTCTGTTCACCGACAACAAAGGCAACTTCGGCTATTTCGGCGCGAGCCTGGCCGGGCTCGCCGCCGGTGTGTACCCCAACGGCATCAAGGCTGTTTACGCGGGTGACGGTGCATATACGGCCAGCTCGGCGTCAGCCGACCTGACGGTGAGCTCGCCCGCACCGGTGATCGCCGTTGCGCCGGCGAGCGGCGTCTACGGTGGGTCCGCCGTTCTTGGCGGCACAATCACTGACCAGGGATCCCCGCTGTCGGGTGTCACGCTTGCGTTCGCTCTCAATGGCGTCTCTGCCGGATCTGCCACCACCGACGCGCAGGGGACCGCCAGTTTGAGTACCCAGCTGGGCAGCCTCGGCGCTGGCACGCACACATCGGCCGTATCCGTGGCATTCGCGGGCAATGCCGTATTTCCTCCCAGCAGCGCCTCTGGCGATCTTGTCGTCAACCCGGCTCCGCTGACGATCGCCGCCTCCAGCGGGACGATGACGTATGGCGGTACGCCGCCGCCCATCACTGCTTCATACGTGGGGTTCGTGAACGGCGACACAGCCGCCTCATTGACGTCTGCCCCGACGTGCGCGACCACCGCAAGCACGCAATCGGCCGTCGGCTCCTACGCGTCCTCCTGCTCGGGGGCGATCGACGCGAACTACACGATTGGCTACGTGGCAGGCAGCGTGACAGTCACGCCGGCGGCCCTGACGGTCGCCGCCAACAACCCGAGCAAGCTGTTCGGCTTCTCCAACCCCGGCTTGACGGCGACGATCAGCGGATTCGTGAACGGGGATACCGCAGCGGTGGTCGGTGGCGCGCCCAGCTGTACGACCGTGGCAGCCCAGTACAGCCCCGGCGGCAGCTATCCAATCGTTTGCACCCAGGGCACGTTGTCGGCGACGAACTACTCGTTTGCTGTTTTCCTGCCGGGGACGCTGCAGATCCTGTACACGACCACCGTCACTGGCAATATCCCCTCGCTTACCGTGTCCTCGGGTCAGTCGGTCTTGATCGCTCGCGGGGCGGTGGTCAACGGCCCGCTGAACGTGCAGGCTGGGGGAGCCCTTGACGTGGAGGGAGCGACCACCGGCCAGATAGCGTCGTCGGGCGCGGCCGCGATTCGCATCTGTGGCGCGAGCACGGCCAAGTTGACGATTGGAGGGACATCCTCGCTGGTCGTTGTTGGTGACGACGAGGGACGATCGGGGCTGCCCACGTGCGCCGGCAACAGAATCGGAGGTCCCGCCAGCGTTACGAGCAACCATGGGGGCGTCGAGTTCGACGGAAACACGGTCTCAGGCTCTCTCACGATCACAAGCAACACCGGGACGACTCCCGACGGCGGCACCGTCGACGTGACCGGCAACACGGTCGGAGGTAAGACCTCGATCCAGCCCTAGCGCTGGTCCGACCGCGACGAGCGGCTTCGACGGGCAGCCTCGCTTCGGGCTACGAGACCTCCGGGACGTTCAGCGAGTCGAACGTCGCCTTGTTGACGAACTTGAACATGCGCACGGGCTTGCCATCGACGTCCATGTCCGCCACCACGGCATAGCGCTCCTGGCGCGTGCCTCGAGAAGTGGTCCGGACGCTTCGCCGCTTCTTGATGTCGGAATCGGGGATCTCGACCTTTGACTTCGTCTTCAGGTTGTAGAACTGCATGACGCCTCCTTGCGTGAGATCGAATTGAATTCGACCACAAGGTTAGGGTAGTCGGCGAGAGAGCTCCCTAAAGTATTGCCTTTACGCCGGCGCCTCATTAGGCTTGCGGGACTTGACGAACCGCCTCCGAGCACTTTCGGCCGCCGGCTTCGCGGTGCTGGCGATGGGCGTCCTGGGCGCGATTCCAGCGACCGCCGCCAATGTCCTCAACGTGCCCGGCTCGTACCCAACCATCCAGGCCGCGATCGATGCCTCCGCCAACGGCGACACGGTCCTGGTCGCGCCCGGCACCTACTTCGAGAACATCGATTTCAAGGGCAAGCTGATCACCGTCCAGAGCGCGCAAGGCCCGAGTGCCACCACGATCGATGGCTCCAACCTCGCGCCGGTGGTCAACTTCTCCACCGCCGAGACCGCGGCCGCGACCATCCAGGGCTTCACCCTCCAGCACGGCAACGCGACCGGAGCCTTCGGCTACGAAGGCGCGGGAGTCCACATCGACGGCGCTTCACCGACGGTCGCGGGCAACAACATCGTCGCGAACACCTCGTGCGCCAACGGAGTCGGAATCTCGGTCGCGTTTGCCTCTCCGGTCATACGAGACAACGCGATCGACGGCAATACGAAACAGCCAGGCTGCAGCGGCCAGAACGGCGGTGGCATATACGTCAGGGGCGCGGCCAGCGCGCAGATCATCCACAACTCGATCTTCAACAACACCACCGACTTCGGTGGCGGCATCAGCCTCTTCGCTGCCGGGACCCCGACTTTGCTCAACAACACGATCAGCGGCAACGGCGCTGAATACGCAGGTGGCGGCATCTATGCCGTCAACCAGTCGGACGCCAACATCGTCCAGAACGTGATCACGGGCAACAGGTCGCCCGTCAGCGGGGCCGGCCTCTACATCAGTCCGCCATCGGGCACACGCGGAGCGCTTCTCGTCAACAACACGATTGCCGGCAACTTTGGCGGGGACTCGGGCGTCTTCCTCGGCGGCTTTGACGCGCAGGTCCAGCTGTTCAACAACATCGTCGCCGCCGCTTCGACCGTGCCCGCCGTCCTTTGCGACACGACCTACTCATCGACCCCTCCGGTCTTCGACCACAACGACCTCTTCAACTCCGCCGGGCCCGCCACGCAGGGGAACTGCTTGCAGGTCGTCGGGACGTCGGGCAACATCTCGGCCGATCCCAAGTTCGTCGCGTCCGGTGACTTCCACCTGCAGTCGAGCTCGCCATCGATCGATGCGGGCAACAACGGCGCTCCTTCGCTGCCGTCAGCAGACCTCGACGGCATGCCTCGGATCTCAGGGGTCGCGGTCGACCAGGGCGCCTATGAGTTCCAGCAGCCCCTGGTCGTGACGATGAGCTCAGTGTCCGGCGCTGTCGAAGGCGCCGCGTTTTCTGCCATCGTGGCCCACTTCACCGGCGGCGCCGGTCCTTACACGGCAAGCATCGCCTGGGGCGATGGGCAGACGAGCCCGGGGAGCGTCAGCATCCCCAACGCCAACTCGGTGAGCGGCAGCCATACATATTCAGAGGAAGGCGCCTACAACGTCACGGTGACGGTCACCGACTCCACAAGTGCAACCGCGAACGGCACCGCGTCGACCAGCGCTGCCGATGCAGCGCTCACTGTCACGGGAGCTTCCGTCACCGCGGTGGAGGGCGCCGGCTTCAGCGGCACGCTCGCCTCGTTCACCGACGCCGACCCGAGCGGATCGGCGACCGACTACAGCGCCACCATCAACTGGGGCGATCAGACGAGCTCGGCGGGCGCCGTCACCGCGAATGGGAGTGGCGTCTTCGTTGTCAGCGGCAGCCACGTCTATGCGGAAGAAGGCAGCTACACGGTGACGGTGGCGATCAGCGACGGCGGCGGCGCGAGCGCGAGCGCTAATTCTTCGGCGAGCGTTGCCGACGCCGCCATCACCTTGACCGGAGCCGCCGGGTTCCGCGAGCACCACAAGAGCAACTTCACCGCCACCGTCGCGACGCTCACCGACGCCGACCCGGGCGCCGTCCCGACCGACTATGCGGGCCAGATCAGCTGGGGCGACGGCACGACGTCAACGTGCCCCAGCACAATGTGCAGCATCACCGTGCGGACGTCGGGCGGATTCACAGTTTCGGGATCGCACAACTACCACAACAACGGCACCTACACAGTCACCATCACGCTCACAGACGCTGGCGGCTCGACGTCGAGAACGACGACCACCATCGTGGTGACCTAAACCTCAGATCCAGCCCCGGCGCCTGAACAGATAGAGCTGGATGCCGATCGCGATGAGCATCGTGGCGACCCCGATCGCAAAAGCGATGTAGGGCGGTTCGAGGACGGTGGTCAGGTACGCGAAGTTCATGCCGTAGAAGCCGGTCAGGAAGCTCAGCGGTAGGAACAGGCTCGCGATGACGGTCAGGGCCTTGGTCGTCTGATTGAGGCGGTTCGAGACGGTCGAGAGATAGACGTCCATCGCGCTCGTGAGCAGGTCGCGCAGTGAATCGACGGTCTCGTACTGGCGGACGATGTGGTCGTAAACATCGCGGTAGTAGAGCGTCATGTCCTGCTGCTGGAGGTGGATGCCATGCGTGACCAGCTTCTGGAAAACGTCCCGCTGCGCGCCCAGGAACCGGCGCAGGTCGATCACCGAATGTTTGAGGTGGTAGATGCGGTCGAGTGAACCCGGAGGCGCCTTGTCGATGATGTCGTCCTCCAGCTGGTCGACCGTGTCGTCGACCCGGTCCAGGACAGGGAACGTGGCGTCCACGATCGCGTCCACGACCAGGTACGTGAGGAAGGACGGCTGGCCCTTGGTCAAATCCGGGCTCTTGGCGATGCGTTCCTTCAACACGGCCAGCGCGGGAGCCGGATCCTGGTGGACGCTGACCAGGAAGGTCGGTCCGACGAACAGGTGGTGCTCACGGTACGCGGGCTCGTCCTGCACCCAGTCGGCCTGGAAGATGACAGCGAAGTTGTAGTCGGGGTATTCCTCGATCTTCGGCCGCTGGTTCTGATGCTGGATGTCCTCGATCGTCAAGGGGTGAAACTTGAAGGTCTGCTCCAGCAGCTTGTAGTCGTCGGCGTCCGGCTGCTCGATGTCGAGCCAGAAGCCATCCTGGTGGGCATTGACGAAGCAGCGGCCGATCGAAACGTCTTCGGTGTCATCGACTTTTCCGGTGGTTGTCAGGAGGGTCCTCATCGGCTGGCATGCTAAAACTATCCGCGTGGCCCGGCCGACGATTTACGAATTCGCCGGCGGCGACCAGGCTTTCCTGGCGTTGGCCACGGCCTTCCACGAGCGCTGCCTGGAAGACCCCGACCTGAACCACGTTTTCTCGCACCACGCCGGCCCCGATCACGTCCGGAATCTGGCTGCATATTGGGCCGAGGTCTTGGGAGGTCCGCCGTCCTACTCACGCCTCCATGGCGGCCACTCCGCGATGCTCGAGATCCACGCTCGTGAGGGGGGAGAGTCGCTCGAACCCAACTTCGTCGCGTGCTTCGTCCAGGCTCTCGACGACGCGCAGCTACCCGACGATCCTGACTTCAGAGCCAGCATCCGCGCCTACATCGAGTGGGCGACCAAAGACCTGGTGACCTACCTGGCGCCCGAGTCAGTCGTCCCTCCTGACCAGCCCATGCCGCGTTGGTCCTGGGACGGTCCAGAGTAGAGCCCGACACTTTTCGGGCGCGCGGCCGTTAATAATCTCGTGGCCCGGATCAAAATGGTCCAGCCGCCCGAGGCCAAAGGGCAGCTGGCCGAGCTCTACGCGACCGCCAAGAAGGAGAGCCCGATCGGCGTCGTGGCGGAGATCCTCAAGACGATGAGCTTGCGGCCGGATTTCCTGGCCGCCATCCAGGCCGCCTCGCGCATGCACTTCACCGACGGGGCGCTCACCCGGGCGCAGCACGAGATGATCGCTTCCTACGTCTCCGCCCTCAACCGCTGCAGGTATTGACTAAGCGCCCACACGTGGTTCCTGCAGTTGCAGGGCGAGAAGTTCGGACAGGCGGCGGACGCGTTACGGAACGGTGATCTCGACGGCGCGGGACTGACCGGGCCGGAGCGGCTTCTGCTGGAGTTCGCCGGCACCATCGCGCAAGGCGCTTATCGCGTCACCGATGAGCAGGTCCAGGGATTGCGCGAGGCAGGCTGGACCGACGAGCAGATAGCCGAGGGCGCGTACGTGGCCGCCCTCTTCAGCATGTTCGTCCGTCTCGCCGACACTTTCGATATCGAGCCCCCGGCCGTGTACGAACCAAAGGGGATACCCGCCGCCGCAGCCCGTCGCGACTAAGGCGCGGGCGCCAGCCCCGTGTAGTCGATGAAGATCCGGCCGTAGGTGTCGCCCGACGCCGTAAACACCCCCCAGCTCTTCGCATACGTCGAGCTGGTCTGCGACACCACGTTGCCAGATGCGTCCCTGGTGGTGAGCGTGGCCGTTCCATGCATCGTGACGCCAACGAGCCTCGCGGCCTGCGTCGCGAACTTGGGCAGGAACAGCTGGATGCTGATGCCATCGAAGCTGTAGCTCTTCTGGACGATCTGTCCGGCACCGATGTCGGTACTGATGACATCGGTGAATTCTTTGAGGCCGTCGTCCCGGGCGCCGAGCTCCGCCAGCTTCAAATCGTGGGAGCGGCGCGCCTCAGACTCGATGATCAGATCGAGCACGACGTCGTGCGCCATCCTGTCGGCGACCGATTGAGTGATCTGCGGGTCGAACGAGCTCACGTTTGAGGCGAGGCTGGCCGATGGAATCGGCGGCAGGTTCCATACCCGGCCCGTCGCCGAAACCGGCCCCGAATCGGCGGACGGAGGAAGCGCACCGGCCGCGGCTCCGGTGACCCAGCTCGCGACCGGCTGCTCCGACGTGCCCACCTTTAGAGTGACCGTCGGCGTCGAGCCGTCCGCGAGGCCGGCGGCAGGCGCCGGGCTGTGAGTCGAAAGGGCGGCTGACACCGGTAGAGCAGCGGTGAACACGGCGGTGACGGCAAGGATGGTAGCCACCCTCCATCCGCGGCGGTCAAACGAGGGGACAGCGAGGCCCGTTTCAAACGGAGCCAGGAAGCGCACAAGCGCGAAGCGCATCGCGCAGGCGATGACCAGGCTGGCCAGGATCGCGGTCTTGGTCCAGAACTCCAGCGCGGTCGGGCCGAGCAGCAGCACGGCGAGCACCGCCACGATGACGCCGAAGACGACCCTGGCGACAGGGCCGTCCGGCACCGTCCTGGGGTCTGGGACCATGAAGAGCGCGAAGATCAGGATCTCCGGCGACGTGACCAGGATCTGCCACAGATCCCGCCCGCACAGCGGGGTCACGTGCCAGCTGGCGACCATGCAGTGGTCCGGCACGGGCGCAATCGCGATCGCGGTGAAAATCGCGAAGCCGACCATGAAGCCCAGCACCAGGCCGATCAGCTTCAGCTCCCACGCGATCAGCAGCCCGCCGACGATCAGGATCGCGTAGGTGAGGATCATCCACGGACCCATCGGTATCCACCACAGATCCAGCGGCTCGGTGTGCTGCGGGCCGAGCGCCACGAAGGCGACCACCAAGGCGACGTTGGATGGGTTGAAGATGTGCCGTCCCCGCCAGCGGATGAGGTACTTCGTCGCCATTCCCAGCGCCACCACACCGATGAAGATCTCGATCCCGTGGAGGCTCCACCACTGGCCGTGGAGGGTTCCGGGGACGCGAAGGATGAAGGCTGTGCTGTTGCCGGTAAGCAGACCGCTGGCCGGCCACAGGATCGCCTTGTCCTTGAAGAAGGCGACGACGAACTCGATCAGTGCGCCGACCGCGAGGCAGATCAGTATCTGGGCTATCGAGAGCCGGAAGCCGAGCACGGTCTGGCCCAGGACCTGCAGGGTTATGAGCACCGCGGCGACGTGCAGCCGGGGGTCGCGGATGCTGGGCAGAATCACCTTGTACTCGCGGCCGAAGAGGTGGGCCGTCCTGCGCTTCGGACCGCCGCTTGCGGCCGGGCGCTTGGATTCGCCTGGAAGGCTCATCCCCTGGGGAGGCGCTACGTCGCTGGTGGCCACGGTCGGGTAACGGTCATAGTATGCAACCCGTTACAGAACCGATCGCCTTGGCAAATTCAAGTTCGTTTTGGACTTCGCGTAGGAGCGTGGTCGCCGCCCTGGTGGGGGCCATGACGCTCGCGGCGTTCTCCGCGTGCGACCTTCCTTTCGACCTCGGCCAGCCGACCACGCGCGCCCTTGAAACGGGTGCCTCCGATGGCCTGACGACGGCGCAAAGCTTCGAGGTCATCGGCTCATACACCGGGCCCGGAGCCGCCCTGCCGGTGGCGAGCGGTGCGCGCACAAATGGCCCTGCGCTCGACACGACCTGGACGATCGACCTGCAGATCGCGCGCCCGGACACCGAGCACCTGGTGGTCAGCGCTGGCAGCGTCAAGCTGGAGGCGATCATCGTCAGCAGCGGCGCTTACTTTCGCGGTCATGATTTCCTGGCCCAGCACATGGGCGCCGACCCGCTGTCGCAAAACCTGGTCAAGGCGGCCGGGAACTCCTGGTGGAAAGGCAATTCCAGCATCGTGCCGAAGCTCCCGGACTTCACCGATGGGGCCAACTTTCGGACGACGTTTCTCGGGACCGCCGTGACGCAGCGAACCGATCACGTATCGGTCGACGCGACCGACGCGGTCGACCTGTCGGGCCCGAGGGCGGACGTCTACATCGCGGCCGGCTCACCATACCGAGTGCTTCGGGTGCGCTTGAAGACCGGAGTCGCAGTCGACGGAATCAGCGCCGCCGACCTTCGGTACAGCAACTTCGACAAGGACTTTGGGATCGTCGCGCCCACCGACGTGATCGATTTCTCCAACCTGTCGACACTGACGCCGATCTACACGGTGCTGTCGGTCGACACCTCGGGATGCGGCTCGCCATGCGTCGTCTCGGCATCGCTCAAGAACCTCGGCGGGATGCGCCCCGCAAAAGGTACGTCGATCATCACCTTCACCATGACCGATGCGGCCACAGGGCACGCTATCGGCAGCTGTCAGGCTCCTGTCCAGCCCGACGTCGGATTCAACTCCACGACGAAGGTCTCCTGCACGATCGGAGGCTTGAGCGGCGCACCAAATGCCGCGATCGTCACCGCCACAGCTGACAATCCGGGGCAAGCCTGATGCTCGGGGCGCCGCGTCAAATGACGCGGTGCATCGTTGAACTCCCGCGGCAGGCGCCTTAGGGTTTAGGCAAGCGCCGCGTTTTGCGGCTGTGTCGGGGGAGTAGCGGGCCCGCGTCCCGCCGTCTGAATTGGGGAGGAGTGGCCATGGAGATTGGCAAGTCCCAACCGGTGCAGAAGGCACCACCTACCGGGGAGGCCACCGACGCGGCCCACTGGGAAGGCCTCGAGGAAACCACCGAGTTCAAGGAGCTGGTTCGCGCACGCTGGCGTTTCGTCGCGCCGGCCACGATCTTCTTCCTGGTCTATTACTTCGCGCTCCCACTGAGCAACGGACTCTTCCCGAGCTTCATGCGCACGGAGGTCATCGGCCACATCAACATCGCCTACCTGTTCGCGCTGTCGGAGTTCGTCATGGCATGGGTGCTCGCCTACTTCTACATCCGCCAGGCGACTCGGGTCTTCGACCCCCTCGCGGAGAAGGTCCGCCAGCGGGCCGGCCAGGGAAATAGAGGATGA
>WNGL01020057.1_pt1 | contig 13516 bp, 14 predicted proteins | sample 5400591 | NCBI WGS metagenome assembly WNGL01 (sample SAMN13153377, study PRJNA577476) | soil metagenome | isolation source: 80 cm soil or saprolite under Garry oak tree replicate 1 | place: USA:California | collected 2016-06-15
TCGACTTCTTTGACCCGAACACCTTGTTCACCGCGATGGCGACGTTGTCGTAGACGGTGAGCCATGGCAGCAGCGAATGGTTCTGGAACACGACCGCGCGGTCCGGACCAGGATCGTTGACCTCGCGGTTCTCCAAAAGCACGCCGCCCAGGGTCGCGGGCACGAGACCAGCGACAATATTGAGCAGCGTCGACTTCCCGCAGCCCGAATGACCGATGATCGAGACGTAGTCACCCTTGTTGATGGTCAAGGTAACGTCATGCAGGACCTCGGTTTCCTGCGAGCCGCGGGTGAAAGTCTTGGAGAGGTGATCGACTTGCAGATAGCTGGCCATGATGTGTCCTCTCAACCGGCTGCAGTGCCGCGGGTGACAAAGTTGGCGATGGCCGCGACGATGCGGTCGAGCACGAAGCCGATCAGGCCGATGTAGGTCAGCGCCACGACGATGTCGGAGAGGCGTGAGGAGTTCCACGCGTCCCAGATGAAGAAGCCGATGCCGACGCCGCCGGTGAGCATTTCGGCGGCGACGATCGCGAGCCATGACAAGCCGATGCCGATGCGCAAACCCGTGAAGATGTAGGGCGCGGCGGACGGGATCATGATCTTGTAGAAGAATTCGAGATGATTGAGCCGCAGCACGGCCGCGACATTGCGATAGTCCTGCGGGATGTTGCGGATGCCGACCGCGGTGTTGATGATGATCGGCCACACCGCCGTGATGAAGATCACGAAGATCGCCGATGGCTGGCTATCGCGGAATGCCGCAAGCGAAATCGGCAGCCAGGCGAGCGGCGAGATCGTGCGCAGCACCTGGAAGATCGGATCGAGGCCGCGCATCGCCCAGACGGATTGTCCGACGATGGTGCCGAGCATAACGCCGATGACGCTGGCGAAGCCGTAGCCGATCATCACCCGTTGCAGCGAGACGAGGACGCGCCAGCCAAGCCCGATGTCCTGCGGGCCTGCGACGAAGAACGGATCGGTGATCAGATCGCGCGCCTCGCTCCAGATTTTTGTCGGGGAGGGAAGCGTCGCGCCCGGCCGCGAGCAGAGGATCTGCCAGACCGTGAAGATCAGCACCAGCATCACCAGCGGCGGCAACACGCGCGCCGCGAAGGCGTTGAACCGTGGCTTGAGCTTGCTCGCGAAACTCGCCTTCGGCGGCGAAAGCCGCAGCACCGCGGCGCCCGCCGGCATTGCGGCAGGCGCCGGCAGCGCGACCGTGGCTTCGGACTTGAACAGGGGCATGTTCATGAACATTGCTTCCTTATTGGGACATCGCGGCAACGGGCGCGGTCTTACCTCTCCCCAGGGGGGAGAGGTCGCGAGCGAAGCGAGCGGGTGAGGGGGATGACGCGCAATCGATAGACCAGCGCCCCCTCACCCCAACCCTCTCCCCCAAGGGGAGAGGGATCTCACCGCGCTTGTGGCTCCGCTGGCGCATCACACTTCAACGCGTTTGATGGACAGGCTCTTGAGGTAGGCCGACGGGTTCTCCGGATCGAACACTTTGCCGTCGAAGAACGTCTCCTTGCCGCGCGAGGTCGAGGCCGGAATGTCGGAGGCCGGGAGCGAGAGCGCCTTCGCGGCTTCGCGCCAGATGTCCTCGCGGTTCACCTTGTCGACCAGCGCCTTGACGTCGGTCGAGCCTTCGAACTTGCCCCAGCGGATGTCCTCGGTGACGAACCAGCTGTCGTGGCTCTTGAACGGGTAGGACGCGTGGTCGCTCCAGAACTTCATGGACTGCTTGGTGCTCTTCTCGACGCGGCCGTTGCCGTAATTGATGTCGCCCTTCAGGCGGCCGATGATGTCGGCCACCGGCACGTTGAACCACTGGCGCTTGCCGACGATGTTGGCGAGCTCTTCCTTGTTCTCCGCCTTCTCGCACCACTGCTGCGCTTCCATCACGGCCGTCACGATGGCCTTCGCGGCGTTCGGATTCTTGTCGACCCAGGCGGCGCGCATGCCGAGCGCCTTCTCGGGGTGCTTGCCCCAGATCTCGCCGGTGGTGCAGGCGGTGAAGCCGATGCCCTGGTTGACGAGCTGCTCGTTCCACGGCTCGCCGACGCAGAAGGCGTCCATGTTGCCGACCTTCATGTTCGCCACCATCTGCGGCGGCGGGACCACAATGGTGGAAATGTCCTTGTCGGGGTCGATGCCACCGGCCGCGAGCCAGTAGCGGATCCAGAGGTCGTGCGTGCCGCCCGGGAAGGTCATCGCGACGCTGACCTTCTTGCCCTCGGCGATCTTCTTGGCGAATGCGGCTTTCAGCGGCGAGGCGTCGGTGGCGACTTTGAGATCTTTGTATTCCTGCGCGACCGAGATTGCCTGCGCGTCGAGATTGAGGCGCGCCAGGATGTACATCGGCGTCGGCACGTTGTTCTGCGTCACCTTGCCGGTTGAGATCAGGTAAGGCATCGGCGTGAGAATGTGCGCGCCATCGATTCCGTTATTCTCCGAACCGAGCACGAGATTGTCGCGCGTCGCGCCCCATGAGGCTTGCTTGGCGACTTCCACGTCCGGCATGCCGTGCTTGACGAACAGACCCTTCTCCTTGGCGATCACCAGTGCGGACGCGTCCATCAGGGCGATGTAGCCGAGGGTCGCTTTGGTGACCTCAGGTCCCGCCGCCTGCGCGACATGGACACCGAAGGGAAATTCAGCACCGATCGCCGCCATCAGGGCGCTTGCGCCGGTGGTCTTAAGCAGCGCGCGCCGGCTGAGGCGAGTTCCCTTGGTCTTTATGCTCATGAATTCGAGACGCGCGGAAGAGCGCTTCCTCAGAGCAGCGGCGTTGCTATCCGGCCCGTCGTTGGACCCGTGGCGCCGTCACGTCTGGCGGCGCCTGTCGGAGTCCTATTACAAGCTTCGTGCCAACCGATTGGCGCGGAAATATCCGTTTAGAATCAATGCGAAATTGAAAGCTGCATAGAAATGCGGCAGCACTGTCTGCTGCTGATTTCTACATCAAAGCAAATAAGATGCGGAGATATTGTGCAGTGCACAAAAATAGGCAAGTGCTGATTTTTCAGGCGAATCGGCACAGCTGAGGACCGCCAAGCCTTTATCGGGCACCTTATTAAGTGGGGATTTTCGCGGCCTTCACCAGCGCGATATTCGCCGCGACGTCGTCCCGGACGAGCGTCGCGAACTGAGCCTGGCTGGGCGGCATCGGTTCGACCCCGAGCGTTGCGAGCCGCTCCAGCACGGCAGCTGCCGTAAGGGCCTTGGCGATCTCGCCGCGAAGCTTTTCGACGATTTCGTGCGGCGTCCGGGCCGGCAGATAGAGGCCGCTGAAGAACGGGCAGGCTAGGCGACACGGCAATTCCGGCGAGTGAGTTGTACGTCTTACAGCCGGTTGATCCTGGCGATGCGCCGCGTCACCTCGGCGGGCGTTTCGTTGTCGGCCTTGGTCTTGAGCGCCAGCGCCTTTTGCGCGGCCGGCCGCGCAAGACAGCGCGTGAGCCAGGCTTTAAGATTTGGCACCGCGGACAAATCCATCTCAATCGCGCGGCTGATGACGGCGGCGACGTTAAGATCGGCCACGGTGAATTCATCGCCGAGCAGATAGGGTTGCCTGGCCACCGCCGCGTCGAGCACGCGGAACGGTGCCGCCACGACCTTCAATGCCTCGTCGCGCTTGCTGGCATCGCGCTCGTCAGCCGGCAGGCGGACCGCGTGCAGCGACCAGATGTTGACGCCGCGATCAATCTCGTTGAGCGCCCACATGCTCCACTGCCAGGTTCTCGCTTCACCTTCGAGCGTGGCGGGATAGAGGCGGCCGTTCGCGTGCTTCTTGGCGAGGTAGAGCGTGATCGCGAGCGACTCGAACAGCACGAAGCCGTTGTCTTCGATGAAGGGCAGGCGGCCGTTTGGATTGATGGCGCGAAACTCCGGCGCGCCCGCGCCGGCATCGCCGATCTCGATCGGCAGGTGCTCGTAATTTAAGCCGACCTCATTCGCGACCCAGAGCGCGCGGAACGCACGCGTGCGGGCGATACCGTAGATGCGCAAATCCGACACGCGGGCCTCCCTTGGTTTTGCGAACGAGCATACCCGATCGTCACGGGAGGGGAGGCAATAGACTTGGGACGTCTAGTCAGCGGCTCGCGCTTTGCAGTGCTCTTTTTAACCCGAAGTTCGCATTAGTGCCCGCGGCATGATGTGAGCGAACTTCGGGTTCGGGCCAGTTGCGCGGCCGTGCCTCATTAAATCCTGATCTTGGCGTCGGTGATGATCTGCCGGAACATCGCCACTTCCTTGGTGACGCGCGCCATGTGGCCCTTGCCAGTGCGCGCCGTCACGTCGAAGCCCGCCTCGGTGAGCTTCTTCCTCGTGTCTGGCTTGGCGAGGATCGCGAGCGCGTGTTTCTCCAGAAAGGCGACGTATTCCGGCGGCGTCTTGGCCGGCGCCATCAGCGCCGTGTAGGTGTCGAACACGAAATCCTTGTAGCCCGACTCCACCATGGTCGGGATATCCGGCAGGTCGTGCCAGCGCTTCTCGCCGGTGACCGCGAGCCCCTTGATGTTGCCGGCCTTGATCTGCGGGTGCGCCGGCGCCAGCACGCCGGAGGAGAGCTGCACCGTATTCGAGAGCAGTGCCTTGAGCGCGTCGCCGCCGCCCGCATAGATGATGGTCGCCATCCCCTGGAGCCCTTCACGCAGCTTCAGCACCTCGGCCTGGAGCTGCGGCGTGGTGCCGACCGGTGGCGTCGAGACATTGAATTTCTCAGGCGCCTTCTTTGCCAGCGCGACGAATTCCTTCATCGTCTTGGCGGGGAAGTCGGGGCTGACCGCAAACACGTGCGGCGACACGGCGAGCTCGCAGACCGCCGCGAAATCCTTGAACGGATCGTAGGGCAGCGTCGGATAGAGCCCGGGATTGACCGAATAGGCGCTGGTCGAGAGCAGGATCGTGTAGCCGTCCGCCTCGGCGCGCGCGACCGTGCCCATGCCGATATTGCCGCCGGCGCCGCCCTTGTTCTCGACGATGAACGTGCCGCCGGTCGTCTGCTGCAATTCAGCCGCCATGATGCGGGCGATGATGTCGGAGGGGCCGCCCGCCGTGTTGGCGACCACGATGCGGACCGGACGGTCCGGATACGCCGCGAGCGCCGAGCCGAAGTTAAGTACGGCGGGTGCCGCAATGCCGGCCGCGACCGCGGCGGCGGTCTTGATGACGCGACGCCGCGATAGAGCCGGTCCCGTGGAGAGGGATTGGGTCATGACGATCCTATGAATTGCGGGGGGTTGATACGCTTGACGTTAGGCAACCTAGCAATCGAAGGCGATCTGCACGTAGACGGACGTTCCGCCGATAAGCTCGACGCGCGACGCGTGCTGCGGAAAGAACATTCTGTCGTCATAGACTCTTGCTCAATTCCACCACAATCAAGGTCGAGCGTTCGCCGTAAGGTCGAACGTTCGCTCCGTGGTCAAAACAGAAACTTATGGAGGAATTGCGGCTCTGAATATTTCGGTGCATGGATTGTCGCGAGTTCGACATTGCGACAAAAGAGCGGGGCGGGGGCTCTGGAACGGTTCGGCACGGTTCGACGCAACTGCGTTGAGCGCCTGGGACATCAACGAAACTTTAAGCTTCCCCCAAACAATTGTGTCGAACGCAAGAAAACCTGTGGCGCCGCGACGCGCTGCCGGTGAAATCCGTATGCGCCGGCCGGTGATCCGCCGGACCGCTGCGCCGGACGCGATCGAGGCAATCTGCAATCAACGCGAGTCAACAATCGAAATCATCCGTGGATTGAAACTGATCAAGCCAAGCGAGGCCAAAAAAATGCTGCGGTTTGTAGTGGCTCTTCTCGTTCTGCTCGTCACTGTCCCGAATGTCTGGGCGCAGGCCGCAGCGCCGGCATCCGAGGTCGCAACCGACCTCGCGCCGATCCGGCTCGCGCAGGCACAGCCCCAGGCGCAAGCGCAACGCCGCGCCGATCCGAACACGCCGCTGTCCTATTCGGCGATGAAGGACAAGTACAACAAGTGGACGGTCGGTCTGGCCGCAGGACTCTACGAGGGCGCCGGCACCCGCATGGCCGCCGAACTGGCGAAGGCGCTGGAGGACGACGAAAACATGCGCGTCCTTCCGCTGCTGACCAAGGGACTGTTCGGCAACGTCTACGATCTGCCCTACCTCAAGGGCATCGACATCGCGATCGTGAACGGCGATATCCTCGAGCACTTCAAGACCGCCGAGGAAACCGGCATCGCCACCCAGCGCATCAACTACATCGCCAATCTCTATGTCGGTGAGGTGCACATCCTGGTCCGTCCGGAGATCAACTCGATCCAGGATCTCGCCGGCAAGGTGGTGATGGGGATCAAGGTCATTCCCAATTTCGATCCCCACCTGAAAGCGGTCGCCGAAATGACGACGAGCCCCAACGTCGCGGCGGTCGCGTTCGTCTCGTCAAAGCCGCTGCCGCAATTCCAGAAGACCTTCCCGCCCGGATTCAAATTCATTCCCGTTCCCTACAACAGCAAGCTCAGCGACCTGTATCTGCCGTCCGATCTGACCGCCAAAGACTATCCGGGCCTGGTCCCCGAGGGCCGGCCGGTGCAAACGGTGGCGGTGCCGACCGTTCTGGCAGCCTATGACTGGCCGAAGGATAACGATCGCCATCGCCGCATGGTGCGGTTCATCGACGCGCTGTTCGAGCGGCTGCCGGTGCTGCAGAGCACCGCCGGTAATCACCCGAAATGGAAGGAGATGAGCCTGTCGGGGACGGTGCCGGGCTGGAAGCGCTTTCCGCCAATGCAGTTGAAGATCGAGGCCGCGCAGGCGGCCGCGAACCAGCCGGGCGGTCTGATGCCTGTGCGCACCGGCGATAGCGCCACCGACGCCGACATGGCGCGCCAAGTCTCGCGCAAGATGTCCAGCGATCCAAAGGAGCAGGAACGGCTCTTCAAGGACTTCATGGAGTGGGCCAAGACTCGTCGATAGGGACGCGTCGATAAAAAGACGTGATCTGACCGGCGCGCAGGCCGGCCTGGATTTGGAATGCGCGCCGAACCGGACAATCGAAGAGCGAGGGCAATAACTCCTGACTGTTGGCCGATCATCCTTCGAGGCTAGCCATAAACGCGTTGAGGCGCGTCCGTAGCCCGCAAAGACCGGCGTTGTCGCCCTTTAGGACGCGCTATGGGCTCGCACCTCAGGATGACGGATCAAACAGGCTCGCGCTTGATGTCAAACGCCGCCAGGTGCGCCTCGATATCGTCCGGATCGAAGGCCGGGCCTGCGAACGCGCCGATGCCATCGGCGGGTTCCACGGGGATGGGCGCAGCGGGCGCGTCGAGCGCCGCGTCGTAAAGGTCCGCCCGGCACACCGCCTTGGCAAGCTTGAGCATGTCCGCCGACAGTGGCGCCTGGCCCCAGCGCACCATTTGCGCATAGAGCCAAGCCGCCTGGCGCGGATCGGGGCGCGCCGCGCCTTCGCGGCCGACCAGCAGATAGCGCGGGTCGTCGCGGTAGGTGCCGTCGGGCGAGATCTTCAGGTGTCCGTCGAGCGTACGGCGGATCACATCGGCCGCAACGCCGATGCGGTTGGGCGCGGCGAGCAGCGCCGCAACTTCCTCGCGGTTCTCCACATGCTCGACGAACTCCGCCGCGCGGCGATGCGCACGGATGAGGCGCATGAGCACATCCGGATTGTCGTCGGCCCAGCGCTGGCGTACCCCGAGAAACTTCTCGCCGGCGCGCGCGAAGATCTCCGAGACGAAATGCAGGATGTGGCCGATGCCGAGATCGACCGCGACCGAATTCCACGGAGCACCGACGCAGAACGCATCGACATGCTTGTTCTGCAGGCTCTCCACCATATAGGGCGGCGGCAGCACCACCATGCGGACGTCTTCGTCGGGATCGACGCCGCCGGCCGCCATCCAGAAGCGCAAGTGATAATTGTGCGTGGAAAACGGGAAGGTCATGCCGAAGGTGAGCGGCTCCTCGCCCTTGGCCTTGCGCGCTGCGACCACACGGGCAAGCGCGCGCGCCGATACCATCGGGTCGTGGATGTCGCCGTCGGCGGCTTCCGCAATCGCCGCATGCAGCGACGGAGAGACTGTGATGGCATTGCCGTTCACGCCGAGGCCAAACGGCGCGATGATCGGCACCTTGACGTGACCTAAGCCGAGACTCGATGCGATCGCGACCGGCGCGATCAGGTGCGCGGCGTCGAACAGGCCGATATTGAGTTTGTCGCGGATATTCGACCACGAGACTTCACGCACCAGCTCGACATCAAGGCCCTCCTGCGCCGTGAAGCTCATGTCGACCGCCACAAGAAGCGCAGTCGCGTCAGCGAGCGGGATGAATCCAATGTGCAATCTCTCGCCGGTCATTTGAACATCTCCGACGCGATGATCACGGATTGCGCCACTTCGGCGATCTTCTTCTTCTCATTCATCGCGGTCTTGCGCAGCAGGGCGTAGGCGTCCTCCTCGGACATGTTCTTCGCCTTCATCAGGATGCCTTTGGCGCGATCGATCACCTTGCGCTCCTCGAGCGCGCTCTTGGTACGGTCGAGTTCATCCTGCAGGCGCGAGAAGGCGTTAAAGCGCGAGATGCACAGATCGAGGATGGTCTTGATGCGATCCTTCTGCAGATTGCCGACGATATAGGCCGAGACGCCGGCATCGACCGACGCCTGGATCGAGGCCGTGTCGCTCTGGTCGACGAACATCGCGACCGGGCGTTTCACCGCGCGGCTCATCTGAAACATCTGCTCCAGCTCGTCGCGGCTCGGATTCTCCAGATCGATCAGGATGACGTCGGGATCGATCGCGTAGATGCGCGCAAGGAGCCCGGTACGATTCTCGATGCGCGCGACATTGACGTGGCCGGCCTCGCGCAATCCATCCTCCAGGATCGCGGCCCGGATCGGATTTTCGTCGACGATGACAATCTTGAGCTGGGGATCCATCGGGTCACGTGCAGGAGACGAGCGCGCGTGACCCTAACGGGAATTGTGCAGTGCGGGAAGTGCGCGCGGCACTCATAAGACGCGCAGTTCGCCGCAGGGCTAACGCCATCCGCTCAGCGATAGTTGCGGTGGCGGGGCGGGGGTTCTTCGGAGACAAAACGCGGATTTGGCGCGCAATAGCCGCCCGCGCCGACCCGGGTCGCGTTGCAGGCCGCCAGCGAAGGATAGCCGCAATTGGTGTAGCTGGGGTCGTAAAGGCAGTACGGACCCTGCCGGTCGAAGCCCCAGCCGCCCAGCAAGGTGGAAGCGGCAAGCGCCGCGACGATCGTCAGCATCCGCATCATGGTCTCGTTGCCTTATTTGTGGCGGCCCCGGTGGCTTCATGAGCACGAGTTTGTGGCGGGGGCAAGGGGAGGCTCACCCAAGATAATAGGCCGCGCCGAAGCCGACGGTAATCAAGATCGCGCCGATGATCTTGGCAATCGTGAGCGCGCGCGCCATCGAGGCTCTTTCGGCATGATGCGCTACGCGCTCGGAGCGGCTCATGCTTTGATGCGCGGTCATTTGCTGGACGTAGAGATCGCTCGAAAACGAACTGCCGATCGCGCCGCCCTTCTCCAGATCCATGCGAACAGCGATGAAGGCGATCAGCAAGCCGAGCACGCCGACGCCGAGAAAGCCCACGAGCCGGTAGATCACGTATGCCAAGGTGAACGTGGCCATCAGAACCAGCGGCAGCAGATAAGTCTCGGTCCGCGAAAGGTGCATGACTCCGGTCCAAAGCCGGTGACGCGCTCAGATTACCGGAAACCGAGGTCGCAGGCCACCTCGCTACGGCTTTAGATCATTCACCTTTGCAACCCACGCCCGCACCTCGGGCATGATCTCGGGCAATAGCGCCCGCACCTCTTCGTGCGTCATGCCGGCGCGCACGCGCGGATGATACAGGATGTTGAGGATGTACTGGTCGTAGACGTCGAAGAATCCGGCCTGCACATCGTCGTTGAACATGGTCCAGGGCACCGACGAAGTGTCGTTGATCGGACCCATCGACTGCAGCAGTTCCTCGTAGACGCAGTCGTAGAAAATGAAATCGCCCAGATCGGCCATCAGATACACGTCGGAGTGCGTGATGCGATAGTTCGCATCCTTGGCGAAGCCGGACAGACATTGTGGGTCGAGCGACTTTCGGATCTCGCGTGCGCGCTTGGGCCCATAGGCCTTGCGCAGCGTTGGATAAAAATCGCGCTCGCGTAAGAGCTGCACGATCGTGGTGGCGGCTTTGCGATCCTGCGTCATCGCGAGATCGAGATTGGCAACGCGCGCCTTGATGTCGGCGACGACGGCGGCGACCTGCGCGCTGCGGTCGGGCTTGGCGCGGTTGTCGACATAGATGCGCACCGGGACGTCGTATTTGCGGATGCGATCGGCGCGTCCGGCAAACTTCAGTTCGGCACCGAAAGCGGTCTTGAAGAAGCCGTCGAAGATCTCGGCGTCAGTGAAAGCCTTGCGCTCGGTGGCGCGGCGCTTGGTGATTTCACGATCCTCGGCATGGACGAGAGGCGTCGCGCAAACGCCGGTCACCCCAATGAGGAGGAGAAGTGCCGCCCGCCGCAAGACTTTTAGGTCGCTGATGAAAGACGCGACGAACGCGCCTGCAACGCGCGGATGCGGTCGGCGAGGCTGCCCTTGTCTTCGCTGTTGGTGTTGGCGGGCGTGACGCTCGGCTTTGCCGCGCCGTTCGCGCCGTTGGACGCATGCTCGGCGGCGAGGATGGTATCGATTTCCGACCCCGGCCCTTCCAGCACCGAGGTCAGGCGGGCGACCTCGGCCGCGACGTCGTTGATGCGTTCGCGCAACAGGGCATTCTCGACCCGCTCGGAGGCCCAGGTCGCTTCCGCCTCGCGTTTCATCGCGGACAATTCGCGCTGCAGCTTTGAGCGGTCCTCGCGCGCGCGTTCCAGCTGGTTCTCGGCCATCTGCTTTTCGCCGCGCAGTGCTTCGGTCGCGGTGCCGTGGCGTCGCTCGATGGTGCCAAGCTCCTGGCGCAGGTCGGCCTCGATGCGTCGCGCCGACTCAAGGTCGACACGCAGCTGGTCGCGTTCGCGCTCGCGGTCGGCGAGCACGCGCGACTGCTCGGTGAGGCGCATTTCCATGTCGGCGATGCGGCGCCCCATGATCTCGGCCTCGGTGGTTTGCGTCGCAAGCTGGCGCTCCAAGCCGCCAATGCGTGTCCCGAGATTGGCGACATTGCCGCGCTCTTCGGCGAGTTCCTTGGTGGCCTTTTCGCCCGCTTCTTTCTCGCGCGCGTAGCGTTCCGAAGTTTCCTTCACCTCTTTGCCGAGACCCGCGACCTGATCCTTGAGGTTCTCCACCTGGGTCTTGAGCGACACGATCTCGATACGCTGGCTGTCCGACGTCGCGCTCGTCTGGCCGAGCTGCGCGGTAAATTTGGTGAGCTCGGATTCCTTCTCGGCGAGCGTGCGCTCGGTCTCGCGCAACGCGCCGGTCTTGACCGCAAGCTCGTCCTCGGTCGCGCGCAACTGATCCTTGATGCCGCGGTCGCGCGCTTCGAGCGCGAAAATGGTCGCGGCCTTTTCGCCCAGTTCCATCTTGAGGCGATTGATGACGTCGTTCTTCTTGCCGAGGTCGGCAAGCTGGCCGGTGCTCTTGTTCTTGAGCTGTTCGACGCTCATTTCGAGCCGGCGCGTCGACATCGCGAACTCGGCGCGCAACTGATCCTTGTCGGCCTGAATTTCCGCCATCGAGAGCGGCGTCGCGGCCTCGAGCCGACGCACGGTCAGGCGCACGGCGCGGCCGTGCACGAACGGCACGATGATAAGCCCGATCAGGGCTGCGGCCAGGAAACCGAGCCCGAAATACATGATCGGTTCGATCATGAAAGCCTCCGGCCCCATCCGCGTGGGGCCTTGTCACAATGCCACGCGCCGCGTGCCAACTCCAGCGCGCGCATCGATTAACCTAAACCGGCGAACAGGTCAGGATGATGACGCAAGAGGTGTGCGATGATCAGAACGGATTCCAGGTCGCGCTCGGGGTGAACTTGAGGTAGCCGACATTGGCGCCGAGCCGCAGGCCGACGCCGGAGCGGATCGGCACCACCACGATGCTACCCGAGGTGAGAGCCGTCATGCCGACGCCGCCGACGAGGTAAGCTGATCCGTCGACACCGGCGAAGCGCTGGTAGATCGCTTTGGTGGCCGGCAGGCTGTAGACCAGCATCATGGTGCGCGCGCCTTCGCCGCCGACATCCCAGCCCAGCGTCGGTCCTTGCCAGTAGACGCGCAGGTCGCCCGCGTTCTTGGTGTAGAGCGAGCCCTCGCCGTAGCGTAGCCCGCCGATGAACGCGCCGCCGCCCTCCTGGCCGAGAATGTAGCCGTTGGGTTGACCCCAGGTCGAGAATGCGCGCTCGACCACGCTCGCCAGCCCGCGCGAGACGCCGCCGAAAAACCTGTGGCCGGCGTCGAGGATTTCATTCGAAGAAAAGCGCTCGGGTGACCCTCCGCCCTGCGCCAGAGCGGGCGCAACCGGGACTGCGATCAGCAAGGCCAGCAGAAGGGCATTTCGGACGGCGCGCATGGATGCTCCAGGCTGGGCGTTTGGGCTTAACGCGTTACACACGAGGACGCCGCATACTGGCGGCCGAACAGGCCCCGAATCAGGCAACATTTAGCACGAACTATGACCGCAGCAGCCCGCTCGAGAAAGGTCGTCAGGCGCTTTGCCAGAGCGCGCCGTGCGGTACTTACCACGCTGCTGACCGCCTTGCTGACGGCCGCTCTCGGTTCCATCCAGCGTACGGCGGCCGCCGAGCGGATCGTTGCCGATCGCCACACGGGTCTCGCTATCTACGGGGTCGATCCGGTCGCTTTCTACACCAAGAAGAAGCCGACTGAGGGCAGCCAGGAGTTCGAGCTCCGCTATTCCGGGGCGATCTGGCGTTTCGAAAATGAAGGCAATCGCGCTGCCTTCATCAAGGATCCGGCGATTTATATGCCGCGCTATGGCGGCTTCGACCCGGTCGGCATTGCGCGCGGGGTCGGAACAGCGGGCTATCCGACATTGTGGAGCGTGGTCGAGAACGGGCTCTATTTTTTCTACACCGCCGAGGCGCAGAAGATTTTCCTGGCTGATCCGCATTCTGCGATCGCGGCTGCCGATGCGCGCTGGCCCGAGGTGACGAAAGACTTGCCGGAATAACGCCTTACGTCATATGCGCCGCGGCAGGGTCGCCCCAGGCAATGAAGCCGGGAATGCGGAAGTCCTCGCGCAAACGGCCAAATCGCAGTGGCCCGCCGTCGGGCGTCGTAATCACGCCTCCGGCTGCGATCACGACCGCGTATCCGGCCGCGACATCCCATTCGCAGGTCGGCGCAAGGCGGGGATAGATGTCGACCGCACCCTCAGCGAGCCGGCAGAATTTCAGCGCTGAGCCGTATTCCACCGACCTGACCGGGGCGATGCCCTCGAGGAAGGCAGCACTGGTGGCGTCGTAGTGACTGCGGCTGACGGCCGCGACCCGCTCATCCGCCGGCCACGGGCGGGTGTGGATCGCGG
>WNGL01006736.1_pt1 | contig 13515 bp, 9 predicted proteins | sample 5400591 | NCBI WGS metagenome assembly WNGL01 (sample SAMN13153377, study PRJNA577476) | soil metagenome | isolation source: 80 cm soil or saprolite under Garry oak tree replicate 1 | place: USA:California | collected 2016-06-15
CCAGCGGGATCAGCGAGACGATGATCAGCGCGTTGAAGATGATCGCCGAGGTGATCGCCGACTCCGGGCTGTGCAGGTGCAGGATGCCGATCTTGGCCAGGCCAGGGAACGCGGTCGAGAACATGGCCGGCAGCATCGCGAAGTACTTGGCCACATCGTTGGTGATGGAGAAGGTGGTCAGCGCGCCGCGGGTGATCAGCAGCTGCTTGCCGACCTCCACGATCTCGATGAGCTTGGTCGGGTTGGAGTCCAGGTCCACCATGTTCCCGGCCTCCTTGGCCGCGGAGGTCCCGGTGTTCATGGCCACGCCGACGTCGGCCTGGGCGAGGGCCGGGGCGTCGTTGGTGCCGTCCCCGGTCATCGCGACCAGCTTGCCGCCCTCCTGCTCCTTGCGGATCAGCGCCATCTTGTCTTCCGGTGTCGCCTCGGCGAGGAAGTCGTCCACGCCGGACTCGTCCGCGATCGCCTTGGCGGTCAGCGGGTTGTCACCGGTGATCATGACGGTCCTGATGCCCATCCTGCGCATTTCGGCGAACCGTTCGGAGATGCCCTCCTTGACGATGTCCTTGAGGAGGATCACGCCGAGCGCGCGGGCGGTTCCGTTACCGGTCGCACCGTCCACGGTCCGCTCCGCGACGACCAGCGGGGTGCCGCCGGCGGAGGAGATCCCGTCCACCATCGGGCCAAGCTCGGCCTCGGGGGTACCGCCGTTCTCCCGGATCCAGGTGCTGACCGCCGACGCGGCGCCCTTGCGCACCTGACGACCGTCGGCCAGGTCAATGCCGCTCATCCGGGTCTGCGCGGTGAACTCGACGAACTCCGCGCCAGGCAGCTCGCCCGGTTCCCGTTCGCGCAGGCCGTACTCGTTCTTGGCCAGCACCGCGATCGAGCGGCCTTCCGGGGTGTAGTCGGCCAGGCTGGACAGCTGCGCGGCGTCGGCCAGGTCGGCCGCCGGGACGTTGCCCACCGGCAGGAACTCGGTGGCCTGGCGGTTGCCGATGGTGATCGTGCCGGTCTTGTCCAGCAGCAGGGTGTTCACGTCGCCCGCCGCCTCGACCGCGCGGCCGGACATGGCCAGGACGTTGCGCTGGACCAGGCGGTCCATGCCCGCGATGCCGATCGCGGACAGCAGCGCGCCGATCGTGGTGGGGATCAGCGCGACCAGCAGCGCGACCAGGATCACCAATGACTGCGGTGCCTTGGAGTAGAACGCCATCGGCTGCAGCGAGATCACGGCCAGCATGAAGATGATCGTGAGCGCGGCGAGCAGGATGTTCAGCGCCAGTTCGTTCGGCGTCTTCTGTCGCTGCGCCCCCTCGACCAGGGCGATCATCCGGTCGATGAAGGTCTCGCCCGGCTTGGAAGTGATCCGCACCACGATCCGGTCGGACAGCACCTTAGTGCCGCCGGTGACCGCGGACCGGTCGCCGCCTGACTCGCGGATGACCGGCGCGGACTCGCCGGTGATCGCCGACTCGTCCACCGAGGCGATGCCCTCGACCACGTCACCGTCGCCGGGGATGATCTCACCGGCCTCCACGACGACGAAGTCGCCGAGCGTGAGCTGGGTGCCGGGCACCGGCTCCTCGCGGACCTCCTTCTGCCCGGGCTCCCAGCCGGCCAGGCGCCGGGCCACGGTCTCCCGCTTGGTCCGGCGCAGCGTCTCGGCCTGCGCCTTGCCGCGGCCCTCGGCCACAGCCTCGGCCAGGTTGGCGAACACCACGGTCAGCCACAGGAAGACCACGAGCGTCCAGTTGAAGATCGAGGGCTTGGTGATCGCGGTGTACAGGGTCAGCACCGCGCCGACCTCGACCACGAACATGACCGGGTTCTTGATCTGGACCCGCGGGTCCAGCTTCTTGAACGCGTCCGGAGTGGACTTCCAGAGAATCTTCGGGTCGAGCAGGCCGCCGCTGACCCGGCTTGGCTGGGCGCCGCCCGCCGGCGCGGGAGTGCCGGCCGGCGCCCCGGGCGTGGTTGTCACAGCCATCAGTGCAGTCCTTCTGCGAACGGGCCCAGCGCCAGGGCCGGGAAGTAGGTCAGGCCGACGAGGATGAGGATCACGCCGACGAGCATGCCGACGAACAGCGGCGTCCTGGTGTCCAGCGTGCCCGCGCTCGCGGGCACCGGTTGCTGTCTGGCCAGCGATCCGGCCAGGCCGAGGGCGAAGATTTCCGGCGCGAACCTGCCGAGCAGCATCACGATGCCGCCCACCGTGTTGTACCAGGGCGTATTCGTGGTCAGGCCGGCGAAGGCGGAGCCGTTGTTATTGGCCTCCGAGGCGAATGCGCACATGATCTCGGTCAGGCCGTGCGGCCCCGGGTTGAGTATCGAGGCCTGCGGCGTTTTCAGCCCGATGGACAGCCCGGCCGCGGTCAGGATCACCACCGGCAGGGTCAGGAAGTAGAGCGCCGCGTACTTCATCTCGGCAGGCCGGATCTTCTTGCCGATGTACTCCGGTGTCCGGCCGACCATCAACCCGGCGACGAACACCGTGACGATGGCGAGCACGAGAATCCCGTACATCCCCGCCCCGACGCCGCCAGGGGCGATCTCCCCCAGCGCGATGTCAAACAGGGCGATGCCGCCGCCGAACGGGGTCAGCGAGTCGTGGAAGCAGTTCACCGAGCCGGTCGACGTCACCGTGGTCGACGCCGCGAGCAGCGAGCAGCCCGGCGTGCCGAACCGCACGTCCGTGCCCTCCGCGGCGCCGTGCGCGAGCTGCGGGGCGATCCCGGCGTGCTGCATCTCGAAGAAGCTGATCCCGCCGACGGCCGCCAGCCAGATGATGGCCATGACCGCGACGAGCACGAAGCCCTGCCGGTTGTCCTTGACCATCTTGCCGAACGTGCGCGGCAGGGCGAACGCGGTCAGCAGCAGCAGGAAGATCTCGAACCAGTTGGTGAACGGGTTCGGGCTCTCGAACGGGTGCGCGGAGTTCGCGTTGAAGAACCCGCCGCCGTTGTTTCCCGCGTCCTTGATGACCTCCTGCGAGGCTACCGGGCCCCCGACGATCGTCTGGTGCGCGCCGGACAACGTGGTCACCGTGTGATAGCTGGTGAAGTTGTCGATCACCCCGGCAGCCATGAGGACAATCCCGCCCACGACCGACAGCGGAATCAGGTACCGGATCGTGATCCGGCTCAGGTCGACCCAGAAGTTGCCGAGCCGGTCGGTCCTGGACCGGGTGAACCCGCGGATCATCGCGATCGCGACCACGATGCCGACCGCGGCGGACAGGAAGTTCTGCACCGCGAGGCCGCCCATCTGCACCAGGTAGGTCATGGTGGACTCGCCGGAGTAGTTCTGCCAGTTCGTGTTCGTCACGAACGAGACGGCGGTGTTCCAGGCCAGGGCGGGCGGGACGTTGGCCATGTTCGGCCCCGCAAACGACAGCAGGTAGTGCTGCAGCCGCTCCATGCCGTACAGGAACAGCACGCTGACCACCGAAAACGCCAGCATGGATCGCAGGTAGGCGGACCACCTCTGGTCTGCGGCCGGGTCGACCCCGATCAGCTTGTAGATGCCGCGCTCGACCCGCCAGTGCTTGTCGGTGGTGAAGATCTTGGCCATGTAGTTGCCGACCGGCACGTAGCAGGCGGCAAGCGCGGCCACCAGCAGGGCGACCTGCAGCCAGCCTGCGAGGGCGCTGCTCATCAGAACCTCTCCGGCAGGACGAGAGCCACGAACAGGTAGACGGTGAGCAGGATGCCGCCGATCAGGCCGATCCAGTTGTCAGCGCTCAAAACGCTCGACCCCCTTCACCAGGAGGTAGAGCACGGCAAACACCACGACCGTCAGGTCGATGTACAGCAGGTCGAGCATGGAGCCCTCCTCGCGTCAAGTCATACGTCGCCAGTGAACTCCGCCAGGCAGGCCGAAAACCGGGCCCATGCGCGACCCATGCGGGACCGCAGGGATCCCTAATGGAATCCATGCGCCGGGCCGGGCAGGAACGCCGGACATGGCAGTATCCCGGGGGAAGGCCGGGAGGCCTTCCCCCGGGATACTGACCGGGGAAGGAGCGGTTTACCTGTCGTGGACTATGAGGGCGTGCCAGGTGAACGGCCCGACGATGCCGTCAGCCCGGAGCCCGAACCGGCGCTGGAAGGCCTTGACGGCCGCTTCCGTCCTGGGCCCGAAGATGCCGTCGACGACGATGATGTACCCATACGAGTAACGCAATTGAACCTGCACTGCCGTCACAGCCTGGCCTGTCTGTCCTCTCCAGACCGAGACGATCAGCTTCTCCCACGTCCTGCTGCGGACCACCCCGGTGGGCCGGAGGCCGAACCGGCGCTGGAAGGTCTTGACATCGATCTCGGTGCGCGGGCCGAAGAAGCCGGTGGCCGCGAGGTGCGAGCCGATGCGCGCATTGAGCAGGTACTGAATCGAGGCGACCCGGGGGCCGGTGTCGCCTCTCCGGACGGTAGGCCAGTGCAGGGACACCGGCTGGGCCGTCACGGCGGCGTGATGCCGTGCCGAAACTGCTGCACTGGCAGCCGGGGCCGCGCTGTCAGTCAAATCTCGATTGCCGGGCAATGTCATATATGCCGTCTGTTAATTAACCACGCTTCCGGTGCGGCCCTTCCCCGCCCCCGCCACGGCCCGCTCCGCGCAGCGCGCCCGCGGCGCCCTCTCCGGCCGGGCCGCGCATCTCCTGCAGGTTGAGTAACTCGGTGTCAGGGGCTGACAGTGCTACCTGGGCTGCGAGCCGGGCACGAGGTCGCGCACCCCGAGCTCGTCGGCCCGGGCCAGCAGCTCGGCAGGATCCGCGTACACGCGGTAGGCGCCGGCCCGCTCCAGTTCCTCGCGGCCGTACCCGCCCGACATCACGCCGACGCCGAGCGCCCCCGCCCGCCGGGCGGCCAGCATGTCCCAGACGCTGTCCCCGACCACCCAGGCGTGGCGGGGTTCCACCCCGAGCAGGGCAGCAGCGGCCAGGAACAGGTCCGGGTCCGGCTTGGCCCGCTTGACCATGTCACGGGTGATCATCGGTGCGTCCTCGGGCAGGCCAAGCATCTGCAGGGCATGCGACGCGGTGACCCGCCGCCCGCTCGTCGCGATCGCCCACTGCACCCCGTTCGCGGTGAGCGCGGCCAGCAGGTCCGCCGCTCCCGGCAGCGCCCGGACTGAGTCCGCCCGGGCCAGGTATCCCTCGCTGTGCGCCTTCAGCAGCATGGCGATGTCGGCGTCGGACAGCGTCCGGCCGGTCTCCCGCAGCAGCGCGGACACGAACAGCCCGCCGCTCATCCCGATCCTGCGGTGGATCCGCCACACCGACAGGTCGATGTCCAGCCGGGACAGTGCCTCCCGCCAGGCGATCACGTGCTGGTACACGCTGTCGATGAGGGTGCCGTCCAGGTCGAACAGGAAGGCGGGAGTGGGGGGCTCGGGATAGCTCACCGGACCGGTCATGTCCCGAACCATAGTGCAGCCTGCCGCAGCTGGTTCCCGCCCGGGCGGCCGCGACCCATGCATGGGTGAGCCCAGCGCTCGAAATCCCGGCTGCCGGCGGCTAGCGTCTGGTTCCAAGGGCCGGGTTCCCGTGACGGCCAACGGCTGGAGAGGGGCCGGGTATGGGCGTGGCTGAGGTTCTGTCCGGGCGGCTCGCCGACGGCGAGCTGGTGATCATCGACGGGGGCATGGGCAGTCAGCTGCAGGCGGAGGGCGTGCCCATGGATCACCTGGCCTGGAGCGCCCGGGCGAACCTGGAGCAGCCCGAGGTGGTGCAGCGCGTCCACGAGGCCTACATCCGGGCCGGCGCCGAGGTGATCATCGCGAATACGTTCGCGGCCAGCCGGGCGGGGCTGCAGCCTGCCGGGCTCGGCGGCCGTGTCGCGGAGGCTAACCGCAGCGCGGTGCGGGCGGCGCAGGCCGCCCGCGATGCCGCGGCCACGCGCCCGGTGGCGGTGGCCGGGTCGATGTCGTCGTTCTGCCCCATCGCCATGGCCCCAGCTGACCTGGGCGCCCCGCCGGGCGACCCGGCTGGTGCTGACCCCCGCTTCCCGAGCCTGGCCCACTTCCGTGAGCAGGCCGGGCTACTGGCCGAGGCGGGGGCCGACCTGATCGTGCTGGAGATGATCGACGCCCGTGGCTACGGCCGCGCCGCGCTGCAGGCCGCCGCCGAGACCGGGCTGCCGGTCTGGCTGGGCATCAGCCCCGGCCGCCGCGATGACGGCACCTTGGGCACGTTCCCCGAGCTGGGAGACGGTGACAGCTTCGAGGACCTGCTGCGCGCCCTGGTGAGCCCCGGCCTGGCCGCGGTCAGCGTGATGCACGCCAGCCCCGACGTGATGCCGGACGCCATCGAGATCATCCGCGGTCACTTCGCCGGGCCCATCGGGGTATACGCCGAGACCGGCGGCTGGCAGCCGCCGAACTGGGTCTTCGACGGCCTGACGCCCGGCGACTACCTCCGCCACGCGAAGACCTGGGCTGACCGCGGAGCGCAGATCATCGGCGGATGCTGCGGCACCGGCCCCGAGCACATCCAAGCGCTCACCGACGGCCTGACCCGGCGCCCGGCCGCACGGTAAAGGCCGGCCATCCTTGCCGGCCTTGTGGTTTACTGCGAAGCGGCACGGTTCCCAATCGCCCGAGGAGGGTAGATGCGCCAAGCGTTCATGTCCATCGAGGAGGCCTTTGTGACCTATTCGGAGGGTATGACGCGTGCCGCGCAGAACGCTCAACTTGGGGATCCTGGCGCATGTAGACGCCGGTAAGACAACTCTCACCGAACGGCTGCTCTATGTGGCCGGTGTCATTGACCGGCTTGGCAGCGTCGATGCTGGCACAACGCAGACTGATTCGCTGGCCCTGGAGCGGCAGCGCGGGATCACCATCAGGTCGGCTGTCGCCTCGTTTCCTATCGACGGTGTCACCGTCAACCTGATCGATACGCCTGGCCACCCGGACTTCATTGCCGAGGTGGAGCGAGTACTGAGCGTGCTGGATGGCGCTGTGCTCGTCATCTCCGCCGTCGAGGGCGTACAGCCGCAGACCCGGATACTGATGCGCGCGCTGCGGCGGTTGCGGATACCGACGCTGCTGTTCGTGAACAAGATTGACCGCCCCGGCGCCAGCGAAGCACGGGTGCTGCGGGCGATCTCGGATCGGCTGGAGCCGGCGGTCGTTCCGATGGGATACACCCGTGCGCTCGGGACCCCGGATGCGGCCTTCACGCAGGCGGGACCCGGCGACGCCGCGTTCCGGTCCGTGCTGACCGAGGTGCTGGCCGAACGCGACGAAGGACTGCTGGCCGCGTTCGTCCGCGACGAAGCCAGCGTTTCCTATCAGCGGCTCAGCGAGCAGCTGGCGGCTCAGGCGAAACGCGCTCTCGTGCAGCCGGTCTTCTTTGGTTCTGCGATCACCGGAGCGGGCATCGGGCCGCTGATGGCTGGCGTCATCCAGTTGCTGCCAACCGCGCCCTCCGATGCTGACGGGCCGGTTTCCGGCAGCATCTTCAAGATCGAGCGCGGCGCGCGCGGCGAGAAGATCGCCTACGTGCGGATGTTCTCCGGAGCGGTTCGGGCTCGCGACCGGCTGCAGTTCGGCGACGGCCGGGAAGACAAGGTGACTGGCGTGGCGGTCTTCGAGCGGGGGCCCGCGGTGCCGCGGCCATCGGTCTCGGCAGGGGAGATCGGCAAGCTCTGGGGCCTCCGCCAGGCCAGGATCGGAGACCGCATCGGGCCGGCTGGGGCCGGCGGAATGCGCCATGAGTTCCCGCCGCCGGCCTTGGAGTCGGTAATCGTGCCTCGTGATCCGGCTGCTCGTGCCCAGTTGCGCGTCGCGCTAGGCCGGCTTGCTGAACAGGATCCGCTTATCAACGTGCGGCAAGACGACGACCGGCAGGAAATCTACGTGTCGCTCTACGGCGAGGTACAGAAAGAGGTCATCCAGGCAACGCTGGCGGACGATTTCGGCCTCGATGCGACCTTCCGCGAGACGACGATGATCTGCATAGAACGCCCGGTCCGCGCCGGCAGCTCCATCGAGCTTCTGCAATCCGATGCGCACCCGTTCTCTGCGACCGTGGCGCTGCGCGTCGATCCCGCGCTGGCCGGCTCAGGCGTCGAGTTCCGGCTTCACGTGGACCCCCGCCTGGTACCGATTTACATCTACAAGACGGCAGGCAACTTCATCGACGCTATGACGCACTACGTGCGGCAGACACTTCAGCAAGGTCTCTACGGCTGGCAAGTGACCGACTGCGTGGTGACGATGACCGAATGCGATTACTACATCGGAGACGGGCCGACGAAGCGGATACTGCCGACACCGCGCAGCACGGCAGCCGACTTCCGCAGGCTGACGCCGCTGGTCTTGATGGCGGCACTTAAGCAAGCGGGCACCGTGGTATGCGAGCCCATGACCAGGATCCGCGTCGAGGCACCAGCGGCGAGGATCGGCCCTGTCATGTCTGTCCTTGCCCAACTCGGCGCTGCCATAGATACGCCTGTGGCACACGGCGAGGTTTCCGTGGCCGATGCGGTGCTGCGAGCTGCCCTCGTGCATGAGCTACAGCGGCAACTGCCAGGTTTGACGGGCGGTGAGGGCGTGCTCGAGTCCAGCTTCGGCGGCTACCAGCCGGCACGCGGGACCATCCCGACCCGGCCAAGGGCGGGCGAGAACCCGCTTAACCGCAAGCAGTACCTGGGCGGTCTGTCGCGGCACGCCTGACCGTCGTCGCCGACCTGCAGGAGTAGCCGCGGATCCTACTCTCCGGGCGGGGGCCACAGGCCCCGCACCTGCTCCCAGCCATCCACGTCGGGGGAGTCACCGGGCGGCAGGTACCGCGCTCCGGGGAAGGCCTGCGCCGGCGGCGTGAAGCTTCCCCGGGCGACGAGCCGGCCGATGTTCGCGCGGTAGATCTCGTCCACGTCGGCGTGCTGCAGCGGTTCGTCGTTCAGCCAGAGGTTCTTCGGGTGGACAGGCTCCTCGTACATACGCCGGAAGATCTCCGTCCGCAGGTCCTTCATCCAGTTGGAGTTGAGGTTCATCGTGCGGAACTGGCGGAGGGCCTCGATGTCGATGATCCCGGCCACGAACGTGTTCGCGCCCGATGCGGTGTGCCCGAGCACGTTGCCCTGGTAATCGACGACATGAGAGTTGCCGCCCGCGATGTCGTACGGGTGCTCCATCTGCGGGTGCACATAAACCGGGCCGACATTGGGGCAGACCATGTAGACGTTGTTGAAATGCGCATGCGCCCGGTTCTGCAACAGCCACGTCCCGCCGGGCTCCATCCCCATCTGGGTCATCGGCACCGCCTCGCTCGGCCGGTAGACAACCTCGGCGCCGTTGAACGCGAGCGCGCGCACCGCCTCTGGGTACTCTCCGTCGGAGCAGCAAATCGTGCCGACATTGCCGATGTCATCGGTGCGCAGCACCGGGTAGAACGCGTCGATTCCGTCGCCGAACAGCTCCACCCAGCGGTCATACACGTCATGCGGGACGCACGAGCGCTCACGGCACCAGAGGTGGTTCTTCGCCGCCTTGTGCACGATCTCGCCCTGCCTCGAGATGACGAACAGGGTGTTGAAGAAGCGCTTGTCGATCACTTCGGGCCAGCGCGCCTTGCACTGGGCGACGATGTACGTGTCGTATTGCCGGGCGAGCGCGGCGAGCCGTTCCGTCTCAGGGCCGGGGATGTCAATAAAGAGCTCGCGCGCCGCGGTGACGTGCGGGACGTCGAAGATCTCGTCAGTGAACCCGGTCAGGGCCCCCTCGGCGAGCGCGATCAGCCGCACGGGCATGTTGATGCCGATGATTGAGACAGCCGCGTGGATCCCATCCTCCACGATCTGCAGGTTGCGCTCGATGTCGCGGCGGCTGCCGATGCCGTGCACGATGGTGGAGAGCCCGACTGCCATATAAGGCGCCATTTGCTGCTGCGCGCGTCCGCTCACTGTGTGCGCCTTTCCGCCGGGAGGTGCGTACCCGGCTGGTCGTCCCGCGCGTCCGTTCTCGTTGTGTCAAAGCCGGACATGTCAGAGTTAGGATGCTGATCGCCTCGTCACGCTAGGCGATGTCTGGTGCCCAGGCAACGGGCCCCGGCCGAAGGAGACGTCATGGCCGCTCCGGCAGCGGACTCTGGTGCGCGGCACCCGGATGAAGGCTTGCGTTCCGGCGTTCTGAAGGTGCGCCATGCGGTGATCACGTCGCTGGCCGTGATCACGCCCGCCGCAGCGATCCTGTTCCTGCCGATCCCGATCGCCGCGAACGCCGGCGCGGCGATGCCGCTCTCGGTCGTCGTGGCGTTCGCGGTCGTGCTCGTGATTATGAACGCGGTCTACCGGTTTACCCGGCGGATCTCGCACGCCGGATCATTCTTCGCATTCGTCCGCGACTCGCTCGGCGTGCGCGCTGGCTTCGTCACCGGCTGGCTGTTCCTCGCGTTCTACCCGGTCTTCGTCGGGCTGGACCTGATCCTGTTCGGCGCCACGCTGAACGGGATCATCCTGGCGCATGGCGGGCCGGACATCCCGTGGTGGCTCCTGATGCTGATCGGCCTCGTCCTGATCTGGGGCGTCGCCGTCCTCGGCATCCGGCTCTCGGTGCGGTCCGACCTGGCGCTGCTGACGTTCGAACTCGGAGTCCTTCTCGCGCTCGCGCTCACCATCCTGGTCCAGGGTGCGCCGGGCGGCGACTGGCACCCGCACGTCTTCAGCCCCGGTGCCAGCCCGGCCGGATTCAGCGGTGTCGTCGTCGGCGCGGTGTTCGGCGTGCTGGCCTTCACGGGGTTCGAGGCACCGGCGTATCTCGGCGAGGAGGCCGAGAACCCGCGGCGGACCGTGCCCAGGGCGATCCTGATGACCACCGCCGCGATCGGCGTCGTCTTCGTCTTCTTCTTCTACGTCACGACTGTCGGCTACGGGCTCCCCAACATCGGCAAGCTCCCGGCCGACCCGGCCCCATGGGACACGCTCGGCCGGACTTACTGGGGTTCCGGCGCGACCATCCTGGTCGACATCGCGTCGGTCGTCGCGCTGATCGCCGGCGCCCTGGCCGCCCAGAACGGTGCGGCCCGCATGCTGTTCGCGCTGGGCCGCGACGGGCTGCTGCCGCGCTCGCTCGGCCGCACGCTGCGCCGGTTCGGCACGCCCGTCGCCGCGCTCACCGTCCTGCTCGGTGCCTCGGTCGCGATGGGGCTCGGCTTCGGTCTCGGCTTCCAGCCGCTGCCGGCCTTCTCGCTGCTGAGCCTGGTCGTGACGCTCTGCGCGCTCGGCGTGTACGCGCTCGCCCAGTTCGGCCTCGCGCGCTACTTCTGGCTGCTGGGCAAGTTCAATCCGTTCTGGCACGGGCTAGTGCCGGCCGCAGCGGTCGCGGCCATCGTCTATCTCTTCATCAAGAACGTGTCCCCGAAGCCCCCGTACCCGTCTGACCTTGCGATATGGATCTCGATCGGCTGGCTGGTCGCAGGGATCCTCGTCATGGCCGGGCTGGTGATCTTCAAGCCCGGCCGGCTTGCGGAAGCGGCCGTGATCATCGGCGAGGGCGACACACCTGAGGGGGCAGGCATCACCCGGTCTTTATCGTTAACACCACGTGGTAGCGACTCACGGAAGGATCATTCGCCGTGCCTGACTCCGATCCGACGACTCAAATCCTGGATGTGCCCGGCGCACGGCTGTACTACGAGCGGCGGGGCAGCGGCCCGCTGCTGGCCATGATCGGCTCGCCGATGGACAGCACCGGCTTTACCGGGCGGCCCTCCCGGCCAGGACGCAGACGCACCGCGCTGGGCACCCTCTCCGGAGCAGATGGCCCGGATGCGCGCCACCACCGAGCAGTTCCTCGCGCACCTGATCCGCCCGACCACGCACTACCGGCCCGACATCGGGGCGCTGCGGGCGGCGTCGACGCGCATTGTGGTCGCGGGCGGGGCCACGTCGAAAGGGCAGCTGGCCAACCGCAGCGCGGTGGCGCTCGCCGGCCAGCTCGGTACGACCGTGGTCGACTTCCCCGGTGACCACGGCGGATTCTTGGCCCTCCCGGAGCAGTGCGGCCGCGTACTGGGCCAGGTGCTCACCGAAACGACCTGAGCCGGAGGGCGGACGCGGCCCGTCCGCGGATCCCCCAGCGACCGCTGCGGCGGGCGCAGGCTCGACAACCAAGCTCCGGCCGAGAGGCGGGCCTCCCTTTGCCTCCGCGGGAACCCGGCTGGGGCAGGTTGCCGGAGGTTGGGCGTGGACGGACGCCAACGGGTCATGGTAGTGGCAGGCGGTGACCGGCACCAGTCCGGCTACTTGACCGGTGCTCAGGAGCGCAGCTGCTCGAGGATCGTGGGGTCTTTGATCTCGCGGTCGCGGGCGAGCAGCAGTGCCTTCGACACGATCTCGGCGGTCTTGGGGTCGTCATCGGCGAAAGGCAGGAAGAGCCGGCCGCGGTGCTGTGCCCCGACCGGGATGATGCAGATCGCGCCGCCGGGGCGGCGGTGCACGGTGCCGCTGCCCAGATGCAGGGAGTACTCGCCGAGGGTGCCGTCGATGAGCACATGGTCGCCGGTGAAGCTGACGTTCGTCAGCTTCAGCAGGCGCGCGGTCTCGCGGATGAGGGCCGCGCGCATCTCCGTGGTCGATGCCGTGGCCTCCGGGTCCACGCCGCCCGCGTGCGCGACGCTGACGACCAGATCGAGGTCGCGCATGGCCTCGGAGAAGACGATGGGAGGTATGGAATCGAGCGGCTGGGCGAGATGCTCGCCGCGCCGGGTGAAGTAAACGCCCCCGATGGTGGGCAGGTCGGCTTCCGCCGGGGTCAGGAAGCCGTCCACGAACTCGACCCGGGCGACGATGTCGTGGTTGTGGAAGACGCGGGAGGCGTCTGCGTTCTCGCGGGAGCTCAGCCATCCTCGGCGGCCGAGCAGGGCGAGCGCCTGCCGGGGTTGCAGCTGGTGGCCGTCGTAGCGGTGGCTCGCGGGCCCGGCCTTGCGTTCTGTGGCCGTGACGACGTAGAGCTCTCGGAACACCTGCTTGAAGGGCTGGCGGCGGCCTTCGGTGAAGAGCCGCTGCTGCCATGCGACCCAGGTTCCGTCGCCGACCAGGTCGGCGGGGTGGGCCAGGCGCAACGGCCCGCGGTCCGCGAGGGTCTGTCCGTCCGCTGCCGCGGCGCGCCCGTCGGTGCGGCAGAGGGTGTGGCCGTCGTCGGTGACCCAGATGAGCTGGCCGAGCATGGGCTCGACGACGGGGTGGCGGCTGAGCTCGGCGAAGTCGCCGGCTGTGAAGGTCTCCTGCGTGATCATGGCGGATTCGAGGGCCGCTCGCACGCGCGTAGCCTGCTGGGTCAGCGCGGTCTTGCGCGCGCGCAGCTCGACGACGTCCGCGGCCTTGCGGAGCGCGGCGGGCACGCTGCGCAGCGCGCGTTCGCCGCTGCGGATCGTGAGGTCCGGCGTGCCGTCATCCGTGACTGACAGGGTCAGGGTGACGTCGCCGTGGGTGACCGTGACCGGGCCGTCGGCCACATCCGCGACCTCGCGTGCCTCGACCATCCAGATGAAGCGACCAGGGTCGGTGT
>WNGL01009266.1_pt1 | contig 13514 bp, 10 predicted proteins | sample 5400591 | NCBI WGS metagenome assembly WNGL01 (sample SAMN13153377, study PRJNA577476) | soil metagenome | isolation source: 80 cm soil or saprolite under Garry oak tree replicate 1 | place: USA:California | collected 2016-06-15
GAGAAGTGACATGGCTAACATCGGCTCTTTCAAGAAATCCGGCCACGAGTTCCAGGGCGAGATCGTCACCCTGAGCGTCCAGACTAAGGGCGTCCGCATCGTCCCGGAGAGCAATCGGTCCAACGACAACGCCCCCAGCTACCGGGTCTATGTCGGCCGCGCCGAGATCGGCGCCGCCTGGTCGAAGCGCTCCAACGAGGGCCGCGACTATCTCTCGGTCAAGCTGGACGATCCCAGCTTCAACGCGCCGATCTTCGCCAACCTCTTCGACGACGAGGACGGCGAAACCTTCACCCTCATCTGGTCGCGCGGCCGCAAGCCGAGCGGCGACTAAGGCGGGTCGCGAGTAAGGCCCCGTCCGGGATACCGGGCGGGGCCTTTCGTCGTGATCAGCAAGATCAGGACAGACCGGCGCGTCGGCGGATGGCGCGGCGTCGCGCGCCCCGCCTCTTGACGAGGCGAGTGGTGGCTCGACGGGACAATCCGCATGCACGAGATCGCATCAATCTTCGGCGGGCTCGGATCTCTGAGCCTCCCGGCTGTCGTCCAGCAAGACCGGCGGAGGTCGTGCGCGGTCCGGAGCGGCAGGGCCGGGTCAAGCGAAGGGCCGAGGATCCGCGTAGCGGAAACGGCCCTGGCAGCTTGATGCGGCCCGCTGCGACCAGCCTTCGAGGAGAGGGGGCAGGGATGGACCGTAGCTCACAGCCATGCACCTCTGCCGGCCGCTATCTGCCGCGGTAGGGCCGGGTCAAGCGAAGGGCCGAGAATCCGCGTAGCGGAATCGGTCCTGGCAGCTTGAAACGGCCCGCAGCGACCAACCTTGGCGGAGAGGGGGGCAGGGCTGGGGCGTAGCTCGCAGCCATGCACCCTGCCGCCCGCCGTCCGTAGCGGCAGGGTTGGGTCAAGCGAAGGGCCGAGGATCCGCGTAGCGGATACGGTCCTGGCAGCTTGACGCGGCCCGCAGCGACCAACCTTGCAGGAGAGGGGGCAGGGCTCGGGCGTAGCTCGCAGCCGTGGCCCCGCTGCCGGCCGGCGAGGCGGGGGAGCACGAGGGGGAACGCCTCGCTTTTTAACAAAAACCCCCGCCGCAGGCGGGGCTAAAGCTCTTTCCCTCTCTCACCCAGCAACCCGCGGTCGAGCTCGAGCAACGCCTTCCTTTTCCCCTGCAACCATCGATTTTTCACGTGCAACTGCCGTTTTTGAGGGTGCAACCGGAGCCGAGGGCCGAAAACAGCGAGGTGCAACCGGCCAGTGGGTGGGGCCGATTTGGTTTGCCCTGTTAAGTCCTTGTTATCAAGTCGAAGTCAAGATGCGGTAGGAAGTGACGTGAGAGAGCAGGAAACGCATTTTGTACGGACAAAATGCTGCTGACCGCCCCGGCGGCTGCGCCCGCCGGGTTGGCAAAGGCCCGCGCTCCTGCCTTCGGCCCGTCTATCGACGGAGGAGCGCGGCTCGCTTCGCGACGCATTTAAACGACGCGGTGCAGAAGCTGTCTTCGACCGGGCCAAGGTTTGCGGCGTGCTTTGGTCCTGCGGTTCGGCCCGTCATTCGATGCAGACCTGCGCTCGGTCGAGAGAAGGGCCATCACGAGAAACAGGCGATATGAGACGAAAGCGATTCGAAGTGCGCCTCACAGACGAGGAGCGCGCCGCCCTGGAAGCCGGAGCGGAGCGTTACCAGACGACGGTAACCGGCCTCATCCGCAAAGCGGTAAAGTCGGTTCTCTCGCAACGGCCCGTGCTAGCGCCGGCCGAGTTCGACGAACTCTACAAGGCGCGCGAGCTGTTCCGCCAAGCAGGCAACAATCTCAACACCCTCTTGCGTCAGGTCTATCTCACGCAGGCCGAGGTCACGGTGCGCGGTCCCGAGGCGGATGAGTTTCACGCCATGCTGGCCGAGCTGCGCCAGTCGAGCGCCCATTACACACAAATGCTCGCAAAATTCCCCTGAACCAACTCCCACGAGGTTTGCGCGCGTGGCACGCCTAAGCCGAGACAGCTTCGAGTATGAGAAGCGCGGTCGGATCGTCGGACAGAATCACCATGAGGCGGCGATCCGGGCACGCGCCCGCGAGTTGCTGCGCATCGATGGCGCGCCGCGGAGCGGGGGAGGGGGGAGCGCCGGCATCACCCCTTCGGCCACGCGCAGCGCCGCCGCGCACTTCACGATCGGCAGCCCGAGCAAGCAAACCGTGCTGAAGGTGGTCAATTGGACCAAGGGGCGGCAGGCGCCGATGATGCAGGCGAAGTACGCCGCGCGCACGCGGGACAGAGATCCTGCCGAGAGTGCGTTGCCGATGTTCAACGAAGCGGGCCGCGAGTTGCGAGGCGGTGAGATCGCGGCCGAGGTGCGATCGTGGAACCTCAAACCCGATTCGGAAAACCTGTCGCCGGCGGCGCGGGCGGCGACAGACGTCGAGCGGGCCGCGATGCCGATTTCCGAGCGCTTGCAGAAGCGCCAGGCCGTGCACCTGATTTTCAGCGTGCCGTCACATGCCCCGGTCGACGCGCAGCGCCTAAAGCAGGCCGTAGAGCAGGCACTGCGCGATACCGTCGACCGGGGCGGCTTCCGCTACGTTGCGACCATCCACACCGACCATAGCCACCGCCCGCACGCCCACATCATCATCAAGGCGACAAGCGAACCGCTGATGATCGACGGGCGGGAAAAGACGACGCAACTGCGTCTCGGGCCGCGCGAGCTGGACACGATGCGGCACGTCTTCACCCGCCATGCTCGAGAACAGGGCTTGGACGTGGTGGCGACACGGCGGGAGGACCGCGCGCATTTGCGTGATGAAATCCTCGCCGGCACGGCACCCTTACGTGAAAACCAGAGGCTCAACCAAGCGACGCGGCGGACCCGCCAGAGCAAGACGTTCGAACGGAAGGCGCCGCAGTGGTACGCCGAGCAGGGTGCCGCCTACGAACGTCGCCGCCTCGCCGCCGCGAGTATCGAGCCGGGAGCTCCAGCAGTCGCGACCGTCGTCGGCTCCCCGCAGAAATGCTCCGGCGGTCTTCTAGGACGTCTTGCCGCCAGCCTTGGCAAACGGTCGCCGGAACCGAACTCCCCATCCAACGTCTCGGGAAACGACTCGGTCATGCCCTCTTGGGGGTATTTCGACAACTTCAAAACGGGACGCAAGCCGGCGGCACCGGAAGCGAGCGTCAATGGTTCGGATCAGCCTACCGGCGCTGCGCCGAAGAACCGTGGGTATTTCGAGAATTTCGAGAACTACCGCAACAGCGCCGGGCGCACTAAGGTGCCGGGCGTCTCCGCGGCCACGGCCGAGGCAAAGATCGCGGCGCATTTCGCGGCGACGCATCGAGATGCCGAGCGGGCCGCTGACAGCTTCCGCACCATGCTACGCGAAAGCCCCCGCCTGGCGCTGTGGACGGCCAACAATCACCCCATCGCCTTTGGCGAGCCGACCGGCGCTGCCGGTCCCGGCCTGGGGTCGGCGGAGATCCGCGGGCTTATGCCGCCCGCCATACCGAAATCAGCTCCGCCGCTCCCGCGCCGGCTTGACCCCGTGCTCGCCGGCGAGCGGCAGCGGGTTCGCGAGCAGACGACGCGCGCTCGAGCAGACCATGCGGCCAAGCGCGCACCGGAAGCGATCGGACGCTCGCTCGCCCGCCTCGCGGCGCGGCTCGAGCAAGTAGCCCCGACCGACCCCGACGCCAAGGAGCGGGCCGACCATGTCCGGGGCATCGTGCGCGCCTTGCTGGCACGGGACGCACCGACCCGCGACCACGCGCACGACCAAGGCCGGCGGATCGAGGCGGCCAAGAAAGACCAGGTCGCGCTCTACAAGGAGCTTGAGGACCAGCTAAAGGGGCGCGGGCTCATGCCACTCAACGCATCAACCGCAGCGACGCCGCCGCCGGCGCTTCCGCGTCTGCTTGCTCCCGCACTCGCCCGCAACGGCCGGCGCCCTCGCGACCACGCTCCACGCGTTTCAGCAGACCAAGCGGCGCAGCCCGCGCCGCCAATGATTAGACGTTTGCTCGGCGGCCTCGCGTACCGGATAGGCAGTCGCGAGCGGCCCAACGCCAAGGAGCACGCCGACCATATTCTCGACGTCGAGCGCCGTTTGGAGGCACCCGACGCCCCGACCCGAGATCGGGCGCACGACCAAGCCCGGCGCATCGAGGCGACCAAGAAAGACCCGGCGGCGCTCTACAAGGAGCTAGAGAACCAGCTACGGCGACGGGACAAGGCGCGCACCAAAAGGCGCGTGCGCGGTCGCGACGACGACGGCAGGACGTGATAGCGATCCGAAAGAAGCATTGCGGTCCGCGGCCTGCCACGGCCGGCGCTTGGCGACGACCCGGAGCCCTAAACGCGCTGTCTCGATGATCGATCGGTTACGCGGCGTGTCCTCCTACGATGAAAACCTCACGCTCGACCAGGCGCACGACCAAGGCCGACGATCGAGATGATAAAGGGGGTGTGAATACGCGCCGAACTGTGACTCCACCTCGAGCAGTTATCATCGAGTTGATCGTGTGCTCCCAGCCGTCGCCAAAGTCGTAGGGTCATCTCTACGAGATCCGCGCCCGCGACGTCGGATGGGGCGAGCCCGACCCCGATGCGGGAGACGGCCCGCTCGACGCGCGCAAGGCACGCCTCGTCGACGTGCTCGAGGATGTCGGCACAAAACGCTCCTATACCTCTCAGTCGGCGGACTATCGGCCCTTACGTCCTTCTCGCGTGGGTCTACGACGCGTGCAACGAATTGCCGTACCTGCGCTTCCGCGATGACTACGGAACGGGGAAGACACGCGCGCTCTTGGTTATCGGCTCCCTCTGCCACCAGGCCTTCTTCGCGTGCGGCGTGTCGACCGTCTCGCCGATCTTCCATCCGCTCGACACCTTCGCTAATGAGCGAGGAGCTGTTCGACGGTGTCGAGCAGCGAATGCATTCGGAACGGCTTCTGCAAGATCATGTCGGCGCCAAACGTCTTGGCTAGGCCGAGGAACTCCGTCGCACCGACGCGCCCGCCACCGGACACAGCCAGGATTCTGGTCGCGGGAGCTTGCGCTTTGATTTCTCGAATGGTCTCTATCCCATCTTTGTCGGGCATAAAAACATCGGTGATCACGAGTTCAAAAGTGTGCGAATTAAATAAGGCCAAACCCGCTTTGCCGTTTTCCGCCTGACGTACCGCGTGGCCGGCCCCTTCGAGTGTCTTGAAGATGATCTGTCGCATCGCGCGCTCGTCATCGATCAAAAGAATCTTCGCCATGATACCTCGAGGTTATAGCAGCACCTCACCTCGGTGCGGTTGCGGCGGTCGGATAATGGCCATTCAACGGCGTCGAGCCCTTCGCTTTGACCAATTGTGGCTCGGGGGAAGAAGCCGACTCACGCTGTCGTAACCAGGCGCATAGCTGCTCGACCGACAGCGGACGGCTGAAAAAGTACCCTTGCATCGCATCCACGCCCAATTCGACTAAGGCCGCCGCGGCCTCTGCCGACTCGACACCCTCTGCTACGGTGCGCAAACCCATATTGTGCGCCAAGTCGATCACCGATTTGACTATCGAATATGAGTCGTGCGCCCGCGTCATGTCAGCAACGAAAGATCGGTCGACTTTGATTGTTGAGAAGGGAAGTTGCTGCAGCAGCTTGAGGGATGAGTATCCGGTTCCGAAGTCGTCGATCGCGAGAGCAAATCCTTTAATTCGCAGCCGGCTGAGGATATCCAGCATCCGCAGAGGATCGCCGAATGCCGTGGTTTCAGTGAGCTCTAGAGAAATCGCCGACGATGTGAGACCCAGCTGTGTCAGCACGTCCTGGATCCGGTCTGGAAATTGAATATCTCTGAGGTTCTTTCGCGAAACATTGACGGCGATCGGGACCGCAAGCCCGGCGTCGGTCAGGATATGATGAAGGCGTCCCGCCTCACGCAGCACCCACATCGTCAGTTTGTCGATAAGGTCGTCGCTATCCTCGGCAAGGGGAATGAACTTGTCTGGTGAAATCCGTCCCTGTTCAGGATGGTTCCAGCGCACAAGGGCTTCCGCCCCAATCACTCTGCTCCCGTTGGCCTCGACGATAGGCTGGAGATCGAGCGTCAGTTCCTGCGCGCCGATCGCGTTGTTCAATTCTTCCGCGGAAGGCGACCAGGTTTTTGACCGCAGTTCCGAGAGGATGCCGCTCAATTCCGCAACGCGGACGGGCTTGTGGAGGACTGCGGCGATTCGCAGGCCGAGACCCTCACCGATTTGCCGTGCGGCAGCGAGGAGACGGTCATCGAGGCCGCTCATCAGAATGATGGGCTCTCGATATCCCTTGTCGCTTAGAAACCTGAGCTGTTCGATCCCATCATTCTTGCCGATGTGCAAGTCGAGAACGACGACATCGGGGGCACGGCGCTCATATTGTCCTCGGAAATCCGAAACGGACGTCGTCACCTCAGCGTCAATGCCGACCTTCCGCGCCACCCGCCCGACGAACTCACCAATTTTCAATTCGTCATCTAGTGCTAAAAGCAACATCTGGCCACTCACCAAAATCCGCAGGGCCACAGCATACGTCTAACACGTGCTGGTTAATAATTGGTGTGCGCGTCGCCCGAGAGGAGCAAGACCGGATGATTGAGAAGGGCGCTGTCGACTCAGGCGGTGAGTGCTTCACGCACTTTTTGGGCCAGATCCTGTCTGCGATATGGTTTGCTGAGCAGAAGATTGCGCTCCGCTATCAAACTGTCTGGGCCAAACGCGGTTTGCGGAAATCCTGAGGTGAACAAAACCTTCAGCCCCGGTCGAATCTGAGAAGCGGCCTGCGCAAGCTCCCGACCATCCAGCCCCCCTGGCATGACCACATCCGTCAGCAGGAGGTTGATGTCGCCGTCGCCGCGAAGGATCTCGAGAGCGCTCTTTCCATCCGCCGCCTCGATGACCGAATACCCTAAATTCTCGAGCTGTCTTACCAGAACGCGGCGCAGCTTCTCGTTGTCCTCGACGGCGAGAACGACCTCCCGTCCAACCGCCGTCGGCAATAAGCCGATAGGTTCGGCTGAGTCTGCCGCGCCATCCGATCGTTTCGCCCGCGGCAGATAAATCCGCACCACTGTGCCGACACCGACTTCGCTGTAGACCTTGACGTGCCCGCCCGATTGTTTGACGAACCCAAAAACCATGCTGAGGCCGAGCCCGGTGCCGTTCCCGATCGCCTTGGTCGTGTAAAACGGCTCGAACGCACGACGGACGACCTCCGGCGGCATGCCGGTACCTGTATCGGTCACCTCCAGCACGACGTACTCACCCGGGCTTACCTCTGGGTTCTCGGCCGCATAATCCGCTTCGAGCTGCGTATTGCTGCTCGAAATTGTCAGGCGGCCGCCGCGCGGCATGGCGTCGCGTGCATTTACGCACAGATTCGTGAGAGCAGCTTCCAGTTGCGCCGGATCGGCCACCACGGACCAAAGCTCCGGCTTGGTCGCCAGCGCAATCTCGATGCCCTCACCCAAGGTGCGGCTGAGCAGCTTCGTCATGTCGGTGACAAGTTTGTTGATCGCGACCCGCTTTGGTTGGAGCGGTTGGCGTCGTGCAAAGGCGAGAAGATGCCGGTTGAGTTCAGCGCCGCGCAGACTGGCGTCGAGCGCGTCGCGCAGCAGTTCCTCGGCTTCGGAATTCTCCTTCAGCAAGTCCTGGAGAAAATCAAGGTTGCCGATGATGATGCCAAGGAGGTTGTTGAAATCGTGCGCGAGACCGCCAGTGAGCTGGCCGAGCGCCTCCATCTTCTGCGCTTGGAGGAACTGCGCCTCAGCCTGCTTTCGCTCAATGATCTCGGCCTTCAACCGGTCATTCGAACGTCCGAGCTCGGCCGTGCGCTCGCGGACGCGCCGCGTGAGTATCCGGGCGTGATCCTCAAGCTGAGCCTTGGCGCCGGCCAGCCGAGCGTGGAGCCCGTTTGTTTCGAGGAGCAGCACAGCCAGCACAAAGCTGGCCGCTAACAGCCCATAGCTGCGTCCGGCGTACCAGCCGAGGTCGTAGCGGGAAGACCCGATGACAGCGCTCAAGGCTACGTCGAACAGCCACGCGCAGAGGACGACTGAGAGCCAAAGGTCGAGAACGGCAACGGCGCGTCGCCGCCACAAAGCGATCAGCGCCAACACGGTGAGGCCCCATACGGTCGGGCTCGCCCCGGTGGTGATCAAGAGGCTATAGTCTCCACCGCGAATGATCACGGGTAGGAACGCGTGCCCCGCGGTGGCGAGCAGGGTCAGTACGCAGACGCTCGCGAGAACAACAGCGATCGCCACCAAAATCGCGCCGCGTGCGTTTTCGCGCAGGTCGTCGATCGCCCTGCCGACAAGCATGGCGTAAGTGAGCGCGAATAACGGAAAGCCGCCGTGCCAGAAAACATAGAGCCATGCCGTCGTCTGGTCACCGGCGCCGAGCAGGCCAGTCGGCGAAAAGAGGCCTGGAAAGGTTAGCGCATGTGGGATGATGATGAGGGCGTCGAAGAGGTAACCGGAGGCAAGGGCGAGAAAGGCGCGCGAGCGCATTCGGCTCACTTGGCCGAAGAGCAGGATGGCGGTGATCAGATCATTGACCGCGAGCGCTGACTCATAGCTCGCTATGAACGCCGGAATCTTCGCCAACGGTAGGCGGGCGAACGGGATCGCGACGACAAAGGCGAGGGCCGAAAAAACCACCACCGCAAGCGCAACACGACGCTCGAGCGGCCCCGCAGGCATCGTCGCCAAAGATACGGGCCGGCGCTCCGTCTCGTCTGCGGCGTCCGCCTCGTCCGTCCCATCGGTGCTCCGCGTGTGCAGTCCCGCGGATGCGGGCGATGGCAAGGCCAAATGCCGCGCATGATCCTGCGCAATGCCCCCCTCGGCATATTTCGGCGACAGATTATCGCGCTCATTGAGAGCGGTGACCACACGGGCCATGGCGCGGCGCCTATCTTCGCTTAGTCGTTCGCTTCGGCGACAAGACGGGGCCCTCGTCGTCGATCATGGGGATCGAAGCCATGGTAAGCCCCGTGCATCCAGCAATTTTGCAAGAAGACGCGTAAACATTCGGTTAACTATCAATCGGCGTACAACCTGTCATCCCGGATATGGGATCTCGCTGAGACCCCTTCCGCCCTTGGTCGATTACACCTCGGACGCCGTCCGGATCGCAGATGACATGCCGTGTGATCACCATGCGGAGTTCCGTTCGAGTTGTTTAATCCGACGTCGTGCGGAAAAACCGAGATTCGGAATGTCTTGCAAGGTTCGTGCGCCATTCGGAACCTGGCTATGTGATTCGTAACCAAGCCACCGAGAACATTCGTCTCATCGCCCGTATCGCATAGATATTGGTGATCGCGCGTTGTTCGATTGTCGGCGCTCAATGCCGGAACTTGTTGTTTTCGCGAACTCTCATCGCCTCATTCGGCTAGCGTGGTGCTTTGTAGGGAAAGGCGGTGGCGGCGCGCGGCAAAATAGATAGCCGCCGAAGCTTGCGCTCGGCTCGTGCAAGTGCGCGCAATCCCACGCATTGCGCTCGGGTCCACCGCGACGCATAGGGAGAGCGCCGGTTCAGATAGACGGTGTCGACGCCGAGTCGGATGAGCGGGATAAATCCAGGACGGGCGAGTGCGGACCTTATCGCACTATCTTCTTCGTTACCTGGCGCATGAGAAGATGGCTTCGCTGCAAGCTGCCGTCACCCAGAAGGCTGCCGATCTCCTAGCGGAAGCCGAGGCGGACCTATCGTTTCGAGTGCGAACCCTCGAAATGCCTATCGAGGAGCCGTTGCCCTTGCTGCAAGGGCCGGCATGCCGCGAAAAGCCTCTTTGATCTGGATCAAAGAGGTTGTGCGCCGAAGATCATAGACATTCGCGGTGCCTAGACGCGGGTGGCGCCGGCCCGCAGCCGAATCAAGGAGACCCTGATGAACGCGTTCTCTCGCCGCACCCTCCTCTCCTGGTCGGCAGCCGCCATGGGCACCGCCGCATTCTCGAGGCCCTGGATGGGTGCCGCAATCGCTGCCGAGCCCGAGGCCACGGTGCTCCGGGTCGAGACCCGAACCATCGAGATCAACCGGAAGCCGGCGAAGGTCTTTGGCCTCTACCAGCCGAACGGCACCTGGGGGATGGTTTCGCAGGCGGGCCGCTTCCGCGTCCGCCTGGAGAACCGCAGCGATGCGCCGACCTTGATTCACTGGCATGGCTTGCTGCCGCCCTATGGCCAGGACGGCGTGCCCGACATGCCACAGCCGCTACTCGCGAGCGGGCAGAGCTACGACTACGACTTCCCCCTCGATGCGCCCGGCACTCACTGGATGCATGCCCATACGCTGCAGGAACAGCAGTTGCTTGCGGCGCCCTTGATCGTCACCGACGCAGGCGACGCCGCGCTCGACGAGCAGCCCGTGGCTGTGCTGTTCAGCGATTTCAGCTTCCGGTCCCCCGATGAAATTCTCGCGGGACTGCGGCACACTACGGGCAAGGGCAAGATGGCGACGCACGGAGCCACCAGCGGCGGTGGGGGCACCATGTCCGCAATGCCTGGCATGGCGCAGGGCAGCATGGCTGGCCACAACATGCCTGGCATGCCAGCCATGGCCGGAGCCGGTATGGCACCGGATATCAACGATATCGACTATGACGCCTATCTTGCCAACGACCGTACCTTGAACGACCCTGCTGTGTTTCGCGTCGAGCCGGGCGGACTTGTTCGGCTGCGCTTGATCAATGGCGGGACTGCGACCGGCTTCTGGGTGGAGCTGGGCGCATTGGCCGGAGAGGCGATTGCCGTCGACGGCAATCCGATCGTGCCGGTCACCGGCCATAGCTTCCCCCTCGGCATGGGCCAGCGAATCGACATCCGAGTGAGACTCCCGAAAAGCGAGGGTGCATGGCCGATCCTTGCACTGCGCGAAGGTGGCACGGAACGCACGGGCTTTGTGCTGGCGACGAAGCGCGGCGCTGTCCGTCGCATTGAGGCAACCGGTGCGAAGCAGGCTGCTCCGCTCGATCTCTCGTTCGAGTCCGGCCTCCGACTAGCCAAGCTGGTTCCGGAAAAAGCCGTTAGTCGGCACGATACGGTGGTGCTTGGCGGCGACATGGCGGCCTACGTGTGGACTTTGGACGGTCAAGCTTGGCCGCAGCATCGGCCGCTTGCGGTCAGCGCCGGAGAGCGCATCGAGATAACGATACGCAATCAGAGCATGATGAGCCACCCGATGCACTTGCACGGCCATCACTTCCAGGTCGTGGCGATTGACGGCCGGCGCCTGCCGGGGGCGGTGCGCGATACGGTCTGGGTGCCACCTGCCCGCGAAGTCACCGTCGCATTCGACGCCAACAACCCTGGCGAGTGGGCAATCCACTGCCACCATCTTTACCATATGGCAACTGGCATGATGACGACCATCAGCTACGCAGCATAGCCGCGCCACGCAGCGCCAATGGCGCACGCCGGGCATTTTTCCACTGCCCTTCGCTGTGCGGCTCAGATAGCGCAGCTCATGAGCGGCTGCTCCTCCATGCGACGCCGCTAACTCGGCCACAGAGGCATTCGCGGCACCTCACGCTGCTCGTGACTATCTCGATTATCGCCCATCCCGCGCCCCATCGTTGACTTGGATCGATGGAATCCGGTCCGGGCGGGTACATACAAATGCCTCGGGCAAAATCTGCCTCGATCGAGAAACAAAAGTCGATTGAACTGTAAGCCGAGGCCTGTAGCGGCGTCTTTTAGCTCGATATGGATACGTCGCACGTTGGAGAACCCGCTCAACTTTTGGTGAGATCGACGTCATCCCACACGGTCATAGAGACCCGGAAATGAGTGAAATATTCCTTACGCGGAGGACGACCCTCCATCGTCGATTGGTCCATATCGAGGCCACCATATTGAGCAATCGAGCAGGGTCGACAGGTTGGTGACGATCAGCCGGCGCCGCCAACGGAATGGACGATCATTTCCGCTATCGCGTCAGGTTCGTCCTCCAGGTGAATCGTTCTCAGGAACTCTCCTTTGCGACCCATGAGGTAGGCGAACGAGGGGTGAAGTACGTCATAGGTATCGGGCGTCGTTTCGTTGATGCGATCTCCTCCGGCACCGTAGGCCGCGGCGAGTTTTCCGATTGTATCAGCCGATCCGGTCAGACCGACGAAACGCGGATGGAAGGCGGACAGGAATTGCTTAAGCCGCGCCGAAGTGTCTCGCATCGGGTCGGTCGTAATGAAGATCGGCGCAACCGTTATACCCCGATGATCGAGACGGTCGATCACGGCGCTGATCACTTGAACATCGAGAGGGCATTTGTCGGGACAGTTCGTATAGCCGAAATAAATCAGCATCGGCGTGCCGCGGAAATCCCGATCCGAGACCGATCGGCCCGATTGGTCGACAAGCGAGAAGGGGCCGCCGAACGGTTTGTGAAATATCGTCGTCACCGAAGGCGGTGTGGTGCTCTCTGCCTGATGTCCCCCGCCGATGGAAGGCGTTGTCAGCAACGACGGCAGAGCCAATAAGACGGCAAGCTTGTGAGCCATTCCCGTGCCTCAAGACTGACGGACGGCCTCGATGAAGCCGGCGCCTCCAGCATCAAGACCGAGAGAGGGTCTTTCTTATTCCGCTGGTCGAGCCACCTGACCGAAAATAGTCGGTCCACTCAGCCCATGGGCTGAGTCAAAGGTCGGCAGATGGTCACTCCCGGACCGGGCGTTCGGCCGGCGGAAGACAGATCGCGTCGGCACAGGCCTGCGCCGTCACACTGACGCCAAGTGCGGGGATCTGCATCGCAGTTTACGGGTTCCTGATTCCCGAGCGGGCGAGGATTCCCCCTTGGCCTCCGGTGCCGATCCGAAGGTCACGCCAGCTAGCCTTCCCGACGGTTTTCGGCCTCGAGGTGCCGCCGATCCGTCCCGAACGCCACGTCATAAACTCGATCACGACCGTGCGCCAACAACGCCTCACCGTCGCTCTGGCCAAGAGCCTCATCCATTGGGCAACTCCCCCAACTCACCGCCGAAAGTTCATTCGATATTATGACGCAGTGAGACTAGTGGCGCGGGGTTTGAAGTAAATAGAGTATCCAACCGCAGAATGCCAGGGCGCCCGTTCCGAGCAGGATTATAGCGATCTGTGCACGGCGGAGCACCTGGGGCCGTGGTTTTCGCCTGCCAATGCGGACGGTCTTGATCCTTCGTGTCCCGTCAGCGAATGCTCGGGAAGAGTTAGAGCCGATCCTAACGAAAACTCTCTTTCTCGGCATGATCGTGTCTCGGCCAGGAGGCCTTCCTCTCGCATTTCGACAACATCGTCCAGCTCAGTCAGCTTGCATGATACTGCGAACTCTCCGCAACGAACGCCGGGCGCACGTACCACCGTACCACGCTGCTCAGACGCGCGTCGCCTCGTCGTCTGATATATTCATGGGGGACGATGACCGGATCTGCCACCGGCTGATCTTGCCGCATCCGAATGGAGAGCGAGAGCGGGTCTTTCCTATTCCGCCGGTCGAGCGGCCTGGTTGACGATTGCCCGTTCCTT
>WNGL01017157.1_pt1 | contig 13513 bp, 10 predicted proteins | sample 5400591 | NCBI WGS metagenome assembly WNGL01 (sample SAMN13153377, study PRJNA577476) | soil metagenome | isolation source: 80 cm soil or saprolite under Garry oak tree replicate 1 | place: USA:California | collected 2016-06-15
GAAGCGCCCGCACCGAGGTGACAGGTGACGACGCGCAGTTCCGTCGGCGGCCGGTGCAGGATCTCCGCCGCGCGCCGAGCGGCGTACGCGTGCGAGAAGCCGTGAAACCCGTAACGCAGGATGCCGAAGCGCTCGCGCCACTCTTGCGGGACCGCGTACGTCGACGCTGCCTCCGGCATCCGGGCGTGGAACGCGGTGTCCAGACACGCGACCCCTGGCACGCGCGGCAACAGCTCGCCTGTCGCCGAGATGCCGGAGAGGGCGGCCGGAAGATGCAAAGGAGCGAGGTCGCTGATCGTGACGAGGTAGCGGACGACCTCGGGGTCGATCCGGACCGACGTTCGATAGCGAGGCCCGCCGTGCACGACGCGGTGGCCGATGGCCTCGACGCCTTCCATCGCGTGGAGTGTGGTGGCGAGCTGACTCTCGTCGAGCCGTCCCTCGGCGACCTCGAACTCGCGGTCCACGAGGACGCGGTCGTCGCTGTCGATCAGGCTCAGCTTGAGAGAGCTCGATCCTGCGTTGAGGACGAGGACGCGCAATGCCCTAGTTGGGCCAAACCCAGGTGGTGATATCGGGAGGGTCCTGCCCGTGGTCGCGCGTGTACTGCCGGCTGCGCAGCCGCCGGTCGACCATCTCCTGCCTGACATGAGCCGCCGTGGAACCGAGCGAAGGCACGCGGTCGATCACATCGATGACGAGGTGGTAGCGATCGAGGTCGTTGAGCATGACCATGTCGAACGGCGTCGTGGTCGTGCCTTCCTCCCTGTATCCGCGGACGTGGATGTTGGGGTGATTGGTGCGCCGGTACGTCAGACGATGAATCAGCCAGGGGTAGCCGTGGTACGCGAATATCACGGGCCTGTCTTTCGTGAAAACCTCGTCGAACTCCGCATCGGTGAGACCGTGAGGATGCTCGTGCGGCGGCTGGAGCCGCATGAGGTCTACCACGTTCACCACCCGGACCGCGAGCTGCGGGAGATGCGAGCGGATCAGGTCCGCGGCGGCGAGGGTCTCGAGCGTCGGCACGTCGCCGGCGCATGCAAGCACGACGTCAGGCTCGCGGCCCTCGTCTGTGCTCGCCCAATCCCAGATGCCGAGGCCACGCGAGCAGTGGGCGATCGCCTGGTCCATCGTCAGGTAGTTGAGGGCCGGTTGCTTGCCCGCGACGATCACGTTGACGTAGTTGCGGCTGCGCAGGCAGTGGTCGGTGACTGACAGCAAGCAGTTCGCGTCTGGCGCGAGATAGACGCGGATGACCTCGGCCTTCTTGTTGACGACGTGGTCGATGAAGCCCGGGTCCTGATGTGAAAAGCCGTTGTGGTCCTGCCGCCACACGTGCGACGAGAGCAGATAGTTGAGAGACGCAACCGGCCGCCGCCATGGAACCGCCCGCGTCGTCTTCAGCCACTTGGCGTGCTGGTTGAACATCGAGTCGATGATGTGGATGAAGGCCTCGTAGCAGTCGAACAGGCCATGGCGACCTGTCAGCAGGTATCCCTCGAGCCAGCCCTCGCACATATGCTCGCTCAAGACCTCCATGACACGTCCGTCGGGCGCGAGGTGATCGTCGCCGGGCACCGTCTCGGCGTCCCATGCTCGGTTCGTGGCTTCGAGGACCGAACCCAGCCGGTTCGAGACCGTCTCGTCCGGGCCCATGATCCGGAAGTTGTCGGGATTCTTCTTCACGACGTCGCGGAGGTAGGTGCCCATGACGCGCGTCGCCTCGCTCGACGTCGTGCCCGGGCTCGCCACGTCGACGGCGTAGTCGCGGAAGTCTGGAAGCCGCAGGTCTATCAGCAGCTCGCCGCCGTTGGCGTGCGGGTTCGCGCTCATTCTGCGATCCCCCGTCGGCGGCAGGCTGGCGAGCTCGTCCATCAGCCTGCCCGAGCTGTCGAAGAGCTCTTCGACGTGGTAGCTGCGCATCCATTCCTCGAGGACCTGGATGTGGTCCGGATGCGATGCGAAATCGGTGACCGGCACCTGGTGCGCGCGGAACGTGCCTTCGATCTGCTCGCCGTCGACGATCTTCGGGCCGGTCCAACCCTTGGGTGTACGCAGGATTAGCATCGGCCACGCCGGACGTCCCTTCTGATGATCCCCATCCGACCGGGCCGCCGAAGGCTGCCGGGTCACCTTCCCCCCAGGCGGGGAAAGGAAGCGAGCGCCATCCTGGATGCGCGCTATCTCATCCAGCGACCACTCGAGCGCGGCCGCCATCTCCTGGTGCACCTTCGGCGGGTCATCGCCGCTGACGATCACAGGCTCATGGCCGTAGCCACGCATCAACTCAAGGAGCTCGCTCTCCGGGATGCGGGCGAGCACCGTCGGGTTGGCGATCTTGTAGCCGTTGAGATGAAGGATGGGCAGCACCGCACCATCGCGAGCCGGGTTGAGGAACTTGTTCGAGTGCCAGCTAGCCGCCAGGGGTCCTGACTCGGCCTCGCCGTCGCCGACGATGCAGAACACGGTGAGCTTCGGGTTGTCGAACGCCGCACCGTAGGCGTGGGCGAGCGCGTAACCGAGCTCGCCGCCTTCGTGGATGGAACCGGGGGTCTCGGGCGCGTTGTGGCTCGGGATGCCACCCGGAAAGGAAAACTGGCGGAACAGGTTGCGGATCCCGGTCTCGTCCCTGCTCACGTTGGGATAGCGCTCGGTGTACGTGCCTTCGAGGTAGGCGTTGGCGACGCCGGCCGGACCGCCGTGTCCCGGACCCATGATGTAGATCGCGTCGAGGTCTCGCTTCTTGATCACGCGATTGGCGTGCGCGTAGATGAAGTTCAGTCCCGGCGTCGTGCCCCAATGGCCGAGCAGCCTCGGCTTGATGTCGTCCAGTCGCAGTGGCCTCTTCAGCAGGGGGTTGTCCAGCAAGTAGATCTGGCCCGCGGAGAGGTAATTTGCCACGCGCCAATACGCATGGATCAGCCGCAGCTCTTCAGCGTCGAGCGGCTGGGCGCGGCTGACGTCGGGCGCCTCGACGCTCCTCGTCTGCTTCATGCGTCCCCCACCACCCATCATCATGGCGTGGTGGCTGGCGCGCGGCCGGTGGCCGTTATCGCAGCGCTCGACGAGGAGGCCCAGGCGCTTGTGCGCAGGATGCCCCGCTCGGAGAGCGTCGGACCGCACGTTTTGATCTGGGAAGCGGGTGGGCTTGTGGTGATCGTTGCCGGCGTTGGCAAGGTCGCGGCCGCGATCGCGGCCCAGTACGCATGCGACGTGTTCAAACCCCGGTGCATCATCGCGATCGGGCTCGCTGGCGAGCTCGAGAGCCGGGCCCGCAGAGGACGCGTCGTAGTCGCTTCCGGCGCGATCCAGCACGATATCGACGCCAGGCCGCTCACCGACACCAAGGGTGTGATTCCGGGACTTGGGATCCGCCTGATCGAGGCAGATTCGGCGGTGAGCGAGATGCTGCTCCGTGCTGCGCGATACAAGGCAGAGGACGCGCAGGCGGGACTGGTCCTGACGGGCGACCAGATCGTTACGTCGCGCCAGGTGCGGGACGCCCTCGCCCGCGATTTTCCGGACGCCGCCTGCATCGACATGGAGACCGCGGCGGTGGCGCAGGTCGCACATCAGAACCGCGTGCCATGGTCCGGCGTGCGAATCACCTCCGACTCGGCCGACGAGACGTTCGACCTGAAGGGCGTGATGGGGTTCGGGGCCGACACAGCGGCCAACCTGTTCGAGAGCATCATTCACGCGGTGGTGGACGAGCTGTGATCCAGGCCTCGGCGCGGTGGCTGTCCGCCGAAGAAGCGATGGGTCAGGTGCGCGCGGGTGATCTCGACCCGCAGGCAGTCGTCCAGGCGCACCTCGACGCGATCGACCGTTTCGAAGAGCGTATCCATGCTTACATCCACGTCGATCGCGCGGCGCGATCCACTTCCGGCGTGACACTCGCGGTCAAGGACAGCCTGCCGGTCGCGGGCATGCCTTACACCTACGGCACGACCTCGTGGCGCGACCGCATCGCGGACGAGGATGCGGTTCCGGTGGCCCGGGCACGGGCCGCGGGGATGGCGATCCTCGGCAAGACGAACCTTCCTGAGCTAGCTGCATCGATTGGCACGTCGAACACGATCTTTCCGCCCACGCAAAATCCGTGGCGAGACGGGATCACACCAGGCGGGTCGAGCGGTGGCAGCGGGGCGGCCGTGGCGGCCGGGTTGGCGTCGGTGGCATTGGGAGGCGACACCGGCGGGTCGATCCGCATCCCGGCCTCGTGCTGCGGCGTGGTCGGTCTGCGGCCGACGCCCGATCGCATCCCATCGGAGGAGGTGGACGCCACCGTCCTGCAGTCGCGCGGACCGATGACGCGCTCCGTCTCCGACGCCCGGCTTCTCTTTTCGATCATGACGTCAACAGGTCCTCATGAACGGTTCGCGAAACGCCCCATGGTCGTCGGTATGACGTACGCCGGAGCGGACCCCGCCTGCGCCGAGGCATGCCGTCGCGCGGGGGCCGCACTAAACGACGCGGGCCACGAGGTCGAGGAGATCGGGTGGGACCCAGATCCGGTCACACAGGGCTATGGCACGGTGAGGCGAGCAAGCATGGCGAGCTTCCCCGCCGACCTTTCCACCTTCGGCCCCGGCATCCAGAAGCTCGCCGCCGAGGGTCGCGGCCTGACCGCGATGGACTACTTCCACGCGTTCGAGAAGGCGACCGATGCCGCGAATCGCACCGTCGGTCTGCCGCTGCAGACACGATTTGATTTTCTGCTGACGCCGACGCTCGGCCTGCTCCCCATGCCGATCGAGAAGGTGCCCGCCTTCCTCGGCGAAGAGTGGGCGCGCTACGTGCAGTTCGTGCTGCCTGTCAGCTTCGCGCGCACGCCGGCGATCTCGATCCCGGCCGGACTACACGAGGGGTTGCCGGTCGGAGTCCAGCTGGTCGGGCGGTTCGCACAGGAATACGACCTGCTCGACTTCGCCGAACAGCTCGAGGCGATGCCCGGGTTCGGTTTTCAACGGCCGCCCGAGATGGATCGATGAAAGCTCAGCGCGTGGACATGTTCGTCTGTCCATCGGCAACCCCGGCCGACACCTCTGGCCTGCAGGCGCTCGCGGATGCGGGCAAGATCAAGCCGGACACGCTCGTGGCGCTCGTGGGCAAGACCGAAGGCACGGGCGCGCATGACGACTGGGGGCGCGTGTGGGCCGACGTCGCGCTGCGCGACTGGACGGCGAAATTTCTCGGCATCCCGGTGGGCGAGGTCGCAAAGCACGTGATCTTCGTCCTCTCGGGCGGGTGCCCGGGCGTGATCACTCCGCACATCGCTGCGGTGACGCGGGAATGGCTCGACGTGCCTGATGGGAGTCAGGACGGCGAGAAGCGGCTGGTCGTTGGACGGGCCGGCTCGGACGCGATCACGCCCGAGGAGGTCGGCCGGATGGGACAGATCCGCAAGGTCGCCGACGCGACGCACAAGGCGATGGCCGACGCGGGACTGACCGATCCCAAGGACGTGCACCTTGTGATGGTCAAGGTGCCGGGGCTGACGACCGCCAGCATCGCGGACGCGGAGTCGCGTCACAAGACCGTGGTGTCACATGACCTGACCTTCGGACCGGAAGGCGCGGGCGCCTACGCGAACGACGCGGCGGCCCTGGGCGTGGCGATGGCGCTCGGCGAGGTACCGGAATCGAAGCTCGCGGATGACGTGGTGCGTCGGGACTGGGACCTGTACTCCGAGGTCGCGATGACCTCTGTGCGCCAGGCGCTGCGGTCAGCAGGCCTCCGCTTCAAAGACGGTTTGCCTGATGAAGCCGACCTCTCCCGACTCGTGCATGTCTTCGCCAAGTCGGTGATTCCCGGCAGCGACCAGGTCCGCGGCCAGCGGATCACCCTGCTCGACGACGCTGACGCCTATCAGATCGGCAAAGCGCTCGGCGGCATGCTCGTGGCGTCGGTCACGGGCCGCACCACCAACTACGTGAGCGGTGGCGAGCGCAACTCGCACCAGGGTCCCCCCGGCGGCAACATCGTCGCCGCCGTCGTCCGCGCGAACTGAGTATCGTCTCGCGGGCATGAGCGCGATCGTGGCCGAAGGGCTCGTCAAGATCTATCGCTCGCGGAAGAGCGAGGTCCGCGCCCTCGATGGTCTGGACCTGACAGTGGCCGAAGGGACCGTGCTCGGCTTGCTCGGCCCCAACGGCGCCGGAAAGACAACGACCGTGCGCATCCTGACGACGCTTCTGCGGCCCGACGCCGGGCATGCGACCGTAGGGGGCCTCGACGTCGTCCACCAAGCGCAGCAGATCCGGCGCCTCATCGGCCTGTCCGGCCAGTACGCCGCAGTGGACGAGAACCTGACCGGGCGGGAGAACCTGTGGCTCTTCGGCCGCCTGTACCAACTGCCCAGCGCCGAGGCACGCCGGCGCGCGGACGACCTGCTCGAGCAGTTCGAGCTGGCCGATGCCGCCGATCGAGTCGTCAAGACGTACTCGGGAGGCATGCGACGCAGGCTTGACCTGGCGAGCGCGCTCACGGGCAGGCCGCGGATCCTCTTCCTGGACGAACCGACGACGGGGCTCGATCCGCGCGGCCGACTGGGGATGTGGGATGTGATACGCGGACTCGTGGATGAGGGCGTTACCCTGCTGCTGACCACGCAGTACCTCGAAGAAGCCGACGCGCTCGCGAACACGGTCGCGGTCGTTAACCACGGAAGGATCATCGCCCGCGGCACCTCCGATGAGCTCAAGGCCCAGGTCGGCGGCGAGCGCATCGAGGTGGTCGTGCATACGCGGGACGACATTGCTCGCGCCATTGATGTCCTGACGGCGGGAATGGATGGCGACCACACGATCGACGAGCACATGCGAAAGATCACCGTGCCGGCACGAGGAGGCGCGCAGCGACTCGCCCACGTCGTGCGCGAGCTCGACGACGCGCAGATCGGCATCGACGACATCGCGCTGCGTCGCCCGACCCTCGATGACGTGTTCCTGTCCCTGACAGGCCACGCCGCCGAGGTCGCCGCCGCATCCGGCGCTTCGGATGGCCGGTAGCGCGGTGCGCCAGGCCCTCGACGACGGCCTCGTGGTCGCATGGCGAAACCTGAAGCGGGTGCCGCGAATCCCCGAGCTCGCGGTGTTCGCGATCCTGCAGTCGATCATGTTCGTGCTGCTCTTCGCGTTCGTTTTCGGCGGCGCGATCCCGCTTCCGGGCGGGGCTTCATACCGCGAGTACCTGATGCCAGGGATCTTTGCCCAGACCATCGTTTTCGCCACCGCAACAACTGCGATAGGAATGACGGACGACCTGAGCAAGGGAATCCTGGATCGCTTTCGCTCCTTGCCGATGGCCCGGTCCGCGGTGCTGAGCGGACGGACGCTGTCCGACGTCGTCTACAACGGCGGCATCCTGATCGTGCTCATGCTGTCCGGGCTTGCCGTCGGGTGGCGCGTGCACACAAGCGTCCCCGAGTTTCTTGCCGGCGTCGGCCTGCTTCTGCTCTTCGCGTTCGTGATGGCCTGGATCGGGGTGTGGCTGGGCCTGACGTTGAGGACGGTCGAGGTGACCCAGCAGGTCTCATTCACAGTTCTGTTTCCCCTGACGTTTCTTTCCAACGTGTTCGTGCCGACGCAGTCGCTGCCCTGGTGGTTGAGGCCGCTCGCCGAGTGGAATCCCGTGAGCGCCCTGACCGCAGCGACGCGACATCTTTGGGGGAATCCGAATCCCTTCGCCGCCAGCGGGCTGCCGGCGGAGCATCCGATCGAGCTGACGCTGATCTGGGTCGTGGTCCTGCTGGCGATCTTCGCGCCGCTGGGGGTGTGGCGCTACCGCTCCATGAGCCGGTAGAGCTCGAACAGTCTGAGCGGGGAGAGCGGCATCTCGGTGATCTCGATACCGGTCGCGTCCTCGATCGCGGATGCCAGCACGGCGCCCACCGGGATCACACCGGCCTCGCCCGCCCCCTTCACTCCAAGCGGGTTGAGGGGTGATGGCGTCTCGATGTGGTCGATCTCGATCGGCGGGATCTCGGTCGCGTAGGGCATCAGGAACTCCATGAACGACGCGTTGCGCAGCTGCCCGTCGCCGTCGTAGGCCAGCCGCTCGTAAAACGCGCCGCCGATGCCCTGCGCCACCCCACCCTCGATCTGCCCCTGCAGGACGAGCGGATTGATGACGCGCCCGCAGTCATGGACGACCACGTACTTGAGGATCTCGAGCCGGAATGTCTTCGGGTCCACGCGAACGTAGGCGGCGTGGCAACCCGACGCCCAGGTCGAGCCGGGCGGGCTGTAGTAGCCGGTCGCCTCGAGGCCAGGCTGCTCGCCATCGCGCAACGGTGGCCCCTCGCGCGGCCTCGCTGCGAACTGCGTCGCCGCCTCGGTGCCGCCGCCAAAGGCGTAGCGCACCGGATTCGAGAGCACGGCGACGGCCCCTAATGGGATGCCTCGATCGGGCGATCCCTTGACCCGGACGACTCCGCCCGCCAGCTCGAGGTCCTCCACCGCCGCCTCGAGGTGGTCGGCCGCGATGTGCTTCGCCTTGTCGGCGACCATGCGCGCGGCGACGTGCATCGCGTTGCCCGCGGTGACCGCGCCACGAGATGCGAAGGTCCCCACTCCCCACGGAAAACGCCGCGTGTCGCCACTGGTCACCTCGACGTCGCCCGCATCGACGCCGAGCTCGTCAGCCACGACCTGGGCCCACACCGTCGCGTGCGCCTGGCCCTGGCTGGGAATGCCCGTGGCCGCGACGACCTTGCCCGAGACCAGGACCTGCACGTGCGCGCCCTCGTAAGGCCCAACGCCCGTGCCCTCGACGTAGATCCCGATCCCCATGCCGACGTTGTCGCCCGCAGGCTTCGGACCGAGGTTCGCGATGGCTTTGTCGAGCAACGTCGGGTAGTCACCGCTGTCGTAAACGACGGTGTTGCCGTCTTGCCATGCAACCCCGACGTCATAGGGAAACTCGCCGGCCTGGATCAGGTTGCGACGCCTCACCTCGATGCGATCCAGATGGAGGTCTGCCGCGATCGCGTCCAGCGTGCGCTCCATCACGAAGCACGCGTGAGGCCGGCCCGCCCCGCGATACGGCGATGTCGGCGTCGCGTTGGTGTACATGTCGCGAAAGCGCACGCGGTAGTTCGGTATCCGGTAAGGCCCGGGCACCTGGGCAGCGCTGATGATCGGCAGGATGATGCCGTAGGGCGTGTATGCGCCGCCGTCGTGGATGAAGTCGTCGCTCAGCGCCAGCACCCGGCCCTCGGCGTCGAAACCGACCTCGACCTCGTGCACCTGTCCCCGCTCCTGGTTCACGGCGGTGAAATGTTCCTGGCGGTCCTCGGTCCACTTGACCGGCCGGCCGAGCTGCATCGACGCGTACGGGACGAGGAGCTCGTCGGGATAGAAGAGCATGATCTTCGGCCCGAAGCCGCCGCCCACGTCGGGCGCGATGACCTCGACGTTCGACTCGGGGAGGCCAAACAGGACGGCGAGGCCGCCGCGGATCGAGGTCGGCGACTGCGTCGAGTCGTAGACCATGAGCTTGCGATCGCCGGCCGACCATCGGGCCCACACCGCGCGACCCTCCATCGGGCTCGCGGCGGCGCGTTCGTAGCGGAACTTCAATCGCTTGTGGTGTGGCGCTTCGCGCAGCGCCTTCTCCACGTCGCCGACTTCCTGCAGCATCTCCGCGGCGACGTTGCCGGGCACGTCGTCGTGCACCAGGTGCTCGGCTCGCGATGAGGCTTCGGGCGTGATCACGACCGGCAGCGGCTCATAGTCGACCTCGACCAGCTCGGCCGCATCCTCGGCGAGGTATCTGGTTTCGGCGACGACGAACGCCACCGCCTCACCGGCGTAGCGCACCCGCTCGCTGGCCAGGCAGCGCTGCGTCCGGCCGTGGGTGAGGTTGGGGTGCGGGATCAGCAGCGGCAGGTCGACGCCGCCGAACGGCAGGTCGACCGCGGTGTAGACGGCGATGACTCCCGGCATCGCTCGCGCGGCCGTCGCATCGATCGATCTGATCCGTGCGTGCGCGTATGGCGAGCGGACGAAGCAGCACTCGAGAGCACCCTCGTCGAAGTCGTCGGTGAAGCGGCCGTGTCCGCGCAGCAGGCGGTCGTCTTCGAACCGCTGCACGGGCGCGCCGAACCAGCGGGTCGTCATCAGGCCCCATCCCGGCCCTTCGGGCCGGACTTCCCGACATGTGGGGAAGAGTTCAGCTCAGCGGCGCGTGTCACGGCGCGGCGGATCGATGCGTAGCCTGTGCAGCGGCACAGGTTGCCGGCGATCCCCTCGTCGACCTCCTGCTCGGTCGGGTGCGGATGCTGGGCGAGCAGCCCCACCACCGACATCACAAAGCCGGGCGTGCAGAAGCCGCACTGGAGCGCGTGGCACTCGTGGAAAGCCTGCTGCACGGGATGCAGCACCGACCCGTCGCGGGCGAGCCCTTCGATGGTGGTCACGTCGTGGCCCTCGGCCTGCACCGCCAGCATCAGGCAGGAGCGCATCGGCGCGCCGTCGAGCAGGACCGTGCAGCACCCACACACGCCGTGCTCGCACCCGACATGGGTCCCGGTCAGGCCGAGCTCCTGGCGCAGGTGGTCGGACAGGAGCAGGCGGGTGTCGTCGGGAGCCGCGCGCTGGACCCCGTTGACCTTCACGCGGCGAAGGCCTGCTCGGTGAGGACCCGTATGAGGTGGAGCCGGAAGTCGGGAGACGCCTCGAGGTCGCGGCTCGGTTCCAGCCCTCGTGCGGGGTCGCGTGGATCTGCCAGCACGGGCGTTGGTGCCACGCCGAAGAGCGCGAGACGGTCGCTTGCTCGCACGACACCCGCGAGCGCGAAGTCGCCGTGCCGGCGCGACTCTTCGATCACCGAGTAAGGCTTGCTGGAGGAAGGGAACCATGCCTCGACGAGGACTTCGTCAGGTGCAAGTGTGGTTTCGAACACGCCGGCGAATAGCGCGCCGGCTCCGATGACCCGCTCGCCGCGCGTCGATTTTGCTACCACGCTTCCACCAAGCGCGAGCAAGACCGCCGGCAGCTCGGAGGCCGGGTCGGCGTGGGCGATGCTGCCGCAAACCGTGCCCCGGTTGCGGATGACGCGGTGGGCGACCAGGCGAATCGCATCGGTTAGCAGAGGACAGACGCGTGCCACGACGTCCGAGTCTTCGACCGCCGCCTGGCGGACCAGGGCCTGAACCGCCACGCCGCCATCGCGCTCGTAGATCCGATCCACGCCCGCGATGCGATTGATGTCGATGAGGTGCTGCGGCCGCGCGAGCCGGAAGTTGAGGAGGGGAATGAGCGACTGGCCGCCGGCGAGCACCTTCGCGTCCTCGAGCGTGCTGAGAAGGTTGCACGCTTCGTCGATCGAGCCGGGCGCGTGATAGGCGAAGGGTGGCGGCTTCACTCTTCGAGCATCGCGACGGCGCGGCAAAGCGCCGCCTCTCCGCCCTGGAAGCGCCACGGAAAACAGCCGAAGAGGATCTTCTGGTCGAGGACCTCGTCGATCTGACCGCCGAGGTTCTCGATGTGCACCACGTCGTGCGGAAACAACAGCGTGTGCATGATCTGGTAGTCGGCCTTCGGAAAGATCTCATCCAGACTGCGCCCGAGCTTCTTCTCGGCCTCCTCCGCCTCATCGGCGCGGATGCGGCGAATCACCGTATTCATGGGGTGGTCCGCGCTGCCGGCATCGACCGCGATCCAGCGCACGCCGCGGTCGAGCACCCACTCCGCGAACGCGCGCGTGGGACCGGGATGACGGATGAAGTACTTCGTCTCATCCAGGTGCGAGCGGTCGGTCCAGTTCTCCGGATAATGGCGGTGATAGCCGGTGTGGATGACCAGGATGTCGCCGCGCTCGATGCGCAGACCTGTGTCCTTCTCCCAGCGCTCGAAATGCTCGGGTCCGTACAGGTCGTAGTCGCCGAGGCCGAGCCGTTCGAGGTCGACCACCGCGGCGGGACCGATCAGGAAATCCAGCGGCAGGTCGCCGATGAACTTGCCGCCGGTCATGAAGTGCGCCGGGGCGTCGAGGTGCGTGCTGACGTGGAGGGTCATCGTGATCTCCTGGCCGCCGGCTTTTTCGAACGCCAGCCTCTTGATCCAACGGATCGCCGGGCCCGGATAGCCCGCGAAGGCCGGGGTGTGCAGCGAAAAGTCCTGCGTGAGATCGAGGAATCTCACGAGGGTTTCGTTGCGGTAAGGACCGAGCGCTGCACCTTGCCCATCGCGTTACGGGGCAGCTTGTCGATCGTGATGACGCGTTTGGGACACTTATAGGACGCGAGGCGCTCCTGAGCGAACGCGATGAGCTCGCTCTCGATTACAGGCGCGGAGCCCGAAGGGACGACAAAGGCCGTGACCTGCTCTCCCCACTTGTCGCTCGGCAGACCTGCGACCGCGACCTCTTGGACGGCGGGGTGCGCTTCGAGCACGAGCTCGACCTCGCGCGGGTAGACGTTGAAGCCGCCGGTGATGATTAGCTCTTTGATCCGGCCGCGAATCGCGAGCATGCGGTCCTCGGCGATCTCGCCGACGTCGCCGGTCTTGAAGAAACCGTCGGGCGTGAACGCCTCTTTGGTCGCGTTCGGATTGCGCCAGTAGCCCTGGAACACCTGGCCGCCTTTGAGCAGCACCTCGTCCAGCTCGCCCAGCCTGACCTCGACCCCGGGAAACGGATAGCCGACGCGGCCCGGCTGCCGCGGCCCGTCGTAGGGGTTCGTCACGACGATGCCGCCTTCGGTGATCCCGTATCGCTCTATGGGAGGCTGGCCGAGAAGCCGCTCGCAGCGCTCGAACAGGGCCGGCGGCAGGGGCGCCGACCCGCAGACGAAGACCCGCACGTGCGACAGGTCGGTCGGGTGCTCGTCGAGCCAGTCGCACAGGCGCTGATACATCGAAGGGACGCCGAAGAACATCGTCCCGCCATGGGTGAGCTGCTGGACGACGTTTTCCGGCGTGAATGGAACGAGGATCGCGCTGCCCCCGCTGAGCAGAGTTCCATGGAGACCCATGCCAAGGCCGTGAAGGTGGAACAGCGGCAGCGCGTGGACGAGGACATCGCGCGCCGTCCAGCGCCAGACCTCGAGCGCACCGCGCCCCTGGGCAAGAAAGTTGCCATGGTCGAGCACCGCGCCTTTGGGGCGGCCGGTGGTCCCAGACGTGTAGAGGATGGCGGCGGGGCTCTCGGGACTGAGGCGCGGCATCGGCGGTGCATCGCCACGGGGGAGCTGTGCGAGCGCGATGACTTGGACGCCGAGCTTGTTGACGATCACAGCGCGCGGCGCGTCCGCAATGGCGAGCAACGGGTCCGAGTCGCGGAGGATGTGCTCTGCTTCGGCGGAGTGGTAATCGGGGTTCATCATCACAGCGCTTGCGCCCGCACGCAGCACGCCGAGGTAAGCCTTCACCCACTCGAGCGAGTTGGCGGCGTAGATGGCGACCCGGTCTCCAGCCTTGACGCCGCACGCTTGCAAGCCGCCCGCGACGGTCTCGGCCTCGATCCGCAGCTCATCGCGCGTCAGCTTCCGATCGCCGGCGCGGAG